>Ga0228535_1000827_pt1 | contig 68032 bp, 54 predicted proteins | sample SJ1metagenome_FD_168457 | JGI IMG/M metagenome (GOLD analysis project Ga0228535, IMG submission 168457) | Enriched culture of PCE-dechlorinating microbial communities from Ithaca, New York, USA - SJ1 | ecosystem: Engineered > Modeled > Simulated communities (microbial... > Unclassified | place...
CATCCCAATGCGAACGCCTTCGTCAAATCGCTGATCGCGATCCCAAGGCAGGCGTTCGACGACATGGACGCCCTGCTGGTGGCGAGCTATCCCGGAACGGTCGGCTCCAACAACGACGTCGATTGGTAAGGAAAGGAGCGAAATGAACGATCACACGAAAAATGCGATGGAATGCGCGCCGGACGCGCCGGACGGACCGACGCTCGAAGACGCGGCCCGGATGGTCGAATCGGCAAGAACGCAGCGCGTGCTGGAATGCTCCAGGGCGCTCCAGCAGGTCCTCGACGCCCACGGCTGCCGCCTCGAACCGGTGGTCACGATCAAGGGCAATCAGGTTCTCTCTCAAATCGTGGTGGTGAGCAGGGAATGAGCGGCAGAGCGACAATCACGGCTGTCGGACCGGTGAACAAGACCCAAAATGGAACAGGGAGGCGTTGTGCCTCCCCGTTCTTTGTGCGGAGCAACCTATCGGCGCCCACCTCCGAGCCTGCCAAGCCTAGCCACGCCTTGCCTAGCCTCGCCACGCCACGCCTTGCCTGCCCTGCCGCGCCGTTTCCGCCGCGCCATGCTGCTCCGCCTGTTGCCTTGCCTCGTACGATCCGCCCGGCCGATCCTCCCTCACGCCTCGGCGTGAAACATGCCGTAGGAACCGTCCTTCTGCGGCCGCCACTCTCCGACCCCAACGGCGAAACCGGCCGTGTTGAAAAGGTTCGCGATCTGCTCCCGAGACAGCACGTTGCCGTTGTACCGGATGTCCAACGTGGTCGACCACGCGGGAAATTCCGCCCGAATCCGGATGTCGGCCGTCCCGAGGCCCACCCGGACCATGTCCGCCCGGCCGATCCGCCCTCACGCCTCGGCGTGAAACATGCCGTAGGAACCGTCCTTCTGCGGCCGCCACTCCCCGACCCCAACGGCGAAACCGGCCGTGTTGAAAAGGTTCGCGATCTGCTCCCGAGACAGCACGTTGCCGTTGTACCGGATGTCCAGCACGGTCGACCACGCGGGGAATTCCGCCCGTATCCGGATGTCGGCCGTCCCGAGGCCCACCCGGACCATGTCCGCCCGCATCCGGGGCTCCCCGTCGAGCCTCGCCAGCTCGCCGACGATATGAAAAGCCCCCCGGGCGTGGACCTTCGTTATGCCTTCGACATGAGAACACGCATCCACGGCGGCCGCCTTGAAAGCAACGACCGGGAAGCCGTATCCCCCTTCCGGGTGTTTATAGAGCGATTCTTCGAAATCGCGCTGAGGATCCTTTGCCGCCCTGGCCTGACGCGCCTTTTTCTGCTGCTTGTCCAATATTTGCTTCCTGGCCTTTTCAGACCATGCATGGCAGATGAGCGGCGAATCGCCTATAAGCGTGATCCGCATCTCCTGGATATTCAGCTTGGGAAGAACTATAGGCTCCTCGATCTTTTCCTTGGACGCCATTCATTCTCCTTTCATAATCAAGGTTTTAGCACTGCACAAAAGGATATTTCATGGCCCCAAGAAGTCAAGTTAAACATGGAACCGGCCTGGATGTCAGATCGAAGCAATATCGGGAGCAGGCGGGGAGTCGTCACCTCCCCACCGATCCGCAGACGGAACCTCGATTTTGATGTGGCGAACCTCAAGGTCCATCTGCCACCTGGTACTGAGGCCCGTATGTCTTTTCCTTCCGGGGAGCTTTGCCGGACCCGACCGGAGATCCGAACTCCGACGTCATCGTCAAGAGTTTCCTCGGCACGCCTGAGATGACCGCAAGCCTCATGGACGGTGAGCCGGTCGTCATGTCGCCCATCGTTCAAATCAGGCTGAAGTACCCCGGCGCACAGCTCGCGGGAAGGCACACCCTGAAATTCCTGGTGACCACGCAAAGCGGCGGGGTGAATGCCTTTGAGTTCGGGTATGTGGAGGTCCAATAACGACGTGAAGAAGTCCTCTTGAGCGCAGTTTTCGCACTCTCGATTAACTCATTGCTCCGGCTGTTTTGGAGTGGTATAGAGAATGAACACAGTTTCCGGCTTGGTTTGAATGTCGACGGATTCGGTGAAGCGCCGGGATTCTGCCCTTGTTGTTGTCTTGCTATGCTCTTATCACAGTACTCAGGACGGTTCCTGACGTCATTCTATCTGAATCAGGACAAGGAATGTCCCTGAACGAGGCAGACACCAGAGCAAAACTCATCGACCCCGCCATACACAAGCGAGGCTGGACCGAAGACCTTATTCGTCGTGAAGAGACAGCAGGTATTGTTGAGATCATCAGCGGCAAGCCGCGCAGGCGCTCACGTGGAAAGATCGACTATGTCCTACGGGTGAAGGTCAACGTCGATACACAACCTGTTGCCCTTGCCCTGATTGAGGCAAAGAAGGAAAGCCTCCCTCCCGGTCACGGTCTCGACCAAGCCAAGGGATACGCCGAGTGCAAACGGCTCAACGTCCAATTCATTTTTTCGTCCAACGGGCATCAGTTTGTCGAGTTTGACTGCTTTACTGGGCTGACCTCCGCGCCTAAGCCCATTGCGGAATTCCCCACCCCCACTGAACTTCGCACACGCTATGAGCAGGGCATGGGTTTTACACTGGAATCGCCAGTCGCCCGCCCCTTGCTGCAACCCTATTCCGGAGGCGAAGGCACACGACGTTACTACCAGGATGCCGCAATTCGCGCTGTCATGGAAAAAATCGCCAAGTGCCAGGTAGCCGAGCTGCCGAAGCGTGCGCTGTTGTCCCTGGCCACAGGCTCGGGCAAGACCTTTATCGCGGTCAATCTGCTCAAGCGAATCTCCGATGCAGGCCAGCTCACCCGCGCCTTGTTTGTCTGTGACCGTGATGAACTCCGCAGACAGGCGCTTGGGGCCTTCCAGAACGTCTTTGGTTCGGACGCTGCCGAGGTGTTCCGCAAGCCTGACGGCACCAACAACGCCAGGAACGCTCGCATCCACATCGCCACGTATCAGACCCTTGGCGTTGAGAACGAGGATGGCGATGCCAACTTCCTGACCACCTATTATCCCGAGAATTACTTCACGCACGTCGTTATCGATGAGTGCCACCGCTCGGCCTGGGGCAAGTGGTCACAAGTGCTCACGCGCAACGGCGACGCCGTGCAGATCGGCCTCACGGCCACGCCTCGTCGTTATAAGTGCAAGGAGGTGACCGCCGAGGCCAAACAGGACGAGCAGATCACCGCAAACAATATCGCCTACTTCGGTGAACCGGTTTATGAGTACGACATCGCTCAAGCCATCGAGGACGGCTACCTCGCCGCCTGTCAAATCCAAAAGGGCCGGGTGAACCTCGACGAGACCGGCATCACCAAAGAACAGATCATCGCCCTCAACCCCATTGACGCCATCACCGGCCAGCCCATCACGGCCCAACAAATTGAAGACCTCTATGAAAAGAACCAATTCGAAAACCGCATTCTCCTGCCCGATCGTGTCTTGGTCATGTGCCAGGACTTGTTCAATTATTTCTTGGATACCGGAGGCCCCGAGCAGAAAACCATCATCTTCTGCGCCCGAGACCGACATGCCGATGAGGTGGCTGTCTGCCTGAACAATCTATACGCGAAGTGGTGCGCCAATAATGGCAAGCAGCGGCTGGACTACTATGCCTTCAAGTGTACTGCCGCCAGCAGCGGCAACGACCAGCTCCCGGATTTGCGCGCATCCTCTCGCAGCCATTTCATCGCCACCACGGTCGATCTGCTGACCACGGGGGTTGACGTGCCCTGCATCAGGAACATCGCTTTTTTTAAATACCTCAAGAGCCCCATCAGCTTCTACCAGATGGTCGGCCGTGGCACGCGCATCGATGCGCCGACAGGTAAATTGATGTTCCGCGTTTATGACTACACCAATGCCACGAGCCTCTTCGGCGAGGACTTCATCGTTGAACCGCCCCACTCTGGCGGTGGAGGCCATGAACCTCCGCCTCCGCCGCCGGCCATTAGTGTCGAGGGTTTCGAAGTCCACATCACCGACGCCGGACAGTTCATCGTCGCCGACGTAGATGGCAAAGCCATGCCCGTGCCCATCGAGCAGTACAAGGCCCTCTTGGCCTCTCGCTTGGTCCAGGAGGTCCACACGCTGGACGACTTCCGTATGCGGTGGATCGACCCGCCAAAGCGGCAGGAACTGATCGACGCCCTTGTGGCCGGTGGTTATTCTCCCAACGTGGTTCGGATGGTCGATGGCAAGGGAGAGTATGACCTCTATGACGTTCTGGCTGAACTTGGTTGGGGCATGAACCCTCGCACGCGCCATGACCGAACGATGGCTTTCACTTACAAACATGAAGACTGGATCAACGCCTTGCCTGGAAAAGCTGCCGCAACGATTCGTGCCATCACCAGGCAGTTCGAGCGTGGCGGCACGGAGGGGCTCGAGAACCCGCAAATATTTGAAACGCCGGAGGTGAAATCGGCTGGTGGTCTGGCGGCCCTCCAAAAGGCGGGCAAACCGCGCGAAATACTCATTGAGACAAAGATGAGGATGTTTGCAGCGTGACGATCACAGAGAGTACAAAAAAGAACCTTCCCTGGGGCTGGCGTTGGGTCCAGTTGGGAGAGGTGTGTGATATCAACCCTCGCAGGCAGGGCATGATCCGTCCAGATTTCGAACCGACCTCCTTTGTCCCTATGGAGGCAGTTGATGCCCAAAAGGGCGTGATATGCGAGGTAAGGCAGCGTCCGTTTGTCGAAGTGAAGAAAGGTTACACCTACTTCCAGTCAGGGGATGTTCTCTTTGCGAAGATTACGCCTTGCATGCAAAACGGTAAGCATGCCATAGGTCATAATCTGATCGATGGAATTGGGTTCGCGTCAACTGAGTTTCATGTGATAAGACCACTAAAGGGGATTTTATCCGAGTGGGTTCATTATTTTGTTCGGCAACCTGCTGTTCTTGATGATGCAACCAATCATTTCACCGGCGCAGTGGGTCAGCAACGCGTTCCCGATGACTTTCTGAAATCCCTCAAAATTCCCCTGCCTGCACCCGATACGCAAAAACGCGTTACAACGATCTTGAACGAGCAGATGACCGCGGTGGAGAAGGCACGCGTGGCGGCCAAGGCTAGGCTTGAGGCAATTCGTCAGTTGGTGCCAACCTATTACCGCGAGGCATTCGGCGAGTTTCTTCCTTTTGCAGCTTCGCCATTGACCCCAACGAAGCCAAGTCTTCCCGGCTGGCGATGGTACCGCTTGACGGACCTCGCGCGTCTTGCCACAGGGCACACCCCCAGCCGCTACCATCCAGAGTATTGGAAAGGGGAAATCCCCTGGATTCAATTAGCAGACATACGTGAACTCGATGGGCGCGAGGCATTCGAAACCTCCGAACACACTAACACACTTGGCATTGAAAACTCTGCAGCTGTTCTTCTGCCGAAGGGCACTGTCTGCATGTCCCGAACTGCTTCCGTGGGCTTCTTCACGATCATGGGTCGGACGATGGCGACCAGCCAGGACTTTGTAAACTGGATTTGTGGCAATGAATTGCACCCATGGTTCCTAATGCACCTTTTAATCGCATCACGAAAAGCAATCCGAGCTCTTGGGAGCGGTGCAGTCCACCACACAATCTATTTCCCAACCGTTAAAGCATTCAGCATCTGTGTGCCGCCCTTGTCAAAGCAGCAGCGCATTGCCGAAGTATTGCGCGAGCAGATCTCATCTGTGGAGAGGGCCGTTACTGCGGCCGAAGACGAACTGGCAGCGATAAACGCACTGCCCGCGGCTTTTCTGCGCCGGGCGTTTAACGGAGAGATTTGATATGGCCCGCGGTCGAAACAAGAAAAACAACAGTACCGGAAACGGCAATGGCCGCAAACTGGCCACCCAGCAATCGGTGGATCAAGCCGTTAAGAGCATCTGTGATATCATGCGCCGTGGAAACTGTGCAGGAGCCATGCAGTACGTCCCTGAACTCACCTGGATTCTCTTCCTGCGCATTCTCGATGAGAAGGAACAGAACGAGGAGCAGAAGGCTGAGGCCGTGGGGGTGCCATTTCTGCCATCTCTGGAATCTCCTTTCAGGTGGCGAGACTGGGCCGCACCGCCTGAAACCTTGCCGGAGGGCCAGACCAACAAGCGCCTGGAACTGCAAAATTCGCCGCAAAACGCCTTTTTCAACTTCGTCAATTCGGAGCTGCTGCGTCACCTGAAGGGCCTGAAGGATTTGCCGAGCGCCTCGCCACGCCAAAAGGTCATCAGTGAGATCATGACAGGCGTCGAGCGGGTCCGCATAGATACCGAACGTAACTTTCTCGACGTGCTCGACAAAGTGGACCAACTCACCACCGAGGCCGTGGACCCGACGCACGTCTTTACGCTCTCGCAAGTTTACGAAGGCCTTCTCTTGAAGATGGGCGAAAAAGGCAGCGATGGCGGCCAATTCTTCACGCCGCGCCAAGTCATTAAGGCGATGGTCCAGGTCATCGACCCCAAAGCTGATGAAACTGTCTACGATCCAGGCTGTGGCACGGGCGGCTTCCTCGCCCAGAGCTTCGAGTACATTATGGGCAAACTCGGCAACGAGGCCACGGCCGACCAACTTGAGACTATCAAACAGCGGACTTTCTGGGGCAGAGAGAAAGAGAACCTCATCTATCCTATCGCGTTGGCAAATCTGGTCCTGCACGGGATCGACAAGCCGAACCTCTGGCATGGCAACACGCTGACCGGCCAGGAAATCTACGGCGGACTGTTCGACGGTGCGCCGCATGCCTTCGACGTAATCCTCACCAACCCACCCTTCGGCGGTAAAGAAGGCAAGGAAGCCCAGACCAACTTTGACTACAAAACTGGTGCGACTCAGGTACTATTCCTCCAGCATGTCATCCGCAGCCTGCGCGAGGGAGGCCGATGCGGCATCGTGCTCGACGAAGGATTGTTGTTTCGCACGAATGAAGATGCGTTCGTCAAAACCAAGCGCAAGTTACTCGACGACTGCGACCTGTGGTGCGTGGTAAGCTTGCCGGGCGGCGTGTTCACTGCGGCGGGTGCGGGCGTGAAGACCAACCTCCTATTTTTCACAAAGGGTCAGCCCACACATAAGATATGGTATTTCGACTTGTCTGACCTGAAGGTTGGCAAGAAGACTCCTCTAACGCTGAAACATTTCGAAGACTTACTGAGTCTACTTCCAACGCGCGGCGACAGCGGACTTTCCTGGACTGTGGATATGGACGCGCGGAAGCAAGCAGCCGCCGAGCAGGCCCAGCCCTTCAAGGAACACGCCACAGCCAAGGGTCAGCAGGCTGCGCAGTGGTCACAGCGCCTCGCCGAGATTAAGAAAGCCAAGCCGCGCAATCACAAAGCCATCGAGGAAGCCGAAACCAAGGTCAAGGAACTGACGCGCGAGTCGAGGGATCTGGCGGCCAAGGCCAAGGAAATCGAAGACGCCGTCTACGACCTCAAGGCTGTCAATCCCAACAAGAAAGCGGCTGTGGACACCCGCACTCCCGAGGAGCTCATCCAGATCATCGAGGCCAAAGGGACGGGAAATCGCCGAGGCGCTGGCCACCCTGCGGATGTACACTCGCACTTTACATCGTTAATGAGCATATTCTACGGAAATGAAGGGAGGCAATAGGTGATACCAGACCACAACCAATCTGGGGTTCTCCCGCCCTTTCTTCCTGGCCTAACGCCGGCAATAGAGGGTGCGACATCGCCATATAGAGTCTCATTGCTTAACCTAGCTAAGAGATTTTCAATTAATGAAGAAAGGATAAAGATCCTTAATGGCTTCATTGCATATCGTAATGCGCTGCGCGCGGTGGGGTTTAATCACGGCTTTCAATGGATTGATGGAAGTTTCGTCGAGGATGCTGAATACATTCTGGGACGCCCTCCAGCAGATATTGATCTCATTACTTTCGCAACTCGCCCTGAGAAATATAGCGATCAAGAAAACTGGAGAAATTTCCTTCGATCAAGACCAGATCTATTTGATCCAAAAGAAAGTAAAAAGCAATATCTGTGCGATGCCTATTTTGTCGATTTGCAAACCAATCCGCTATTCCTTGTGAATCAAACAAAATATTGGTTTGGGCTGTTCTCTCACCAAAGAGAAACGTTTCAGTGGAAGGGTATGCTCGAAATTTCAATTGCTGAAGACGATGCCGAGGTTTTGGCCTTTATAGCCCAAGGAGATGCACATGTCTCGTAGGTTGAAACTGGAAGGCCTTCGAGCAGAGGTTTCGGCTCTTAGTGCACTGCTCAAACAGGCTGTTGAAGTCGGCGATCCTGTTGGAGAATACCAGCTTTCTAAAAGGAGAGAATCGTTAGAGTCAGAGATTTCGAATCTTATGAAAGAACCTGTCAGGACCGCCAGCGTTGCATTATTCTTTGGTGGGAAACCCGTACTCGGTTCTAGGGGGATATCAGCTGACTTCGCCGGAGATGCATTAGGGCAATTCCAGGAGTTGATTTCTAAGGCATTCGCAGCGCACGAATTAGGGCGGATGGGCGAGAGGGGGCCGGTCCCGCTAAAGCAATTAACGAATTTGATGGTGACAGAAATCGTTAAGGGATCCTTCGGCTTTGTGCTGGATGAATTACAAGATCAAATCGAGATGTTTGATACAGGTCTAAAGATCACAGTAGAAGAGGTTGCAACATTGTTACAAAAGACAGCTTCCCCCAACGATGTGGAGTTTGAAGAAGCAGCAGAAACGCTGGATCCAAGAACTCTTCTAGCTTTGAAAAATTTCTTTACCACATTAGATTCAAGCAGCGCAACACTAAGGTTTGTTGAAGATAATTTTGACTTCACGCTTGATGAAACATCTGTATGCAGAGCTAGGCGGCGGACAGAAGCAACTTCTATTGAAGAATCAGATGAAACTTTAACTGCTGTTCTTGTGGGTTTCTTACCAGACCACAGAAAATTTGAAGCTAAACTTGAAGATGGCCGTATTATTTATGGAGGAGTAGCAAAAGATGCTGCGGATCAATATGCTGAGTTTTCATTGTCCGATACAAAGATTATAGGTACAAAATGGAAATTGAAAGTTCAACACAGGATGGTGATTCCATTAAATAGACCTCCTAGAGAGGTGAATAGGCTTCTTGAATTCCTTGAAATTGAATAGAACCGTCCCGAATTGCGGTGACTTCGGTTCATATTTTTCCTTTCCTCCTTTAAGGTATGATACAGTGCTCCCTGCTGCTTCTAAGTGCATCGGATTGGCAGGTGCCTTTGTAAGTGCTTGAAATCTCTCTATGGAAGAGAGTCCGGCCTTCGGCACCAGCGCGAGTGCGAGACTGTATTTCGATACAGGACGGCCTGGGTCTGCATCACCAGGGGAGTTCGATTCTACTGGCCAGTGGCGGTATACCGCCACAGCCCATCATCGGCGCCGAGCCTGCACGAATTGGGCAATTCGGCCAAACTTCCGAAGCAGCTTTACATGGGACGGCTGCTTATGTAAGGAAAATGCGATTTCTTTACATAAAATAAATCGTATGTAAACTTTCCCCCTCCATCCCTAATCCAAAAATAATTTTAAATAGTTGGCAAATTCGAACAACCGGTTTCTCTGGTGGCCGGTGATTTCCGTAAGAATGCCCAGGCCCATGAGATCCCTGATCAAAGCGCTGGCTGTTTGATGCGAGACGGCAAGCTTCTCTGCGACTTCATTGGCGGTTATAATAGGTTTTTGATATAAGACGTTCAATAACTTACGTCCACTCTGCGCCTTTCTGCCCAGTTCGAAAAGCTTCGATTCCACCCCGGATCGGAGGGCCAGGATCTGTTGGAACGTGTGCCTGCCTTTCTGGGCTGTCTCGTGAACAGCCACGAGAAAGAACTTCACCCAGTGGTTCAAGTCATGAGACGCCCTGACTGTGGTCAGGGCATTGTAGTACGCTCCCTTGTGCCTCTCCATATAATCCGAAAGATAAAGAGAAGGCTTGCTCAAAAGCCCCTTACCGACCAGATAGAGCGTGATCAGCAAACGTCCGATCCGACCGTTTCCATCCAGGAATGGGTGAATGGTCTCGAACTGGTAATGGCTGATCGCTATTCGAATCAGATGAGGGACGTCGATTTCTTCATTGTGCCAGAATTTCTCCAGGTCGCTCATCAATTCAGGAACTTCTTCCGGCGCAGGCGGAATGAAAACGGCATCCTGCAGGCTGGTCCCTCCAATCCAATTCTGGCTGCGCCTGAATTCTCCAGGTGTCTTATGCTCGCCCCTGACACCCTGCATAAGACGCTCATGAGTAGTACGAAGCAGCCGGTTCGACAGAGGAAGAGCGCTCAGTTCCCGGACGGCGAGATTCATGGCCTGCACGTAATTCCGAACTTCTTGCCAGTCGTCTCGTTTCTCGGGATCAATGTATTCCTTGTCGAGGATGGCCTCATCCATTCCCGTTCGAGTGCCTTCAATCCGGCTTGAGGTGCTCGCTTCCTTGTAAACATGCATCATAATGAACAAATCAACATCGGGCACGATCAGTGAAAACGCGTTGAGTTCAGCCATGGACTGGGACGCACGCTCCAGCAGGGTGTTAATCTTGGGGTCCTCCCAAGTCCATGGCTGATTTACAGGTGACGGGGAAAAACTTTTGTATTGGTATTGTTGCTTATGAACACCGGAACGGAATTTTTCAAATTTCATTCTTCCTCCATACCTGGAAGCAGAACCGGCTAATTCCAGGAAAGTGGATAAATGCCCATCATTTCCGGGTTCCGGATACATCGTCGGATCCGCGGGGGGATCCTACCACAAGCTCTGTCCAATGGGAATTCAATCAATCCCGGCCATCTTGCTTGGCATCCATCGGTTTTCATTGAAAGTGGACCGAACCGAACCCTCGGTCATGGCCTTATGGGCTGGGCCACCCAGGAACCGAAGATCGCGATCCTCTCCTTCCCCCCCCGCGAGGTGCCCCCTTGCGGGCCCTGGGTGCTTCCTGTTGCATCGGATTGGCAGGCGCCTCAGCAACTACCTGCAATTTCCACATGGCAGAGCGTCCCCGCTTCGGCACCAACCGACATGACTCAAGAGCCATGTGGGGCTCTCGGGCGTAGGATTCGGCCAGCCGGAGCTTCCCTCCCGCGCGCTGGTAGGCCACCAAGGCCGGAACTCCGGTGAACGTGAATATTCGACCTTTCCCCGACGTGATTGCACCGATACGGGCATGCGCGAATCTTGACTGCATGCGAAGACCAAGGCTCTTGATCTTTCACCGGACAATTGCTACTCAAGAACAGGTCGGGAGCGACGCGGCAAGGTCGGCGGCGGGTGGCGCCGCCTCTTGTCGACGGAGGCTTTCGGCGTGAGGAGTCCGCGCACATGCGCGTCGGTGCCCCGTGGGCGTTCGGGAGGAAGCGCGGTGCCCGTCGATTGCGCCGCATCCGCGACAATCAACGCGGCAGCGGCGGCGAAAGGGCGCGGCGCTCGCAGCCTTCGCTCTCCGCCGAAACGACTCCGGCCGCCCTTCGCGGCCCGGAGCACCTGATATGCCGTGACCGGGTTGCCGAACTTGACGCGCACAGCGCGTGCGGCACTCCGTGAGTGCCTCGATACTTGGGGGTTGCCCCAGTTGGCTGTCAGCGCCAATATCGGACATCTCATCATTTGGAGTTATTTGAGGAATGCACCACCGGCTCCGGGATGAAGAGGCTTCCGCAAACCCTTATGTCCGGTACCTCTTGGGCTTCGCGGGCGCACGAAGCTTCGTCCCAAGAGGAAAAGGCTTCAGCAAACCCTCATGCCCGGCACCCCGCCGACACAGGAGACAAAGGGATGCCCATTTATGAATTCCGGTGCAGTCGATGCGGCAGGAAGAGCGAGATTCTCACGCTGCGGGTGTCCGAAGCCTTCTCGCCCGTCTGCAAACACTGCAGCAGCGAGGAGGTGGCTCGCGTTCCGTCGCGGGTTCGCGTGCGGTTGTCCGAGGAGACCCGCCTCGAACGCCTGGCGGACCCGTCGCGATTCGCGGGACTGGATGAGAATGACCCGAAGAGCATGGCCAGGTGGATGAAGGAAATGGGCCGCGAGATGGGGGACGACCTCGGCGCCGAAGACGTCGACGCCCTTGTGGACGAAGCCATGGCCGAAGGAGATGCCGCTGCCGGAACGGACGCGGGGAGCGGCGATGACGACCTGTAACCCGCGCGAGGCGCCACCTATGGAATCGTGACGAAGGCCCGCCCCGTTCGGGTATGCCGCTCCGTTTCAGTATGCCGCCCCGTTGGGAAAGCAGTGTCGGACGGATACGAATTCCGGGCAGTCGGGGCCGAGCATGGCGTTTGAGACTCACGGCCGGCGGATCCAACCACGAATCGGATGACTGCCGCCCGTTGCCTGTTCGGATTATCCCGCCTTGACGATTCGCATCTATCCATCGGGACGCGAATCGGATGACCGCCGCCCATTGGTTATTCCAATAGCTCGTAGGTTACGGGAGTCGCGTTCAGAATGCTGTCAATCGATGCCCCGCACTGAAAAACCGTCTTGATGAAATCCTCTTTTTCCCTGGAGGACATTCCGGAATCGAACCGTATTCCAACTTTCAGGGCGCCGAAACCGGCCCGCTCCCTGTCGCTTATGCCCATCGCTTTTGAGAAGTCTATGCTGCCTTCGACGCTCACTTCAATATTCCCGACATCAAGATTCTTCCGCATCGCAATGAACTGGATCGTGGAAACAACGCAGCTGCCCAGAGAAATCGCCAGCATCTCCGGAGGAGTCGGCGCCGTGTCGTCCGCCCCGAACTCCTTTGGCTGATCGACGCGAACCACATGATTTCGAACCCTGCATTCGACGATGCGATTCCTGATCTCCTTCACGTCGACCTTGACACTATAAATCATATCCTTGTTCCCTTCTCATTCCGACGCAAACGGGGAGCGCGCATCAACGTCGCGCCGGCCCGACCCGCGGCGATTTCCGACGCGCGTTTCGAGTGCCGGATTTCGCCGGGGCAAACCTCGCGCGGCTCGCCGGAGGCGTATCGAATTATCGAATATCCTTATTAAAAACGAAAGCGAAAGGTCGGCGGGACCGAAGCGGCCGATTTCAGGAATCATGGGAGCACCCGGCGAAAACGGAGAGGAGAATCGATCGTCCCGCGAACCGGCGGCGCACTCCCGGCACTCCGTGGGTCTCCCGGGACCCGGTCGACCCCGCTTGCGGACGGAAAAGCCGTCGCGTAAAGCCCTCGAGCCTCCGGCCTCGCCCAGCTTCCCGCCTCAGCGCCGCCCGCGCGGAGCCCATCCGATCCGGCGAAGCCGCGCCAACCCCGTCGCCCGGCCCGTGGAATCCCCCCCGCCACCCGCGGCGGGCGTTCATCCCCCGATGGCGAACATCGGGCGACTGATGCACTTGCGGAAGGCCCGGCTGTCCAGTTCGTGCCGTTCGGGCTTGTCGGCTATGGCCGTGCGGATCAGCAGCATCATTTCTTCGTCCGAAGCCCCCAGGCGCAACGCACGCTTGAGGTCGGTTTCCTCGCGGGCGAAAAGGCAGGTGCGGAGCCGTCCGTCGGCGGTCACGCGCAGGCGGTTGCAGGTCGGGCAGAAATGATTCGAAATGGGACTGATGATCCCGATCTTGCCGATCGCCCCCGCAAACCGGTAGTGGCGGGCGGGACCGTTGGAGTCGGTGCTCTCGACGGGCACCAGCTCGGCGACGTTCCTCAGCCGGTCGAGGATGTCCTCCGACGAGAGGAACCGGTCGTCGTAATCGGCCTCCTTGAAGGGCATGAACTCGATGAACCGCATGTGAAAAGGGTACTCGAACGTCAACCGCGCCAGATCCGCGATTTCGTCGTCGTTGACCCCCCGCATGACCACCGCATTCAGCTTGATGGGCGAAAACCCGGCCTCATGAGCCGCCATGATCCCCTGCCACACTTCCTCGAAACAGTCCTGCCGCGTTATGGACGCGAATCTCCCGGGCTTGAGCGTATCCAGGCTGACGTTGATGCGCTTGATGCCCGCCTGAAACAACCCTCCCGCCAGGCGGCCCAGCAACACGCCGTTGGTGGTGATGCTCAAGCTCCTGAGCTGCGGGATGCCGGCGATTGAACCGCACAGGAAGAGCACATCCCTTCTCACCAGCGGTTCGCCCCCGGTGATCCGGATCTTCGAGATCCCCATGGCCGTCACGATCCGGGCCAGCCTCAGGATTTCCTCGTAGCGCAGTATTTCGCCGTGGTCCAGCTTGGGAACGCCCCCCTCCGGCATGCAATACGTGCAGCGGAGGTTGCAACGGTCGGTAATGGAGAGCCGCAGATAGTCGATGCGGCGTTGATAGGGATCGGTGGGAGGAGAAGTCATGGCCGTTCCTTGAGCGTGAGTTCGAAGCGTGTCAATAGCATCCATGGTCTCGACGCGGCCACCCCGTCCGGCGGCGACTCGCGGCACAGGCCGCCCTGGCGTGCCGGGACATACCCCCGTGCATCCGTTCGAAAGCCCAGTCCGGTCCCTTTTCCATGCGGGAAATGCCCCGAGGCGTTTCCTCCTGAACCGGCCGATCCTTTCGAACGCATGCTATTCTATCCCCCCCGCGGGCAAAAAGCCAGACCATCCGTGAATCCTTTTCGCGGCGCCGCGGCCATGGCGGCGTTGAAAAACGGTTTCGCGGCGGGCACCCGCGACGCGGCGAGTCTTTGTGCCCCGGCTCCGCATCGCATGCCGCGGGCCGACGGACACCCGATGTGATCCAATTGCGGTTTTTCCGGTTCACCGACATTTCCCGCACACTAACGCTTCCTGTACGCCCGAGTTGTGCTATACTGTGTGTTATCGTAAATCTTCAGAGGATAACTCTGCCATGAGCCGGCTTTCATGAACGACGCAAACACGACGCACAACGACATCGAAGACGCCATCCGGGAGGAGCAGGTCCGCCTGGCGATGCGGCAGCTTGCAACAATGCAGGCCGCCTCCTTCATCGTCGCCCTGGTCCTGTGTTTCATCGTCCGCAATCAGGTCCCGTTACCGTATATTCTCGCGTGGCTGACGCTCATCCTGGCGGTCGTCGCGAGCCGGGTCCAGCTCCATCGTCGATTCTCCAGGATACGGGAACGTTCTTTTTCCGGAAAGCAGTGGACGAACGTATACCTTGCCCTGGCCCTTTTTTCCGGAATAGTCTGGGGCCTTTCGGCCTTTATGGTGTATCCGTCCGACAGCATGGCCCTGATGCCCTTTTTCGTGCTCGTCATGGCCAGCCTCGCCGCCGCCACCACGGTGTCTCATTCCTCCGTCAAGCTCGCCCCCGCCGCATGGGCGGTACCGGCCATGCTCTTCTACGCCGCGCGGTGCGTCATGGAAGGGGGACAGATCGGACTTACGATCGCTTTTCTGATCGTCGTCTACCTGTTCACCATCGTCCGCTATTCGTTCACCCACAACAGCGCCATCACTTCGGCCATTACGCTGAAATTCGAAAACCTCAAGCTTCTCGAGGAGGTGCAGACGGTAAACGAGAAGCTGCGCCGGGACATTACCGACCGCAAGCGGGCGGAGGTCGAGCGGCTCGAAATGGAACGACGGCTGCTCCACGCCCAGAAACTCGAGAGCCTCGGCGTCATGGCCGGCGGCATCGCCCACGACTTCAACAATCTGCTCATGGCCATCATGGGGAACCTGGACCTGACCCTCCTGGATCTTCCCAACGATTGCCGCGCCCGCACCTGCGTCGAGCAGGCCTACAAGGCAAGTCGCCGGGCGGGCGAGCTGACGAGCCAGATGCTGGCCTATTCCGGGAAAGGGCACCTGCGGCCCTCCCCCATGGACCTCAGCGACGAGGTGCGCAAGAACGCGCAGCTCTTCCGCGCCGCCATTGCGCGGACCATCACCCTGGAGGTTGCGCTGAGCTCCCGGCCGGCCACCGTCGAGGCCGATCCGGGCCAGATTCAGCAGGTCGTCATGAACCTCATCACCAACGCATCCGAAGCCATCGGCCAGAATCCCGGCGGGATCGCCATCACCACGGGGACAATGGATTGCGACGATGAGTGTTTGAGCCGGAGCTGCCTGGACGAAAAGCCTCCCCCGGGACGCTTCGCCTATATCGAGGTGTCGGATACGGGCTGCGGAATGGACGAGAAGACCCGGCAGCGCCTTTTCGACCCCTTCTTCACCACCAAGTTCACGGGCCGGGGCCTCGGGATGTCCGCGGTGATGGGGATCGTGCGGGGTCACAGGGGGGCCATCCTGGTGGAGAGCGAGGTCGGATGGGGAACCACCGTCCGGGTGCTGTTTCCCGCCTGCGAACCGCCCGTCTCCACGGCCCCCGAGCTCCCGGCCGCGGCGGCCGAAGAGCCGCCCATGATGGGGTCGGTCCTGGTGGTCGACGATGAACACGGGATTCGCGAGCCGTGCATGGCTCACGTGGAGCGGCTCGGGTTCCATGCCGTGGGAGCCTCGGACGGCGAGGAGGCTTTGCGGCTCTTCCAGGAGAACGCAAAGGAATTCGTCTGCGTGCTTCTCGATCTGACGATGCCCCGCATGAGCGGCCTGGCCGCATACCAGGAGTTGAAGCGGATACGGCCGGATGTCCCGGTGATCCTCTGCAGCGGCTACGGCGAAGAGGATGCCACCAATCGCTTCGCCGGGCAGAAACTGGCCGGCTTCCTCCACAAGCCCTACACCCTCGAGGAGCTCAAGCAAAGCCTGACCCGGGCGCTCAACACGACCGCCTGACATCCCCCGCAAAGAAGAAATCCCGTTCCCTTGTCCCCCCCCGGAAAGGACCGCCACGCGCCGCTCCCGCCCGGCTTCTCCCTTGTCTTTTTCTACATCTCCCGTCCGTCCCGTCTCATACGGATTTGTGTTCAAAATGATTCTCTAAGAGCGTGGGGGATACGTCCCCCACACCCCCTCGCCGCTTCGCGGCTCCGTGTGGCGCTGCGGCGGCGGCCTTCGGCCAGTCGCCGACAGCGCCGAGCACTCGGCCTCACGCGCTTGCGCGTGTGGCCGAAACTTGGGGGGTGCGGGGGAATCATTCCCCCGCTCTTTTGTGCTTGAAAGATCCATCTTGCACGCAACTTCGTATCAGCCATCGTTTCACTCTTTTCCTTCATCTCCAAAAAAGCGAGTTCTCTTTCGAACCCGCCTGCCGGGTCCCGCGTCCACCAGTGTGCCGCCCCGCGCACCGCCTCGTCCCGCGCGTTCGGCCGCCTGTCCGAACCCCGTCTTTGCGGTTGCAGTCCTGACAATATCGTCATATTAGAATACGAGAAGAGTCTATTTCGTATCCGATGATTCAGATTGAACGTATCGATCGATTGAATCGATGGGAGAGGGTCATGGAGTTACGGCAGCTCAAGACATTCAGGGTCGTGGCGAACCTTTTGAGCTTCAACAAGGCGGCCGGGCAGCTTCATTACGCACAGTCGAGCATTTCGGCCCAGATTCAAATCCTGGAAGAGGAGCTGGGGGTGCAGCTCTTCGACCGCCTGGGCAAACGGGTGCAGCTGACGGAGGCCGGCTTGCGGCTGCTCCAGTATGCAAACAAGATACTGGACCTGGTGGACGAGACGAACTCGATGGTCAACCGGGTCAACGAGCCCACCGGGTCATTGACGATCCGAATCCCCGAAACGTTGGGAGTGCGCCGGCTGCCGGCCGTGCTCAGGGAATTCCATTCCCGGTTTCCCAGGGTGCGGCTGAACTTCATCACCTGCGCGCTCGAAGGGCTGGACAAGGACCTGCGCAAGGGCATAACCGATCTGGCGTTCCTGCTTGCGGAATCGATCAACGCGGCGGATCTGGACATGGCGACCCTCGGATTCGAGCCGGTGGTGCTCGTGGCCGCCCCGGATCATCCCCTGGCCGCGAAAAGGAAAGTGCACACGAGGGATTTGACCGGTTCGACCATCCTGCTTTCGAGGGTGGACTGCAGTTACCGGAAGGTCCTGGAACAGATCCTGGAGCAGGAAGAGGTCACGCGGTTCACCCGGTTCGAATTCAGCAGCGTGGAAGTGATCAAGCACTGCGTCATGGCGGGGGTGGGGATATCGGTCCTGCCGTCGATCGCCGTGGCCGAGGATGTGGCCCGCAAGCGGATGGTCGTTCTCCCCTGGTCCGAGGGCGGGATCCAGGTGGCCGTGCTCATGGTCTGGTACCGCGAACGATGGATTTCACCCACTCTGCAGGCGTTCATGGACGTCACGAAAAAGGTGTTCGCGCAGACGGCCGAAAAACCGTCCCGGGCGGTCAGTACTCGCACTTGATGTCCAGGAGCGGCGTGCCGTCGAAGGCGTCCAGGCCCCGGACGGCGATGTTCGTTCCTTCGACGGCCAGGATTTCGACGTTTTCGATGGCGATCGGGTTGGGCCGGTGCGGGCTGCGGGTGGAAAAGACTCCCCGAAGCGGTCGGGAGCGGTCGCCCCGGGGGTGGACCTGGAGCCGGTCGCGCTCCCCCAGGTGCATCCAGTAGAGGATAACGATGTTCTGGCCGGGCTTGAGCCCGACGCAGGCGTCCCGGTACCGTTCCTCGATTTCCAGGACCCCTTCGATCCGGGCTTCCCGACCCTGCTTGGGTGCCTCCTCCACACTCCGGAGGGGGCTTCGAATCACTCCGATGGGCTCGATCGTCAGTGCATGCGTCATGTGTCACTCCAGGCTCGTGAAAACGACCCCTTCCAGGCGTTCGCGCAGCAGCGTGAACCTCCGGTCGGTGTCGTTGTTCCGAACGGCGATGGCGAGGGCCTTCTTGCTCCCCACGACCACCACGAGCTTGCGGGCGCGGGTGATGGCGGTGTAGAGGAGATTGCGCCGAAGCATCATGAAATGCTGGGTGAGCAGCGGGAAGACAACGGCCGGGTATTCGCTGCCCTGGGCCTTGTGGATGCTGATTGCATAGGCGAGAACCAGCTCGTCGAGCTCCGAAAAGTCATATGGGACCAGCCGGCCGTCGATATCCACCTCCACCAGCTGCTCTTCGAAGTCGATCTTCGCGATGCGCCCCAGGTCCCCGTTGAAAACGTCCTTGTCGTAGTTGTTGCGGACCTGCATGACCTTGTCGTGCAGTCGAAAGGTCCGGTCTCCCCGCTGCACGAAGCGGGCTTCGGGGTTGAGCGCCTCCTGGATCGCGGTGTTGAGCCGCTGGGCGCCGACGGCCCCACGGTGCATGGGGCTGAGCACCTGGATGTCCTCGACCGGGTCGAGACCGAACCGCTGCGGAATGCGCTCCGTGCACAGTTTGAGGATCACGCGGCACACTTCTTCGGGGTCTTCCTTTGCAATGAAGTAAAAGTCCTGCAGGCCCTCCCGCTCGCTCTTCATCTGCGGGAACTTCCCCTGCCGCACCAGGTGCGCGTTGACCACAATGCGGCTCTGCCTGGCCTGGCGGAAGACTTCGTCGAGTCGTACCACGGGAAATCGCCCCGAATCGATGATGTCCTTGAGCACGTTCCCCGGCCCCACCGAAGGCAACTGGTCCGCGTCGCCCACCAGCACCAGGGTCGCCTGGGGCGGCACCGCCTTGAGCAGGTAATGCATGAGCAGCAGGTCCAGCATGGAGGTCTCGTCGACGATGACGAGATCCGCCGGGAGGGGTTTGAGCTCGTTGCGGACGAAACCGCCGGCCTGGGGGCTGTATTCGAGCAGCCGGTGAATCGTCCCGGCGGAGTGCCGGGTGGTTTCGCTCAGCCGCTTGGCCGCCCTCCCCGTCGGCGCGGCCAGGCATACCCGCGCGTGCATCTCCCTGAAGACGGCGAGAATCGCCCGGATCAGGGTCGTCTTCCCGGTGCCGGGACCGCCCGTGATCACCACGACCTTGTCGGTCAAGGCGCGCTTCACCGCCTCTTCCTGCAGCGGAGCCGGTTTGAAGGGCAGTTTGTTCTTCAGCCATTTGACCGCCGCCTCCGGATCCACCCCGCGCCGGAACGGCCGGACCGTTTGCAGCTGGGTAAGCCGCCGGGCCACTTCCGTTTCCGCCACATGGTAGCCCCGCAGGGTGACGGCCCGATCCTCACCGAAACGGGATGCGGCTTGAGGCGGCAGGGACTCCTGAACCAGCCTCCGGTCGGCCGTCAGCCGGGACACGGCGTCCCGGAGCACCCCTGACGGAATCTGGAGCAACTCCCGGCATTGTTCGACCAGCCATTCGTGCGGAACGCACACGTGCCCATCCTCCGAGCTGCGGTGGAGCGCGAACAGGACGCCCGCCTCGGCCCGCAACGGGGAGTCCGCCGTAAAACCCAGGCTCTGCGCGATCCGGTCCGCGGTGAGGAAGCCGATCCCCGATACGTCCATGGCCAACCGGTAGGGATTTTCCTTGACCGCTTCCAGGGAGCTCTTCCCATAGTGCTTGAAAATGCGGGCCGCATACGCCGCGTTGACGCCGTGAGTCCGAAGAAAAACCATCACTTCGCGGATGTCCCTCTGTTCCTCCCACGCCTTGCGGATCCGGTCCAGCCGGTACGCCCCGATCCCCTCGACCTCCCGCAGCCGTTCGGGTTCGTTTTCGATCACTTCCAGGGTATCCACCCCGAAACGGTCCACGATGCGATCCGCAATCTTGGCCCCGATACCCCGAATCAGTCCGGATCCCAGGTACTTGCGGATGCCCACCTCGGTGGACGGCATCGTCGTTTCGTAGCGCTCCACCTGGAACTGCTCCCCGAAACGGGAATGTACCGTCCAGGAACCTTCCATGAGGAGCACCTCGCCGGGGGTCACCGACACGAAATTCCCCACCACCGTCACGAGTTCCCGCCTGCCCGGGATTTTCACCTTGAGGACGCTGTACCCGTTCTCCTCGGCGCTGTAGGTGAGGCGTTCCACCAAGCCTCTGATTTGTTCCGCCATATCCGCGTTCCCCGGCAAGTCCGCAAGTTATTCCCGTGCAATGATGATTTTGCAAAGTCTATCATTGTTGACGGGAGAGCAATATCTTTTTGACAATCCAAAGCCGCATGTTAATATACCACTATCCCGCGGCGGGGGGCGTAAACGGTTTACTTCATGCAAGAAATTTGCTATTGAAACGGGCGCGCCCCGGTTCATCGCCGTGGGAGCGGCGGACCCTTAAGTGCCCAGGCTTGAAGGACCGGACTATTTTATTACTCGGGGGGATTTGCCTGATGTCTCTTTACATCAAAACGGACGATTATCGCAAACATGGTATCAGCAAGTATTCGGATCCTGACATCATTCGAGCGGTCGTTCAAAAGGAACTCAACATCGAGCGGGTTTTTGTGTCTTTCGTCAACAAGCATGAGTACATCCGCGTGGACTTCCTGCGCCCGCGCCCGCCGCGGCGGTCCAGGCGGCGCCAGTACCTGAAGAAGGCATCGGAAAGTACCCAGCAGGCATGACGACGACGGGCACCCTCCTCGGGTGCCCTTTTCATTTGTGCGGCGCGCGGCCCGCCGCTCCCGACCGGGACGACCGGAGCGATCCCTGCGCCCTTCCCGCAAGCGCCCCCCGGATCGTTCCGGCGGGGTTCCGGACATCCCCCCGACATCGCACCGCGGAGTCATTTCCCTGCCCCCCGGCCTGAAAACGATCGGACCCCTGATGGAACCGAAAAGCAAATCGCAGATCAAACGGGAGATGCTGGCCCTGCAGTCTCTCGGAGAACAGCTGGTCAAGCTGGGACCGGACCGGCTCAACCGGATGGAACTCGATCCGGACCTTCGCGAGGCCGTACTCCATGCCAAAACGCTCGGTAAAGGCGAGGCCCTTCGCCGCCAGATGCAATACATTGGCGCGCTCATGCGCGACATCGATCCGGAGCCCATCCGGGAGGCCCTCGAGGCCATCGCGCACGGCCGCGGACAGGATGCTCGGCTCTTTCAGAAGCTCGAACGGTGGCGTGATGAGCTGATCGAGGGCAACGAGGAGACACTGGCGGAGATCCTGGTCGAGTATCCCCGCGCTGACGGGAAACGGCTGCGCCGGTTCGCGCTCAACGCCCGCAGGGAAAGGGAGGCAAAAGCCCCCCCCAAGTCTTCCCGGGCCTTGTTTCGCACCCTGAGAGCGCTTTCGCTCGAAAGCTCTTGAACCCGAACCGGAACGACACAACCGCGGGCACGGCCGCTTCACGGCCGGGTCCCCCAGGGCTTTACCCCGGGATCGATCCGTGCTTATATGGAGCTTATATGGAGCCGTGTAATACGAAGTTGCGTTCAAGATGGATCTTTCAAGCACAAAAGAGCGGGGGAATGATTCCCCCGCACCCCCCCAAGTGCTCGGCGCTGTCGGCGACTGGTCGAAGGCCGCCGCCGCAGCGCCACACGGAGCCGCGAAGCGGCGAGGGGGTGTGGGGGATACGTCCCCCACGCTTCTGGAGTATCATTTTGAACGCAATTGCGCATGGCGCCGGCGTCACCACAAGGCATGAAAACAGACTCACACGGGCGTCTATTTTCTAGGTAAATCCGTGTAAGAGCGGACGACGGGTTCTTTCCGCATTCCATCACACAAACGACTCGGGGGGAGCGGAATCGTGATTTTACGGGGATTGCTGGAAACGGAGAGCTTTGTCGGGGGTATCCTGAATGCGATGCCTCTGCCGGTGTTCGTCGTTGACGACGACATGGAAATCATCGCCTTCAATCAGAGCGCCTCGCAACTGCTGGGCAGCGACCCGGAAACGGTCATCCGCAGACGCACGGGAGAAGTTCTTCACTGCGTCCATTCATTCGAAACGCAAGGAGGATGCGGCAGGGCCCCTCTGTGCAGGGACTGCATCTTGAGGAACGCGGTCGGAGAGTGTCTGCGGGAGGGCAAAGCGATCCGCAGGAAAGCCCTGATGGAGGTGACGCCGAAAAGCGCCCCCGCCAGGACGATCGACCTCTTCGTCACCGCGGCGCCGTTCGAACACCAGGCGGGCGGATACGCGCTCCTGGTGCTTCAGGACATCACCGAACTGGTGGAACTGAGACACATCGTTCCCATCTGCTCCTACTGCAAGAAGATACGCAACGACGCGCAGTACTGGGACAGCGTGGAGCTGTACATCAAGACGCACATCGACGTGCAGTTCTCGCACGGCATTTGCCCGGAGTGTTTCGAGAAGGTCCGTTTGGACCGTCCCGGAAAGGACCTTTGACGGGAGATGGAACCGCGGATTCCAAACGAACCCATATTCGGACGGCAAATCCGCGGCGAATCGGTTCGGAGCTCACCCCGACGGCGTCCGCTCGATGCCGGGCTCAGGCTCCACGCCCGAGCTGCCGCCAGGCGGCCAGGGCCGCGCCGAGCGGTGCCGCCTCATCTCCCAGGACACCCCGCCGTATGATCGTATCGGCGGCTTCGAACATTGTCGCGTGCTCGGCAAGACTCTCCACGAGCGCCCCCTCGAACTGGTCCCACCCCGCGCTCACGCCCCCGCCGATGACGGCGTGCCGCACGCCCAGCACGGTGAAGCAATTGCTCAACGCCAGCCCGATGGCCCAACCCATGCGCCGGAACACCTCACGCGCAAGGGGATCTCCCTGCCGCGCCAGCCGGTGAACGTCCCGTGCGGCGACCTTTGCGGGCTCCAGCGGCCTCTGTTGAGCTCCCGCGGCGGGTGCGCCCGTCGAGGCCGCTTCCAGGAACCCTTCGACCAGTGCTCGACCCGACGCGTAGGCCTCCAGGCACCCGCGCGCGCCGCATACGCAAGGGCGTCCGCCGGGGACGACGATCATGTGCCCGATTTCGCCCGCAAACCCCAGGTTGTCCCCGGTCCACAAATGATTGTCGAGAACCAGGCACCCTCCCACCCCCGTTCCGAGGGTCAGACCGACCCAGTTGGGAATGGATCGGCCCGCGCCCAACCGGCTTTCACCGATGCCGAAACAATCGGCGTCGTTGAGCATGACCACGGGAAGGTCGAGCGCCGTTCGGAGTTCCACGGCAAGAGGGTAGCCGTTCATACGGGGAAGATTGGGAGAGAAGACGACGCGTCCTTCACGAGGATCGATCCTGCCCGCCACCCCAAGACCCGCGGCCCGCACGGCCGCACCGAAACCGGACGCGGCGAGCCGCAGGGAACGGCATTCCTCGATCAGGCGGCGGGCCGTCTCCCGGCCCTCGAGCCACGCCCCGGTCGCGGTCCGGCTCTGCACAACGATTCGTCCCCGGGGATCGACGAGGGCCGATCGCATGTTGGTCCCGCCGACATCAATTCCGATTACCAGGTCCTCGGTCATGGGACTCCAGGGTGAGGGCGCCGCCAGGGGGAATCCGACGCCGCCGCGGGGATCCCGCGGCGGTTCCGCCTTTGTTCAGGAAACGAAGCACTCCGGCAGGTAGAACACGTAGTGAAGCGAGAGCACATCGAACTGGGCGTCGCTCTCCTCCCGGATCACGTCGTAGAGTGCCTTGAGAGAACCGGCCCCGGCCACGCGCCGCCCGAACCGCTGCAGATCGTACCAGACGGGGTGAACGGGCAGCAGGAAATCCTGGACGCTGCCGCGCCAAATCACGCGCAACGCGTCTCTTTCTTCGGTGATCGTCTTGTAGAAGCGTCGCAGCAGGTCGGTGCGCAGGATCGGCGAGGGTTCCTTGGTCACGCATTCCATCATCGCCGCCAGCCGATAGACGCGGCGCATGGACGCTTCGTCGTCCCGGTGCCGGTAGAGGCCCATTACCGTGAAGTGAAGCCCCCCGTCCAGGGTAATGTGATCCGGGACGAAGGCGACGTGCCGGTGGCCCTCGGCGCGGAGCGCGTCCTCGCGATGCGCTTCGAACCGGCCCGATTCCTCCCGCGTGCACATCATGATGAAGCCGCTCCGCCACTCGCCTCGACGGAATTCCAGGGGCCGGCGGACAATCACGTTGTCCCCCCGGCCTCCGCCTCTGTCCTTGAATTGGATGATGTCAGCCACGGCACCGTTCCGCACGATCCCGGGCGAGCCGCTCCGGAAAGCGCGCAAAGACCGCCGGACCCCAGGCCCGCATCGACCCGGCCGTCCCTTCCCCTCCCGGACCGCCGGACGCCGCAATGCCGGGTCAGCGCGGCAGGTAGGCAGTGAGATCCTCAACGTACTGGGTGATTACCTTGTACCCCGCCTCGGTAAGGATGGACACGGCCTTATCGTAAACATCCGTGTTCACCCGCAGGATGACTTGCCAGACATCGGGATGGGTGACGAGGGGTACGAACAGCACGCTGCTGATGTTGATTCCCGCCTGCGCCATATAGCTGCAGACCTCGGCCAGGAGCCCGATGCGATCGACCGCCAGCAGCGACAGCCGCTTGGTGTTGTCGCTCAACCCGAGAGCGGTCAGCACCACCTGCATCAGGTCCGTGACCGTGATGATCCCCACCAGCCTGTCGTCCTTGACCACCGGGAGCGCTCCGAACTTCTTGTCGTGGATGATGAGCGCGGCCCGCTCGATGTGCATGTCGGGAGTGGCGGTGACGACATTGCGCGTCATGACGTTGGCCACGGTCAGTTTCTGCAGCACGTAGGTGAGCTCGTGCACGCTCAGCGTGGTGGCCGGAGAAGCCCAGACCTGCCGGAGATCCCGGTCCGTCACGAGGCCCACCAGGTGCGCCTTGCCGTCGGTGACCGGCAGATGCGAGATACGGTGGTTGTCCATCATTTCCCGGGCCTTGAACACGGAGGTTTCCGGGGTTATGGTGAGCAGCTTGGTCTTCATATACCAGCCGACGTACATGATACGCCTCCTTATTATTTTGTTCCATTCCCCCTGTCGACTGAATAGAATAGGAATTCAGCGGCGCGGGTGTCAACATCAAAGTCGTTTCGGACAGCGGGAGGAAGGATCGGGTGAGAGGCGAAGGGAACATTAGAGACCAGGAACTGCTCAAAAAGCTCTCCGAGGCCATCGAGGAATGGGAGATCTCCCCGTATTTCCTTCCCGCCGACGAACTGTTCGACCTGGAGAGATTTCTGGCGGACCACGATGCCGATCAGACCCGGGGCGAACTCGAAGCCATCTACGGAACTCCCCTCAACTACAACTTCTGGTCGTCCTTTCTCGCCTTCCATCGCCTCAAGCGGGCCCGCGAGGAAACCCGGGTGCAGGACGCTCTCCGGGAAGAAAAGCGCAGGCAGTACCTCATGGTGGTGGAGGAAGAAAAAAGGGCCGGAAAGAAGTGGCTCAAGGAATGGTTCCACAACCAGCGCCGCCGGCAGATCAGAGTCCTCCCCGGCGGTCGCGGCGGCAAACCTAGTTGATGAACACGGACCGGTGAAAATCCAGGTGTTCGATGACCGTTCCGGCACCGCGCGCGACCGCGGTGAGGGGATCTTCGGCGATGTTCACCTTGAGCGTGGTGTACTGGCTGAGCAGCCGGTCGAGGCCTCGGAGCAGCGCTCCGCCCCCGGCCAGCCAAAATCCTTTGTCGTGGATGTCCGCCGCAAGGTCTGGCGGCGTTTTTTCCAGGGCGCGCTTCACCGCTTCCACGATGGCATAGACCGGTTCCTTGATGGCTTCCCGGATTTCCTCATCGGTAACGGTGAAGGTGCGGGGAATGCCGGTGAGGATCTCCTTGCCGGTGACTTCCAGCGTCTCGGGCTGATCCAGGGGCGCCGCCGTGCCGATTTTCATCTTGATGTTCTCGGCCAGGACTTCGCTGATGATCATCTGCCGCTCCCGCTGCATATAACGAAGGATGGCCTCGTTGGCTTCGTCCCCCGCCACCCGCACGGATTCGCTGTAAGCCACCGCGAACATCGAAATGACGGCCACCTCGGTGGTGCCGCCGCCGATGTCCACGATCATGTTGCCGAACGGCTGGTCCACGGGCAGACCGGTCCCGATGGCCGCGGCCATGGGTTCCTCGACCAGGTGGATGTGCCGCGCCCCGGCCTGTTCGGCCGCTTCGATGACCGCCCGTTTCTCCACCGACGTGATGCCCGTGGGAACGGCCACCACCAGCCGGGGCCGGACGAACTGACGGCGTTTGAGCACCTTGCTCAGAAAATACTTGATCATTACCGCGGTGACTTCGAAATCGGCGATGACACCGTCCTTGAGCGGCCGGATGGTGACCACGCGCTGGCCGTGGCGCCCGATGATGTTGCGGGCTTCCTGCCCCACGGCGATCACCTGGTGCGTGTCCTGGTTGATGGCGACCACCGACGGTTCGTTCAGCACGACGCCCCTGCCCCTGAGATAGATCAGCGTGTTGGCAGTCCCCAGATCCATGGCAAGGTCTTTGGAAAAATATGATAAAAGCCGTTCAAACATAGGCCACCCTTTTTGTTTGTCGGGATGCATTCCATTCGATCCAGTGGCCGTAAAGTCTATAGAGAATGCCCCGGCCGGTCAATCACTTTATGTTCCCGCAGGCTCGGTCCGGGCGTGGAAGCCGGCAAAGAGGCGCTGATGCGCGAGGGACCACAGTTCATCCCCGTGCGTGCCGTCCTGGGGAAAGCCGACGGTGGCGACATAGGCGTGCAGCTTCGCTCCCTTGCCTCGCGTGCGGATGATCTGACGGCCTATGTCCTCCATGCGGGCGAGGTGCAGTTCGGCCTCCTGAACGGTCGTTTCCGGGAAAATGATGCTGTAACGGTTTTCCGCCAACTGGCCCACGGAGACTTCCGCGGGAAGGATGCCGCAGATGGCTCCCGCCAGGTCCCTTTGCCACTGGCGAATCAGTTTGGGGGCGGCCTTGGTGTAAAGCACCTGCCACGGCTCATACTGGACGACCGCCAGAGTGAAAGGCGTGCTCCCCTGCATCGCCGCTCCCAGCATTTCATCGAGCCGCGCTTCAAAGCTGAAGGGATTGTGGAGCGCGGTGGCCAGATCGTAAGCCCGCAGGTGATCGCACTCCTCCTTGTAGCAGAGCTGTTCGAGCAGCAGCTGGAAGAAGTGCAGGGCATGCGACACGGCCTGCTCGAACTCCTGGTTCAGCTCCATCGCCTGCCGGGACAGAAACGCCATGGCCAGCACGTGCCCGAGCGAGGTCTCTGCGGGCAGCCCCCAGAGGGTGCCGTGATGCGGCAGGCTCTCAGCCGGAGTGAACAGAAAATGTTCGGAGGCCTGGGGATTGAGCCGCGTGATGAGGAGCGGCTTGCCGGTCTGGAATATCCGCCCGATCAGCCCCTGCTTGACCACGTAGTGCGTGCTGATGAGGCTGCGGGGCACGTTGGGGGTGCACGAGTAGAGGCGGTAGTTGGCGCTCGCCGGGTCGCGCAGCGAGAGGAAACCGTATTCCGCGCCCACCAGCCGGCAGCATTCTTCGACCACCAGCCGGCTGTAATCTTCGAGGGCATGCCCTTTGAACGCCACATCATCCAGGCGCGTCCAAAGCTCGAAAATACGCGAGTAATTGCGCCGTTGAACGGCTTGTTGCTGGCGCAGCAAGAGTTCGTGCAGGACGTCCGCGATTTCGCGGATCCATTTCTGCTGCTTGTCGTTGAACCCCCAGCCGTATTTGGTATCCACGTACAGCACGCCGGCGCCGTCGCCCACCGGAACTGCAAAAAGCCCCTTGATGTGCGACTCCCCCTCACGATAAAAAGGAACGGTGGACGCAAGAGACGCCGATATATCCGGGAGCTTGTCCAGGTGAATGGTCTGGCCGACCTTCTGAACCTGGGCGAGGATGCCGCTTTGCTCCAGCGGCAGCGTCACCCGTTCGGGAAGGAACTTGCTCAACGACTGCGAAGCCGCCATGCTGAGCTGTCGGAGTTTCGGGTCGATGACGAAGAAAGCCGTCGTGTAGGCTTCCAGGATGTTGCTGAGGAGGCTTACAAGCGATTGGTAGGGATTGGGGTGCATACGCTACATTCGCCTTCCGCTCATGAATTCTTCCGGCAACGGCTTTCCCCCGGAGGCGCCCGGCCCAGTGGAGCGCCGGTTTGCATCGCTTTCGGGGGCGTCGCCCGGGGTGTTCGAACCCGGCGGGGAACAGGACTTGCAGGTCCCGGGGACTCCTTTTTTCCCATCCCTGCAGGCTTGGCGTCGCTTCCGCGTTATAATGCCTCCGGTGTCCGGGGATGGGGGCACTCACCTTGTTTTTCGGAGATGGTGAATATCACTCCATTAGAGTATTAAAGGGAAAAAGTAAAGCGAGAATCACATGGCGAGAATCACGATTTTGCCCGATATCCTGTGCAACCAGATCGCCGCCGGCGAAGTGGTGGAGCGGCCGGCCGCCGTCGCCAAGGAGCTCCTCGAGAACAGCATCGACGCCGGTGCCCGAAGGATCTCCCTGTCCATTGCTGACGGAGGCCGAAAAGAGATCCGGGTGGTGGACAACGGCTCGGGCATGCACCCAGACGATGCGCTCCTGGCCCTGGAACGCCACGCCACCAGCAAGATCCGGTCCGTCGAGGACCTGCAGGCGATCGGTTCCCTGGGGTTTCGCGGTGAAGCCCTTCCCAGTATCGCCGCGGTGAGCCGCTTCGAGCTGGTGACGCGCGAACCCGATGCCGTCGCGGGGACGTTCATCCGGGTCGAAGGCGGCGTGGTGCGCGAGGTGCGCGAAACCGGGTCCCCCGCGGGAACCAGGATCACCGTTCGCGACCTTTTCTACAATGTGCCCGCTCGACGCAAATTCCTGCGCGCCGCGGACACCGAAACCGCATACATCAGCGACCAGTTCCAGCGGCTGGCCATGGCTCACCACGCCGTCCATTTTCAGCTCGTCAACCGGGAACGCACCCAATACGACTTCCCCGGCGCGGCCTCGCCCGAAGAGAGGGCCGGGCAGATTCTCGGCGCCGAGACCCTCAAACGCGCCATCCCCTTTTGCGTGGAAAACGCGTCCGCCAGGCTCCGAGGCATGGTCGGCACACCCGACCTGCAGCGGGCCAACAGCCATTCCCTTTTCGTTTTCGTGAACGGCCGGCCGGTCTGGGACCGCGCCGTCAACCGGGCGATTCTCGCGGCATTCGAGAGCCTCATCCCGCGGGGCAAGTTCCCCGTCGCGGTGCTCTTCCTCGAGCTCGATCCCGTCGAGGTGGACGTCAACGTTCACCCCACCAAGCGCGAAGTCCGGTTCAAGCGCCCCGGAGGCGTCATCGACACCGTGCGCGGGACCATCCGAGACGCTCTGCGCCACCTCAGGCCGCTCCACGGCTCCGCCGCACCCGCACCCCGCCCCTTCTCCGAAACGGCGGACCAGCGGGCTTTCCGCGATCCCCTGGTGAGGGAAGGCCAGTTGTCCTTCGACCGCGGCCGTCCCCTCTCCCGTCCGCCAGGCTTCCCGTCCGAGCGTTGGCGCGAAAGGCACCGGCCCGACGCCGAACCGCCACACCCGCTCTTGCGCGAGCCGACACCGACGGAGAATCCCCGCCACGAGGCAGGATCTCCGCCCGCAGCCCCCGCCGATTCACTCTTCGACGAAGGCGCGGCGCCGCAGCCCGGCAATCCCGATACCGACTTTTTTGCCGAACCCAAGCGGCAGGCCGGCGGGCCGGCCTCGACCCATGCGCCCATCACGGCCGATACGGCGGCCTTCGCGGACGCCTTCCAGGCCTTCGGAGCCGCAACACACCTCCATGCCGGCGATGTCCCGGCACTTGCCGAACTTCCCGTCATCGGCCAACTCGCCAACACCTACATCCTGCTCGAAGCCCCCGACGGGCTGATCCTCATCGACCAGCACGCGGCTCACGAACGCATCATCTTCGACTCCCTCTCCTTTCCGGCCGGCGGTCCGGCCCGGCAGCGGCTGATACGCCCGGCCGTCATCGATCTCCCTCCGCGCGATGCGGCCATGCTCCGCCGCTGGCTGCCTCTGCTCGAGGAAATCGGCGTCGAAATCGAATCCTTCGGCGGCGACTCCTTCGTCGTGCACGCCGTCCCGGCACCCCTTGGCGAATGCCCGCCCGAGCGGCTGGTCCGCGAGTTGCTCGCCTCGGCCATCGAAGGCGATGACGCCCCGCGCTGGAACGTCCTCAGCCGCCTGGCCAAGACCGCCGCCTGCCACCGCGCCGTGAAGGCGGGCCAGCGGCTGAGACCCGAGGAAATCCGGCTCCTCCTGGAAGGGCTCGACCGTACCCGGTTCGCTTCCACCTGCCCGCACGGCCGCCCGGTCTGGTACAAGATGACCCTCTCCGACGTCGCCAGGCTCTTCCAGCGCACATGACCGGGACAACAGCCGGATTTCGATATCCCCCTTCTTCCGGAAGGGGTAAGAAAAGGAGAGGTGAATGCTTGAGCGACATACCGGCAAAGACCGTGGACGTCCGCCCCCGGATTGCGGGATCATACGGACAGGACAGGTGAATCTTTGAGCGACACAACGGCAAAGACTCTCAACCGCTCCCCGGCCCCCCGCGACAGCCTCCCGGAGACGCACGGCGACTTCGGGCGCACGCGCGTCGACCTTCCCGTCGTCCTCGTGGCGGGCCCCACCGGAGTGGGCAAGACCGCGTTCGCCGTCGAGCTCGCCCGCGCCCTGGGCTCCGAGATCGTCAACGCCGATTCCATGCAGGTTTACCGGTACATGGACATCGGCACCGCCAAGCCCACGCCGCGGGAACGCTCGGCCGTTCCACACCACCTGATCGACATCGTCGACCCCGATGAACCCTTCGATGCGGGCGACTACCTGGCCCGGGCAAGACCGGTCATCGCGACCCTGCACGAGGCGGGCAAGGTCCCCATCGTCGTCGGCGGCACGGGGCTCTACCTCAAGGTCCTCACGCGCGGCATCTGCGCGGGCGCTCCCGGCGATCCCGACGTGCGCCGGCGGCTGATCGAGGAGGAACGGACCCTCGGGCTTCCCGCTCTCCACGAGCGGCTGCGCCACGTGGACCCGCCGCTCGGCGCCCGCATCCACCCCAACGACCGCCAGCGCATCCTCCGGGCGCTCGAAGTCTTTCATCATTCCGGCAAGCCGCTCTCCCACTGGCAGCGGCAACACCGTTTCGAAGACGCTCCGTACCGGACCTTCAAGATCTTCCTCCACCGGCAGCGGGAAACACTCTACGCCCGCATCAACGACCGCGTGGACGCCATGATGGCAAAGGGTTTCCTCGATGAGGTGCGAAAGCTCCTCTCCATGGGCTGCGGACCGGAGCTCAAGCCCATGCAGTCGCTGGGCTACAGGCAACTGGCGCGCCATCTGCGCGGGGAAATGTCCCTGGATGAGGCCGTGCGCGAAATCCGGCGCGACACCCGGCGTTACGCCAAACGGCAGATCACCTGGTTCCGCGCCGACCCGGAATACCGATGGTTCGATGCCGCGGATACGCGGGCTCTCGTGGCCCGGATTGCGCGGGAATTTACGAAAATTCTTGGATGAAGCCCCGGCAGACAGGAGAGAGCATGCCGGCCCCATCCCGCCGTGAGGCGCCATCTCTCGGACCGTTGCCTCCAGGTGGCGCAGGCAATCCCGTCCGGTACTTGCGGTGCCTTCCAGGACGAAAAGCCTGCACTTCTCAATTCGTTCCCAGGCATTCGCCATTCCGCGGAACTGAGCGCAATCCGCTCCACCTGGAAGACATTTCTACAGTACCCAAACGTTCGGAGTATCCGACTGCAGGGACAAAGACATGCTTCGTCGCATTCGAACCGCTTCTCACGGGGAACGACCGCCAGAGGCATCATGTCCGATATTGACTTCTTTCCGCCCCGCATATAAAGTTCTCACACAAACGCCGAATCCTGAACGTCAGGAGCGGGGGACCCGATTTAATGGGGCGTATTGCCGCAACGCATAGGGCAACCTCTTCGGCCCGAGCCCGTCAGCTAACCTCGCAGGCATCGGAGGGGGAGATCCCCCGGAGTTGTCCGGAGGCTTATCCTCCCTGTTCATGACGACAGCTCCGGAGGCCTGACATGCCGCCACGATCCCCTTGCGTGACCGGATACCGTCTCGTTTTCACTGTGCGCACACGATTCGAGTTGCATTGCCCTTCCACGGGACCGTTCCGGAGCCCGAGGCAACTTGCCGGGGGCCGTCCTCGAGAGCGCCGTGACTCCCTCGTTCCCAAACAGGATCGATCTTCTAGCAAGGGATTCCGGCCTTGATCCGTCATCCGTTGGCGATCAGATCGAGATCCTCCTGGGCAAGGACGATCAAGAGAAGGGTCAGCCTATGGACGATCATTCTCCTGAGCTACCTGGCCGCGATCCTCACCGGAACGGTCGTCCTGCTCCTGCCCTTCTCCACCGGACCGGGCGGGATAAGCGCCATCGATGCGCTCTTTACGGCGACGTCGGCCGTGTGCGTCACGGGCCTCGTGGTGGTGGACACCGGAACCGCCTTCTCGCCGGCGGGACAAATAACACTCGCCCTGCTCATTCAAATCGGCGGACTGGGGGTGATGACCTTTTCCGTACTCCTGTTCCTTTCACTGGGGAAGCGGGTTTCCTACAGGCACCGCTTGATCATGCAGGAGGTGTTCGCCCACACCCCACGGGAAGACATCTACAAAGTAGTTCGATCCATCTTCGTTTTCACCGCCGCTGCGGAAGGTGTGGGAGCTCTGCTGCTTTCTTTCCGCTGGTTGGGTGAATACCCCTTCCTCCAGGCCCTTCACCTCGGGTTGTTCCATTCCGTGGCCGCCTTCTGCAACGCGGGGTTTTCCCTGTTCAGCAACAGTCTCATGGATTACCGGACCTCGCCGCTGATCAACCTGACCATCGGCAGCTTGATCGTTATGGGAGGCATCGGCTTTCCCGTCGTTTACGAGATTCATCAGTGGGTGACATCGAGGGGCCCGAGGCGGCCAAAGCTTTCCATCCAGACGAAGTCGGTCCTGATCTCCACTGTCTTGCTCATCGTCGTGGGTATGGCGGCCTTCCTCTGGACGGAACGGAACAACGTCCTCAAAGGCGTCCTCTGGAGCGACAGCCTGTGGATCGCTCTCTTTCAGTCCGTGACGACGCGCACTGCCGGCTTCAACACGGTCGACATCGGGCAACTCACGAATTCCACGCTCCTCACGATGATGGTGCTCATGTTCTGGGGAGCGTCGCCGGGCTCCACCGGCGGCGGAGTCAAGACGACCACCTTCGCTGTGCTGACCGCCTTTACCTGGAGCCGGATTCGCGGCCGGTCACAGGTGAACATGTTCAAGAAGACCCTTCCCGAGGAGACACTGTCCCGGAGCGTGGCGCTCGTGGTGCTCTCCATCGGCTTCATGTCGGCGGTCTACTTCCTGTTGCTGCTGAGCCAGGGGGAAGGCTCTACAGGCTTGCCCCACAGGGGGGAGTTCGCCGACTACCTCTTTGAAGTGTTCTCCGCGTTCGGCACGGTCGGGCTTTCAACGGGAGTGACCCCAAGGCTCAATGCCACCGGAAAGCTTCTGATCATCCTCATGATGCTGATCGGTCGGGTTGGAGTGCTGACCTTCGCATACATCCTGGCCGGAGCAAGAGCGCGGGGCGGAGTCCGGTATGCGGAACAAAACCTTATGATTGGTTGAGGGGAGACTCCATTGAAGCGATTTGCGGTGATCGGCCTGGGTAAGTTCGGATTTCACGTGGCCAAGGAGCTTTTCATCGAAGGCAACGAAGTTATCGCTATCGACAAGAACCCGGACCGCGTGCAGGAGATCGATCCGTTTTGCACGGAGGCCATCGTCCTGGACGCTTCCGAGAAAGAGAAGTTGCGGGCCCTGGGGCTGGATGAGATGGACGGCGTCGTCGTGAGCATCGGCTCCGACGTCAGCAGCAGCGTGCTGCTGACGCTCCACCTCCAGGAGATCGGCGTCAAGAAGCTCCTGGCCAAGGCGGTCGACGAAGATCACGGCAAGCTCCTGAGAAAGGTCGGCGCCACGGAAGTCATCCACCCCGAAAAGGCCATGGCCCTCAAAGTCGCACGCGGACTGTCCCGGCCCAACGTGCTGGATTTCATTCCCCTGACCGAAGATTTTCAGCTCCTCCAGATCGCCCCGCCTCCAGCATTCATCGGGAAATCTCTAAGGCAGCTCGACCTTCGGGCCATTTACAACGTTCACGTCATCGCCGTCAAGGAGATCATCCCCGACAACACCGTCCTCGTGCCTTCCGCCGATTTCGTTATCAAAGACAGCGACATCCTGATTGTCCTGGGCAAGACTGTCGACGTGAAAAGCATAAAGGATTTGAGCGGCGAGGAGTGAGTCTGCGGGGGTAGGAGGCGGTGTTCTGTTTCACGACAACCGGTTCCGGTAGTCTTCGTAGCCGAACTTGCGCACGACGCGCGCGTTTCCCCTCCGGTCACAGATGGCGATGGAAGGGAGGCGCACTCCGTTGAAGGTGTTGTTTTTCACCATGGTGTAGTGGGCCATGTCGAGGAAGGCAAGCTTCGAGCCGATCCGGAGCGGTTCGGGAAAGGAGTAGTCGCCGATGACGTCGCCGGCGAGGCAGGTGAGCCCGCCCAGGCGGTAGGTGTGAGGGTATTCTCCCGGCATGCCCGCGCCATCGATTTCCGGGCGGTAGGGCATTTCCAGAACGTCGGGCATGTGAGCCGAGGCCGATGTGTCGAGGATGGCGATGTCCATTTCATTGTGAATGAGATCAAGGACCGATGCGGCAAGGATTCCGGTGTTGAGCGCGACCGCCTCCCCGGGTTCCAGGTAGATTTCCAGGAGATGGCGGCTTCTGAAATCGTCTATCAGCCGACAGAGCAGGTCGACGTCGTAGTCGGGGCGCGTGATGTGGTGTCCGCCGCCGAAGTTCACCCACTCCATCCTTTCCAGGAAGGCTCCGAACCGGGCTTCGAACGCCGCCAGAGTCCGCTCCAGGGAATCCGCGTCGAGCTCGCACAACGTGTGAAAATGCAGACCGCTGATGCCGTCCAGGTCCGTTTCGCGAAAGGCGCTCAGTGGAACCCCGAGCCTCGAGAAGCGGGCACACGGATCATAGATCGGGACGCTCACTTCGGAGTGTTCCGGATTCACGCGGATCCCGCACCGGACGGGGGTCGGGTGATCGAACACCCGGGCTTTGAAACGGTTCCACTGGGAGAAGGAATTGAACACCAGGTGATCGCAATATTCCAAGAGCTCCGAGAACTCGGATTCCCGGTATGCGGGGGCGTAGACGTGGACCTCACCGCGGAATTCCTCGAACCCCAGGCGCGCCTCGTCCGGCGAACTGGCCGCAACACCCGCCAGGGTCTCCCGGATCTGCGGGAAAAGACTGAACATGGCAAACCCTTTGAGCGCCATGAGGATGCGGCACCCGGTGCGCTGCTGAACCGTGGCGAGCACGGCCAGGTTGCGGTCCAGGGCCGCTTCGTCGACAACGTAACAAGGGGTTTCGATGTTCGAAAGATCGAAGGTCATACATCGTGCTCCAAAAAACGTGCTTCAGACGTAACCATTGGTAATTTATGACAATTATTGAATATCGAGCCGTACATCGCACCTCCGAAGGCGTGTCTCGGCCCGCGCCGATATGAGGCGTCTGCCGGAGCGCCTTGACGGCACCTCGGGATCGATACGGTTGCCCGTTCGACGCCGTCCGCCCGCTTTCGCGCTCCGAGATGCGAACCTCGTCGCTGCCGACCCGAGGACGATCCCACCTTACTTACACATCCGGTGCGCCGTGGCGTGAGAATCCCCGCAATCCATTACTCCAGGAACTTCTCCATCCATGGCAGGCCGTAATCGCCGATTCTTTCCATGAATGGTGACGGGTCGAACTGCTCGACGTTGAAGACGCCCCGGCCGCGCCATTTCCCGGTCAGCATCAGCAGGGCGCCGAGCATGGCCGGAACTCCCGTCGTGTAGGATATGGCCTGGGCCTTGACTTCCCGGTAGGCTTCGGCGTGATCGCAGACATTGTAGATGAAATACTTGCGCGGTTTTCCTTCCTTCGTCCCGGTGATCATGCAGCCGATGCAGGTCTTGCCTCGATAGTTGGCGCCCAGGGAGGACGGTTCCGGCAGGAGCGCCTTCAGGAATTGCAGGGGGACGATCCGGCAGCCCTGGAAGGAGACGGGATCGATGCGCGTCATGCCCACATTCTGGAGGACGCGCAGGTGCGTGAGGTATTCCTGTCCGAAGGTCATCCAGAACCTGATCCGCCGAAGGCCGGGAATGTGCTTCACCAGGGATTCCAGTTCCTCGTGGTACATGAGGTACATCTCGCGGGGCCCGATTTCCGGAAAGTCGAAAGTCTCGTGCACGCAGAGCGGATCCGTTTCCAGCCACTGCCCGTTCTCCCAGTACTTGCCGCGCGCGGTGACCTCCCGGATGTTGATCTCCGGATTGAAGTTGGTGGCGAAGGGGTGCCCGTGCTCCCCGGCGTTACAGTCCACGATGTCGATGGTGTGGATGGCGTCGAAGTGTTTCTGCAGGGCGTGGGCGCAATAGATATTGGTGACGCCCGGGTCGAAGCCGCATCCGAGGAGCGCCATCAGCCCCTTTTCCCGAAAGCGCTCATGGTAGTCCCACTGCCACTTGTAACAGAATCTGGCTTCGTCCGGCGGTTCGTAGTTGGCGGTGTCCAGGTAGTCGACACCGGTTTCCAGGCAGGCCTCCATGATGGAGAGATCCTGGTAAGGCAGTGCGACATTGATGATGACATCCGGTTTCACGGCCCGGATCAAGGCAACGAGCTCGGGCACGTTGTCCGCGTCCACGCGTTCCACGCGGATGGACCGCGCAATCTGGTCCCTGATCCGCTCGCATTTGGACAACGTCCGGCTGGCCAGGATGATTTCCGAAAAAACCTCGGGAACCCGCGCGCACTTGTGAGTCACCACGCCCCCGACGCCGCCCGCGCCGATGATCAGCACCTTGCTCATCGCCACTCCTTCATTCATCGCCATCCGTAACGACAACCGGCGGCTCGACGGGGATAGCCCTCCAGTGAAGCCTTCCGGGCAATCGCTCCGGGAAACGCGGCGCGCCCGACCCGCACTCCGGCGTCCGTCCCGGACCGCCTGCCTGTCAAGAAGGAATAATTATAGTGGATCACTTAAAGGAGTCAATGAAGGATGAGAAACGCAAGACCAGGGTTTACGAGCATCGACGCTTTTTGTATACAGCTATGAAACCGCATCTGCCGATACTTGAGGGTGGAACCGGCAGGCGAGTCTCCTTCGCTTTTCTGCCTGTTGTTGCGAATGCCCGGTTGTGCAGGAGTTTGCGTGGTGACGTCCGGCGTCCGCCCGGGAGTTGCGGGGCGGACCGGATGCCGCACGGCGACTGCCGCCGCCTTCAGTTTGGGGTGCGCGCGCGAACGCTATGCGGCACGGGGGAGTTACGATCACCCGGGCTCGCTGCGACGGGTGAGAGAATGTCATCCGGCGCGCCGTCATTACGGGACCGTCCCCGCTCCCGATCTTCAGGGTCCGCGGCGCCGTGCGCGGCCGGGGCCGGTTTGCACGGATCGATTCCGAGGCGGGAGCTTTGCCCACACTGAAAACAAACGGGAGACAACGGATATGAAAACGTTCTATGCGAACAAGGTTGCGGTGGTGACGGGCGGTGCCTCGGGCATCGGCCTGGCGATGACGGAGCTGATGCTGGGGTTCGGGGCCGTGGTGATCATGGCGGACATCAACGAAACCAGGCTGAACGCCGAATCCGCCCGGCTGGCGGAACAGTACCCGGGCAAGGTTTTCGCCAGGAAGACGGATATCGGCAAAGCCGACGAGGTGAAGGCGCTGGTGGATCATGCCGTGGAAAAGGGCGGCCGGCTGGATTTGATGTTCAACAACGCCGGGCTCGGGTTGACGAAGCCGATCGACCAGATCACCATGGACGACTGGAAATTCGCCTTCGACGTGAATTTCTACGGCGCGTTGTACGGCACCCTGGAGGCGCGACGGGTGATGCGCGCGCAGGGCGGCGGCGGGCATATCGCGAACACGGCGTCGGGCATCGCATTTGCCCCGATGCCGCTGCAGGCCATGTACAGCGCGACCAAGGCGGCGCTGCACGCGCTGACGCTCTCCCTGCGGGCCGAATGCTGGGACGAGAACATCTTCCTGCATTCGGTGATACCGGGCACCGTGGCCACTCCGATATTCGCGGGGTCCCGGGTTCCGAAAGGCGCCTTGAAGCCGGAGGAATCGGCACGCGTCATCCTCGAGAAAGTCAAGGACAATATGAGGATCGTCTTTGTCACTTCCAGCGACATGGACGGCGCAAAGAACTGCAACCATCCGGATCTGCAGCCGCTCATGGACGATTATTTCAACCATATCGCCGCGGCCCGGAAGGCAGGCAATTACACCGCCATGTAGACCGAAACGGGGCGGGGCCGGCCCGGCGCGGATGGTTGAAGGGAGACTCGCATGCCGGTTCCCCGGCAGGGGATGATGAAGCCCCGGCACGGTTATTATAATACGGATTTACCTAGAAAATAGACTCCCGTGTGAGTCTGTTTTCATGCCTTGTGGTGACGCCGGCGCCATGGGCAATTGCATTCAAAATGATACTCTAAAAGCGTGGGGGACATATCCCCCACACCCCCTCGCCGCTTCGCGGCTCCGTGTGGCGCTGCGGCGGCGGCCTTCGGCCAGTCGCCGACAGCGCCGAGCACTCGGCCTCACGCGCTTGCGCGTGTGGCCGAAACTTGGGGGGTGCGGGGGAATCATTCCCCCGCTCTTTTGTGCTTGAAAGATCCATCTTGCACGCAACTTCGTATAAGACGTCACTCGCCACGAGGAGCGCATTCATTTGTCGTCGCATCTTCAGCAAAGACCCGGCTATGCAAGGATAACGGAAGCGTCCGATCTCTCCCTGGAAATTGTCATCCTGCTCGTCCTGGGTGTCTTCATGGTCCTTTTCGGCCTGCTGCTGTTCAAGATTCACACCGGGGAGCTGCCGTACAACCCCGACGGGACCTACGGGCTCTTCCTGGTCATCGTCTCCTTTCAGACGATCACGATGGGGAAGACGCCGTTCGGCGATCTGCGCCGGTCCCGGGCGCTCATACTGACGGGGATCTGCACGGCGGTCCTCGGAATGACCGCCTGTTTCATTCCGGGCACCCTTACCGGGCTTGTCCGCATGCTGGTTGGAACGGTGCTTCTTGCCGGCGGGACGGTCCTTCTCGCGCAGCTGTTCTTTTCCGAGGAGAAGGCGAGGACCTGGATGAGAATCGCGGGAATATTGCGGCAGCTGACCCTGGCCTGCGGCGTCGTCTATGCAATGACGGTCGTTCAAGGCCTGATCACGCTTTTCCCCGGCTTCACGACCGATCGGCAGACCGCGGTGCTTCTCATCGGCTACGGGGCGGGTTTTTTCTATCTGTCGTGGTGCATTCGAAAGGTTGCAAAAGCATATCCTCCTGAAGAGTCGCCGGATGGCGCATCGAGTGCGCCGAATCCGGACAATGCCGGTTCAACAAGGTGCTTCGGGCTGTTCCGGGATGCTTCTCTTCCCCTTATGCCGGCGATACTGATCCTGCTGGGAATCCTCCTGACACTTCTCGGACTGCTCCTCTTCCCGGTGAACACAGGCCTGCTTCCGTTCTCGCCGGACGGACAGCTCGGCGTTCTGCTGACCCTCACGGCCATCCAGATGATGGCCCTGGGAGACACCCCCCTGGGCAGGTACACGCGCTCATTGCTGATGATACTGACGGGGCTCGTGTTTGCCTCGTTGGGGATCGTCTCGTGTATCGTTCCGGGCATGCTGACCGGAATGATTCAGACATTCCTCGGGCTTCTGAACATCATCGGCGGGGCCTCGGCACTCATCAGGCGGTATGCCCCGATGCCGCACGCAAGCAGAGCCCCCGCGGCGGCGCCGTCCCCGGCTCCCCCCACCGTCAGGAAACTGATGCTGACTCAGACGGTACTCAATCTCGTGACGGTGGTCTTCGGCGTATCCATGCTCTTGCCGAGCCTCGTTTCAGGCCTGGTTGTCGCCGGAATTCTCGTCGTCAACGGGCTGCTTCTCTTCGCTCTGGCGTCCCTCGTCCAGGAACTGACCCGGATAACATCAAGCGGAAGACAATCGTCCTAATGCCAGGGCGGGTGCCGTTCCAACAAGAGGCCGGATGCGCGGAATCAGCCGGTTTGTTGAAACACGCGCGCACGGCAAGGGCCGAACGCGGCTCCCCGTGAGGCTTCGTCATTCATTCCGGGGCGATCTCCACCACGTTAATCCGGACAAAGGACCGTCCACGAAAGGAGGCGTCTTTGCACGCGGCCCCCGCGACGACTCCAGTTAATCCCTTGCTTTTTTTTGCGACTTGCGCGTAAGTAGGGGATGGTCGCCGCCCCGGCGCGACCGCGGAGCAAAGGCCCCTCATACGGAACGCAGCCATCGGATGGACAACAGCCGGCGGGAAATCATGAACGAATATCTGCAGTTCAAGCGCACCATTCAAACTCGAGTGGAAATCCTCGAAGAAGCCATCCAGGAAGCGGACTCTCACGGCATGATCGAGAGCGCCGCCGTCGCGCGCTGGCACAAGCACCTGGCGCTGGTCAAAAGCTCGCTCCAGGACACTCTGCTGCGCATCGCGGTGGTCGGGTCCGTCAAGTCCGGCAAGAGCACCCTGATCAACGCTCTGGCTGGGCACGATCTTCTCAAGCGCGGCGCCGGCATCGTTACGGCGTTCATCACGCGGGTCCTGTCGGACAATGACATCGGGGGCTGGATCGAGCTCAAAACCTGGGAGCAGGCATTGGACGAGCTGAACGCCGTGGTACGCGCGATGCCCGCCTTCCAGGAAGAGGACGCCGGCGGCAAACCGCTCGACATCCGCGTCGAGGAGGACCGTGAAAAGCTCCGGCTCCTGGTCGAGAAGACCCGGGTGGAGTGGCTGCAGCGCAAGGGTTCCCTCGACGCCGGCTTCATCATTCTCAAGGGCTTTCTGGACGGCTACGGGAGCCTTGCATCCAGCATCGGGGAGCAGGTCAACCGGCTCATCCTCGACCGGGATTCCCTCCATCGACACCAGCGCTACGTCGGACATGAAGGACCGGCGGTTTACGTGCGCGACGTGGAACTTCACTACCCTTTCCCGTGGCTTGGAGAAAAGGTCGAAATCGCCGACTGCCAGGGCAGCGATTCCCCGAATCCTCTCCACTTCGAGCTGCTCCAGCAATACCTGCTCGGCAGCCATTTCATACTCTACGTGATCAGCAGCCGCACGGGACTGCGCGAAGCCGATTTCAAGCTCATCGACTTCATCAAGACGCTGCGGATGTTTCCGCAGACCTCGTTCGTGCTCAACGTCGACCTGGACGTCCACACGAGCGAGGAAGAATTGCAGGGGCAGTTCGATCGGGTCCGATCGGAGCTCGAATGGGTCGTGCCGAATCCCCGGTTGTTCTCGTTTTCCGCGCTCCACCAGCTCGTCGGGCAGCTCGGCGCGAACGCCCCGGAGAAGGAACGCCGGCGCATGGAGCTGTGGAGGGAAGACCGGAAGTTGGCGGAAGCGAGTGAAAACGGCTTTGCCTCGTTTCGGGAACACCTGGAACGCCGGATCGGCGGGCAGCGTGCACGGATCCTGCTCGGCAGCGGGCTGAGCCGCCTGAGCATGGTGGCCGGCAGCGTCCTGGACACCGCGCGTGTCCACAGGCAATACATCGCCCGCAGCCCTTCCGCCATTCAGGATGCCGCCCGGCAGCTCGAAAACCGTCGGCTGGCTCTTCGGGGCACTCTCGTGACGCTCGCCAACGCGATTTCCGGACTGAACGATTCCCTTCGGCGTGAAGTGGGCGACACGGTGGACCGATATTTCGATCCCGCGCACGGTCGCATCGTGCGGGAAACCCTGGAGATGGTCGAGCACTTCGCAATCGACGCCCACACCCGGGAGGAGCTTGGCGACCACCGGCAGGTCCTTCGCCAGCTCTACCGGTTCTATATCGAATTCCGTCAGTCCCTTTCCCGTTACCTGGTGGAACGGGTGAACCTCAGGGTGATCGAATTCGCAAAAACCGAAGAGGCTTCCCTGAAGGAGCGATTGAACCGCTCCTCCCGCTCCTTTTGGACCCTTTTCGCCGCGGCCGTCACCGAATACCGGCGGGATTTCGCCCAGTCCTCGACGCCGTCCGGCGCGGCGGATGAACCCGTCGAATACGACTGGCCCGGCGATGTGAAGATCGTGCCGCCTGCGTTCAGCGCGTTCCTCGACCGCGAAGCGATCGGGCGCGGCGTTCTGCTCATGAAGTTCGGTCTGGGACGGTTCGCCCGGTTCATCGGGAGTCTGCGGACGCATGTAAGCAAGCACCAGGACCTGCTCAAGGCGGAACCCCAACGGGAGGAAACCGTCGCCGAGGCGATCCGGCTCGTCAAGGCGGAAGCCGGGACGGAACTGCTCCGGGCCTTTCAGCACTACCGGGACACGTTCAAGACCGTGTTCCTCTTCCGCATGCTCGATGAAGCAACGCTTCACCTGCTCGAGGAATTCCGCACCCGGGCCGAGATGGCGCAGATGGACCTGGCCGATCTGCTCGAACGCCGCGAGGCCGAAGGGGCCGGCCTGCAGCTGAAAATGGACGCCATCGACCGGTGCGCGGCCATTGCCGAAGCGATGGTGGAAGAGCTCGACGAACTGCGTTGCGCCGTCAATCCGGAACGTCCACTGCCCGAGGTTCCGGCCAGCACTCCGGAACAGGAGCGCTCAGAACCAGCTCCGAATCGTGCTTCGGATGAGGGAGCCTGAGCCGCAGGGCGTGAAGATGAAGCCGTTCCCCCGAGGTCCCGCCGTAGAGCCGGTCGCCGATCACCGGATGGCCGCAAGCGGCGAGATGAAGCCGGATCTGGTGGGTTCGCCCGGTGACGGGCCGGGCGGCGATCAACGCCCTGTCGCCCGTGCGCAACAGCACTCGGAACAAGGTCCGTGCCGCTTTTCCCCGCCCTTGCGGGCAGGTTCGGTATCGCCCGTCCTTTCTGCAAATGTCTTCGACGACCGACCAGCGGTCCAGGGCGGGAACTCCGTCCACCCAGGCAAGGTAATCCTTCACCACGCGCTTCTCCTGGAATGACTCCCCGAGCCGGCGATTGACGGTGCGATCCAGGGCAAACACCATCACGCCGCTGGTTTCCCTGTCGAGGCGATGGTGGAGCGCGGCGTACGGCGCCGAGGCGCGGGCTTCACCGGCGAGAAACCGGATCAGCGCCGCGTAGAGGTTGTTGTAGGCGTCGGCGGGGGTCTGCTGGCTGGGTACCCCGGCTTCCTTGTCGTAGGCCAGCAGGTGAGCGTCCCGGTAGAGTATGCGGGCGGGATCGATCTCATAGTGCCGTTGCGTACCGAGCCGGGGCCAGTTGACGACGATTTCCTCGCCGCCCCGGAGCGTTCGTGCCGGATTCCGTTCGACGCGTCCGTCGATGTAAACCGACCCGAAATCGATGAGATCCTCCGCCCGATCCTCGGAGATGAGCAGGTATCGGGCGATGAGGCGCGCAAGCCCGGTCCCTTTCAAGGCCGGATCAGCCTTCCAGCGGTCGGTATCCGGGATCCGTGAATCCATGGGTGTCATCCTCGGCTCCGCCTGTGCATCGCTCCGGTTCTTGTCGTGGTTCTTGCCGCTCCTTTTCCTTCACCTCCGCGGGAAGGCGGAAGATGAAGCGGGTCATTTCTCCCGGCGGGCCGAGCGCTTCGATCCCATTTCCATGGGCCTCCACGATCTGGCGCACATTGGCCGGGCCCAGCCCCGCCCCTTTTACGCACCGATGTACCGGTCGGACGCAGCCTCAGGGTGGCAAGTTTCATTCCAGTTGCGGGACGGGGCCGGCGGCTTCGCCTCGGGCCTTAATATCCGCGCCGGGGCTGCGGTTGCGACGATTGAGGCGGCTGCGAGGGAGGCATCCGGCCCTGTCCCTGTTGTTGAGATTCCGCCTGCTGAAGCGTATAGCCCGCGGGAATCGTGAACAGATCGGGGCTCAGGGCTTTCACATCCACCTTCTTCAGCACGGTCGTCATGCTTCCCCCCATGATTTCGGTCTTGGTCATCACGGGGAAACCGTCAAGCTTGTCCATCATGCCGGTGATGTCCAACTGCTGGAGCATCGGATTCTGCCGGTAGTACTTGGACAGTCCGGCACCGATCTTCTTCAGCTCATCGTAGCCGTTGACGTCCTTGGACAGCCAGTATTCGCTGTTCACTCGCATGAAGGACACGAGGTACTTCCGGCACTTGTACCCTTCGATGGTCTTCGTCTCGTCGGTGGGGGTCACACTGAAGCTCATCATCAAGTCCCCCATCATCTTCTTCATCCGCTCCCTGTCTTCGGCGGGCACGTCCCGGGGCACCCCCATTTCGCTCAGGTTCACTTCGCTGTAGGTGCGTTCTTCCGCATTCAGCCGGTACATCATCATCTTCTGAAAATCCATGATCATGACCGTACCGTCGCCCATCTCCACCCGGGAGGCATGCGAGGTGTAATAGTTCTTCTGAATCGTCGTTCCGTCCTCCTGTCCCGGTACGTTGTCCGTAACCTTTTCCGACTCCCACGACAGATCGCAGAAAGCGGTCGAAGCGGCAAACAGCACGATGAGAACGACCAAAGGCGCGGACACTCTCCATTGCCTGTGAAACATTCATCTCTCCTTTGCGTTTATGCGTTCGATCTTTAATGCTCGATTTCGGAAATGTGTCCATCAAGCTTAAATGCACATGACACCGCTGTCAAAAAGAATGATCCCGCGCCGGCGTCTCTGCGCCCCGACCGGCCCCCGGCAGGCCGACCGCGAATGGAATACGCCGGAAACCACCCGATTGAAGGTCGGGTCGGGAAAGGACCGGGTGCCGTTCCGGACTGGTCCGGCGCGGCTTTCATTGACTCTTCGACGAGCCGTTGTTAGGATGGTTCAAAGTATTGACTGTTCCGCCCGGATTGGGTGGAGTATTTCGGTTGTCCTTCAGGAGGGTTGCCCGGTGAACATGGATCGAGCCATTTTCGAATTGAACGCCAGCGTGGAAGCGACTTCGCTCTACATTCTCATTTGCGCGCTCATGGACCAGGGGGAACCGCCTTCGCTCAACAGCGCCCGGGAGAGATGGAACGGCACCACGGAAAGCCTGCAGGCGGCCGCGGCTGAACTGCTGAGGCTCGGTGTCCTGGAAGTCGTGCCCCCTTTCACGCCGGACAAACATCTCCACATCAGCCCCAGCACCAACTGGTGCCCGTCCCGGCAGTCGGTTTCTTAAGACCGCGACGCGCCCGCAGGATGATTTCGTCCGAGCACGCCCGCGGTGCGGACCGGCGGAAATGACCATGCGCGGCCGGATCCGGAGGATGTTTCCAAGGGGAAGGCCGGCGCGAACCGTCACTCCCGTGAAGACGGGAACGCGGCCCCGCTATCCCAGGAACCCCTTGATGCGAATTCCTTCCCTGCCCGGATCCCGGTAGTCGGAGGCCAGATCGATGTAGTGGAAATAACTCTTCTGCGCGCGCTGGAATTCTTCGTCGGTGATCGGCCGCTTGACCTGCGCGGGAGAACCCATCACGAGCGATTTCGGCGGAACGACGAACCCCGGGGTGATCAGCGCTCCGGCGGCGATGACCGATCCCCGTCCTATTTTCGCTCCATCGAGGATGATCACCCCCATGCCGATGAGGCAGTCGTCTTCGACGACGCATCCGTGGACGATGGCCCGGTGGCCGACGGTGACCCGGTTTCCGATTTCCAGCGGAAAATCCGGCTCCGTCACGTGCAAAGAGCAGTTGTCCTGGATGTTGGTCTCAGACCCGATTCGAATGGTGTGGACGTCGCCGCGAATGACCGTATTGAACCAGACGCTGCTGCGAGCCGCTATCTCAACGTTTCCGATCACCCACGCTCCCGGGGCGACAAACACGTCTTCCGCGAGCCTGGGCATGACGTTCCTGTACGGCAGAACTCCCATGAAACCGATCCTTTCCCTTTCCACTCCGACCTGCCCGGCATGAAACCGGGGGCATTTGAAATTCGATATCCCACCCGAACCGCACTCCGACTCCCTTTCTTCGATGATCCACCCGCTCCGGGGAACTCACGGCCGTCCCGGAGCGGATCGAACATTCGCGCAAAACCGCTCATGACCCCGGCCGGTCACATTCAGCGTTCACTGCTTCCGTTTCAGCCCGAGGAGCTCGGCGACGGCGCCGGACGCAAAGGCAAGGAACCGCCGGAAATCCTCCGGGGGCATCTCCCGCCCCGGCACGGGCTTCGGAACGCCGTCGGGGGGCGACACCAGCACGGGAGCGTTCCGGAGTTCCGCCTTCGGAACGACTTCATATTCCGGTTCGAAGCTGTCGGCAAAATACTTGTCCTGAAAAACGGAAAACTTCAACGCGTGCGCGGTGGCGTCAAGAACGGCGCGCCGCCCGGCGACCGGCATTCCCGAAGCGACGGCTTTCCGGCAGCCGGCAAGACATTCGCCGCCCTGGGTGCAGACGATGTGCCCGTTCCGGTTGGCCGTCAGCATGGCGTCCATGATCTCCTGCTCGCTCACCTCCACCACCCGCACCGCGTCCTCGCCCGCCCGCAGTCGATATTCCTCGACCAGCTTCACCACGCGCGGCATGGAGACCGGGTTCCCGATCATGGCCGCCTGGGCCACGCTCGGCCTCACCGTCACCGGGCGGAATCGCCGCTTCCGGCGTTCGGGTTCCAGGTAGTAGAGATAGACCGGATTCGCGTGTTCGGACTGCACGCCGAACACGGCGGGAAGGGCCGGGATGATTCCCAGGTCGTGGAGCTTGAGAAACCCCTGCAGCACCGCCGTGATGTTGCCGGCGTTGCCGATGGGCACGAACACCGCCAGGTCCCCGACTTCGTAGTCGAAAGCCTGGGCGATTTCATAGCTGTAGGATTCCTGGCCCAGAATACGCCAGGCGTTCTTGGAATTCATCAGGGCAACGGAGTAGTGCTCGGAAAGGTATTCGACGACCTTCATGCAGTCATCGAAAACACCGGGGATCTCGATGACCCGGGCACCGCTTCCGAGCGGCTGTCCGAGCTGCTGCGGGGTAACCTTGCCGTGAGGCAGCAAGACGGCGGATTTCACTCCGTGCACGAGATAGGAGCCATAGAGCGCCGCCGAAGCGGAGGTGTCGCCGGTCGATGCGCAGATCGCCAGAACATCCTTCATGCCGCGGTGCCCGATGAGGTAGTTGAGATAGCTGAAGGCACTGGCCATTCCGCGGTCTTTGAACGAGGCGCTGGGATTCTGACCGTCGTTCTTGAAAAAGAAGGCACAGCCCGCCCAGTCGCACAGCAGCGCGTTGGCCGCCACCACCGGCGTGTGTCCCTCTCCGAGCCAGACCGCCGATTCGGGCGGAATCACCGAACCGATCAACTCGTGGTACCGATAGATACCCCGCAGGGCGGGGAGCGTCAGCATACTCCGGTAGTCGAATATCTCTCGCCACAAGGAACCCGGAATCCGCTTCAGGCGGCTCCATTCCAGGTCCTTGATCATCAATACGCTGCCACAGTCCGGACAGGTGTAGAGCAGCCGTTCGATACCGTGCTCCCGACCGCACGAGAAGCACTCGTACGCATACTCGCCGCCCGCCCGGGGCACCAGGTACGGCCGGACATGTTCCGGAAACTGGTCGATCTTCATGGGTCATGGCTCCCGTTGTGTTCCACTCGCCTCCACTGCCGCCGCGATTCGGATGAAAACCCATCGCGCGGGCCGCGGTCCGCTTCACCCCGCAGCCCGTTCTTAACACTATCGAAGCGCCGAAAGCAACCGCCAAGTGGGTTCCGCCGGAAGCACATCCATCCGTGACTGTTGCAAAAACAACACATCTTCATGGCCATGTGTGGCATTTCCGCACCGCACATTGTTTCGAGCCGGGCCTTGACGTTCGGGAGAGATTTTTGTAAAAGACCCGCAAATCGGGCCTTCTCCAGGAGCGATTGCCGGTTTGCCCCTGCCCGGGTAATTTGGCACACATCTTGCTGTTAAACAGCCGTTTGAGGAGGATATGGGGCGTGAAATTTTTCTATCCGAGGCAGCATACTGTCACCAGGGAGGTGTGGTGCGGAGGGGTGGGCCTGCACACCGGGGCTGACGTCACCATTCGCCTGAAGCCGGCTCCACCCGATTTCGGCATTCGTTTCCAGCGCACGGATCTCACCGGGAAACCCATCATCACCGCTCATTACCGACAGGTCGTCGACACTTTTCAGGCCACCACCATCGGAATCGGAGAAGCGGTCGTCAGCACCGTCGAACACCTGATGGCGGCGTTCTTCGGCTGCGGCGTGGACAATGTGCTGGTGGAAGTGGACGGTCCGGAGATCCCCATTCTCGACGGCAGCGCGGCTCCTTACACCGCGCTCATCCGCAAGGCCGGCATCCGGGAGCAGGATGCCGTGCGCAAATGCCTGATCGTTGACCGCCCCATGGTGGTCAAGGAAGATGGGGCCTACATCCGCGTGACGCCGTCGGATCATTTCCGCATCGACTGCGCCATCGACTTCCCGCATCCCCTGGTGGGGAAACAGAGATTCTCCTGGTCCTTCTGCGAGGACTCCTTCAAGCGGGAAATCGCCAAGGCGAGGACCTTCGGCTTTCTGAAGGACGTCAGAAAGCTGCAAACCATGGGAAGAGCGCAGGGCGGGTCCCTGGCCAACGCGATCGTGCTCGACGAATGCGGGCTCCTCAACCGCGAAGGCTTCCGCTACGCGGACGAGTGCGTACGTCACAAGCTGCTCGACTTCATGGGAGATTTGGCCTTGATCGGCATGCCCGTGGTGGGCGCTTTTCACGTCCACAGGGCCGGGCATTCCCTGCACAGCCGTTTCCTGAAACAGCTCATGACGCACCCCGGCACCTGCAGCCTGGCCCAGCCTTCCTGCATCCCCACGGGAGTTTTCCCGGCGTCCCGCCTCCCGGCGTTCGCCGGCCAGATCTCTTCCGTGGCGAAGCCCATCTGACCCGTTCCAGGACTCCGCCTTCCCGGATCAGCCCACGGGCGCCCTCTTCCACGGGGCGCCCGTTTTGTTCCCTCCCCCTGTCGGCAACACCGGCCGTTCACGACGCACGAGGTCCACTACGCTCACCCCCCCGCCTTCCCACGGTCAGGTCGGCGCTCCCCCGTTCCGTTTCCCTGCCGAACCGCATCGAGAGAATCCTCTTGTCATCAATATGCCCATTGGCTAGAATCGATTCCGGGTCAATCAACCGTTCCCCTAAATAGTTGATATCATGATATATTTCAAGTCGATAGCGCGATGCGGCACACTCCTGGCAATTCTGCTTCTCTGGTACGCCCTGCCCGTATCGGCCGCGAACCGCGCCCAGATCGTGGATATCGCTTTGAACCGGGACCGGGGAAACCTGGAGGTGAGCTTGCGCATCAAGGACTGCTTTACCCCCAAGATGGAGGAGGCGATCAAGACCGGCGTCCTCACGACGTTTCGCATCCTCGTGGTTTTTGAACAGGGGAACCTGCCGTTTCGCTCCCGGATTGTGGACACCGCCATCGAACACACCATCAAGTACGATCTTCTCAAGAACGAATATCACGTGCAGGTTCCCGAGCATCCCGACAGAATCCTCCGGACCAGGGACTTCGAGCAGGCCAAGCGCTGGATGAGCACGGTCAGTCGGTACAGCCTCATTCCGCTGCGGCGGCTCGAGGAGGGGCAGACTTACGAGTTGCGGCTCAAGGCGGAGCTTTCCAAGTTTCAACTGCCCCTGTTTTTCCGATACATCTTTTTTTTCGTTTCTCTGTGGGACTTTGAAACCGATTGGCAAAAAGTGGATTTCACCTTATAAGTCGACCTTATGAATTCCAGTCAGGAACCACCGGACAAAACCAGCAGGCGCCGCACCCGGGAACGCATCCTGGTGATTGCCTTATTTGCGGCGATCATCACGGTCGGATTCTTCGAGGGCTGGTTTTTCCGGCTGCAATCCGACCTGCCCCTGTCCGGGAACATCCTGCTGTTCGCCTTCATCAACATCAACGTCATCCTGCTTTTGCTGCTCGCGTACCTGGTTTTGAGAAACATCGTCAAGCTGGTTTTCGAACGCAAGCGCAATATCCTCGGGCACAAGTTGAGGACCCGGTTGGTGATCGCATCCGTGGGACTGACGCTCATCCCCACGATACCGCTGTTCTGGCTGGCGACCCAGTTCATCTTCTCGAGCCTGGATCACTGGTTCAGCTACCAGGTGGAGCAGTCGCTCGAGCAGGCGGTGGGACTGGCGAAGAACGTCCTGGAACGGGAAGGAGCCGACCTGGTCACCGATGCCCGGTCGATCAAAGCCGAGGTGCTGAAGCTCGACGAAGAGGAAAGACCTGCGCTCGCGGCACTGGAGCGCATCTCTTCCTCTTACATGGGACAGTACCGTATCGACGGGCTTTTTCTTTTTGACGGTTCCGCTCGCCTGACCTGGAAGACGGTCTCCCCGGAACTCGGCGAAATCGAACCCGGAGCCCTCCGGAAACTGCTTGAGAAGGAATCCGAACAGACGGCCAGGAGCTACACCCTGAGCTCCGAGGCAAAACGCGAGGGACTGGCCGCTCACGTGTTTTTCCCGCGCGGGAACGATCCCTCCGGCAAGGGGAGCGAATTGATCGCCTTCCGGCTCCTTCCTCCCCACATCATGGAAAAACTCGGCACCATCACCGGCGGCTACGAAGATTACCTGCAACTCAAGCTCCTGCACTTTCCTTTGAAGCAGAGCCATTTCATCACTTTTTCCATCGTTACGCTGCTCACCATCTTCGCCGCCATCTGGTTCGCCTTCTTCATTGCCAGAAGTCTCACCGTACCCATCCAGGCCCTGGTTTCCGCCACTCAACGCATCGCCGAAGGCGACCTGGAGGTTCATCTCGAATCCCAGCGCCAGGATGAGTTGGGCATGCTGATCACTTCCTTCAACGACATGGTGGAGGACCTGCGCGAGAGCCGGGGGAAGCTGGCCAACGCTTATCTGGCCTTGCAGCAAAGCCACCTGGAGCTGGAGAACCGGCGGCGGTACATGGAAGTCGTGCTGAAGAACATCGCCGCGGGAGTGGTCAGCGTGGACGCCGGGGGACGGATCATGACGATGAACAAGGCGGCCGAGGAAACGTTCGGGCTGCATGCGGACCGGGTGAAAGGGCTGCATTACTCGAGTTTCCTGCAGCCCGCGCACCTGGAGATCGTCAAGTCCTTCACGGAAATGTACGAATCCACCCGGCAACCGTACCTGGAACAGCAGGTCCAGGTTGTGGTGGGCGAGCAGCCGATGACCCTGCTCATCAACGCCTCGGTGCTCAAAGACGAGAAGAACGAGTTCATGGGGGTGGTGGCCGTGCTGGACGATCTGACCGAGCTGGAGAAAGCCCAGCGCATGGCCGCCTGGCGGGAGGTGGCGCGGCGCATCGCCCACGAAATCAAGAACCCGCTCACTCCCATCCAGCTGTCGGCCCAGCGGCTGCGCCGCAAGCACCCGGAGCTGCTCGAGGAGGCGGACTCGGTCTTCGATGAATGCACGCGCACCATCATTCAACAGGTCGATCACATGAAGCACCTGGTCAACGAGTTTTCGAAGTTCGCGCGCCTGCCCCGCGCCCGCCCGGTGCCGAGCGATCTGTGCGCCATCATCGAGGAGAGCCTGGCCCTGTACCGCCACAATTATCCGAACATTTCCTTCGTTCTTGAGAAGCTGGACGACCTCCCGCCGCTCAGGCTCGATCGGGATCAATTCCGCCAGGTTATGATCAACCTCATTGAGAACGCCGTTTACGCGATCGGCAGGGAGAAGGGCGTCATCACCAACCGGGTCTCCTACGACCCGGTCCTGAATATCGCGCGGATGGAATGCGCGGACACCGGCCGCGGGATTTCGCCCGAGGGCAAGCTGCGCATGTTCGAACCGTACTACTCCACGCGTCGGAAGGGCACCGGGCTGGGGCTGGCCATCGTCGCCAGCATCATTGCCGATCACAACGGATTCGTGAGGGTCCGGGACAACGTGCCGGCCGGCACAGTGATCGTCATAGAACTGCCCGGGCGATGAGCGGGATGCATCGCGTTCCGTTTCGGCATCCGCCGTGTGTCGGTTATTGGAGGGTCCCATGAAGCCGAAGATCCTGGTTGTGGACGATGAAATCAGCATTCTGCAATCGCTGCGCGGGGTATTGCAGGACGAGGGGTACCGGATCGGAGTGGCCGCCTCCGGGGAGGAAGCCCTGGAGGAGCTGCGCCGGGACACGCCCGACCTGATGCTGCTGGACATCTGGATGCCCGGCATGGACGGCCTGGCGGTGCTTGAGGAGATCAAGAAGAGTCACGCGCACCTCCCGGTCATCATCATTTCCGGCCACGGCAACATCGAAACCGCAGTGAAGGCCACCCGGATGGGGGCCTTCGATTTCGTCGAGAAGCCGCTGTCGCTGGAACGTATCCTGGTGTCCATCAAGAATGCCCTCGACTTCCATCGCCTCGAGGAGGAAAACCTCCTGTGGCGCCAGAAGGCGCACCGCACCAGTCATATGACGGGGCGGAGCGAAGCCGTGGAGTCGCTCCGGGAACAGATTCGAAGAGCCGCGCCGACCAACGCGACAGTGCTCATCACCGGCGAGAACGGCACCGGCAAGGAACTGGCGGCGCGACTGATCCACCAGCTCAGCAAGCGCAGCCACAGGGCCATGGTCGAAGTGAACTGCGCCGCGATCCCCGAGGACTTGATCGAAAGCGAACTGTTCGGGCACGAGAAGGGCGCCTTCACAGGGGCGCACGAACGGCGCCGGGGCAGATTCGACGTGGCCAACGGGGGTACGCTTTTCCTGGACGAGATCGGAGACATGAGCCTCAGGACCCAGGCCAAGATCTTGAGGATTCTTCAGGAACAGGTGTTCGAGCGGGTCGGCGGTTCGCGCACCATCCAGGTGGACGTCCGCGTGGTTGCCGCCACCAACAAGGATATCCAGAAAGAAATAGAGGCGGGCCGGTTCCGCCAGGATCTCTACTATCGCCTCAACGTCATTCCCATTTTCGTGCCGCCCTTGCGGGAGCGCCTCCAGGACATCCCGCTCCTGGTGGAGGATTTCCTCAACGATATGGCGGCGGAGAGCGCCATGGGCCGCAAGGAAATCGACCCCGCGGTGTTCGGACCGCTGCAGCGGTACTCCTGGCCCGGAAACATCCGCGAGCTGCGCAATTTCATCGAACGGCTCGTCATCATGACCCCGGGCCAGAGGATCGGGCTCCGGGACCTGCCGCTCGACTTTCTCGACCGCCTGCCCAAGCCGCCCGAAGAGGCCGGTCCGTACCAGTGTGCGACCCTGCGGGAAGCCCGGTCGGTGTTCGAACGCGCCTACCTGCTGCGCAAGCTCGACGAATTCGCCTGGAACGTCTCACTCACCGCGGCCCAGGTCGGCCTCGAGCGCAGCCATCTCCATCGAAAGATGAAAGCCCTGGGGATCCGCGACCACGAAGAGACCCTCGACGCGAACGAGGTTCCCCGCAACGACGCCGAAGCGCGCAAGAAAGATACGGGGGAGTGAGAAACGAAACAGCCGGCACCGGATGGGACCGGAGATGGGTTGGAAAAGCAGACGCCCGGGGGAATGTCCCCGGGCGAAGGGACAATCCGAGTGAAGGCTTGCCCCCTCTGTATTTGTCATCGGAATGTTCCCGGGCGAAGGGGCAATCCGGACCGGAGGGGGCAAGAAGGCTCTCCAGGGGCAGGGACGCTCCCTTACCGTCATCCCGAGAGGGCTCCGGTGGCGAAGACCCGACACACCGAATCGGGCCGTCCTGGAACACCGCGCCACGGAACACGAAGGGTTTGCCCGCACGCTGTCCGTGCGGCATCATTCCGGTTTGCCTCCGGAACCCGGGCAACCTGCGGCGCTCGGGGGGCATTTCCGCATGTTGCAGCGAATCGCCGAAGCGGCGGGAAGAGACAACCGGCTTGACACTCGTCCGTCTTGCTGCTAATTTGTATTGTTACATTGTCGGGACGTGGCGCAGCCTGGTTAGCGCGCTTGCTTGGGGTGCAAGAGGACGGAGGTTCAAATCCTCTCGTCCCGACCATGATCGCAAAATCCCCGCGATACCAAGGCCCCTTCGGAAACGACGGGGCTTTTTTCATGCCTCGCGGATGCCCTCCCGTCCGATGCCGGCATTTTCAACGCAACCCGGTCTCACGCCACGGCGCAACGAATGAGTTGGTGGAAAAGAGGGGAGTCGTGCCTCGGCGCGCGACGGGGTGAGATCGTCAGGTCGAGCGTCTTTGCGTCTGCCGGCGGAAGTTTTCCGACGCAAGCAGGAGGCTCTAGTCGCGCCGTGGCGTCGTTGCGTGAGGCGATACGACGCCCGGGGTGGGCCGCAAAATCATGCGCATTGACGGAATGCGGCCTGGCGGCACGGCCGGATGGCCTCGATATTACTCCGGTATGGACGATGACCCGTCGGGCGGGATAAACCCCGCCCCTGCTACGGACCGATGTGCCCGTCAAACATACAAGGGGAGGGCTTTATGCCCGCCCGCCCGATGCCGTCGTCTTGAAAGCAGGCCGCCATCAGTTAGAGGAAAACGCGGCACCCGGCCTTGATTTCACAACAGCGCCTTCGCCGCGCTTTCGGCGACGCGGATGATCTGGTTGGGGAAGAAACCCGCCGCCACCATCGCGATCACCAGCGCGCCGGAGAGGAGCTTCAGCGGTGGGGAGACGCGGAGCGCGGGCAGCTCCTGCCGCGGCTCCAGGAGGTAGGCCGCCTTGATCACCAGCAGATAGTAATAGAGGGAAACGACGACGTTGATCATCGCGATGAGCACCAGCGTGAAATGCCCCTCCCCCATCGCCGCGACGAAGACCAGGAATTTGCCGGTGAAACCCACCGTGGGGGGAATGCCGGCCAGGCTGAACAGCGATACCATCAACGCCAGCGCAAGGATGGGGGAGCGCCGGTGAAGGCCGGCCAGCTCGTCGACGCGCAGGTTCCCGCCGTCCGAGGCTACTTCCACCAGGACGAGAAACGCCGTGAATTTCATCAACAGCAGCGCGAAAGCGTAGAACACCGCGGCGGAGTACCCCGCCGGATTCATGCTCAAGACCCCGATCAGCACATAGCCGGCGTGGGCCACCGTCGAATACGCCAGCAGCCGCTTGAGATCCTGCTGGGCGATGGCCGCAAGATTCCCGACGGTCATCGAGACCACCGACAGCACCGCCAGCACGTGCACCAGGACCGTGCCGCCATGTCCCGCCGAAGCGATCACCCGCACCAGCACACCGATGGCCGCGACCTTGGACGCCGTCGCGATATAGGCGGAAACCTGGTTCGCCGCGCCCTGGTAGGCGTCCGGCGCCCAGAAGTGGAACGGGAAGACCGCCAGCTTGAAGAAGAATCCGCTCAGGGTGAGAAGCAGTCCGATGACGACGGCCGGATGGTGGATGATCCCGGGCAGCACCCGGGCCATCCCGTCGAGAGTGGTGACCCCGGATGCGCCGTAGAGCAGCGCGAGCCCGAAAATCATCACCCCCGAGGCGAAGATGCCCACCAGGAAATACTTGATGCCCGCCTCCAGCCCGAGGCCGCGGTCCCTCCGCAGGGCAACCAGAACGTACAGGGAATAACTCGACAGTTCCAGCGAAATGAACACGACCAGAAAGTGGTTGGCGCCGACCAGCAGCATCATGGCCAGCGTGCACACAAACAGCAGAACGTGGAATTCCCGGCGGTTCCGTTCCTCTATACCGTTCAATTCCCCGCAGAGGATGACGACCAGGAACAGGCCGGCGGCCAGCAGCACCTTGAAGACCTGCGAGAACAGGTCCACCTTGTAGGTCCCGGCGAAGCAATACCCTTCCGCTCCCACCGAGGCCAGGCACACCGCAAGGCCCAGGGCCGAAAGCACAAGCGCCGCGAGGTGCTCCCGCTTCGGGTCGGACCGCGCCGTCATCGACAGCAGCAGGAACCAGAGCGCCGACATCAAGGTGATCAGCTCGGGGGCAAACGACATCCAGCTCATTTCGGCAACCCGTTCATGAAGGGAATCGATGCGGTTTGAATCACGTCGAACATGAGCGCGGGGTAAAGCCCGAAAAGCACCAGGACGAACGCCAGGATCATGCGGGGAACGCCCAGGCCGAAGGAAACGTCGGGAAGGTGCGCGTGGCGCTCGTTTTCCGGTCCGTAGAAGGTCTTCTGCACCACCCGCAGCATGAACAGGGCGGTGACCACCAGGGCGAGCACGGCCACGATGCCCCGCACGGGGTAGACCTTCACGGCGGCGATGAAGACCACCAGCTCACCCCAGAAATTCGCCAGCCCGGGGACTCCCATTCCCGCCAGGGCCGCCACGATGAAATACGCCGAAGCCACCGGCATGATCCGGCTCAACCCGCCCAGCTCCGGAATCATCTTGGTGTGGGTCCGGTCGTAGATGTAACCCACCGAAGAAAACAGCAGCGCGGTCATGATGCCGTGAGAAAACATCTGGAACACGGCTCCGTTGAGCCCGTCCACCGAGACTGTGGACAGCCCGAGGCCGACAACCCCCATGTGCGACACGCTCGAATACCCGATCACGTACTTGAGGTCCGTCTGCCGCAGCCCCACCAGGGCTCCGTAGATGATGCCGACGGCGGCCAGCAATGCCATGAGCTGCGCCCAGTACTGCCAGCCCAGGGGACAGAGGAAGATGCCCACGCGCAGGATCCCGAAGGCGCCGATCTTCATCAGCACGCCCGCGTGAACCATGCTCACTCCCGTGGGAGCGGCCACGTGCCCCACCGGAGACCAGGTGTGGAACGGCCATACGCCGGCCAGGATACCGAATCCCAGGTAGAGCAGCGGGAAAGCGAATTTTTGAACGTCGGCGCTGAAAACTCCGGGCTGCATGAGCGCCACCACGTCGAACGTGTTCAGTCCCGACCGGGTGAACAGGTAGACGATGGCCGGCAGTATCAGGGCGCTCCCCGCCAGGAGGTACAGGGTGAGCTTCATGGCCCCGTATTCCTTCCGGGTGTGCCCCCAGACGGCGATGAGCAGGTACATGGGAAACAGGGAAACGTCATACCAGACGAAAATGAAGAACAGGTCCATGCTCATGAAGAGCCCGAAGACCCCGAGCACCAGAAGAAAATAGAGGGCGTAGTATTCCTTTACCCGCGTTTCCAGCTCCCACATGGTGAGCACGCCCGTGAAGAACACAATGCCCGTCAGCAGCAGGTTGGGCAGGTTGAACCCATCCGCGGCATTGAAGTACTGAATGCCGAGCGAAGGGCTCCACATCACTTTCTCCACGAACTGCAGACCGCCCTGGCTCTTGTCGTATGCAAGGAATACGATGACGGACAGAACCAGGGTAATCCCCGAGAAAACCGCGCTCACACGGCGGATCAGAGCCTTGCGCTCCTCGGGAATCGCCACGATCAGCAACAGCCCCGCCAGGCAACTGACGAGGATGGCGGAAAGGTATGGGAAACCGGCATCCGCGATCTGCATCGAGCTCGGAACTCTCCTTCGACGATATCGTTACAGGAAAAAGTAAACCGCCAACATCACCATGACCACGAACGTCGCCAGCAACCGGTACTGGATCATCCCCGACTGGAGGGCGGCCGCCAGCCGGCCGCCAAACACCGTGCCTCTGCACACGCCGTCGATGCCGCCGTCGATCACCTTGTCGTCATTGTCCTGGAACAGGCGCGCAATACCGCGGTCGATCAGCCGGTCGAGCGCCAGGCGGTAGAAACGGTCGATGTACCAGCGTTCGGCAAACAGCCTGTGCAGAGCCGGAACCCGCTCCACGAATCCCACCCGGGGAGCGGAGCGCCGGCCGAATTCCACCCACGCCAGGCCGATCCCCGCCAACGCAAGAGCCAGGGCGATGTATGGCACGAGAGCAAGGTAGCCTGAGGGGTGAATCTCCAGCGGCACCGATTCTCCCAGCAGGAAACGCTCAAGCGGCTTTTCAAAAAAGCCCATCAGCACCGTGGCGGCGGCAAGGAGGATCAGCGGCCAGGTCATCAACCAGTACGCGCCGCTGCCGTGACCGTGCTCCGCTTTCGGTCCGCGGCCGCCTTCGTTTTGTCCGGCACGCTCCGCCGGGTCCCGCGGAAAAAGAAGGATGAAGACCAGCCGGAAACCGTAGTAGGCGGTCAGGAACACGCCCAGGAGGGCCGCCGCAAGCCACATGGGATTGGCAAGATCACCCAGTCCCGCAAGGATCACCTCCTTGCTGAAAAATCCCGAGAGCGGGGGCAGACCGGCAAGACTCCCAACGGCAATGACGGTGCAGACCATGGGCGCCTTGAGACTCCGCACGCCCAAGCGGCTCAATTCAAAAATGTCGTTGGTCTGGTGCTTGTGGATGAACACCCCGGCGCAAAGGAACAGCAGCGCCTTGAACCCGGCATGGGTCGTCAGGTGAAAGACGCCGGAAAAAAGGCTCCCGGCATCCAGGCCCATGATCATGAAACCCAGTTGGCTGATCGTGGAGTACGCCCATATCTGCTTGATGTCCCGGCTCACCATGGCCATTGTGGAGGACAGGAGCATGCTGATGGTGCCGATGGTCAGACCGACGGTCATGGCGACGGGGGACAACAGGAAGAACGGGAAAAGTCTTTCAAAAAGGTAAACTCCCGCGGCCACCATGGTGGACGAATGCAGCAGGGCACTCACCGGGGTCGGACCTTCCATGGCGTCCGGCAGCCAAGTCATCAGCGGAAACTGCGCGCTTTTCCCGATAATCCCGCCAAAGATGAGGACGGCGGAGAGCGTGAGGAGGTTCGGAGGCATGCGCCGCGCCATTTCCGGACCGTCGATTTCCAGGATGTTGAGGTTGCCCAGGTGCAGCAGGACGAGCAACATGCCGATAAACAGCGCCACATCCCCCGCTCGCGTCATCACGAAGGCTTTCTTGCCCGCCTGGCTCGCGCTGAATTTCCGGTACCAGAAACCGATCAGGAGGTAAGACGAAAGCCCGACCAGCTCCCAGAACACGTAGAGCTGGAACAGCGTCGGAGAAACGACCAGGCACATCATCGCCCAGACGAAGAGCGACATGAAGGCGAAATAGCGCGAAAAACCCGTGTCGCCGGCCATGTATGCAAGAGAGTACAGCTGAATCAGAAAACTCACCGCCGCCACGACCAGGAGCATGAGCAGGCTGACGGGATCGAGCAGATATCCGACGGGGATGCCCATGTCGCCGGAAATCATCCACCGGGTGGTGTATTGAACCGGTTTCCCGGTATGCCAGTGAAGGCACAGCAGAACAACGGCGCCAACCAGGGAAACCGTGACGGCCCCGATGGACAGACCCGCGGACAACCGTGGATGCGACCGGGTCAAGAGCATGATGAGGACAAAGGACACGAAAGGCGCCACGGTTGTGAGCACGGCCGTCGCGAGCGTCATGTCCTCAGGCTGGAAGGGGCTCATTGCGGTCCTCGCCGTTCGAATGACTGCATGGCGTCACCCGCCTTCATAAGGTTGTACGCGGCCGGGTCGAAAGAACCGGTGCGCCGAAACGCGTAGACGATGATGGCGAGTCCTATGGACACCTCGGTCGCGGCCACCGCCAGGATGAAGAGAACGAAAGCCTGCCCTTCCATGCTCTGCCAGCGCGCCGCCGCCCCGATGAAGGCGATGGAGGCCGCGTTGAGCATGATTTCCACGCCCAGCACGATCATGATCAGGTTGCGTCGCGCGACGGCGCAAAAGACGCCGAGCCCGAACAGCGCGCCGGCAAGCAGCAGGACATGGCCGAAGGGTACGATCATTCCACTTCCTCGACTTGGTTTCTTCCTCTGTGTCTTCCCAGGTAAAGGGCTCCCACCAGGGCCACCAGCAGCAGCAGGGACACGATCTCGACGGAAAGCCAGTGATTTTGAAAAACGTACAGGGCAAACTCCCGGGGAGTGGCCAGGACCGTCTGCAACGGGATTTCGGTCCCCGGGGTCGCGGATATCATGAGAATTCCGACCACGAGGTAAACGAAGCCGAAAACGGCGGCGGGCAGCCACTGGCCGGGAGGGAACATAAGCTCCCCGTACGATTCGATCCGGATCATCATGACGATGAAAAGGAACAGGACCATGATCGCGCCCGCGTAGATGATCACTTCGAAGGCCGCCAGGAGCGGCGCTCCGAAGAGATAGAAGAGCACGGCGGTGCCGAAGTAGGAGAAGATCAGGTAGATCACCGCGTGCACCAGGTTCCGGCGGGTGATGGCCATCGCCGTCGATGCGACGGTGATCCCCGCCACAATATAGAAGAGAAACGCATAAAGGGTCATACGCAACCCGCCCGTCCGAAGACGCCTCCCCGAAAGCCGAGGTTATGGAAGATTGCTCCGGGGACAAGATCGGTGTCTGTACTTGAGATCATCGATTGTTAGCCCCGAAAGCCGAGGTTATGGAAGATTGCTCGGGAGTCCATGGCTTTTCTCCACGATGAGCTGCCGAATCGGGCCCCGAAGGCCGCCGTTACGGAAGATTGCTCCGGAGGTCCACCGGCTCATCCTCCTGGACATGTTCTCCCTTGCCGCCCGCATCCGTGGTCACGCCGGCGTATTTGTAGAAGTTGTACTCCTTGTCCTTCCCCTGGTGTTCCACCAGCAGGTCCTCCTTCTCGTACACGAGCTTCAGGATGTCCCGTTCGCACGTTTCGAAAAAGGGGGTGAGTTGAATCGCCGAGGTCGGACAGGCTTCCTCGCAAAGCCCGCAATAGATGCAGCGCGCGAAATTGATCCGGAACCAGGCCGCGTGGCGGCGCCCGTTCTCCTTTTCCGCGGCCTGCATGGAAATGCAGCTCACCGGGCAGACCGCCGAGCACAAATAGCACGCCACGCACCGTTCGCCGCCGTCCGGGTCGCGGGTCAGAACGATGACCGCTCTCGTCCGGGCGGGCAGAGTGCGTTTGAGCTCCGGGTATTCCTCGGTCACCGGTTTGCGAAAAAGGTGCACGAACGTGGTGGCGAATCCCGATGCGAGCGCTCTGACCGCTTCCCATGCCGACGACATGACCTCAAGCCTTCCTTCTCTACGGGGTCAAACCTACACTTTTCACATACCCGCACTTTTCACAAGCTTCCAGGGGCCAAGGGATCGCAACGAACCGTGAAAACCTCCCAGGCCGAGGGTATCTTCACGCAAACGCGAAAATCCCGATCCGGCAAGGTTTTCAGGACCTCGGCTCCCGCCCGGCCGCGGGGCCATTTCGCTCCACCGCGGGACTCGCGCCCGCAGGAACGCCGGACATCACTTCCCCGCCCACAGTACCCAGGCTCCCGTCACCATGATGTTGACCAGGGCGAGAGGGATCAGGACCTTCCAGCCGAGCGCCATCAATTGATCGTAGCGCAGCCGGGGCAGTGTGCCTCGAACCCAGATCATGATCAGCGCCACCAGGACGATCTTGACGAACAGCCAGACAACGGGCGGCAGAAACGGCCCGTTCCAGCCCCCGAGGAAAAGCACCGCCACGAGGCCGCCCAAAACCTGCATGTTGACGTACTCTCCGAGAAAGAAGAGTCCGAAACGCATCCCGCTGTATTCCGTGTGGAAGCCGGCACCCAACTCGTTCTCGGCTTCGGGCAGGTCGAACGGAATCCGTTTGATCTCCGCCATCGCGCTGATGACGAAAATCGCGAAAGCGACCGGCTGCGTCAGGATGAACGGGTACTTCTCCTGGGCTTGAACGATATCCACCAGGCTGAAAGAACGGGCCTGCATGACGACCGGCACGATGGCCAGTCCCAGGGACAGTTCATAGCTGATCATCTGGGCCGCGCCCCTTATCCCCCCCAGAAGGCTGTACTTGGAATTGGAAGCCCAGCCGCCGAGGGCGACTCCGTAGACTCCCAGGGACGACAGCGCAAAGAAGTAGAGCAGGCCGACGTTGAGGTCGGCCACCACGAGTGGTATCTTCATGCCCCACAGCGTCACGTCCTTCCCGAAGGGAATCACGGCGAACACCAGCAGCGCCGTGGCGGCCACCACCGCCGGTGCCAGCATGAAAATGGTTCTCTCGGCCCCCTCGGGCACGGTGTCTTCCTTGGCGACCATCTTGACGATGTCGGCGATGGGCTGAAGCAGGCCGAATTTCCCCGCCCGGTTGGGTCCGTAGCGGATCTGGAGCCGCGCCAGGAATTTGCGCTCGAGCCACACGAGGTAGGCGGCCACGAGCAACAACACCGCCAACACGATCATCAGCTTGGCGATCAAAACAAGAAATCCCGCCGTCCAGTTCAGCATGTCTTCCACCGTCGCATTACCGTCATTCCAGGCGCTGCCTCACCGATCGATGTCGGGCAGGATGTAGTCGACCGACCCGATGATCGCGATGAGGTCCGCGATGCTTTCCCCTTCGGCCAGGAGCGGCATCACCTGGACGTTTGCGAACCCCGGGCCTCGAATCCGCATGCGGTACGCGTATCCGAGGCCGTCGCCGATCACGTAATACCCCTGCTCGCCCCGCGGAATCTCGCAGGCCACATAGGCTTCACCCTTAGGGATTCTCGGCCCGCGGGTGACGTTGACGAAATGATGGATCAGGCTTTCGATGTTCTTCAGCGTATCCCGGCGGTCGGGAATCACGTAACGGTAATCGTCCGTCACATGACGACCGGAAGGCATGTTCGCCGCCGCCTGCTCGATGATCCTCAGGCTCTGGCGCATCTCCTCGACCCGCACCAGGTAGCGCGCATAGCAGTCCCCTTCGATCGCCGTGGGAACCTCGAACTCGAAATTCTCATAACCCGAATAGGGGAACTTCCTGCGAAGATCCCACTCGAGACCGCAGGCCCTCAGGTTCGGCCCGCTCACCCCCCAGTCCACGGCATCCTCGAGGGAAATCCTGCCCACGCCCTGCGTCCTGGCCTTGAAAATGGGGTTTTCCCGGATGAGGCTCTCGTACTCCCGGAGGCGGCCCGGGAAGATCCTCACCAGAGCGTCCACGGCTTCCTTCCAACCCTCCGGCAGGTCCGCCGCGACGCCTCCCAGCCGGAACCAGGAAGGGTGGAGCCTACCCCCGGTGATGAGCTCAACGATATCGAGAATCATCTCCCGTTCGGTGAACGTGTAAAAATTGGGGGTCATGGCGCCGACGTCATGGGCATAGGTGGCGAACCAGACCAGGTGATTGCTCAACCGGAACAGCTCGCTGAGCAGCACCCGGATGACCTGGGCGCGTTCGGGAACCTTGATGTCCGCAAGCGTTTCCACAGCCATCACGTAGGGGAGATCGTTGGCGGCCCCGGCCAGGTAGTCCACCCGCGCGCAGTAAGGAATGAACTGGTGCCAGGTCTGGCGCTCTCCGATCTTCTCCACGCCGCGATGATGGTAGCCGATCTCCAGCTCGAGATCGGAAATCTCCTCCCCGTCGAGCGACACGACGTAGCGCAGTAACCCGTGTGTGCTGACATGGCTGGGACCGATGTTGAGCACGAGTTGGTCCCCTCCGGGGTCTTTTGCGAATATTCCTCCGTCCGGAGGCTGATGGGCCCGGGCATCGGCCAGGGTATACGGAGCCATTTGCGTGGCCCGTCCGGGATAGTCCTTTCTCAGGGGATGCCCTTCCCAGTCGTGGGGCATCATGATCCGGAGCAGGTTCGGATGCCCCTCGAAACGAATCCCGAAAAGATCGTAGACTTCCCGTTCGTACCAGTTCGCGGACGGCCAGATGTCCGTAATGCTCGGCAAGGCCGGCTGCCGGCCGTGGAGACCCGTCTTGAGGCGCAGTCTCCCCGCGGGCTCGAAAGAAAGGAGGTGATAGACCATCGTCCAGTCGGGATAAGCGCTCCGGTCGCGTCGGGCGGACTCGTCGACGGCCGTGAGGTCATCCAGGCGAAGGAACCTCGGTGAAGCCTCCTTCTTGAGAAAACGCAACACCTCCTTCAGGCGGTTCGTCTCGACGTGGAACGTGGGCATGTCCGAGGTGAATGGCTCCTCACGGACCGCATCGCCGAAGCGCTCACCCAGCACGCGGGCCAGTTCCTTTTCCCTTTCGCTCGATTCGATGCGCCGCGCGGGCGGCGTCCACATGAGATCGGAACGGCTTCCCGTGAAGGCCGGGGGGGTGTTGGCCGTTCCGCGGATGACCGTCCCTTCCATCCCGGGACCTCGCGGGTCGCGGGATTTGGTCGCGCCATCCACCAGTACGGGGCGAGTGCTCCCCTGGCAACCTCCCGGCAGATGCAGCACCGAACGCGCCGGCCGCTCCTCTTCGGCGATCTTCTTCTGAAGAAGCATGAGCCCCTGCAATACCGCCTCGGGCCTTGGCGGGCAACCGGGAATGTAAACGTCCACGGGCAGAATCTGGTCGATCCCCTGCACCACGCTGTAAACGTCGTACATGCCCCCGCAGTTGGAACAGGACCCCATGGAGATCACCCATTTGGGCTCCGCCATCTGCTCGTAGAGGCGCAGGACGACAGGAGCGATCTTTTTGAACACCGTTCCGGAGACGATCAGGAGATCGGCCTGCCTGGGTGAAGGACGCAGCACCTCGGCGCCGAACCGGGCCATGTCGTAGCGCGAAGTGAAAGCCGTCGCCTCCTCCACAAAACAGCAGGAAAGCCCGAAAAACAGGGGCCAAAGGCTGTATTTGCGCGACCAGTTGAGCACGAAGTCCGCCGCGCTCAGAAAACGGTCGCTCATTTTTTCCCGTACGACGGCCTCCAATCAAGCCCTCCCTTTTTCCAGACGTAAACCAGCCCGACCAGCAACAAGCCGATGAAAAAAGACATCTGCAGCCATCCCGCCCAGCCCAGTTCCTCGAAAGCGACGGCCCAGGTCAGGATGTAGGCGCCTTCCATGTCGAAAATCAGGAAAAAGATCGCCACCAGGTAAAACGGAACGGGGTAGCGCAGGCGCGCCGACCCGGTGGGAATGATACCGCATTCGTAAGGCCGGGCCTTTTCGACGCCGGGCTTTCGTTCTCCCAGCCACCACGCGACGAACAACTGGACGGCCACGAAGGCCGCCACCAGCACGGCGTAGACCGCCAGGCTGAACATGCCCGGTTCCCAGGGCGATAGCGATCCATCGGGGGATATGGGTTGCATGCCTTCTCCACAGCTCCATCGAGCATCCATGTCCGGTCCGCCAGGCCGCATTCCGTCAATGCGCATGATTTCGCGGCTCAACCCGGGCGTCGTATCGCCTCACGCAACGACGCCACGGCGCCACGAAAGCCTCCTGCTTGCGTCGGGCGACTTCCGCCCGCAGACGCAATGCCGCTCGACCTGACGATCTCACCCCGTCGCGCGCCGGGGCACAACTCCCCTCTTTGCCGCCAACTCATTCGTTGCGGCCTTGCGCCGTGGCGTGAGACCGGGTTGCGTTGAAAATAAGAGTATCGGGCGGAAGGGCATAAGGTCCTCCCCCTGCAAGTCTAACCGGCACATTGGTCCGTAGCAGGGGGCGGGGTTTGTCCCACCCGCGTCACCTCCCGATGGGCAGGTGTTGTGTCATCTTGAACGCGCCCCGGTATCAGTCCTGCCGTTTACCGGCCAAGTTAAGACTGAAACGGCTTGTAGTAAACGACCTGATTCGCGGTGCGCGCAATAAAAGGGGCTTCATCCCGCAAGGCGGAAAAATGGGACATTGAATCGGGAGGCTTCGGGCGACGCAGCGGCGGTGCCGCTTCTCATCGTTCAAGCGTGCCCGCGGGGAACGATATCGCTCAAGGGCCTTCGCGAGGTGTCCGAGAACCGTTCAAGCGTGCCCGCGGGGAATGACGATTTGTGTGAGAATACCCTCGGCCTGAGGGATTTTCATGTTTCGTTGCGGACCCGCGCTCACGGGATTTTGTGAAAAGTGTGGTTTTGTGAAAAGTGTAGGTTTGACCCCGTAACCGATAGCCCACCATTGTCTGAAAATCTACATCGAACGTTCTACATGCTTTATTTCGAAGGTATTCGCATCTATCAGATAAGATATTCCACCACCCTTTATTGGTCCACCCAAAAAAGGTTCAGGCCAAAAATTAACCTCATAACCATGGCCTTGATTTACTTTTTCAATCGATACTGAATAGTTGATAATGCTTGACACATGCGCTGTAACTGGGGTAGATTTATCACCATATCTATCTTTCAAATTTTTATCACAGTCAACATATGCAACCATAATGGCATGCATATAATTGCTTGGAATTCTAATAGCGTTATCTTTGGTAGAACCACTAGATAGATTTGAAAAATCATGATTTAGGTCTTTATCTCCCATACATTGTAATCCAAATGGAAAGAATACTAAGAAGATTGTCAAAAACCAAATCCGAAAACTCCTTATTATCTGCATTGTTGACTCCTGACTATCGTGTTTGCTAATAATGGTGTACAGAATCTGAATAAGGATCATAAAGATCGATGCGCCCATCCGCTCTGAAAAGAAACCCTTGAACTCTAAAAGCTTTATTTGCAGCTTTGTCTTCGGGGGAAAATCTGTTTCTATGTCTATAACTCGGGTCGTCCACATGACTATGATAGTCTGCGACAGCCTCTGTTGGGCAGCGCCCAGGCCACACTTGATCTCTATAGTAATCCGTACGAGGAGTTGTATAGGTGTAAACTCCTTGGGATTTCTGATAAATCCAACCACCATACTCAACGATCAAAGTTTGGTTGCTCACTTGAGCAAGAATATCTGACCTTGCAGCGAGGGCAGCTGCATAGGGTGAAGAGTAGGGATCACCAGCCGCCAACCCGAGAAAATCTGTGGCATTCACCGGATCCCCACCCGCATAAATATACGGATTAATTCCCCCTGCCAGCCCTATCGGATCAGGGGTCAAGTACCTTCCCGTCTTGGGATCATAGTACCGGTGCCAGTTGTAATGCAAGCCCGTCTCGGCGTCAAAATACTGGCCCGGGAAGCGGAAGTTGTTGACGACGGTGGAAGCGGGATGAATGGCGGCTTCGCCGAAGGCGTCGTAGGCGGCTTCCCAGACCGCGGTGTTGGTGGAATCGGTCATCAGCTCGGGCGTTCCCATGATGTCGTTGTGGGTGAAGTACACGCACACCTTGGTGTTCCCCGAACAAACGGCCCCGGCGCCGGGATCGGCCATCGCAAGGCGGCTCCTCCCGTGGTGGATGTACTCCTTTTGAATGCCGCCGCCGGTTCCCTCGGCCTCGCAGACGAGGTTCCCGCTAAAATCGTAGAGATAGAACGTCGTGATCCCTCCCGCGGTCTTTGCCGTCCTCTGGGCAAAGCCGTTGTAGACGTAAGAGCCCAGGGGATTCCCGTCTTCTGCGACCCTGATGAGGCGGTTTTCCTGGTTGTAGGTGAAAACCCGGTTCGTTCCCGAGGCGATGAGGATCGTGTTTCCGTTGGCGTCATAGTCCAAGGTCCTGCCTTGGGCGGCCGCGACGGCGCTCAGGCGGTTGGTTCCGGC
>Ga0228535_1000828_pt1 | contig 68012 bp, 41 predicted proteins | sample SJ1metagenome_FD_168457 | JGI IMG/M metagenome (GOLD analysis project Ga0228535, IMG submission 168457) | Enriched culture of PCE-dechlorinating microbial communities from Ithaca, New York, USA - SJ1 | ecosystem: Engineered > Modeled > Simulated communities (microbial... > Unclassified | place...
ACTCGGCCGGTAACGTACTCTGTTCCATGTGGCGTATCCTTTCCTTGATTCCTACCGTTTCGTCTAACCTCAAGGATGATACGCCGCTTCTCCCAGCCACTCCATCCACAACTTTCGGTTATACCTCTATAGCCTGCGTGAATGATCGACAATCTTGATGGAGAACCTATCTTTGCCAAGTGTCTCGTCAGTCATGATGAGGCCCCCACCTGTTTTGCACAATATCATAAAATCGTAGGATCACGATCGCACAGTTGCGGCGTCTCTGAGATCTCCAGCACATTCAAGCCACATCCTCACTCTCAATGCAAGAATTAACATCGCCTTTGCTTTTTCGCGGGGCGGTCTCGGGCCGCCACAACCAGAATTGATTATGGCGGTGTGGAGAACGCATGTCAAGACGCGTCGTGGATAACATGAAGGGCCGACCCGGGGTCTGGCCTTCGTTTACGCTCTAAGCGGCTCGGGGGCTGTCTTTGATTTCTCTGTGGTCTCTGTGCCCTCTGTGGCTCAAGAGCTTTCTTCTTGGTTTTGCCACAGAGAACGCATCGTGGCCTTCGGCCTCAACCAAGAACCTGTTCTCTCGCCAAGACGCGAAGGACGCCAGAGAAGAACAGCGGACCGAGGGTAGGGAACGGCAAGTGCGCAAGCCTCTGCGGTCTTGGCGGCCTGGCGAGAAGCAGCACCGGGATGGACGGGGTCGGGCACACGACGCCCTTGTCAAACTCAGGAGAAGCGGGTAGTCTGGATGCCATGCGGAAGACTGTGTACATCGAAACGTCGATCGTCAGCTATCTCACGGCGCTGCCGAGCCGGGATTTGCGTGCGGCCGCTTGGCAACAGATCACGGAGGAATCATCGAATGGATAAGGACGAGATCATCGCGGAAGTCTGGCGGAACCGTGATGCGTATGTCGCACAGCATCAGCACGATCTCAAGAAGATCGTGGAAGACCTGCGCCGATGGGAGAAAGAACACCCCTCCAAGGTGGTGGACCGCCGACGCCGGCGCCGCCGATAACGAACACATAGTTAGGGGCGACTCGAGTTCTTCACTTCGTTTACGCTTCAGACGGCTCGAAGGCTCTCTGTCGATTTCTCTGTGGTCTCTGTGCCCTCTGTGGCTCAAGAGCTTTCTTCTTGGTTTTGCCACAGCCATACCGGCAACGGGTCATTCGCGCGTCCGCAAGAACCGTTCGCCAAGAGGAAGCAACGGACTGATCCGGATTCCGGCGTGGCACGCCGGGCATTTTTCGCTTCTTGCCAGCACCATGGTGCCCGCAATGCGGGCGTGGAAGCGTGGAACCGTGGAAGCGTAAAAGCGTTGGCAAGCATCCTTAACGCATCCACGCTTCCACGCGTCTACGTTCTCACTCTTCACTCATGCTGCTGGCCAAATGCGGCAAATGTCCTTCGCACGACCGTTTCGGGCGTGCTGTCCCTGGGTTTGGCATGCCCGGAAATCCGTGCAGAGACGGACAGATGCGGCGTGGGGGTTGCGGGTCTTCGGGTTGGCGGGTACACTTCGCGGGTGGATTCGCGTTGTCGCGGGTGGACTTCGGGATGTTGCTGTTGTGGAGTGGACAGGATGAGAGTCTTCGAGCGTTCGAGTGGCGGGATGTTGCGTTTTGCTGTTCTGGCGGGTCTGGTGCTGCTGGGTGGGTCGGTTTGTTTTGGGGATTTGCTGGGGGACTTGGCGAAACCCCAGGACGGGCGGAGCATGCGGGCTACTTCGACTCGCAAGATTGGGGCGGATGGGAAGCCGGACCCGAATGGGGTGCCCGATCCGGACAGCAACTCGGACAACTCCAACGTCGCGCCGGGGCAGCGGAAGATTCTGCTCGACGTCAAGGGGCCCGGCGTCATCACCCATATTTGGATGACGTTCCTGGGACCCGAGCGACAGAACTGGGCGAAGAACGGGTCCGCCAATCACCAGGAGATGCTGCTTCGGATGTATTGGGATGGAGACTCCCGGCCCGCGGTCGAGGCGCCGGTGGGGGATTTCTTCGCCAATGCCTTCGGCAAGCGGAGCGAGGTGGTCAGTCTGCCCGTCGTCGTCGAGGACGCGGACTCGTACAACTGCTTCTGGCACATGCCGTTCCGCAAGTCGGCCAGGATCGAGATCGTCAACCAGAGCGAAAAGCAGATCAGCCTGCTCTACTACAACATCGACTGGATCAAGAAGGACAGGATCGCCAAGGATACGCCGTACTTCTATGCCCAGTACCGCCAGGAGTATCCGGTCGAGAAGGGCAGGGACTACGTCGTGCTGGACACGAAGGGCAAGGGGCATTACGTCGGCACGGTGCTCAGCGTCCGGACGCGGAGTCCCTCGTGGTTCGGCGAGGGCGACGAGAAGATCTACATCGACGGCGAGGAGCGGGCCTCGATCTGGGGCACCGGCACCGAGGACTACTTTCTCTCCGCCTGGGGACTCAAGACGACCAGTACGCCTTTCTTCGGCGTTTCGTACTTTGATCAGTGGGGCATCGTCGGCGGTCACACCTCCGCCTACCGCTGGCACATCACCGACCCGATCGTGTTCCAGAAAGGCATCAAAGTGACGTTCGAGCACTTCGGCTGGATCTCGCCCGACGAGAACCCGCAGTTCAAGACCCACAGTTGGAACGAGCGGGAGGACGACTATTCGAGCGTCGCGTTCTGGTACCAGACGGGAGCGCCCACGTTCGCCTCCCGCGCCCCGCACGGTCGCGAGCGGACGCTGCCCAGCCTGGACCGGACGATCCTGGCCAAGGAATTTGCCGGCGAGCAGCACCACGGGCCCGGCGAGACGGTCGTTCAGAACCTGGACTTCTACCCCGACGCGCACCTGTTCTACAAGCCCGAGCAGCCGGAAAACGCCTGGGTCGAGATTCCGTTCGAGGTCGAGAAGAAGGAGCCGAAGCGACTGCTGCTGGCGATGACCCGCGCGCCGGACTACGGGCGGTACCAGGCGTCGCTCAACGGCGTGAAGCTGGGCGGCGTGATCGACCTGTACAGCGCCGACGTTTCGACCTGGGAGTACCACCTGCTGGACTTCTGGCCCGAGCCGGGCAAGTACACGCTGCGGCTGGACTGCGTGGGCAAGTCGCCGATTTCGAGCGGGCACTACCTGGGCATCGAGTCGGTGCGCTTGCGGGAGCGAAGGCCCCGCGTGTTCGAGTACAACCACGTGCCGACCGAGGACTGGCGGACGAAGCCGACGCTGTACCAATGACCCTCTCGCGAGGGCCGGGCGAGCGGGAGTGTCAAGTTTGAAGTGTGAAGTGTGAAGCAAGAACGACCGACCGTACGCCTTGTAGTCTCCGACTTCAAACTTGAAACCTGACACTTCAAACTGGTGGCGACGACGTTTCACGGCGCTACTGCGAGCGCGGCCCGTCGCGTCTTCGGATTCGCTTGACAGATTCCCGCCGGGTTCATAGGGTGATGGGCTTGTAAAGGAATCCAGGAGGACTCTGTGAACAACCGGATTACCTGTCCGAATTGCCAGGCGCAGATCGAGATCACCGAGGTGATCTCCGGCCAGCTCCGCGCGAGCATTCGCGCCGAGCTGGAGACGGAGCTGGGCCCCGTCCGCCAGAAGCTCAGGCAGCAGCAGGAGGACCTGGCGCAGAAGCAGCAGGAACTCCAGGAGAAGGTCCAGGCGGTCGAGGAGCAGGTGAAGGCCAAGCTGGCGGCGGAACGTCCTGTGTTGGAGCAGACGATCCGCAATCGGGTTCGCGAGGAGCGGGACCTGGAGCTCAAGGACAAGGCCGCCGCGATCGCGGAGTTGCAGGCGAAGGTCCAGCAGGCGGGCGAGAAGGAACTGGCCTTCCTCAAGGAGAAACGCGACCTGGAGGACAAGGTCCGCAGCGCCGATCTGGAAGTGGAACGCAGGCTCCAGCAGCAGTTGCAGGCGGTTCGCGAGCAGGCGGCCAAGGACATGGAAGAGCAGCAGAAGCTCAAGCTCATGGAGAGCGAGCAGAAGGTGCAAACGCTGCTCAAGCAGATCGAGGACCTCAAGCGCAGGGCCGAGCAGGGCTCGCAACAGGCGCAGGGCGAGGTCCTGGAGATCGCGCTGGAGGAATTGCTCAAGAGCCTCTTCCCGACCGACGGCGTCGAGCCGGTGGCCAAGGGCGTCCGCGGGGCCGACGTGATCCAGCGGGTCTTCGACGACACCGGCCTGGACTGCGGCATGATCCTCTGGGAATCCAAGCGAACGAGGCACTGGTCCAAGGAGTGGCTGCCCAAGCTGCGGGACGACCTGCGGATGGTCGGCGCGTCCCGCTCGGTGATCGTCAGCGAGCAGTTGCCCGAGCACATCCGCCACTTCGGCCAGATCGACGGCGTCTGGGTCGCGAGCTGGGCCTGCGTGCATCCGGTGGCGGTCATGCTGCGCGAGAGCCTGATCGGCGTCGCCAAGAGCCGCCGGGCACTCGACGGCCAGCACGGCAAGATGGAACTGGTTTACAACTACCTGACCGGCCAGGAGTTCTGCAACCGCGTCTCAGGGATCGCGGAGGCGTTCGCGACGATGCGACAGGACCTGGAGCGGGAGAAGCAGGTCTTCCAGACCCAGTGGAACAAACGCGCCAAGCAGCTCGAACGCGTGCTGCTGAACACCACCGGTCTCTATGGCGACCTCCAGGGCATCATCGGCAGCACGCTCCCGGAGATTCGAGGCATGGGTCTCTCGGCCCTCGACGAGGGTCCGAACGGCGCCAAGGCCTTGCCCGAAGGCGACGACGCGAACCCTCAGAATCAATGATCCCGATCCGCAGGTGACATGAGAACCCAACGCAAGTCACGCAGCGACAAAGAGCATCCGGCCCCGGCGGGCAAGCCGGCGCTGTGGAAACGCCTCCTGGCGATGATTCTCAGCCCCGTCCTGTTCCTTCTTCTCGCGGAACTGGCGCTTTCGCTGGCCGGGTACGGCTATCCCAAGGGCTTCTTCATTCCGTGGAAAGTTGGCGGCCGGAGGGCGTATCTGGTCAATCAGCACTATTGCGAACACTTCGTTCCCAAGACTTTGTCCAGGGCGCCGGAGTCGTGCGTCCTGAAGCCGAAGGGGACGTCTAAGGTCCGGATCTTCGTGCTGGGCAGCTCGGCCGCCTATGGCGACCCCGACCCGGCGTACGGATTCTGCCGCCAGTTGGAGGTGCTGCTCAACGAGCACGCGAGCGGGACTTCGTTCGAGGTGATCAACGCCGCGGTGACCGCGATGAACTCGCACGTGGCCCGGCGGATCGCGCAGGATTGCGCTGCGCACGAGCCGGATCTGTTCGTCGTGTTCATGGGCAACAACGAGGTGATCGGTCCCTATGGTCCGCCTACATTGCCGGCGTCGCTGTATGCGAGCCGCGGGTTCATCAACGCCTGCATCACGGCCAAGAAGGAGACCCGCGTCGGGCGGCTTCTGAAGGACGTCAGCCAATCGCTCGGCGTTCACGGGGCGGGCCAGAGCAAGTGGCAGGGCATGGAGAGCTTTCTGACCAGTCGGATCGCAGCGGACGACCCCAGGCTCCAGGACTGCTACCGACACTTCCGCGACAACCTCGACGACATCATCGAGACCGCACAAGGCTGTCGGGCCGGCGTCCTCCTGTGCACGGTTCCGATCAACGTCCAGTCGTGCGCCCCGTTCGGCTCGGAGCACAAGGCAGGTCTCACCGCCGAAAACCTGGCTCAGTGGGATCAGGCGTTTCAGGAGGGCAGAGGCCTGGAACAGACGGGCGACCACGCCGGAGCGTTGGCGGCTTATGAGAAGGCTCGTCAGATCGATGATGCCTACGCTGACCTCAGTTTCTGTATGGGGCGATGCCTGGCGGCTCTGGGCAGGACGGACGAGGCCCGTCGTGCCTTCGTCGAAGCCCGCGATCGGGACGTGCTGCGGTTTCGCGCCGACAGCTCAATCCTCCGCGTGATTCGCGACACCGCCCATGCGTGGTCGGCCAAAGGCGTTCGATTGCTGGATTTGGATGCGGCCTGCCCTGCCAGTGTGTTCGTCGATCACGTGCATCTCGATTTTCTCGGCAACTTCCTGGCGGCTGTGGCTGCGATGGAGCAGATCCGAGCCATGGTGCCCAGGGCCGGACTGACCGAGCCCGCGAAGTCCGAAGACGAATTGCTGGACCTGTGCCGCAAGCGGTTGCTGTATGACGCCCGCGAGCAGTATCGGCTGGCCATGGAGATGTACCGTCGCAAGACGATCGCGCCGTTTGCCGAGCAGATCGATCATGACGCCGAGCTGGCGGATTTGCGGGAAGAATTGGTCCGTTTACGCCGGGCCATGGGGCCGCACGATCTCGCGGCCATTGAGGACGCCATCCGGCATCGGTCGCTCGATACGTATCTGATCCTCCGCCGAGGCCAGGCGCTGATGGAGACCGGCCGGCCTCGCGAGGCTGTGGACGTGTATCGCAATGCGCTCGACGCGAAGCCCTACGACATGCGGATTCGATCCGCGTTGGCCCAGGCGCTGACTCAGGGCGGCGCCAGAAACGAGGCGGTCAAGGTGCTCACATCGAAGCAGACGCCGGACCGGATCTCGCACGTAGACGCGTTGCTGTTTCTGGGCGCTCGCAGCGCCGAGAGCGGGAATCTGCCCGAGGCCACGGCCATCTACGAGGAACTCGGTCGGATCGATCCCGAGAATCTCGACGTCCTGGTGAATCAGGCGGCCGCCGCGTCGCAGCGAGAGGACCTGCCTGCGATGAAACGTCACCTGGACAAGGCCCTGTCGCTGGCTCCCGACTCGGTCCTGGCGGTGACGAACATGGGCAACTACTACGCCAAGCAGAAGATGCCTGTCGAGGCGAGGAAGTGGTTTAGCAGGGCAGCGGAACTCGACCCCTATAGCCCCTTCGCCCACATCGGCATCGGCATCCAGTCGGTCCGACTCCAGGAGTGGGACAGAGCCGTCGAACACCTGGCGCGGGCGGTGGCCCTCAAGCCCGACCTCGTCGAGGCCTATCTGCTCCTGGGAGCGATCCACGACCAGGCGGGCCGCAAGGACGAAGCGAAGAAATGCCAAGATCTGGCCGCCCTGTTTCGCTCCTCAACGTTATCCTCGTCAAGGCAATGACGACGTTCTACCACAGGCCGATCTCATCCGTGAAACCGGGGACTCTGTCCCCGGACCCCTGAGATTTACCGCTTTGGGCCAATAGCATAATAGGGGAAGGGGGAGTGTCTCTTCCCGGCCCCTTTGTCAGTCCTCGCTTCCATCTGCGCGGTGCTCCTGGGAGCCCTGGGGCATCTCCAGTCGTGATGAGTGGAAAAAGGCGGTCGACTCCGTATCGATAAGAGTTGCCCAGCAGTCTCTTAACCCTCGGCGGGACGGTGCAACACCGATCCCTGCTGGCCCTGCGACGACTCTTGCTCAACCTGCGGCGAGAAACCCTCGCCCAAGATTGGGGATGGCTCAGTTGAGAGCCCTCTTGCGGAGGGGCGACGCCGGGAGTACGCTGAGTAAGCCGTCGTGGAGGATAAGGCTCTGCTGAGAAGCAACCTGAGCGCCAAGGCGGTCCATTGGCATGGCGACGTTGCGATTGTCATCCGCGACGTCGCTTTTTCTCACCATGCTATTGGCCCAAAGCGCAAAATCTCAGGGGTCTGGGGACAGAGTCCCCAGGAGTCTCTGTGGACACGTCCCGCCTTTCGGTCCGCGCCAGAGTCATTGATCTAACGGGCGAATCCAGATGTTCCGGAAGCGGACCGGGTTGTTGTGGCTGGAGAGGGCCAGGGGACGCTTGGGCTCGATGGGCCTGTCGTACTTGGCCACGATGCGATGGCCGGTCGGACCGTAGATCTCCTGGTTGTGGTGGACGAGCAGGCCGTTGTGGAGCATCGTGATGCGGGCGGGGCGTTCGAGCTTGCCGTCCTTGAAGACCGGGGCGAAGAAGATGATGTCGTAGCTCTGCCACTGGCCTGGCGGCCGACAGGCGTTGACCTTTGGCGGCGTTTGCGCGTAGACGCTGGCGGCCTGGCCGTCCGGGTACAGGTGCGTCTGGTACGAGTCGTAGATCTGGATCTCGAACAGGCCCATGAGCAGCACGCCGTTGTTGCCGCGGTCGGACCAGTCGCCGATCGGCGGGTTCGGGGCCTGCCATTCCAGATGAAGCTGGCAATCGCCGAAGGACTCCTTCGTCCGAAGGGCGCCGGTGACCGCGACGATCTCGCCGTTGTCGATCTTCCAGTCGGAGGTCTCCCATTTGGCCAGGTCGGTCCCGTCGAACAGGACCACCGCATCGGAGGGGGCCCGGCCTCGCGATCCCGGCGTCACCACCGGCGGCGCGGGACGGTCCGGGTCGTGCACGTGGTATCCGCACCAGGGCAGCACCGGCGTGTCCTTGTACCCGAAGGTCCCCGAGCCGTCCTTGGCCTTGACCAGTTCCGCGGCGATCACGGTGGCCGAGAAGGCCAACATCAGGATGGAGAGGATCGAGAGGCTCGCGACGACGATAGAACGACGGTTCATAGGGGCTCCTTTCAAGTGCCGTGTCGCCAACTATACTCGATCCAACAGAGGCAGACAACTTTTTGCAGGCTCGGCCGTAGTATGATACGACAGGGCGGGCATGGCTGGTGAACGGGTCAGATGGAGTTCGGATGCAGACGGCTGAGCAAGGAGTGAAAGCGAAGAAGCGGGTCGCGGCGCTGTTGGCGACTGTGTGGCTGTCCGTCGCGTCGGGCGGCCAGCCTTCGAAGGACGGCGGCGCCGTCAGCGTCAGGCGGGTTCCCGGACCTGGCTACGTCGCGGTCGTTGTGGAGAACCGCCGGGCCTACGATGTGACCGTGACCCTGACGATTCGCGGCCAGAACGTGCACGTCGCCCGATTGACCCCCGAGACCGCTGTGTATGCCGGTCGTTCGCAGACCGAGGCGGTGAGAGTGAACGCGGCCGATGCCGCCAAGCCGTGGAAATGGCGCTTCCGTTTTCACTGGACCAAGGGCAGCGTGGACGCCCGACACGACGATGCGACGCGTTATCGCCTTCCCTTTGAGAAGGGTCGAACGTTCCGGGTCAGCCAGGGACACAACGGACGACTGTCCCATCGCGGCGTCAATCAGTACGCCGTGGATTTCGCGATGCCCGAGGGGACGACGGTCTGCGCCGCCCGGGAGGGCGTCGTGGTCGATTTGAAGGAATCCTCCGACACCGGCGGGCGGGACGAGAAGTACAAGGACGAATCCAACTACGTGTCCATCGCGCACGCCGACGGCACGATCGGCGAGTATCATCACTTGAAGTTCGAGGGCGTCCTCGTCGAGATCGGCGAGCGGGTCGCGGCGGGCCAGCCGATCGCTCTGTCCGGCAACACCGGCTACTCCACGCTCCCGCACCTGCACTTCGGCGTCTACTCGGCCGCCAGCGCCGAGCAGATGCAGTCCCACCCGATCACCTTCCTCACAGCCCAGGGCCCAGTCTCTCAGCCGCGATCCGGGAGAGCCTACACCGCCGAATAGAACCGGACGGGGCGAAGCCTGCCTTGTGCCGGTCTGTCCTGCCATCCAAAGAACTACTTACGAGGAAAACCTTGGACGCTCATGGATATGGTCCAATATAATTCCTGGTAGGGATACTAGCGGCCGCTATCGCGAGAACTTGCTTGGCGAACTCGCGTAGAATGTTAGTCACAGCCGGACAGCCACGGACAGGACAAAAACTGTAGATTGTGAATCGGCAGGTCGAATAAACCGGAAAAGGCTTAGGCATATGGTGCGAGTGACCTGTTCATGAGTACGCGATTGTTCACAATAGGCTATGAAGGCGCAGGGCTTCAGGAGTTTCTCGATTGTCTCCAGAAGAATGCAGTCGAATGCCTTCTTGATGTCCGGGAGATACCGTTCTCTCGAAAGAAGGGATTCTCGAAGGCTCCGTTGTCGCGTGCGCTCGAGGAAAGAGGCATTCATTATGTTCATTTCAAGGAACTTGGAAGTCCGAGTTCCGTGCGAGAGGAGTTGAAACAAGGGCAAGACTATCGTAAATTCTTCCATGAGATGGAGGAGTACCTTACGACTCAAGTGGAAGGAATTGAGCGGGCATACAGCTACATTGACCGTATGACGTGTTGTCTGATGTGCTATGAGAGACTGGCGGCCGAATGCCACCGCAAGGTCGTTGCCAGCAAGATCAAGGAACGCGATGGAAACGGGTTGAAGGTGGAACACCTCAAAGTCGACTGAATGAAAGAGGGAGAGGATGGCAAGCGAAACGAAGCAGGTCCTTATCACCGTCAAAGCATATCCAAATCCGAGTAAAAAATACGTCGAGACTGTCTGTTGTGCCGGAATCGATTTGGAGACCGGGCGATGGATAAGGCTGTATCCAGTTCCCTACAGGGATCTGGACGCGTCAAAGCAGTTCAAGAAATATACGATCATCAAGGTGCGTTGCCGGAAGGCATCCGATGATACTCGCATGGAAAGTCATAAGATTGACTCCGACAGCATCGAAATCGTGCGGTGGCTCGATACGAAGGACAACTGGCGGCAGCGTCGGCAGATCGTACTGCCTACGCTCTCGCCCTCATTCTGCCACATGCTGGGGGAATGTGAGATCGGCAGTTCATTGGGAATGTTCAAGCCTCGCGACATCGAATTCTCCTGGAAGAAGTCTACCCTGAAGAATGAAGCGGAACGGGAGGCCTGCTACGCCCAGCTTTCTTTCTTCGACAAGCAGAAGAATGCAATCGAGGATATCTCCTTTGACTTCTACTATCATTTCAAGTGTGCTGGAGTTGTGGACTGTCCCGGGCACAAGCTGTCTATCATCGACTGGGAGATAGGACAGGCATACAGGGACTGGAGACGTACGTATGGAGAAGGGGACCTCCTATTTGCGAAAATACGCCAGCGATGGTTGGACCTCATGTGTGCAAAAACAAACGACACTTTCTTGTATGTAGGCAGCATGGCGAGATTCCGCAATCAGTTCATGGTCTTGGGCGTCTTCTACCCCAAGAAGTAGCATGCCAGTGACAAAGCCTCGTCTTTTCCACTGATTACGCCCGCCAGGGTCTCGTTCGCTTGAGGTCCTTCAGCAGGTTGTTGGCTACGATGGCGTTCTCGCGGACCTGGAAGTCGAGCATGCCGATGCAGGCGAAGTCGGCCCCATTCTCGAACGCATATTTGAAGCCTTCCCTCGGGTGGATCGCGCCGGCGGCCAGGACCTTGTACGCGATCCAGGGCTTCGCGCAGGCGGCCATGAACTCGATCGTCCGCTGGGGATCCATGCACCACATATTGTCGTGCTTGGGCAGGTCGAACGGGCCGCCTTTTTCTTCGGGCGTCGCGGACCAGTACTTGTCGCTGTGCAGCGTCTTCATGTAGAAATCGACGGGGATGCCCGCCTTCTCGCAGGCGATGGGCACCTCGATCGAGTGGCATGCGACCCCGGCGACCAGGCCGTTCTGCTTGGTGTGTTCGACGGCCTTGGCGATCAGGTCCAATCGGTTGTGCTGGGTCAGACGGTCGCCCATTTCGCCCTGGATGAAGGCGCCGTGGGCCCCGGCGTCGATGGCCATCTGGAGCTTGGCCAGCGGGGTTTCGGACCGGACGAAGTACTGCGCCAGCCACTGGATCTGGCCGCCGCGTTCGTCCCAGTATTTCCGGATGAGCCGGGCGGTGGGGTCCTGGCCGTTGGCGTAGGGGTCGTCGATCGTCGAGATCATGGTGTTGATCCCGCACTCCTCGCACAGTTCCCACGTCTGCATGATCTTCTCGTCGGTGAAATAGTGCTTCAGGAGCGACGAGACGTAGATCATATCGCGCGCGTGGGCGTAACCGTTGATGAGGTTGCCGCCGCAGATGAGCCGGCTGATCTCGAGCTTGCCGATCCGGCCCGCGGGCAGGGCGATCGGATTTGCCGCAGGCTGGGTCTCTCTGGCCTTTTCCTGAGCCAGGAGGGCTTTTTCTTCCAGGCTCAATCCCAGGACGCCTGTGGTGAATGCGCAAGTCTTGAGAAAACCCCGGCGGTTCAAGCTGTCCGAGCCCATATTCATTCCCAAATCAAGAGACAAGGCATTTACGCGACATCCGACATTCTATACGAAAAGCGGCTCAACCGCCAGAGCGAATTGCCGACGGCTGCGTCTGGAGATGGATGCGGTACAGCTCGAAGAACGTCGGGGCGTCGAGCAGCTCGATCTTGGGATTCATCTCTCTTATCTGGTCGTAAGTCTTCACGTACCAGGTCGGCGTCTTGAGGATGTTGCGGAACCAGTGGAAGGGCGCGTAGCCTTCGGTCCGTCGCTGGGCGATTCGCTCGACCACATGGCGGGCGGCGTCGGCGGGGTTGCCCTCGTTGACGTCGTGGTCGAACCGCAGGACGGGCATTCCCTTGTGCAGCAGCGAGGCGGGCCCGCCGGAGGGGACGATTCCATTGGGACTGAAGGAGGCGTAGCAGTCCAGGCCCGCTTCGTTCAGAATCGGGCCGTGGGCGTAGATGATGAAGCCTGTGATGGTCAGACCCCAGCGGTCGTAGAACGTCTTGCAGTGCCGGGCCCAGGCGTCCAGGCCGCTGGGCAGGCCGGAGACTCCTCGCGGCTCCTGGAGCATCCCAGGCTCGCAGTAGCCGGCCCCGTTGTCCGCGGCGGCAAAGTAATCGTTCGGCGTCGCGGTCCGTCGCATGGTGTCCATCGCCATCGGGGCCCGGCGGTCCAGCACGGGACTGATGCACCACATCAAAGGGATCTGGCCGCGGGCGGGGTCGTCCCAGATGTCCATCGTCCGCTGGTAGAGCCAGGCGGCGCAGTCGTAGTCGCCGACGTAGAAGATCAGGAACTCCCGGCCGTCGAACTTCACGCGGCCCTGGTCGTCGAGGTAGCCTCGCCTGGTCAGGTCCTCGCGCGTCACCCAGTCCTGTTTGTATGCCGGCTGAAGCGGATAGTGCATGAAGAACGAGGCGTTGGCCATCGCGCCGTAACTCACCGCGTCGGCGTCCATGAAGCCGTTGTACGCGCTGATGACCCTGCCGTACTCCCACTCGCTGGGCACCGGGTCGTGGCGACCGCCGGCGTCGCCATGCGTGGTGTACTTGTGGGCCCAGGGGACGAAGCCGCCGATGTGGATCATCCGCTCTCGTCCGCCATGCTCGTACGCGCTGCGCAGCAGGGCCTTGAGAGTCTCCAGGTCGGTGCCCATCGCCTGTTGCGGATCGTCCACGGGCTTTTCGTCGCCCCAGACGCCCAGGTCGAAGAAGAAGGCATTCCTGGCGACGAAGAAATCGTGGTTGGTCAGGCAGTGGTGGTTCAGGACGGCGTTTCGAGGCTTCCCAATCCAGTACTGATCGAGATAGTACGCGCCGTAGGCGCCATCGCAGCGGCCTGCGTCGAGATAATGATGCTTCATCCAGAGATAGGCGTCGCATTTGGCCGAGCCGGTGGAGGGGCGGTCCGTGCCGGGGATTGTGCCGCGAGCGGTGAATAGCGAAGATCCGTCGTCGTGAACCAGCCGGCGCTGGATGGGCAGCGAGAGTTCGCCGGTGAGCAGGCGGTAGAGGCTCCCCTCGGCTGGATCGTATCGCACAGGAAGCAGCGACTCGACGCCGGCGATGGTGCTGGCGACGTTGCTCGTGGCTGCGACGCTGGGGTCGTAGACGACCAGGCCGCGGATGTGCGGGCGGAATTGCCGCACGAGGTCGGCGATCGTATCGATCCGCTCGACCGGGCGGCCGTGCAGCCACTGATCGGGCTCGGAGAGCTTCTCAAGCCAGAAGTCATCGACGTTCTGTTTGCGGTGCTGGGATTCGGTGAAGCGAAGATAGAGCGTGGGGCCTCCGCGATTGACCAGGCCCTGCAGGACCGCGACCGTGTGGCAATGATCCCACGCCATGAGGACCTGCTGGCGGTTGTTCGCGTCGATCCGGAGCGTGTAGCCGAGATCGAATAATTTGATTGCAGGCGGCTGGGCCTTTGCAGGATGGACCCAGAGCAGGCACGACATCGCCAGAAGGACAAGGTCCGGCCTGACTCGTGAGGACAAGTCGCGACTTGCGTCGTTCACAACAAGCACTCTCTCTGACATGGGAGCCCCCAACGCGATTTCAGAATGGGCGCCGTCGCGCCGTGGGTACCCATCGTAACACGCACCGCCACGCGGTTCAACGATTCGTTCCTCGCGGATCAAGCCTGTGGATCACGGCTGTTGTTCTTCCTCCCCGATCCGGGTATGATGCTCTTCGTGCTTGGTCCCCACAGGGGGACAGGTATGTGCCGGAGGTGGTTCTGTTGTCGTTGAGGAGCATATGAATCGACGGAGTCGTTGCTGGGCGATTGGCGTGGTTGCGGTTCTGGCAGGGGCGGCGTTCGCCTCGGAGTCTCTGCGGGTGCCTGCGTTCACCGCGTATCTGGAGCCGAACGTGGAGGGGGCCAGGGTGTCCGAACGGTCCGGCGTCCGCGGCTGGAACGATCCGAATCTGACGGTGCTCTGGTTCGGGCGGATTGCCACGCCAGGACGAATCGAATGCTCCGTGACGGTGCGCCTGCCCAAGGAGGCTTCGTCGAAGCTGCGTCTGACCGTGGCGGGGCAGTCGAAGGACGTGATGGTCGCAGGCGATGGAACCAGTCTCGTGACAGCGGACTTCGGGGCCTTCGAGATCCAGGAGGCGGGCTATCAGCGGTTTGCGCTGCGGTCGCTCAACCCGGCCGGACAAGCCGTCGGCGACATCGACGCCCTGATCCTGGCCGGCCCGGCGACGAAGGACGCGCACTTCAATCTCAAGCCCCGGCGTAACGCCGCGTCGGTGCACCTGATGTACCCGGTGGACCCGAACACCGAGGTGGCCGCGTTCTACTGCGAGATGACGGGTCTGGAGGAACCGCTGTGGACCTACTACATGGCCTGCGGCTGGCATCGCGGCTATTTCGGCATGCAGGTCAACAGTCCCACCGAGCGGCGGATCATCTTCAGCGTCTGGGACAGCGGCAACGAGGCGATCGATCGAGGCAAAGTCGCCGACGAGAACCGCGTCAAGCTCGTGGCCAAGGGCGAGGGCGTCTACTCCGGCGACTTCGGCAACGAAGGCACCGGCGGGCACAGTCATCTCAAGTATCTCTGGAAGACGGGCGAACTCCAGCGGTTCCTCGTGACCGCCGAGCCGACCGACGCGACGCACACGGTCTACTCGGGCTACTACTTCCATCCGGACAAGAAAGAGTGGTTCCTGATCTCCAGTTGGAAGGCTCCCAAAGAGGGCGGATACATGCGCGGACTGTACTCTTTCAGCGAGAACTTCGGCGGCGCCAACGGGCATCTGCTTCGCAAGGCCCTCTACGGAAACCAGTGGATTCGAACCGCCCAGGGGCGCTGGATCGAACTGACGACCGCGGCGTTCAGTCACGACAGCACCGGGAAAGCCGATCGTCTGGATCGCTTCATGGGTCTGGAGAACGGCCAGTTCTTTCTCGCCCACGGCGGCTTCGGGCCCGGCTTCACGACTTACCGCGAGAAGTTCAGCCGTCCGCCGACCGGAAAAGCCCCTTCGGACATCGCGTTGCCGAAATAGATCGCAGGTATTGTGCTTTTTCGATCGCAATGGCGCCGGATTGGGTGCGTCTGTTGGGCGAAATCGCGGTTTTTGATAGCGCCAGGGCCGATAGCTCGCTTCCCTTCGGAGGCATTTTTTCCCTCGATTCACCATCCTGCTCTTGCATTGGTTCCCCATTCGATGGTAAACTATAGATTCGGCGAGTCCGCTGAGGGACGTCGGCGGCGCCCAGAGTGTCCGGGAGGTAGTGATAGGAGTTCTGCTATGAGAACAAGACGCGCGTTCACCCTGATCGAGTTGCTGGTTGTGATTTCCGTTATTGCGATCCTGATGGCGATCCTCATGCCGGCGCTTCAGCGCGTCAGGGCGCAGGCACAGCTCACCGTCTGCAGGAACAACCTGCGGAACTACGGCCTGACCGGGAGAATGTACTCCGACGACAACCGCGGCGAGTTTCCGTACTCGTTCACATGGCTCTATGCCAAGAACGAGACCTGCACCTGGCACAATCCAGCCAGGAACCTCGATCGTTTTCCTGAGTTCGCCGGCTGCATGTGGCCGTACCTCAAAGGGCAGGACATCAACCTGTGTCCGCAGTTCGACGTGGTGGCGCGGGAGATGAGCTGCTCGGTTTGTCGGGGCGCGACAATTCCGGTCAAGCCGCAGTATGGCTACACGATGAACTCCTATCTCAATGGCGATGGATGGGGCGCCGTGCCGGCTCAGTACATCCCAGCGGGCATCCAGAAACTCAAGATGGAGTCGCAGGTGAAACGTCCTGACCAGACGTTCTATTTCGGGGAGGAGAACTCCTGGGCCATCGAAGGGTTCAGCCGGGCCGGCATCAACGACAACAACCTCCGAGCCCTGCCCAATGGCACGACCGACTGCTTCGCGACGTTCCACAAGACCCGCTCGAGCGCAAGGAACGAGGGCGTCAGCTTCGCGGTCTTTGTGGATAGCCACGTCGACGAGGTCTCTCCCTATCCGCCCAAGGGCGACGAGAACGCTCCCAAGGGCAATACGTGGCAGTTGAGCTGGCCGGGCAAGAAGCCGGCGCCGATCTTCTGATCGCCGCTTCGGCTGCCGCCCAGCACCCAGTATTGGAGGGATGCTGGCATGACCGTTCGAAAGGGATTCACGCTCATCGAGTTGTTGGTGGTGATCGCGGTCATCGCGGTGCTGATGGGCATTCTGATGCCCGCGCTGAACGCCGTCCGCGAGCAGAGTCGCCGGACCCAGTGCGGCCAGAACGAAAAGAACACAGGCCTCGGTCTATTCCTCTACGCCAACGACTACAACGGCAAACTGCCTCTGAATGAAGTGGACCGCTGGCTGTTCGACGTTTCCTACTGGACGACCGACATCATCCTCGCCAACGGCGGCTTCGATCGGCACATCTTCTATTGCCCCTCCTGGGCCCAGCGGGACAGCATCATCTTCTGGCGCTACGGCGAGAACCTCCCCGGCGGGACGCCGGAGGACTTCGAGCGGCCCGAGCCCACTGCCGTCGCGACACGCAAGGATTATCACCGCATCATGGGATACTATTGGCTTCTGGATACCAAAGCGGGGCGTCCCAATCCTCCGATGAGCACCACAGGCCGCAAGGAGTGGGTGCGATCCGTTATCAAGACCAAGGCTGCTCCGGCCACGGTCGAGATGATTACGGACGTCACGGCCAGCAATGGGCCGAACCGAGAGACCGCGGACTTCGCCGGAGCCACCGGCGGCTGCTGGACCCGATGGCAGGTCACGGACCGGTCCAACCACATGAAGAAGGGCACCCACGCCACCGGCGGCAACATCCTCTTCGTGGACGGTCACGTGCAGTGGCGCCAGTTTGAGGAAATGGAGCACCGTTGGTTCTGGCAGTCGTTCGGCAACCCTTGTCTGTGGTGGTGAAGACCCGAAGGGGGAAATCCGAAGCTCGAAATTCGAAACAAACCAAGAAAATCGAAAACCCAAATGACCGAAACGGAGCGCCCGAGCGGCGTTGGCGTTTCGGTCATTTGAATTTCGGTCCTTTGGATTTGTTTCGGATTTCGTGCTTCGGATTTCGGATTTGCCTTCCCTCACCACAGTTCCGTCCACTTGAGCTTGACTCCGCCTGCGCTGGGACCAGGCACGGAGTTGGGCTTCGCGGCGGGGGGCTGCTTGGGGCTCGCCGCCGGCTTCGACGCCGGGACGGACTTGCCGGCAGGAGCCGGCTTCCTGGCGGCCGGACCTTGTCTCGCTCCGGCGGGCGGTCTGGCCGGGGCGGCGGGTTTCTCCGGGTCCTTCATCGACAGGCTGATTCGCTTCTTCGTCAGGTCCACCGCCATGACGGTGACCATCACCTTCTGATGGACTTTGACGACCTCCGCGGGGTCTTTGACGAAGTGGTCGGAGAGCTGGCTGATGTGGACGAGGCCGTCCTGGTGGACGCCGACGTCGACGAACGCGCCGAACGCGGTGACGTTGGTCACAATGCCGGGCAGACGCATGCCGGGCTGGAGGTCCTTCATCTCCTTGACGCCCTCGGCGAAACTGAAGACCTCGAACTGCTTTCGCGGGTCCCGGCCGGGCTTGGCCAGTTCCTGCATGATGTCCGTCAGCGTGGGCAGGCCGATTGTGTCGGTGACGTAGTTCTCCAGGCGGATCTTCCTTCGCAGCGAGTCGTCCCTCATCAGGTCCGCGACCGAGCAGCCTGCGTTGGTCGCCATCGCGTCCACGACGTGGTAGCTTTCGGGGTGCACCGCGCTGGCGTCCAGCGGATTGGCGGCGTCCTGGATCCGCAAAAAGCCCGCGGCCTGTTCGAAGGCCTTGGCCCCCAGGCGAGGGACCTCCTTCAAATCGCTGCGGGTCTTGAAGGGGCCGTTCTCGTTGCGATACGTGATGATGTTCTGCGCCAGTTGCGGCCCGAGACCTGAGACGTATTGCAGCAGTTGTTTGCTGGCGGTGTTGACCTCGACGCCGACACTGTTGACGCAACTGACGACCACGTCGTCGAGGCTCTGCCTGAGCATGGGCTGATCGACGTCGTGCTGGTACTGGCCGACGCCGATGGACTTGGGATCGATCTTGACCAGCTCGGCCAGGGGGTCCATGAGCCTTCGCCCGATGGAGACCGCGCCGCGGACGGTGACGTCGTAGTCGGGGAACTCCTCGCGGGCGACGTCCGAGGCGGAGTAGACCGACGCGCCGCTCTCGTTGACCACGATCACCGGGATGCCGGCGGGCAATCCGAGGCTCTTGATGAACGCCTCCGTCTCGCGACTGGCGGTGCCATTGCCGATCGCGATGGCTTCGATTTCGAACCGCTGGCACAGGGCCGTGATCTTGATTGCGTCCGGCGAGGAGGGGCCTTCGATGTGGTGCAGGTAGACCACGTCGTTGTACTTCAGTTGGCCCTGCTTGTCCAGGCAGACGACTTTGCATCCGGTGCGGAAGCCCGGGTCCAGGGCCAGGATGTTCTTGCGGCCCAGGGGCGAGGCCAGGAGCAATTCACGCAGGTTGTCGGCGAAGACGCGAATCGCCTCTTTGTCGGCGCGTTCCTTGGTCTCGACGAGGATTTCCGTCTCCATGGAGGGGGCCATCAATCGCTTGTAGCCGTCGAGCGCCGCCTCGTGAACCAGGGTCGAGCAGGGCGATTGGCCCTTGATGAACAGGACTTCGAGGATTCGCGTCGCTTCGTCCTCCGGCGCCACCACCTGCATTCGCAGAATCTCCTCGCGGGCGCCTCTTCGCATCGCCAGAATCCGGTGCGACGGCGCCTTGGCGACGGGTTCCTCCCACTCGAAATAATCCTCGAACTTGCAGCCTTCGACTCCTTTGCCTGCGACGACCTTGGTGCGGAACAGGCCCTGCGTCTGGAAGAGCTCGCGAATGCGGGTTCGGGCCGTCTGGTCCTCGTTCACCCACTCGGCGATGATGTCCTTGGCGCCGGCGATCGCGGCCTCAACCGATTCGACGCCCTTTTCCTCGTTGACGAAGCCCGCGGCCTCGGCCAGCGGGTCGGTGGCGGGGTCCTGGGCGAAAATGAGCTGGGCCAGGGGCTCGAGGCCCTTTTCCTTCGCGATGGTCGCTCTGGTGCGTCGCTTGGGTCGGTAGGGCAGGTAGATGTCCTCCAACTCGGTCTGGGTCTGGGCCTGGAGGATCTTGTCCTTGAGTTCGTCGGTGAGCAGGCCGCGTTCCACGAGGGAGGCCAGGATCGCTTCCCGCCGGGCGTCGAGCTCGGCAAGCTGGGTCAGCCGGGTCCGGATGGCCATGATGGCGACCTCGTCCAGGCTGCCGGTGACTTCCTTGCGGTATCGTGCGATGAAGGGAACCGTCGCGCCGCCTTCGAGCAATTCCGCGGTGGCGAGCACTTGTCGGGGGTTCAAGGACAGTTCCGAGGCGATCTGAGCTACGTGGTTCTGATTCAACGGTCAATCCTTTGCTTTGTGCCTGTCATCACCATTCGCACCACGCTGCGTGCGAAAAGAACAACTATAGCCTCATGAGGCACGGTTTTCAAGCGGCACGAGGCAATGGACGGGTCGGGCGCCACGCCGTCGCAGGGGGGAGATGGAGGGCCTATCGCAGGCCGATGCGGGGCAGGTAGAAGAGCCCCGGCGCGATGCTCATGTTGTCTTCGTAGGGCAGGACCGGGTCTCGGACCCGGATGACCCGCATGGGTACGGTTTCGGTCAGCGAGAAGGATTCGACGTGTCCGTCCGTGAAGCCGGCGTTGGGTTTGATCTCCAACGCAGCCAGTTCCTCGCAGGTCGCCTCGCCGGGACGGGACCAGTAGGAGGAGGAAACGTCGCTGCCTTCGGTGACGGTTCCATTGCGGAATTGCTCGCAACTGCCGAAGGAATTGGGGCTTCTGAAGTGATCGTAACCGACGTAGTCCGTGATGAGGACGCGACCTTCTCGCGGCCCTCGGCCCGGCCCGCTGGGGCCTCGGAAGACGCCCTTTTCCTCGCTGAGGTATCCGGTGTAGTTCCAGTAGAGGCAGTAGGTGCCCACCATGGGGCTGGGCATAGCGCCGATATCCGGATTGTTCCAGGCGTCGCCTGCGTTCCAGGCTTCCTGCAGATACTTGTACTTCCAGGGAGCGCAGGGGCACACCATGGTCGAGGCATCCGCGATGTAATCGTGCAGGTAGGCGCTCACCGAGCGCCGGTGGTTCTTGCTTCGTCGGGAGTAGGCGGTCAGGTACGTGGGTTCCTGCCAGTTCCAGTTGTCCCCGATGCCGATCGTCGCGATGGAGGGGGGGTATCGACCATGGTTGTCGTCGGCGAAGCAGTTGACCGCGGTGACGATTTCTCGCATGTTGCCCAGGCTGACGAGTCGTCTCGCCTGTTTGCGCACTTTCCCCAGGGCCGGAATCAGGGTCGCCATCAGGATGGATACAACGCTCAAGACTACCAAGAGCTCAATCAGAGTAAATCCAGTCCCGGACTCTCCCCTGCACACACACCTCCGACCGTGCGTACCGAGCGGTTTCGTCTGCGCACACGTCGTCATCCTGGTATCCACACCACAACACACCGCATCCTGTCTCTTGTATCATAGTGGCAGGGACCTGCCGCGTCAACCTCCAAGGACCGATTCCTCGTGGGAAATCGCGCCTCTCAGGACAAAAAACTTCCTAATTTTCGCGGAACGGTGTCCGAGGCGGGGTCGCGCCCAGGGTTTGCCGCGGTCGATCCCGCGTTCGGATAGGTTCGAATTGGATTTCTGCAGAATGGCCATTGTGCAGAAGCCCGGCTCAGAGTGGCGTCAGGGTGTGTGTAAAAAGCGAGCGGGACCGCTCCCTTCGCGAAGCGATCCCGCTGCTGTGTGGTGGGACCAAGTCCGGTCCGCCGCTCCGGACTCATCCCTTTTCTAAGGAGGAGTTGTCTGTAATCTGTTGAGCCATGTATCCGCCAGGATGGCCAGATCTCGGAAGTCCACGACGCCATCCTGGTCCAGGTCGCCCGCCAGCGGCCAGCGGCTCAGGCTTGCCTGGGGCGTTCCGCCGAACGCCCCCATGTCGATTCGAGCCCCGTTGGGCATACGCTCCGCCGAGACGTCGTCCTCGGGGTCTCCTGCGTCGATGCACGGACTGGTCCTGTTGTCGAACGCCCACAGCCCGTACGCCGCGACATACCGTCCTTTCTCCGACACCAGGTGATAATCCCCGACTGCCGTGTCGGCAAACAGCGGGTTCTCGCGGATGTTCCCCCGGCCCTCAAGCCCCTGTTGGATGCAACTGAACTGCGCGGTGCATCCAAAAAGATCGCCATTGCGATTGTTCCAGAGGATACAGTTGGTGATGATCGGTCTGGCCCCGGCATACGCCGCGATCCCGAAATCATTGTCGGCGATGGTGACGTTTCGAATGGTCGGAGAACTGCCGGCGATGAAGATTCCGACGTCGCTGCCGACGATCACGAAATTCTTCAGGACGCTGTCGGAACCCTCGGCCGAGTAGAACGACACCGCGTACTCGTCGGGCGCTGCGATCGTCGGCGCTCCGTCGAGGCCGGCGACCGTGACGCCTTTGCCGCGAAAGTCGATGCTTTCCCGATACACGTCGGGCGTCACGAACACCGTGTATCCCTCGCGTGCAACGTTGATTCCTTTCTGGATCGTGGCGAACGCCTCGCGGGGGCTCCATCCCCCGTTGAGGTCATTTCCCGTGGCTGCGTCCACGTAATAGCAGAAAGGTCCGTTGAATTCGTAGGCGCCCAGATCGACGCGCTCGTTGGCGATCCGGGATTTGCCGTCGAGGTCCGTCTCCATGGAAGAGGGGACCGCGCGGTTGTCGCCGAGATCCAGGCAAGGCGAGCCCATGGAGAGCCTCAGATCGTCGTCGAGCGTGCCGACGATGCCGTCGGGCCCCGCGGGATCGAGGAATCGCGGGTCGCTGTGGATGTTTCCTTCGCCGGCCCAGACGCCCTTGACGTTGCTGTAGGTGATCTCGGCCGAGGCGTTCTCCAGGTACACTTCCTGGGGGGTATTGGACCACAGGATGCAGTTGACTGCTCGCGTGGTGCTCTGGCGGCCGTAGATGGCCCCTCCGTTCTGGCCGGCGGCGTTGGCGGTCAGAGTGCAGTTGATGAAGGTCGCGTAGGCATGTTGTTCCGCGAAGACCACAGCGCCGTGGCTTGCGACGTTCGCCAGAAACAGGCAGTTGGCGAACGCCGGCTGGCCTCCCAGGCACAGGGCCCCGCCTTCGTGGGCGGCGCTGTTGCCGATGAACCGGCTCTCCAGCACGGCCGAGGTGCAGTTGGTCCCGGTAAGGATCGCGCCGCCCCGGCCGTAACTGGCCTGGTTGGCCTGGAAGGTGCAGCGAGTGACGGTCGGGCTGCTGAAATCGTTGTTGTAAATCGCTCCGCCGTAGTCGGCCAGATTCGACTCGAACAGGCAATCCAGCAGGATCGGGTTGCTGCGTTCGGAGTTGAAGACCGCGCCGCCGCGGGACCGCACGGCCAGATTCGCCCTGAACTGGCAGCCGGTGATCGTGGGACTGCTGTTGTAGTTGGCGATGGCGCCGCCCCAGTACTGGCCATCGACTCCGGCGGCGACGTTGCCGGTGAAGGTGCAATTCGTCAGGACGGGATTGGCGCGGATATTCCGCATCGCGCCGCCGATACAGGTCCCGGCGGACGCGAAGGCGAAATTCTCCCTGAAGTCGCAGTCCACGAAGGTCGGGGAGACGTTCATGCAAAGGACGCCGGCCCCCCCGGCGGCGCCCGCCTCGCCTGCGCGAGTTGTATTCAATCGAAACGTGCAGCGAACGAATCGCGGACTTCCGCTGGAGAGAAAAGCGCCCGCGCCGTCCATATCCGCCAGGGCCGACGCGGCGTCGCCCCGACCGCGGAGGGGATACTGGACGCCGGCATGTCCGCCGGTGATGGTGAACCCGTCCACGACAGGGGCGCCTCCGCCGGCGCCGGTCATGATCACCGTCTGGCTGTTGTCCGTTCGGCTCTTGTCCTGGACGAAGGCGGCGATGCTCTGCAAGTCGTAGTCTTTCAGCGGGATGTCGTTGCCGGCCAGGTCGCCGCTGAGGATGCTCTTGAACGTCACGATGTCCCGTTGGTCGGGGTTGGGCGCGCCGTAGCCGGCGTATCCGCCCTTGAGGACGCCGCCCGAGGGAAGAACGAAGCTGTCGGTGCGCTTGCCCGAGGCGACGACGCGGTTGCCGTCCCTTCGGATCTCGTACCGGAGGTCGGGTTTATAGACGCCCTGAGCGACGCGGACTTCGACGCCGGGACCTGCGACCTTCAGCGCGTCCTGGAGGCAGACGTACGCATGGGTCCAGCTTGAGCCGCTGTTGTTGCCCGGCGCCCGGGCGTCGCAGTAGACCACCGGAGAGACCGCCAGGCAGACAGCGCCGCCGGCCAGGGCGATCAGGGCCCCGGTCATCGCTGCGTATATGTAAACTGGCGTCTGCATGGTCTTTAGGAGTCGCTCGGAACGGAGGTTTCAGGGATTCGCGCGATCGTACATCTCCAGCACGTCCAGCAGCCACAGAACGCCCTGGGGGCTCGGCCTCACCGCACCGCCGGCGGGGGCACGAGGCTCTGTGAACTGGGCATCGGAAGGATCTTCGAGATAGGTGAACGCGAGGTCGCCCGCCAGGGCCGAACGGTCCGTGGTCCCGCTCGACGCCAGCTCCAGGCGGTGGATCAGGTCCTTGTCCATATCGATCGTGTAGGTCAGCGCCGCCACTGGGGCCTGCACGAGCACGCGGGCCTGGTCGGTCCGCGAATCATATCGAGTCTGGAAGGGAAGCTGCTGCTCGGCTGCATCGCGACGGACGGTGTCGATCGTGTGAAGGCCCAGCCAGGGACGACCGAGTCCTTTGAAGAAACTCCCGGCCGGATAGCGGGCGACGATCCGATGGTCCTGGTCGTAGATGGCGGCTCCGTCTTTCGTGTCGACGACGCGGAACCTGTTTCCGACGCGGAGTTCGAGCCAGGGCCAGTGCAGCCGGCCGGCGGCATAGACCAAGGGCAGCCGTCCCGCGCCCGAAACCGTCACTCCGTTGATCTGTCCGTCGATGAAGAAGTACGCGCGGCCGAGGCGGTGCATTTCGTCGCGTTCATCGACCCGTCGCGCGCTCTGCGGCCAACTGAACTGGAAATACTCCTCTTCCAGAACGTTGGTGTGGCGGTCGAGTTGCTGCACCCTGCGTTCCTGACCATCCTGACGCCTGCACAGGATGAGCATGCCCCTCTGGTCGGAGGGCCGTCCGGCGGCGTATCCCGCGGCATGTTCTGCAGTAACTGGTGTGCCTTCCATCTGAGAAAGGAAGCTGCTCAGACCAGATGGATCTGTCGGGAGCCGCCGGACTCTGAGGCCCTCTTCCCACATGCGATGATTCTTCACATAGACGGTGTTCGAGCCGTAGTCGAAGTAGTAGTTGGCGTACTGGTTCTCCAGAACCAGGGAGGTCGCGGTCTTGCCGGTCGGGTCGAAATTCACCAGCCTCATCATGACCGGCTGGCGGGGTCCTTCCGGGAAATAGTACCAGCGGTCCGAAGGGAGAGAATCCGCGTTCGAACGGACCAGGGTCGATTGGGGATCGGGGATGTCCGACGGGAGGTTTACGCGGCGACTCGAACCTCCCATCATCGATCCCCAATCCCCGATCGACCCGACCCCTACCAGGGCTATCGCCGCCAGGGTGACCATGCCGGTCTTGCTGGTTGCTGTCGCCAACAGGGCGGCGGTTGGACCGACCGACACGGTCGATGCCGTGACGGAAATCTCCGCGGCGGTCGCCTTGCTGGCTGCGGTCATCTTGCCGAAGAGGACCAGAGCCATCAGCAGGGCGCCTTTGCCGAGCCCGTGACGGGATAGCCGGCTGGTAAGGGCCTTCTTGGCACGATAGAACAGGGCTCGGGCCCCGATCTCAGAACAATCCATCAACTTGCCGATGTCCGCGTAGGACATGTGATCGTAGCATCGCATGGTCAGGATGGCCCGCTGGCGGGGCTCCAGGGCCTCGATGCAGCGCAGGACGATCTGCTTGAGTTCCTCGGTGACCACGTCGGCCAGGACGTCGTCGGTTCCGCCATGCCCGAAGCCGTCCGGGTCCGAACTCCTGGCCATCAGACAGTCGTCGTCGATCTGGGAGAGGCTGCGCGTCTTGCGACGCCACTGTTTCCCGAAATGGTTCCGCACCTTGTTGAAGGCGATGCCATGGAGCCATCCCCAGAATCGGTCGGTTTGACGCAGCTTTCCAAAAAACCGCAGCATCTCTAAAATCGTCTCCTGAACAATGTCCTGCGTCAGGTCTTCCTGAAGCGTCAGGCGAAACACGTATTCGTGCAGGCGAACCCTCGCCGCCTCAGCCAGGCGGGTCAGACTGTCCCTGTCGCCGAGCTGCGCTTTCCTGACCAACTCGAGGGTGTCGCATTCACACGAACTCATTTGTCACCTATAAGTCTGACGACTTCGATCCGCGTGACGCGGGATCTTTGGTTTTCTCAAGATTTTCTTTCGACGCAATCCGCAGCCGTCCCAGGACGGTTGATGCCAATCAGCCCCCATCCCCCCGCGAGCGATATTGGGTCGCCCGCGAAGTACTCGCCAGGTCTTATAAACTACTTCCGATCATCTCCCAGAAGACCGCATGCGATCAATGACTCGCTCTGCCCGGCGTCGCCGGAGCGGCAAACCAGTCCCCCTTCGCGTTGCCGTCGGGGGTTGGCTCGGCCCGGTTCAGCGAGAACCCCGCGCCGTTGGTCTGAGTGAACCAGTCGTCGCGATACCGGAAGGCCTCGACGACCCCGCCTGCGGCGTCGAGAAGCTCGATCTTCTCGCCGCCATTGTTCAGATTGCCGGCATACCGGCCTGCGATGGGCAGTCCGTCGCCGAACTGGGCCTGGAACGCCGCGATATCCCGCACGAGCAGGCAGAACCCGCCGGCCGGCAGTTCGAAATGGGAGAACGTGTACTCGATCCCCTTGCTGAATCGCACGAGATTCAGATCGATCGCCTGAGCACCGACGTTGGTCAATTCGATGAATTCGGCGTTCGGGTCGCCCTCAGGCTGGTACAGGATCTCGCTGATCCGCAGGCTCTCGGCCACCGGACCCACTGCAAAGACCGCTTCGTTCACCGCGCTCCAGATGCCGCCGCTGAGAGAACGCGCCCTGACCTTCGCGCTGGCCGCCAGGCGGATCGGCTGCGCGTAAACTTGCGCTTTGAAGGTGTTGACCGCGCCGCCGACCAGGCGGGGATCGGAGCCGTCCAGCGTGTAGTAGACCGTGCCGGTCCCTCCCGAAAACAGCAACGAAAAGCCCTGCGAGACGTGGCCGCCTTGCTGGCTGAAGTCCGGTGGATCGATGCCAGGGTACCAGCCGACGGTCTTGAACTGGCCCAGGACGGTCTGAGTCCGTGTGGGCAGGTAGTTCACGACGATGCGGTTGATCTCATTGTCCCAGTCCTGCTTGGTGTACGGCGTGGAACGCTTGGCGTCGCCCCAGCGGGCGGATTCCGCGATGATCGCAACTTCGATCTGCTGGGCACGGTTCTGAATCCGTGCGATCGATGACCCCGGCGTCAGGAGCCCGCCATTGAAGAAATGACGGTATACGTGGTCCGCGAAGAGCATGCGGTACTCGGCGTTGTTGCGCGCCAGTTGCTCGTGCAGCCAGTGCGGGTTGAAGTACGGCCACTGGGCTCCAGCGGTAGTGAACGGCGTTACCAGGTTCGTCTCGCTCTGGCTGACGCCGAGCGTGTGCTCGTTGTCGTGCTGGAACCACTTCCAGCCGTCGGGGTTGGCGCGGTTGTAGATGCAGTAGGTGTTGTTGGGCCGATTGACGAACCGCGAGCCGGGGCCGTCCCGGTCGCCTGTGTAATAGTCGATGATCATGAAATCGGCCAGGTTGTCGGGGTCCAGCAGTCGCTCGTAGTCGGGGTTGCGCGTCCCGTCGAGGTTGAGCCCCTGGATCTGGTAGTACCGCTGGTTGTCGGCCAGGCCGGTTATCGCGGCGTTGTACAGCCGGCGATAGGCGTCTGTATTGCCGTCGGTGGCGACCATGGAGTATGAGCCGCTCTCGGACTTGACGACGTCAAAGTCCTCTTTCTCGCCACCGAGGTAGGACGCGGCATAAGACGCCTCCGAACGCTCCTGCGTCTGGTAGAGGCCCCAGTAATGGCCGTTGAGATACAGGTGGTAGTACCGGCTTCGCGTGTAGGGGTGGCCCATCTGGCCCTGAAGGTCCCGCGAAAAGACCTCGCGGACCATGGTGTTCTGCCGGTCGCCTTGGAAGGCCCAGGAGTAGTTCTGGCTGGTGCGCAGGTCGACGTTCTCGAATTCGTCGGTTCCTTCATCGTCGAAGAGCGGGTATCGGAGCCTGGATTGGCCGTATTCGGGTCGGAAGAACAGACGCAACGCGTGTTTGGGGTTCTGCGTGCTTCGGCTGAATCCGCCTCGGATACGCAGGCCGGCGTCGATCTGAAACCCTTCGCTGCCATCGGGATGGATCAACTCGACGGAGACGGGTCTTTCCGCGCTATCGCCCTGGGCGCTGGGATGCACATAGATGCCGTTGGTGGCGCCGAAGAGATTGTCGAGCGGCGTCACCAGTGAGATCGTGGGGATCGCCAGCAGGGCGTCGTCGATCAGGTCCTTGTACTTCGGGTTGTTGACCACGTCCGGGTCCATGCCGAAATCGAGCATTTGGCCGTTCACGCTGCCGGTCGGCCAGCCTGGCCCTGGGTTGGATTGCCTGATCACGTCCTGGAGGAAGAGGTAGGTGCGTGTCGCGACCGACGAGTTCTTCCAGTCTGCTTTGATGGCTTTGGCTCGAACACATGTGGTCTGCGCGACCCGCAAAGGCTCCTGATAGATCTTGCCGGTGGGCATCCGTCCGCCCAATACGTACGGCTCGCTGCCATCGGTCGTGTAGTAGATCGTCGCTCCCTCTGTTGTCGTGCTGATGGTCACGACAATCTCGTCTTCATAGAAACCAGCTTCGGGAGTGATGTCCGGCTTTGTGACGATTCCTGCATAGACCGCAACGTTCTTCTGGCCGGGCGTTGGCTGCCCGAAAAGCATCCACTGGTCGCCGCCATCCGGGAATCGGCCCAAGGACACGTCCGGCGTCTGGGCGTCGAAACCGACATAGTCGATCAGGGTGATGCCGTCCTTGTCGTAGAGGGCGACTTCTTCGCCGCTGCTGCTGAGGCCGAAACTCGCGTGCAGACCGGAAGCCCCCACGTCGCCGTCGGCCCAGATGAGCAGGTAGCCGCCTGCGGGAATCATCGTCATTGCCCCCTTGCCCAGTGGGATTTGCCACTTCACAGGGTTGGCGGAATCATCGGTCAGGTACATGCCGCCGCAATCGATCGCTTCGGGACCGGCGTTGTACAGCTCGATCCAGTCGTCGTAGTGGCCCTGAGGGTCCTTGGCCGATGTGGCGTTGGAGGCCAGGAGTTCGTTGATGTAGAGCGGGCCCGCGGCTCGAACGGAGCCAGTCCAGAACAGGGTCATCGTGAGGATGGCGGACACAATCGCGCTGTACGGTCTCATGTTGGCTCTTTCCCTGCGTGCGGCAGCACTTTTCTCGCGACCGATGTCGTCACAAGTGCTGCAATTTGCCTATTTTAGCACAAACGGGCTCCCAAGTCAACGCGAGTGGTTGACAGACGAATCGTCCGGCCTATACTCCGTGGCAATGGAACCGAAGGTGCTCCTGGTCAACCCGCCGATTTACGATTTTGCCGCCTTTGACTTCTGGATGAGGCCCTACGGGCTGCTCAGCGTCGCCGGCAAATTGCGGGGGCGGGCCGATTTTCGCCTTTTTGACTACATGGACCGTCGGACAGGGCCGGGGGAATCCCCCTCGGACCGCTGGGGACGCGGGTCGTTTCCCAACGAGCGAGTGGCTCTGCCCGAGGTCTTAAAGGACATTCCGCGGTACTTCCGACGGTTCGGGCAGCCTCGTGATCGGTTCACATCCTGGCTCCGGGAGCAGGGGCCCTGCGACTATGCCTTCGTCCAGACCATGATGACCTATTGGTACCCGGGCGTGCGAGAGGTGATCGAGGACCTCCGGCGGTTTCGCCCCGAAGCGAAGATCGTCCTCGGCGGCAATTACGCGATCTTGTGCGATCAACATGCCCGGCGTTTGGATGCGGACCTGGTCGTTTCAGGCATCGACCTGGGGCCTTTGTGGTCGTTTATGGAGACGACGCCGGACCCGGATCAGCCCGCGCTCTGGGAAGCCTGCGGCGGACTGGAGACCGGCGTCGTGAAACTCGCTGACGGTTGCCCGTTCCAGTGCAGCTACTGCTCGGTGCCCAGAGTCTATGGGCGGTTCAAACCCCGGCCGCAGGAGCGGACCCTGGCCGAACTGGAGTTGCTGATCGAGCAGGGGGCTCGCAATGTCGCCTTCTACGATGACGCGCTGCTGTTCGACGCCGAGCATGTCCTGGCGCCTTTTCTGGATGAGGTCATCCGGCGGGGAATCCGCGTGAATCTGCACACGCCCAATGCGCTGAACGCTCGCTTCGTGACGGCCGAACTGGCTGATCTGATGGTTCGAGCGGGCTTCAAGACGTTCTACCTGGGGTTCGAGAGCGCATCTCGCCAATGGCAGGAGGGCACAGGCGGCAAGGTCTTCTCGGAGGAGCTTGCCCAGGCGGTCGAATGCCTGCTTGCTGCAGGGGCCGACCCCGCGGACGTCACGGCCTATCAGATCATCGGGCACCCCGCCAGCGACGCGCAGGAGCTCGAAGCCTCGATGCGGTTCGTCCACAGTCTCGGCATCCGCGGCATGCTTGCGGATTTCGCCCCCATTCCAGGCACGCCGGACGGCGAGGCCTGTCGAAAGTGGGTGGACCTGGACGAGCCTCTGATGCACAGTAAGACCGCATTCCCCATCATTCGACTGGGTTTCGACCAGGTCAATCGTCTCAAAGACATGCAGCGTGTGCTGAACCGGTCCCTGGCGGGGAAGGCCGGAAGTTGACGCGAGCCCTCGACCGTTCCGCGAGGTACAGCAGGCGACTCGGACGTGTCAGTTTGACGACGCTTCCTCGCTGGTCGGCTCGGGACTCTGTTCGACGGGCGCCGCAGGTTCTGTCGCAGGCGTGACCGTCGGAAACGGGTTCGATTTCGCGATGAGACGTCGCTGGCCCAGGATCTCCTGGACCAGGCCGAAGCCCACTGCCAGGAGGGTCGGGCCGATGAAGATGCCGATGAAGCCGAAGGCGGCGATGCCGCCCAGGACGCCGATGAACATCACGATAAAGGGCAGTCTCGAGCCCCGGCTGATGATGATCGGTTTGATCACGTTGTCCACGCTGCTGATGGCCAGCAGGCCGTAGATCGCCATGAAGATGCCCCAGCCAATGTGGTCCTGGGCGAACAGCCAGATCGACGCGCCGATCCAGATGATCGGCGGGCCCATCGGGACGAAGCTCAGGAAGAAGGTGAGCACCGCCAGCACGATCGGCGACGGCACGCCGGCGATGGCGAACCCGATTCCCGCGACGAAGCCCTGGGCCAGCCCGGTTCCGATCACGCCGTAGACGACGCTCTGGACCGTCGTCTTGACGATCTCCATCAGACGCTGGCCGTAGTCGCCGCTGATTCGCTGGAAGCCCTCGCGAAGGCGCGCGACGAGCCCGACGCCGTCCCGATAGAAGAAGAATGCGATCAGCACGCTGATCACAAGGTGAAAAACGCCCCGCGCGAAATCGAGACTGTGGCTCAGCAGCCACAGGCCGGCCGTTTGGATCCTGGGCTTGAGCCAGTCCATGGCGGGTTTGGCGTCCACGGTGAAATTGAGCCAGGAGTCCTTCACTCTCTGGCCGACGAGCGGAATTCGCTCGACCCACGCAGGCGGCTCAGGGATTCCCGTCTCGCGGTAGGCGTCGAATTGTGCCAGGGCCGAACGGATGTTGTCGCCGAGTGTCAACCCGACGATGAGGAACGGGAGAATCAGGATCAGCGACAGTAACGCGGTCATCAGTCCGGCCGCGACGTTCCGTCGGCCGCGCAGCCATTTGAGCAGCAGTTCGTGTAACGGCCAGGTCGCGAAGCACAGGATGGCCGCCCACAGAATGGCGGAGACGAACGGCCGCAGCACGAGTCCGCAGCCCAGGACGATCGCACCGACCAGGATCAGTCCCGCGATCTGCTCGATTCTCTTTTGGTTCTTGACCATCTCTCGATTGGCTCCCAAGACGCCGGGAGTATATGCGAATCCTCCGCAGTGGGCAAGAGGTATGCGCCCCGGCCTGTGACTATCTTCAGATTTGCTTTTGGGACCTGTTTGCCTTATCCTGCGGTCCCTATGGAACAACGCGCCGTCCATATCAAGAGCTTCGGGTGCCAGATGAACAAGCTGGATACAGGGCTGGTCGCCTCTGCGCTTCAGGAGGCGGGCTTTCGGCTGACCGAGAGCGTCAAGGAGGCCGACGCGGTCGTCATCAACACCTGCTCGGTCCGGCAGCATGCGGAGGATCGGGTCCTCTCCAACCTGGGGCATCTCAAGCACCTCAGGCAACATCGGCCCGGCATGGTCGTCGCGGTCATCGGCTGCATGGCCCAGCGGCTTGGCGATACGCTCCTGGCCCATGAGGCTGTCGACATCGTCTGTGGACCCGCCCAGATTCCGCAACTGGCGGAACTGATCTCGCAGACGCTGGATCAACATGAGAAGCGTCTGGCTGTCACCGAGTCGATTCGCCGGCCGGTCGAAGGCGGCGATGCGGCGCTCGACGACTTCGAAACGGTCCACAGCCTCCAGGATCAGCAGATTCCCGGCCAGGCGTTCGTCCGCGTGATGCGAGGCTGCAACTACTTCTGCACGTATTGCGTCGTGCCCTATGTCCGCGGCCCGGAGGCCTGCCGCTCGCCCAAGGCGATCCTGTCGCAGGTGAGGAGTCTTGCGGACGCCGGAGTCAAGCAGATCACCTTTCTGGGCCAGACCGTCAACTCGTACAAGTACCCCAACGGCGAGCGCACCTACAGTCTGGCCGATCTGCTCGACATGGCGACCGAAGTGCCCGGCGTCGAGTGGCTCCGGTTCGTGACGAGCTATCCCTGCGACGAATACTTCGAGGATATCCTCCGCGTGATGGCGGATTCGCCGAAGGTGTGCCGGTATTTGCACATGCCTGCGCAGAGCGGGTCGGACCGCATCCTCAAGGCGATGAACCGTCACTACACGGCCGCCCACTACCTGGAGATGCTCGACAAGGCCAGATCGATCGTGCCCGATATTGCGATCGCAGGCGACTTCATCGTCGGTTTCCCCGACGAGACCGAGGAAGATTTCCAGGCTACGGTGGAGCTTGTGCGGCAGGCCCGATACAAGAATTGCTTCGTGTTCAAGTATTCGCCCCGCCCGGGCACGACAGCCGATAAGCGTCTGGCGGACACGATCCCCGAGGAGGTCAAGCAGCGACGCAACGTCGAACTGCTCGCTGTGCAAGAGCAGATCAGCGAGGAACTGAGCCGGGAGTTCCTGGGGTGCGACGTGACGGTCCTGGTGGAGGGGCTCAGCAAGAAAGCTCACGTCAACCCGACGGAGTGCCCCGATCGACCCCAACTGGTGGGACGCACGCAGACCGATCACATCGTGGTGTTCAACGGTCCGCCGTCGCTGGCGGGACACTTCGCGCAGGTGCGGATCACTCGGACTTCGCCGCTGACTTTGTTTGGGGAACTGGCGAGAGACTGAAGCAGATGGGACCTATGGGACGGAGAGGACCAATAGGCCCCATGCCTTACTCCCGGATCGCTGAGCGGATCTGATCGGCGAATTGCTCGTGCAGAGGCGTCGGCTTGTCCGCAGGCAAGGTCAGAGCTTGCGCGAAGTCGAAGGCCGGCAGTCTCGGCGTGGGCCGGGGCAGGGTTGTCGGTTGTGACGCGTAGCTCTTGAATCGCTCCCCCCACGGCTTGAGCGTCAAGTCCGAACGCACGAGCCCGCCGAACTTGCTCATGTCGGTCGAGTCGGGCGTGTCGGCGAAAGGCCAGGAGAGCCAGCCGGTCGCCACCGGTCGCGAGGCTTCGATCTCAGCGACGATCCAGCGGGCCTGTTCGTCCTCCGTCAGTCCGACCAGAAGCCGATTCATGGTCCTTCCTCCCTGGCCGTTTCAATACCCATGCCACAAGTACAGGACCTGGGGCGTTCCCAGTTCGAACAGCTTGGTCCGATCCAGGTGCAGGAGGCTCGTCTTGCGGCTCTCGGCGGTCAGCAGGTCCATGAACGACAGCGGCCTTCGGTACTCGATGACCTGGGCCTTGTCGATGCCGGCGCGGGTCTGGACCGCCGCGATGGCGTCGTCCAGAAACCCGGTCCTGTCGATCAGCTCGACCGCTGCCGCCTGCTCGGCGACGTAGATGCCGCCGTCGGCCAGCTTGAGGATTTCGTCCTCGGTGAGCACCTTGCCGCGTCCTTCCTTGATGACGTCGATGAACCTGCGATAGGCCGGTTCGAGGAGGCGGTCGTTGAGGTAGGCGAGTTCCGCGTCGCTCGGGGCCCGGAAGGAACTGGGCCAATCCTTCTTCTGGCCCTTCGTCATGAACACCGGCTGGACGCCCAGCTTGTTCTCGAGCAGCTCCTGAAAGACGAAATGCGACAGGATCACGCCGATCGATCCGGTGATGGCGGTCGGCTCGCCGACGATCTCGTCGCAGGCGACGGAGGCGTAATAGCCGCCGGAAGCGGCCATGCCCTGTATGAAGGCGACAACCGGTTTGTCCTGCTCGTTGCGGTAGTTGACGATCTCGCGGTAGATGCGGTCGCTGGCGGAGATGGTTCCGCCGGGCGAGGTGACCCGGACGATGAGGCCTTTGATCGAGGCGTCCTCGCGAGCGGCCTTGAGTTGACGGTGGAGTTCATTGGCCTGCGAGTCGTCGATGATGCCTTCGATGTTCACCACCGCGATCCGGCTGCTTCGCGGGCCTTCCCGCAGGACGGTGGCGCCGCGTCCAGCGCCGGCGCCTCCCAGGACGAAGACGGCGCCCAACAGCAGAAGGAACAACCCGACGTTCGCCAGGACGGACAGGCCGAAGAAGACGCCCCAGAGAATTCGCCATCCGCTGGTTCTGGGCTTCTGCGGAGGCGGCGAATAGGGAGGATTCGCTCGGGGGGAGGGACTTGGAACGGGCTGCTGTCCCGGCTGCCTTTCCTGGGGCGAAAAGCCGGATTGTGAAGAGTCGTTTCGCTCTGAATCCATCTGTAGCTCCTTGAAAAGAACGTGCGCATTATAGAAGCTGTCGGCGGCGCGGTCAATCAGCCGGTGGCTTGGGCTCTTCGCAGGCGTCTGTGTCGAAAGAAGCATTGAATCGAGCGAGGACCTGTGGCAGGATAGAGATCGACCATCGCAAGAATGTGTGGTGCGCGCCGCGGTGGCCTAACGATTCGCAGGAATGGTGTGTATCGCACGACATTCGCCTATGATCAAAAAATACCCTGAGTTCTCGTCGCTTGCTCTGGACCAGAGGACGGAGCTGCATCCTCGTTTTCAACGGTTGACCGAGGGGTTGTCCGAACTGACCTTCGCAGGCATCTACCTGTTCCGCGACGCCCATCAATACCGGGTGTCCCGCCTGGACGAGGACCTCTATATCATCGCAGGCCAGGACGCAGAACCGTTCTTCATGCTGCCGTTCGGCCTGCCGGACGAGGCGATCCTGGGTTCTCTGTTCGAGCGGCACAAGACGATGAAGGCTGTCACGCCGGCTCAGGCCGAGCGGCTCGCCAAGATGGGTTTCAACGTCTGGGAGGACCGCGACAACTTCGATTATCTCTATCCGCGAGACAAGATGGCGGACCTTTCGGGCCGCAAGCTTCACAAGAAGAAGAATCTCGTCAACCTGTTCCTCCGCAACAACGAGTGCGCTGCCAAGCCCTTGTTGGAGGAGTATGCGGCCGACGCCTTGCGGGTCCTGGAGCGGTGGCGAGAGGGGCAGGCGACGCCGGGCGATTATGCAGCCGCCCGCGAGGCCATCGAGAACATGGAGTATCTTCAGCTTTGCGGCGGAATCTTCTACGTCAACGACGAGCCCATCGCCTATACGCTGGGGGAGGAACTCGCCCTGGGCCAGGTGTTCGTCATCCACTTCGAAAAGGCGATCTTCGAGGATCGCCACAAGGGGATCTACCAGTACGTCAACCAGGCGTTCGCGTCGGTGCTGCCCCAGAAGTACGAGCTGATCAATCGCGAACAGGATCTGGGCGATCCGGGTCTTCGCCAGGCGAAGGAAAGCTACAAGCCCTCAGGGTTTGTCATCAAGCATCGGGCGGCTCCAGAAGATTCGCAGAGCGGATAGAGCTCATCCGTCCCATTCGTCCCATGGGTCCTATCCAGCCATCAATCGACCTCGTCGAAACGGTAAGGATACATCGACAGGGCGACCTCACGCGCCGCCTGGACGATCTCCGGGTGCGGCACGTCGCAGATGTCCACGAAACCGATCTGGTAGTTCTCCCCGTCTCCGCGACCGGTCGTCGGTTGGTCCTTGTACTGGAACCAGTGCGTTCCGACGATCGCGGGATTCGCCAGGGCGCTCTGCACATATCGTTTGTATTTGTCCGCGCGGTCCTGCTGGCTGTCGGCCCTGCGAAGGCCCGTGTGAAACAGGCCGCGATCCAGGGCGCCGAAGTGGAATTCGCCGATGATCAGTGGCACGTCCGCTCCCCCGGGCAGCTTGAGGTCTTGGACTCCGTATTCGTACCGATTGTAGCTGACCACGTCGCAGAACTTCGCGGCGGCCTGCGCCGCCGGATCGTTCACCCACGCGAATCGGCATCCCAGATAGAGCTGATCCGGCGCCGCTCGTTTCAACTCTCTGCGGATCGTGCTGAAGTAGGTCTCCGCGGTCTTTCGGTAGAACTCCAGAAGATCCTCGCGGGCCCTGGCCTTGTCCGGCGCCTGGCGGCTCGCGAGCATTGCGTCCCAGGATGTGTAGGCGGTTCCCCAGGCTTCGTTGAGGTCTTCGATACTCTCGTACTTGGCTTCGAGATCGTCTACGAAGGCGATCTTTGCGGGTTGGTCGGCGGGGGAAACCAGCGCCGCCACCGCCAGCGAGGTGTCGTCGCCCCACGACAACTCGTTATGCACGAAGTACCCGAGGCACCAGGGATCGCCGGCGGACTTGCCTCGCTCGGTTTCGAGCCTCGCGCGCAGATTCTCCTGGAAGCTGGTGTCGAAGACGTCGTAGAACTTGCCCCAGTAGCCTTCCGAGCCTTCGAGTCTCCTGGCTTCGAAGTGAATCGTTCCCACGTATGGCGTGAGCCTCAGCAGGGACACTCGTTCGTCGGACCAGTTCGCGATCGTGTTGATGCCCCAACTCTCCAGACGCCGGTGCGTGATGTCGGCGAACGCGGTCTCGAATTCCTCGCCGTGCTTGCGAAGCAGGTTGGCCAGGCTGAAGTCATAGGTTCGGTAGGGCGTGTGCGTGCTGTAGTAGCCGTGAGGGGCCCAACTCGCCTGACCGTAGAACCTCGCCAGCGGCGAATCCTGGGCGGGCAGGTTGCGGAAGTACCGCTCGCGGTCGGTGATCGGCGTCGGGTTGGCGCTGCGGACGCAATCGATCCCGTGCGACCAGAACAGTCTGCCGGTGGGGTCCACGAGCCACCATTTGCCCTTGTGTTTCTGGACGCGGAAGTAGCCCGTCGCTTTCAGCCGCGGTCCCTCGGTCCATCCGCCGTACTTGTTCCAGCCCTGTGGGCGGGTGTGGGTCTGGAGGTCTTCCTGCTCCTGTCGGTTCTGCAGGAGCATCGACGCGACCGTGTGGGTCTTGCCGGGCCATTCCTTGTGGAGGTACTGCCCGAACTCGTCGATGAAGGGCAGGAAGGACGAGGCGTCCAAGACCTGCACCTGCCCGCCGGCGCGGATGTTGTCGATCTCGATCATGTGGTTCTGGGTCGGGCGGGTCGTGAAGACGATCAACTGTGTGACGTTGGCGGTGTCGAGCTTGCCCGCGTGGACGGGATTGCCTCGCATGCCGATCAATTCCAGGGGCTCGTCGAGCTTCCAGGGGACCGGGAAGATGCGGACGGTCAGTGTCTGCGAGGCCCCCGGGTCGAGGGAGACCTGATCCGTGACGCAATGGCTCGTACCGTCGGCGCCGGGGTTGTCCACGCGGCAGGAGACGGTCAGTCGCCGGTCGCTGCGATTGGTCACATCGAGCGAGATGTACTCACAGGCGGACAGGTCCCATTTGCCCTTGGGGGCTTTGAGCGTCACGCCAGGCCAGGGCGCCTGATGGCCCAGATCGACCCGCAGCGTGCCCCCCGGCGTCACCTGGACTTTGGCGTCGGTCGTAGCGACTGCGCCGACATCGAACTCCGATCCGAAGTCGAACAGGACCGCAGGCGAGGCGGGGTTGCTCGACAACGCCGGTCGCGCCGTCACCAGAGTCATCACGGTGATCAAGAGCATCAAACGGTCTCTCATGGATCTACCTCTCAAATGAGCTTGGGGATCGCTCCGGGGCATCCCATTCGATTCGATATGCAAACTCGCCCCGGCGGGTCAGGAACTGTACGAGACCGTCCGTCTGGTCGAACTCGACGCGACGAATCGCCTGTCCCTGGGCGTCGACGGCTGTGACCGACGTTGTCCGCTCCGATTCCGCCATGCCCAGTCTCGCCGGTCGCAGCGCGATCGAGAACGGACCGAGTTGCGGCAGGGGAGTGACCACGAGCCGATTCCCGGCCCGTTCGCAGCGGAACGCTCCCTCGGTGACCGCCGGTCCGAAATCGACCGCGACCCGGTCGAGGTTCCAGCCGGGGGCGTATTCGCTCGCAGCGTTGGCCTTGACCAGACGCAGACCCCCATTTCTGTCGGAGGAATCCGAAACGATCAGCGCTCCCAGGCTATACCGCATCGAGCCGTCGTCGGAGCCGAGCAGGCTGTAGCGTCGTCCCGTGGCCGGGTCCCAGAGGCCGACCAGGATCTCGTATTCGCCCGGGCCGTACTGGGCGGGGACCTGCACGATCCAGTTGTCGCCCAGGCGGACCGTGCCTGCCCACTGGCTCGTGTCGGGCGAGGGCCGCCCGCCGCTCTGAAATGCGATGTGGTCCGAGCGGGTCGATTGCGCGCTCGTGAAGTGGATGAATACGTGGAGGTCCTTCGGGGGAGGCTCGTGAGTCTGCCAGGTCGTGATAAGCTTGAACCGTCGGTCGCCGAGAACCTCGATGCTCTCGGCCTGCGGTCGAATCGCCAATTGGCCCTCGGGTCCGAAGCCCCTGGCGCTGAAGTACCATCGGTTCGGTCCGCGAGATTGCTCGACCACAACGCCCGCGACCTTCTCGACGGTCGATTCGATCTGGCCATTGACGGCGCAGTACCCATACGGCGGCAGGATTCGTCCGGCCGTCTGCCAGTCGCTCCGCCCTCGATTCACGTGGACCGCCGCGCCCGATTTCCACGTGACGATCTGCCGGTGGATGTCATTCTCGACGAACCGCACATCGGTGATCTCGTCGAGAGCGAGGCTGCGAACGAGGTCCTGGGCCAGCCAGTACTTTCGCACCGCGCCGCGTCCGAAGGCCTGGGCGTCGATCATCAACGCGTGGCCCTGGAGGATCTCGGCGCTGACGTAATCGTCGCTCTCGATGCCGTGTCCCTGGCGGCTCCGCCCACCCTGGTAGCGGTCGGAGTAGCCGACGCCGTGCAGGCTGAACTTGTCGTGCAGCACCGCATCATACCAGGGCACGCGCTCCCAGTCTTGGCAGTTCAGATGGATGCAGAACGACTTGCCCTCCGACGAGAGTTGCAGGTGCTGGCAGTCCGCGCCGTCGAGGTTGCCGATCAACTGGTCGTGTCCGGCTTCCGAGGTCATCGGCGCATGGCCGCCGAGCGTGTCGCGAATCCAGGCGAAGGCCTCGCCCCAGTGCTTTCGGGTCTCCAGCATCGAGTGGTACTGGCCCGACCGGTCGTAGAAGTCGATGCAGCCGATCGAGGTGAAGACGTCGATGAAGTAGTGCGTGGGTTTGAGATTGGGGCCGATCAGTCCGAGGTTCCGCTGGAGCCAGGGCATGAACCGGTCCGGCCGCCAGCGATAACTCTGCGCGTCGCGGCCCTCGTTGAGCCAGGCCTGAATGGGCCGGCCGTCCTCGGTGAAGCAGATGTGATCGTAGCTGTAGCCCTGGGCGTCGGGATAGAAGTCGATGTAGTTGTCGTGCAGGCCCCAGGGAATGTCGTGGGCGGCGCAGATCTGCGCGATCTGCTGCATGTCCTCGACGCTCCCGAGCGAAGGCAGCGGGGGGTAAATGTCCGGCAAGCGGTAGTCGTAGCCCCATCGCTGCCAGACATGCAGCGTGAGCAGAGAGTCCGTGAGGCCGTAGTCGATCATCTGCTGTATCGTTTGTGCGATCTCGGCGTAGCGGCCGCCCCAGATGTCGAAGACGAACCGGCCCGCCTTGCGGGCGAAGCCGGGCGAGGCCTGCTTGTCGTACAGCGGGCGATACTTCTTCGCGCAGTCGAACGCGCCTTCGGTGCTCGGCACCAGCGTCATCGTCGCATCCAAATGCGTGTGCAGCGCATACGTGCGGCTGTCGGGGTTCACCTCCAGGAAGTCCGGCGGGTGGTCGCTGGCGACCAGAAGCGACAGGCCGCCGTCGAAGTCAAAGCCGACATGGCTGGTGGACAGGTTATGCCCGCCGAAATCGGCGCGGAAAGCCTGCGGCTCGACGATGCAGTAGCCGTGCCCATAGTAGACGCGAGGGGCCTTCCGATCCGCTGCACCGAGGGCGAAGTCCGTGATCCGCTTGGGGCAATCGACCTTGATTCGCAGTCCGCTGCCCTCGGGCCACATCCGTACCGTCAGGTCGAACCGCTCGCCTGCGAGTTCCAGGGGCTGAGTGACATGCAGCCCGCCGGCATCGACGGCCCACGTCGCATCGCCTGCCAGAGCGACCACCGACGGGCCTGATCCGAGCGGGTATCCCAGCACGGAGACCCGCACACCATCGAATACCACGCACGTATCCCGGCTGGCTATCGCGATGGCTGCGTCGAGGATTCCGGCGTCGCCTCTCGCGATGCCGATGCGATACCCGTCGGCAAGCGGCAGGATCGTGCCGAGCCCTTGGCCGGTCTTCGCGAGAGTCGCAGCGGCGTCGCGCCTGTGCTGCTTTGCGCTCTCAGGCGCTGGCTCGGGCCGTGGGCCCGCGATCAGGACCGGCTCACCCCAGAACGACGAGTCGCAGGTCGTGTCCCGTTTCGGGCCCGGGTGGCTCTCCAACCGCAGGAACACGGTTTGCCCTCGATACGCCGAGAGGTCCGCCTCGCCTTGCACCCATACCTTGCTGTCGGTATGTCTTTCGAAGAGCTTCTGATTGCCGACCCAAACGCGGAAGGTCACGCCGTCGCTGGGGGGCTCGGAGGCGGTGTTGTCGCGGATGGCGTTGGCGAAGGCCAGCGTCAGCGGCGCGACATCGGGCAATTGAACGCGATACTCCGCGAACACCGTCCCGGCGGCGGGCCTCCACGGCGGGTGCATCGTGATCGCCTGTTTGGTGTCGCCTCGTGCGACAGGCCCGATACCCAGAAACGCGAACGACTCCGGCGATGAGCCCTGCCAACCCTGCGGCATGTACAACACCGGCTGGTCGAAGAACTGCCAGGCCATGCGATGGGTCCTGAGCGACCATAGGGGCAGGGCCCCCGAAGCGGATACGACGTTGACCGACAGGTCCGGCGGCTGGGTCGCGGATGCGACGGGCTTTTCGAAACTGGTCTCAAAAATACGGACGGCGTGGGCCGTCCTCTCTTGCCTGCCGGGAGAGAAGGAGGCGTACACGTGGACGGGGTACAACGCGGACAACACGCCGGGAGATGCTGCGATCTGAAAGGTCACCTGCGTCTTAGTCTGAGCGTCGACAGTAGCGCGCCGGTTCGCTTCGCCGATCGCATACCACTCGTCCACGAGATCATCGATGCGAACATCTACTTCGAGAGGGGCCGAGCCGGTATTCTCCAAAGTCACCACAACGTAGACAGGTTGATTCGCCGTGGTCACTTTAGCCAGCTCGCTGATCGAAAGGACCAGCGGCCCCTCGGTGGCCGTATGTCCGTCGAACGCCATCGCCGGGTGCGCCATCCACATCGCAACAACTAGGATCAGCCCGACAGAGGCCCACGTCAGCGTGACTCTCTGGGGGCTCTGCCCCCAGACCCCCGGCATTTTTCGCTTTGAGCCAGCAGCATGAAATGGAAGGCGAAGCCGGATGACTCGTCTAGCAGCGTTCCCCGGCTGTGCGGAGATCCCGGATGCCCAAAGACGATGGGCCGAATTGCAGGCGCGCCGCTCTATCATGCCATTGGCCCAAAGCGCAAAATGCCGGGGGTTCGGGGGCAGAGCCCCTGAGATCGACGAGCGGTCTGCAACTGTAATCCGGTCTTTCATACGAGTTGCCATGCTATTGCTTCGATTGTCGTTCGAGCAGATACCACATCGTTCCATATTCCGGGGACATCGCGAGCACGCCGCGCCCGTTCTCATAGGTCATGGGGACGTGCTGCTTCGGCGAGCCATCCGGAGCCAATGCACGGCAGGTCCATTTCCCCTCCGGCAGAACGACCGTCCCGCGTACGGCTTCGATCTGCGCCGGCGCCCTGCCCCAGTTGCGACCGACCGTCCGCCGGTCCGGCGAGAACTGCATCCCGACGTTCTCGCACCGCCCGCAGGCCGTCAGGAGGATCTGTGTGTCGCTATGGAGAGGAGTCATCGTCAGGGTCACCAGTTCCGGACCCGCCAGTCGAATGGTTCCCTTCGTCGCTGCCTCGAACCGGCTTGCGTGGCCGGAGTAGACTTGGGCTTGACGGCCGACGACTTGATAGAGTCCTTTTCCGCCCGCGTCCACAGCCCACATCAAATCCACGGATCTCCCGCCGCCCAGGCCGCCTTCGATGTCTCCGTGGCTGGAGGCGATCCGGGTTCGCAGCATGTCCTCATGACGGACGCCGCGTGCCTCCCGCAGCACGTTGAGCATGTTGGAGCCATGCTTGGCATGGAACCGGGCCAGGGACGCCAGTGCGTCGGACGCCTCCACCACTCGCATCGTCTTGACCGCCGCCAAGGGCGGCACGGCCCCCTCGCGGAAGATCGATGTGCAGGCCCGCATGAAGCCCCACTTGGCGGGATTGGTGTCCATGTCGAAGAAGCCGCTCATCGACTCGCGGGCCCAGTTGTCCGTTGCGTGTGAATAGGTGAACAGCCAAATTCCGTCCCAATCCTGCGCCGCGGCGAACGACGCGACCATCGGCACGCATTCTGCCTGTGCGTCCAGCGGGGCAGGGTGGTTGTACTCGCTGAGCGTGAACGGTTTGCCGCCCAGCCGCTCGGCCGCAATGCGGAAGAGCGTTGCTTGTTGGGGGTGGTCGGTCATGGCCTTCTGCTCGATGAGCCAGTTGTTCGAGTCCCACGCCCGGCCGGGGAAGGTGGGGTGCTGCCAGTAGGCGTGACTATCGATGAAGTCCATGTCGCTCTGGGCGTACTGGCCGAGCGGCCCGAAGACGATTGTCCCGGTCACCAGAGCCTTGCAGCCGAGGTCTTGCCTGATGAATGACCGCATGCCGTCGAAATACGCCTTTTCCGTTTCGGCCAGGAAGATCATCCGGTCCAGGATCCGGGGCGTGCTTTCGTTGTCCTGGAACAACTGGACCTTGTTGCCGCTGAGCGATTCATCCTGCGCCAGGCCCACCTGCCCGCCGGGACGAAGCTCCACGCGTCCGATCTGAAACGGAGTCGAGTCGCCGCTGAAGGCGAAACAGACCCTCGCGTTGTCGTCGCCGGCGGTGGCGACGAAACCGAACTTGAAGGTCTGACGCTCTGTGGTCAGGTCCACGTTACGCGAAAGCCCGAGGTTGCCCCAGGGGCTGTGCGCCTGGGAAACGGTGCAGCCGATCCGTCGGGGCGCCTTTGCGGCCGCTTCGAAAGAAAGCGTGTAGTAGCGGCCTTCGCTCAGCTTCAGGCCCCCCTGGGTGAGTTGCAGATGCCACTGGGTCCCGTTCGATTTCGTGATCTCGACCTGCACCGTGCCTCCGGGCAACCGCTCGGGGCGCGACAGCGCCGCGCTGCATCCCTCATGTTGTTCGAGATTCCAGCGTGCGGGTGTGGACTGGCCTGCTTGCCAATCCGCGAATGTGGCGCTCTGCAGCATTTGCTCGCCAAGGGGTTCCGTGCCCTTGCCCCAGGCGGCGGCCAGGGCTTCATCCGATTTGTATCGCTGGTTCAGCCATGAATTGAAGCGGCCGCGGAGGATGTCGGCGTAGTAGGGCGGCAGTGTCCGCAGGGTGTCGTCGGCGTCCCACATGAAGAAGCTGTCCTCGTTGGTGATCTCGACGAAGGCCACGGCCGGGTCGTCTGCGTAGCGGACCTTTCGATAGGGATTCATCCGGGTCAGCACGTCGCGGGCGAATCCTCTCTGGGCCTCGACCAGGGCCGGGGTGAAGATGCCGTAGATCTTGTCGAACTCGCGATTCGTCGCCGGCAGGCCCAGGACCTCGCTGTGCTTGTGACCGACATGCAGGTTGACGTTGATGAAGATGCCGCGCTGGGCCAGTGAGTGGATGAAAAAGTCCAGTCGGTCGAGGGCTTGGGGTTCGAGGGTCCGCCCATCTCGGCTCCAGATGCCGGCGGGCCAGCGGGAAGTGTCCATGTGATGGAGTCGGACGGAGTTGACGCCGGCGACGGCCAGGCGGGCCGCGACCTTGGGGGCGTCCTCGTGGGTGGGGAAGTTCGCGCCGAAGCACAGATTGACGCCCCAGATTCGCACTCTTAGCTCGCCCTGATAGAAGTGCCCGCCGCGAGCGATGATCCGCTCGGAATCAACGGGGATAGGCCTGTAGTCCTTCAGCCAGATTGCCTGCTCGATATCCACCCGCAGGGGGATGGTGAACGGCACGAAGTCCTGCCCCTGGGCGACAAGCCCGGTCAGAAGGAGCAGCCAGATAGCCGTCACCGACGCGAGGCGTTGAGAGGCTGCGCCGGAACTTGTTGCAGAATCGGGGTTTACGGCGAATGCCGACGGCGATAGGGTATGAACCTTCATGATCTTTCTCCGACTGTGAGTGGTCGTAGGCATTCATATCAGAACCGTTGCTGGGCGGCAACACAAAAACCGGCGTCGTCGGTCTCACGCGGAGGCGTCGAAGGTCCCGAAAAAAACTGGACAAAGTGATGGAAAAGCTCTTGCCTGAACGGGAAAAACGCGCAAAATAACGCACTTGCAGTGAATCGACCGGCGGGTCGCGGTGCATCGCATCGCGAGATCCACGTTGCGGCGACAGGGCAGGGGAGAGTAGTGGCGGCGGGCGCAAGGGGACGCTGGGAAGTGAATGTGACTGCGGACTTTCTCGGGGGGCCGAACGATGTCTTTCGGGCTCTCGGTACAGAAGGAGACAAGGATGGGTTCAACGGGCATGGTGTGCAAGAGTATGACGATGACCGAGATCAAGGCGAAGGCGAAGGGGCTGGGCATCGAGCCGGGCAAACTGAAGAAGGCCGATCTGATCCACGCGATCCAGGTTGCCGAAGGGTGTACGCCCTGTTACGGGCTGTCCAAGGGCAACTGCCCCTGGACGCAGTGCTGCTGGCGGACCGATTGCTTCAAAGTGAAGGCGTAGGTCGTCGGGGACGGCGCGTCCGCAGGGGGGATGGCGAGCCAGATTGGACGTCGCTTTTTCTGTCCTTCTACAGGGAATTCCGTTGACGGGGTCGTGACATATCGGTAAGATTATCGGCCTGAGTCTGAGTCAAGGTGTATACTTTCCTCCCTCGGAGCATACCCCTGATGAATGAGACAGAGGGAACTTGCACTGTGGACGCGCCAAGGTCCAAGGAGAAGACAACGTGGCACGAGGTACCGTAAAGTGGTTCAATGAGAAGAAGGGTTTCGGCTTCATCACTCCCGATGATGGTGGTGAGGATCTGTTTGTCCACCATTCCAAGATCTCCGGAGAGGGCTTCAAATCCCTGCAGGACGGTCAGGCCGTGGAGTACACCGCTGCGCCTGGTCGGAAAGGTCAGGAGGCGACCAACGTCCGTCCTTGCTGAGCGGGATCTTGATCCTGGCAACAGAAAAGGCCCCGTCGAAAACACTCGACGGGGCCTTTTGTTATTGCTCTGCTGTCGTCGGCCGTGATACGCCGAATTCCCCCTGGGGAAAGTCAGATTCTATGCCCGACCCTCCCGGCGTAGATCCACGGTCGCGCGTTGCTCGTCACCAATCCTTGCCGTCGTCGTCGAAGTCCTCGTCTTCGTCTTCGAATTCGTCCTCATCCTCTTCGTCGTCGAGGTCTTCGTCTTCTTCGTCGTCGTCGAAGTCTTCGTCTTCTTCGTCGTCCTCGTCGTCAAGGTCTTCTTCTTCCTCTTCCTCGTAGCTGAATTCTTCGTCGAGCGGCTCGCACGTGCAGTTGCTGGGTTTCTCGCCACATCTCGAGCAGACGCCATCCTCAACCGGTGCTCCGCACGTGTTACAGGGGGTGCATCCACATGAATCACACATTAGCATACCACCTTCAAAGACACTTCCGCGTTTATTCTCGGGTCGAACGGGCCTACGCCAAGCCCGTCCCTGAATGTCGGAATCATCGTATGCTGGCCTTTACGAAAAGCAATACCCTTTGTGCAAATTTTTTGGTGGGTTTTTCGTGGGCGAGGAATCCGTTTCGAATCCTCAGGCGGGCATTCAAACTCGGTCCCATTCGCATGACACAAGCGAGGATCGGGCTGTGTCGTCTTTGGGTTCGTTTGCCTGGCGCTCGGGGGCGAAAGGAGGTCCGCACTGCGGCTGCTTGCCTGCTTTTTCCTCTGACAACTTCAAAGAGCGTTCTTCAGGCAAACTTGTCGATAATTTCTCTTGTACCGCGCATCGCTTGCGTGTACACTCATGAAGCGTTGACTCTTGGCTGCACGCGTCGGTCCGTGACGCACGCGGGTCGGGGTATAGCGCAAGTCGTTGGAACAGAGCACCTTGGAGAGGTGGCCGAGTGGCTTAAGGCGACGGTTTGCTAAACCGTTGTAGGGGGTAAACCCCTACCTCGGGTTCGAATCCCGACCTCTCCGTTATGTTTGCGAGACTCGTCACAAGTCCTTGAATTTCTGGGACTTGTAGCGTCTTCTCCATTCTTGACGGGCCTGTTGCCCTCGGAGAGGGCATCTTTCTGATCGCTCCCGGCTCCCGCACCTGCTGATTTCCCCAAGGCCTCCTGGGCGGGTCGTCTCGCGACAGGAAAAGGCGATCACCCCGCCGTGATGGTCTCGAACATGGCCAGGACGTTCTCCAGCGGCGTCTCGGGCAGAATCGTGTCGTGACTGGCGCCGGCGACGAATCCGCCGCCCGGGGCCATGACATCCAGGACCCGGCGGGTCTCACGCCGTACGGTTTCTGGCGTGCCCTCGATCAGTACATGATGGGAGTCGATGCAACCGTTGAAAACGAGCCTGTCGCCGAACTCGTGCTTGAGCGCAGGCAGGTCCATGCCGCAGCAGGAGGGCTGCACCGCGTGCAGGCTGTCCAGACCCGCGTCGATCATCAGGGGGATCAGCGGCGCAAATCCGCCGCAACAGTGGAGCTGCGTCTTCAGGCCGTAGCTGCGGGCCAGATCGATCAGGCGTCTCATGTGCGGCACGATGAACCGGGTGAACAGATCCGGACCCAACAGCGGCCCCATCTGGCTGCCGAAGTCGTTGCCGAAGAAAAAGATGTCGATCGCGTCTGCTGCCGCGTCGAAGACCCGCTCGTTGACCGCGCTGTAGAAGTCGACGATGTGGCCGAACACCGCATCGACAAGCGACGGCTCGGTGTACATCTTGATGAACAGGTTTTCCATGCCCACCAGATCGATGGCGTCGTGCCAGAACGGAGACCAGTCGCCTCCCAGGATGGCGTAGCGACCGGCATATTGCAGAGCACTCCGGCGGATGTGCGCGACGTCCACCCACTTCGGGTCCGGCCACGGATAGTCGTGCACCTCGGTCAGTGTGGCTTGCGCCAGGGGGTGACTCATCGGATGACCGTAGCCGATGCCGTTCCGCTCGATGCCAAAGACAGTCCGGGACTTGGCACCCTTGGACAGCGGGATCTGAGGCCCCGCGTAGACCGGCAACACCCGCCGGAAGTCATCGCCCAGGCGAACCCGCAATGACTCGTCCTCGCAGTTCAACTGCTGTTTCGCCTTGCCCCAGAATTCCTCGGAGGCCCCGCACCAGCAGGGCACACGGTCGGGCCGCTCGTGGTCGAAGGCGATCAGTACCCGTTCGCGGGGTGTCATGGGCCCGGGCTCCTCAGAAGAGCATGAACTCCGCGATCGTCGGCCCCCCGGGAGCTTTCAGGATGTTCAGGCGGAATCGCTGCGCGGTCACCGGCTCCACGTTCGCCGACCAGTCCGGCCCGATGGTCGTACCCTCGTGGAATGTCCTCCAGTCCTGGCCGTCGTGATACTGCAACTCGAACGCCTGCACCCGCTTGAACTCCTGGGGTTCATCAATCGCCACCTTCCGGATCGTCTCGGGTTTGCCCAGATCGACCTCCAGCCAAGCGGAACGGGTGCTCGCGTCGGTGGCCCAGCGCGTGTCCGAATCGCCATCGACGGCTCTGCTGGGTCCATACGACGGGTTCTTCTGAAAGACAGTCGATGCGGTTGCCTTCTTGCCCGTGGCGAGGGAGTCGCCGCTGGTGGGCAAGGCCACAGGTGCGATCTCAAACGCACTCCCGTCGACCGTCAGTTCGATGACCGTGGCAATCGGATCGCGGCCGGCAGCCGGCACATCGATTGCGATGCCCACATCGGTGCGTTTCATTGTCGCCTCAGCGGTGCTGAGTCCCTTGATGGCTCGAACCGTAGCAACCGCAGGCAGAAGGAGGGGCCCTTCCTCAGGCCAGTTCATCACGTACAGGTAGATCTTGCTGTCCTTGCAGGTGGAGGCGCCCCATTTGCCCGGCTTGAAGGGCCCGCCGCGAGTGCCGTAGACCCCATCGCCGTACTTCTTCAGCCAGTCGCCCATCTCGCGCAGCCGCTGGACCTGACGCGGCTCGATCTGTCCGTCGGGCATCGGGCCCACGTTGAAGAGCAAGTTGCCGTCGCCGCCGACGGTGTAGAGCAGGGTCTGGAGGCACTGCTTGAGCGATTTCATGTCGTCGTTAGGCTTCCACGCCCACTGGCGACAGATCGTCATGCAGGTTTCCCAAGGCCTCTCCCGGTTGAAGCCGCCGATCCGCTGTTCCGGCGTATCGAGGTCGCCCGGCAAGCCGCCGCGATTGTTCAGGATGATGTCCGGCTGAAGCGTGCGGAGCATCATGAACGACTTCTCCGGCGTGTCGCCCCAGAGCTGGCGCGGACTGTCCAAACCGTCGAACCACAGGATGTCCACGCGGCCGTAGTTCGTGCAGATCTCGCGCAGTTGCGCCAGATAGAATTGCAGGTACTTCGCATGGTTCTCCGTGGCAAAGTCCGCGTGGTACCAGTCGCGTGGGGAGTAGTACCAGCCCAGGGCCAGGTCCTGTTTATGGCAGGCGTCGGCCAGTTGCCTGCACACGTCCTTGCCGTAGGGGGAGTCCTTGCTGGTGATCTTGTAGTCCGACTGTTGGGTGTCGAACATGGAGAATCCGTCGTGGTGTTTGCTCGTGAAGACCAGGTACTTCATCCCGGCCTCGCGGGCGATCTGCACCCATTCGTCGGCGTTGAAGTGGACGGGATTGAAGCTCTTGTAGAGGTTGTCGTACTCCTCCATGGGAACCTCGCCCGTCCTCGCGTCGTTGCGGCCGCGACGGGGCCCGCCCCGCGACCAGCCGATCTCCGTCCCTTTGAGCGACACCGGGCCCCAGTGAAGGAACAGGCCAAACCGCATGTCCTGCCAGCGGCGCAGGGCCTCGGGTTTGGCATTCTGCCACCCTGGGGTTTGCCCGACGTTCGCTTCGGCCCGGCAGTTCTCGACAGCAGGGGACAGGCACATGAGAGTCAGAAATGCCGTCAGGACCAAGGCGGCCCATCGTTTTTCGCGTGCAACAGCTCGGATCTCCATGATGGTCTCTCCTAAACACAGGTTCATTGATTATGTCCGGCAGATGCGGTCGAGGGTATTCGATTTTGCGGCTGCATCTTTCGATTTTGCGACGCTGTGGGCAATGGAGTCCAAGAGACCGACCTGGCCGGGAGTCCGGCTTGGTGAATCGGATTGAGATTGCCGATTGGGAGTCTCAGATTTACCCGCGAATCTCGTCGAGCAAGGTTTGTAGTTGGTGCAGGGCGCGACTATAATGGCAATATGGTCGACAGTCGCAGAGTGCTGTTGATGTTGGGCTGCTCGCGCGCGTCTGAGCGAGGGATGCTGCGGGGCATCGTTCGGTATTGCCGGTTTCACCGGCCGTGGATGCTGTTCCGCGAACCCCCGTTCTACAGGAGGCCGCCATATCACGTCTTTCCCACGGACACCAGGACGCCGACGCAACTGCGGGACCAGCACATCGACGGCATCATCACGTTCATCGCCAACCAGGCGCAACTCGAAACGCTCATCCCTCACGGTTTTCCGTCGGTGGTCCTGCCGATCGAGGAGAAGACCCCCGGCTGCTGCAGCATTGTCGAGAAAGCGGGCACCGTGGGGCAAATGGCCGCCGAGCATTTTCTCGACCGCGGTTTCACCCGGTTCGCCTTTTGCGGATACGATCACATGTTCTGGTCGCGCATCCGCCAGGAGGGCTTCGTCCGCAGGGTCACACAGGCCGGATTCACCGTCCATCTGTACGAGCCCCCGGGCCCGTCCAATTGCCTCACGTGGGAGGCGGAGCAGATCTCCATGGCCGAGTGGCTCGCCTCGCTGCCCAAGTCGGTGGGGCTCATGGTCTGCAACGACGATCGCGCCCAGCAGGTGGTCGAGGCCAACAAGATCGCACAAAGGCGGATTCCCGACGAGATCGCGATTCTCGGCGTCGACGACGACGACATGATCTGCGAACTGACCCACCCGCCTCTGTCGAGTATCGCCATGAACTTCGAGGAGGCGGGATACGAAGCGGCCGCCCAGCTTGACCGCCAGATGACCAGCCGAAGACCGCCGAGGAAGGAAATCCGCCTGCGGCCCACCTACGTTCACACAAGACAATCGACGGACGTATTGGCTGTTGAAGATCCGATCGTCATCAAGGCCCTTCGCTTCATCCGGAGCCGCGCCGCGGAGGTTCTCTCCGTCGACGATGTCGTCGAGGCGACCTCCACCTCCCGACGTCTTTTGGAGCGGCATTTCAAGGACGTGGTGGGCACCAGTGTCTACCAGGAGATCCAGCGAACGCACATCGAGCGGGCTTGTCGAATGCTCGTGGAGACCAGTTGGTCGCTGACGGAGATCGCAGGGCGCTGCGGCTTCTCGAATCCCGTGCACTTCAGCATCGCGTTCAAACGCCATGTGCACACGACCCCGCAGCAGCATCGCAGACGATCGGTGAACCTTCTGCCCTGAAGGCGTTCCGCATCGGGAGGTCGGCAATGCATACCGACCGGAGATGTCGCAAAATCGAAAGACAAAGACGCAAAATCGAATACACTTGAAACGTCTTCTGTCCGAGAATATACTGTATGTTCGAGTGCCGAGGCTGGAGGACACGACGGCGCCGGTTTGCAGTCGGATCGATTCTTGAGACGCCGCCCGGTTGGGTGGCGGCGCATCGGAAAGGGAGCGCACGCCGACCTCGGGACAGGCAGGCAAGTAAGGACATCGGAGGACCGCCATGCGAAAGAGCGCCTTCACACTCATCGAGCTGCTGGTCGTCGTCGCCATCATCGCGGTGCTGATGGCGGTTCTCATGCCGTCGCTGAACGTCGCGAGGGAGCAGGCCCGCAGCGTCCAGTGCCGCGGCAACGTCCGCACGCTCACGATGGCTTGGCTGATGTACAAGGACGAGAACGACGGCAGTCTCGTCGGCGGCCATCCGCAGGTGGACACCGCGGTGGTGGTCCCAGCACCCTGGGCGGTGATGCCTCCGAGCCCGGAGACCGCCAGTGTCGAACTCAAGAAGGAATACCTCAAGAAAGGCATGATCTGGCCTTATGTGAAGAAGGTCGAGGTCTACCGCTGCCCGTCCGACAAACGAAAGAACAACCCCTACCACAAGTACGCCTACCGCACCTATTCGATTGCCGGCGGCATGAACGGCGTTCTCGACAACACCTGGGAGATCCGGCCCTGCAAGAAGTATGCCGACGTCAAGGAACCCGCCAATAAGATCGTCTTTCTGGCCGAGTGCGATCCGCGCGGTTACAACATGGGCTCTTGGGTCATCCAGCCCAAGACCAAGCGGTGGGTGGACCCGTTCGGGGTCTGGCACCGCGACAACAGCAGCACGTTGAGCTTTGCCGACGGCCACGTCGATATGCACCGGTGGCTCAGTCGGGGACTGGCCGAGTGGAATCTCCAGGCGCTGCACGAGCCGCAGACCTTCGCGTTCTACCGGACGCCCCAGGACAACGAAGAGATGGAGGATTTCGATTTCGCCTTGAAGGCCTACGCCTTCAAGGCCCTGCAGTGAGACCGGCCGATCTGCACAGATCGCCCGCCACGCGGGCGTGAATAGAAACGCCGCAACCGAAACTGTCGACCCACACATCATCGAGAAGGAGGACTACCATGTGCAGCAACAAAAGACTGATCCTGATTCCCACGCTTGCAGTGCTGATCGGCTTTCTGGGGCCGGCGGCCGGCGCGCAGCCGGTCAAGACGGGTTTGACCTTCTGGCTCGATGCATCCAAGACCAGCAGCCTCGTGCTGTCCGGTGAGAAAGTCAGCCGGTGGAACGACCTTTCGGGCAACAACCACTACGCAGACCAGACCGCAGAGGCTCAGCAGCCCACCTATGTCCGGGGGACCCTCGGCGGCAAGGCGATCGTGGATTTCGGCGACTCGGCTTATGGCAATCCATTGTCTCCGCATCGGGCCTGGATGCAGTTCCGCAACGCCTCCGGCGCCGTGCTGAACATCAGCAACGTCCGGACCGTGTTCTGGGTGTGCGGGATGGACGCCGGCAGCAATGGATTCCTCCTGGGCGACGACAACAACTATCACTTCCATCGTGGCACCGCCAATCAGATCTGGGACGGTGCCAACGGCTGGGCCCACGCCAATATCCGCACCGGCTCGACCTATCTGAACGGTCAGAAGGTGGACGGCACCGCCACGGCCCTGCCGACCGACTACACGATCATCAGCCTCGTCACGGCCGGCAACGTCGAGACCAGCATGTTGACCCGCGACCGGACCTACCGTTCCGGCGGCATCAAGCTGGGCGAACTGCTGATCTACGACCGCCCCCTGACGGACGATGAACGCGTCAGTATGGAGAATTACCTGTACAGCAAGTGGTTCGTTTCGGGCGCCGCTTCCGAACCTCAGCCAGCCGACGGCGGGACCGATGTCCTCCGCGAGGCGGATCTGAGCTGGACGGCGGGCGAGTTCGCTGCTACGCATGACGTGTACTTCGGGACGAACTTCGCCGACGTCAACGATGCCAGCCGGGCCAATCCGATGGGCGTCCTTGTCAGCCAGGACCAGGTCGACACGACGTTCGATCTCGACCGGCTCGAATTCGGCCAAGTCTATTACTGGCGCGTCGACGAAGTGAACGCAGCCCCCGACTATACGATCTACAAAGGCAGCGTCTGGAGTTTCACAGTCGAGCCGTATTCTTACCCGATCTCGGGCGCCGCAATTGCGGTTACCGCATCGAGTTCGCAAGCCAGCGCGGTCGCCCAGAACACGGTCAACGGGTCGGGCTTGAACGCCGACGACCAGCACTCCGTGGACTTGACGACAATGTGGATGACCAGCGCCGGATTGCCCGCGTGGATCCAATACGCTTTCGACAAGCCTTACATGCTGGACAAGCTGCTGATCTGGAACTCCAACCAGGTGATCGAAACGTTCATCGGGTTCGGCGCCAAGAACGTGATCGTCGAGTACTCCGACGACGGGCAGACCTGGACGCCTCTGGCGGGAGTCTCCGAATTCGCCCAGGCGAACGGCACGCCCACGTATGCCGCCAACACAACCGTCGATTTCGGAGGCGTCAGGGCTCAGTACGTCAGGTTGACCATCAACAGCAACTGGGGTGGCCTCACGGCGCAGAGCGGCTTGAGCGAAGTGAGGTTCTTCTCTGTGCCGGTCACCGCCTGGGAACCCAGTCCTGTCTCCGGCGCTGTGAATGTGGCTCCTGAGACGACCCTGAGTTGGCGGGCCGGACGGCAGGCCGCATCGCACCAGGTGTTTGTCGGGACCGACGCCGGCAGCCTCTCCCTGGCCGGCACGGTGAGCGAACCCGCCTACGCGGCGGACTTGAACCTGGGCACGACCTACTTCTGGAAGGTGGTCGAGGTCAATCAGGCCGAGGCGATCGCGGAATGGGAAAGCGACACCTGGACTTTCTCCACGGTCAAAGCCCTGGTCGTCGATGACTTCGAGAGCTACACGGACGACATGGACACAGGCGGAGCCATCTTCCAGACCTGGAGCGACGGCTACGAAGTCGCCGCCAATGGCTCGATCGTCGGCTATCCCCAGGCGCCGTTCGCCGAGCGGGCGATCGTCCAGAACGGGCGACAGGCCATGCCGCTCTTCTATGACAACTCCGGCGGCGCCACGTACTCCGAGGCCCAGCGCACGCTCGACGCGCCGCAAGACTGGACCAAGCATGGGTACAAGGCCCTGTCGCTGGCCTTCTACGGCGACCCCGGCAACACCGGCCAGATGTACCTGAAGATCAACAATACGAAGATCCCCTATAACGGCAAAGCCGACGATCTCAAAAAGACGCAATGGCTGCCGTGGAATATCGATCTGGCCGCGACCGGCGCCAATCTCAAGAGCGTGACGAAGCTGGCGATCGGCATTGACGGCGCCGGGGCTGCGGGCACGTTGTATCTGGACGACATCCTATTGCAGGGTTCCGCTCCCGAGTTCATTACACCGGTGGACCCCGGCACGACGGAACTACTGGCCTGGTACAAGTTCGACGGCGACCTCAAGGACGCCATGGGCAAGAACCACGGCACCGGCGTCGGGGACGCCACGACGACGAACGATCCGGTCCGCGGCCAGGTCCTCACGCTCGACGGCATCGGCGATGCGGTGAAGGTCCCGATGCTGGCGCCCACCACCAGCACGCTGACCATCGCCATGTGGGTCAACACGACGGTCGACCCGCTTCCGATTCAGTTCGCCAGCTTCTACAACGGCGACGGCTGGGCCGCCGGCGATCTGCATTGGCGGTACTCCTACGGCAAAGTCAACGGCGGCATCAACGGCGTCGCCGGCGGGGATTTCAACGGCAAGTCGATCGTCAAGGCGGATCAGTGGAACCACGTTGCGGTCACGGTTTCCGCGACCGAAGTGGCGGTGTGGCTCAACGGCTACCAGGAGGTCTCCCGTCCGCTGACGGCCGTTCCGACGGTAATTCTCGGAGAAGGGCACATCGGCGCCTGGCTCAACGGGACCAGCATCGAACGACCCTTCACAGGCAGGATCGACGACGCCCGCTTCTACAACCGCACGTTGTCGCAGGCGGAGATCGCCTTCCTGGCCGGACAGACGGGATCTTTCCCGAAACCGTTCTGACAAGCAGCGACCTGCAAGGACATGCCAATCCGAGGCCCGCGTCCATCCGGCGCGGGCCTCGCTTTTGCAGAATCCGGACACACACCAGACACAACTGCAACAGAACCCCTGCAAATAAGCGGTTTGGTGAAGTCTGGACATCGTGACATCGAACACAACAACGGCACACCCGAACACCCACAGAACACAACTTTGCACCTGAAAAGTGCGCCAGGAGTGCAACGGGAGTGCGCGACTTCCGACCCGGACCTGGCGCAGATCATCGACGCCTGGCCCGACCTGCCGGCGAGCGTCCGCGCGGAAATCCTCCGCATGGCCGGGATGACGAAGGAGCAGGGGTGAACTATAACGCCGTCCGGGCCGATGCAGGCCAGAGGCGGACGGCGGCAACCTGGGGGGGATGGAGACATGAGTCATGGCAACCGCACAAGACCGGGACAGGCGCAAGAAGATCAGGAAAGCGCACAAGGAGATCGTGGAGATCAACGTGGAGAAGGTCGCCAAGACCATCGGTCACCTCACGATGGCTTTCCAACGCCGAGTCCTCGCCGAGGCCCGGCGCCGCATCTCCGCAGTCGAAGCCAAAGCCGAGCAGATCGAGATCGACCGACAGTTCGGCGTCCGGCGTCCCGGCCGGATTGCAGGCGAGCGAACCCCGAAGAGGCGTTGACGGCCTTCGCGGTCACGAGGATCGAGCGGGCCGATCCAAGCGGTGGGTCGGTCCGTGTCCTTCGCTCGGATGGGGGCACGTCGAAGCCCCCCCTGGGGGAGCCCCCCCCCGGCACCCCCCTCGGTCCAGTACCGTTATGTGCTCTCACCGCCCAATCCTCGAAAACAAGCCCTCGTCACGAGCCTTCTCGCGGCCTGCAAGCCCCTGGGAGCGTCCGGGCGGTCGGAAGCCCCTGGCGGGTGGGATCGTGGCTCTGCGGTCCAATGGAGGCCTCTGGCGCGGGCGCCGTGGGGAAGCGTGCGTCGGATATGGCGGGGGGCCCCACTGTACTGGACGCCGGATTGGGCAGACCCAGATCCGGGACACAAAATACGTATTTATACCTATGCCTTTGGGCCTCCAATGGGGCTGGAGTCCCCTGATTCTGGGTTGATTTCGCCTGTCCCAACCGCTACAATCAGGTCCAGTTGGCGGCCTACCCCCTGGATGAATCAGGAACGCGAGGCGTATGCCGCCGGTGGGAGAATCATTCTTTGGAGTCTGGATGGAGCGGAGCCCAGGGAGGGGCCGTGCCAATAGCGGTGTCGCACGTTCGAAGTGAATTGCGGAAGGTGGAGAAATGGCCAGAAGAGAAATGCGGAGATACCTTGTAGGGGTCCTGATCTGTGCGGCCTGCTTCGGCGTGCAGACTGTTCACGCCGAAGAACCCGTCTACTTCGCCGACGCCAACCTGAAAGCGCAAGTGGAGGCAACCCTTGGCAAGATGAATCCCACCCCGACGGATATGCTGGAATTGACGTCGCTGAACGTGTACCGTATTGCCAGTCTGACTGGCCTTGAGCATGCAGCCAACCTGCAAACGCTGTCTGTGCCGGGCACCGACAACACCGAGATCAGCGATCTCTCGCCACTCTCGGGCCTTACGAATCTCCGGGACTTGCGCTTGTCCCACAAGCAAATCAGCGACCTCTCGCCGCTGTCCGGCCTGACGAACTTACAGTACCTGGGTCTGGGGGTCAACCAGATCAGCGACCTCTCGCCGCTGTCCGGCCTGACGAACTTACAGCACCTGGATCTGTCGTTCAACCAGATCAGCGACCTCTCGCCGCTGTCCGGCCTGACGAACTTACAGTTCCTGGCTTTGGTGTTCAACCAGATCAGCGACCTCTCGCCGCTGTCCGGCCTGACAAGTCTAGGAGAGCTGGTTCTTCAATGTAACCAGATTGCCAACCTCTCGCCGCTCGCTGGCCTGACAGATCTGACACTCCTGGCGCTATGGTCCAATCGGATTACCGACGTGTCACCACTATCGGGTCTCACGAAGCTGGAATTGTTGTCTCTGGAGCAGAACCAGATCAGCAGCATTCCATCGCTCTCGGGCCTCACCAGTCTGAGGCACTTGTATTTGCACTCCAACCAGATAAGTGACATCTCGCCGCTTGCCGGCCTGACGAATCTGGAGCAGTTGTTTGTGTCGTCCAATCCGATAAGTGACATCTCGCCGCTCTCGGGCCTGATGAACCTCCATTCGCTACACTTGGAGTACAACCAAATCGGCGATATCTCGCCGCTCTCGGGCCTGACGAACCTATCATGGCTGATGCTGACCGGTAATCACATCAGCGATATCTCGGGGCTCTCGGGCCTTACGAGAATGAGACTCCTGTATTTGGCTGGCAACCAGATCAGCGATATCTCTGCACTATCTGGATTAGCAAACCTCGAACGCCTTGAACTGCAATTTAATCAGATCAGCAACATCCAACCCCTAGCGGAACTCACAGGACCAGGACTCCTGGGGCTCGCTCTCTGGGACAATCCCTTAAATAGGGATGCATATTGCGTGTGGCTGGCTCAGATTAGGATCAACGACCCTGCGGCTGGTCTGGGATTCTCGCCGAACGCGAATCCCCCCGGCGGTGTATCCGCCACAGACGGTGGTTACCCCGACAAGGTCCATATCACCTGGACAGCCCTGTGTCCAGGTCCCGGCAGAACCGATGTCTTCCAGTACATGGTGTATCGTTCAATTGCTCTCTACGGCCCAAAGCAGGCTGTCTCAGAGTGGCTTAGCGGCACGTCCTTCGACGATACGACCGCGTCACCCGGCGTCCACTACTGGTATTGGGTGAAGTCGGACAAGTCGGGCAAAGACTACAGCGATCCTGACGAGGGCTGGTACGCTCCACCCCGGCGGACTCTGGCTGTGACTTCGACCACCGGCGGGACCGTGAGCGCTCCGGGCATCGGGAGCTTCCAGTACGACGAGGGCACCTCTGTCCCGGTGGTGGCGTCTCCCGCGGCCAATTATCACTTCGTGAACTGGACAGGTACAGCCGTCACTGCCGGCAAAGTGGCAAATCCTTCGTCCGCCAGTACGACAGTGGCCATGGATGGGGACTATACCTTGCAGGCCAACTTCGCCGTTGACCAGCGAACGCTGACAACATCCTCGACGGCCGGAGGTTCTGTGACGACGCCCGGCGAAGGTGCCTTCTCATACGCCCATGGAACACTTGTGGCGGTGGTCGCCACGGCTGAGGCGAATTACCATTTCGTGAGTTGGACGGGCACGGCCGCAACTGCCGGTAAGGTCGCCGATCCGAGTTCGTCCAGCACCACGGTCACGATGGATGGTGACTACACGTTGGTGGCGAACTTCGCCGTCAACACGTACACCCTCACTCTGAGTGCCGTCAACGGCACGGTTACAGCTACCCCCGTCAAGGCAAACTACACCCACGGCGAGACGGTCACGCTACAGGCCGTGCCGAACACCGGCTACCATTTCACGGAGTGGACAGGCGACCTGACCAGCAGCAGCAACCCGACGACAGTCACGATGGACGGCGACAAGACCGTCACCGCCAACTTCACGGTTTGTCAGCGGACGCTGACGGTATCTGCCGGCTCCGGGGGAGCGGTCACCACTCCAGGCCAGGGCGCGTTTCAATACGACCATGGCACGGCTTTGACCGTCATGGCGGCCTCGGCCGCAGACCACCACTTCGTGAGTTGGACGGGAACAGCGGTGGACGCCGGTAAGGTGGCGAGTCCCTCTTCGGCGACTACGACCGTCACAATCGACGCAGACTACACCCTGCAAGCGCACTTTGCCGTTGACCGCCGGACGGTGACGGTTTCGACCACGGCTGGAGGCTCTGTTCTGGCTCCGGGCGAAGGCGCCTTCCAGTATGACCATGGGCAGGTCATTGCACTCCAGGCCCAGGCGGACCCCTTGTTCACGTTCGTCGGTTGGCAGGGCAATGTGTTCACCAGCAGCAATCCGTACTCCCTGACCATCGACGCCGATGTCGTCCTCACGGCACACTTCGAGAGCGTCCTGGACGTGCTCTATGTGGATGATGACGCCGCAGGAGATCCCGGTCCCGGCGATCCAAGCGTCAGCGACCCCCAGGAAAACGGCACGGCGGAGCATCCCTTCGACAGGGTCCAGGAGGCCATTGACGTCGCCCGTGCCGGAGTCAGGATCATGGTCCGCCCTGGAACCTACTTCGAAACGATCGATCTTCTCGGCAAGGCCATCGAAGTCAACGGTCTGAATGCGGACGACGCGAGCATCCTGCCCTTGCCGGTGATCGACGGCGCGGGCGAGGGCACGGTCGTGCGATGCACGCACGGCGAGGACCCCAAGTGCGTCTTACAGGGTCTGGTGATCACCGGCGGCAAAGGATGGCAGGCCGGCGGGGTCCTGTGCCTGGGCAGCAGCCCCACGATCCTCAATTGCCTGATCGTGGGCAATCGAGCGACGGCCCTTGACGCCGGGGGCGGGATTTACTGCCAGGACAGCAAGGCCATGTTCGTCAACTGCACGATCTCCGGCAACTCTGGCGGCAGCGCCGGGGCAGGCGTCTATCTGTCGAACAGCGGCACCGTTGTGCTGGATTCGATCGTGTGGGCGAACACGCCGACGCAGATCAAGCTGCTTGGCTCTGCCAGTTCCCTCGTCGCCTATACAACCGTTGCCGGAGGCTGGCCGCGCGATGGCAACTTGCGTGCAGATCCGCTATTCGTGCTGCCCGGCTATTGGGCTGATCCTGCGAATCTCACCACGGTTCTGCCGGCGACCGATCCGTTGGCGGTCTGGGTCGAGGGGGATTACCACCTGATGTCGCAGGGGGGCCGCTGGGACCCGATCTCCGGGACTTGGGTCAAGGATTTGCTAACCAGTCCCTGCCTCGACGCAGGGGCTCCGGAGTCGCCGATCGGGTCGGAGCCGGTGCCCAACGGCGGCCGAATCAACATGGGCGTCTACGGCGGGACCAGCCAGGCCAGCAAGTCAGGGAACGGCAACTGATTGGACTGGGCGCGAGGAGGAACAGTCGCCAATTGAACGTGGAACAACCTGAAACGGTTCATGAGCCCCCGGCGAACCCTCGCTTGCCCTCCTTCATCAAGAATGCCGGGGGCTTTTTCGCATGGGGGACTTCGAGCCGCATCGTGCCCTGGCTGTCCCTCCGAGATATGAGACAGCGACGTCCACCACGCACAGCCTATGGGGTTGCGGACAGCCGCGCCCTGTCGGTGTCGGACCAGATAGCCGCTCTGGCCGGTCCGCAGGCACACCAGTCCACCGGCCTTTGATGGAGGATGTCGCCCGCTGCCCCTGGTGTCGGCCTCAGTCTGCCTGTTTTGACTCCTGGATTCCCCTTGCTCCGGCCGATGATAGCGTATAGGATTCTGCCGAATCCTGGAGTATTGGAAGTCTGGGAGGCCGTGACGTGGCGGAGTGAACTGCTTTGCCGGCCTATGAGGAGTAATCCGAGGGAGAAGTCGTGCCGTGAAACAGGTTGTTATTGAAAACCCGGTCATCAATTCGCCGTTCCGGGAGCCGGGGCGACACTTCAAGTTCACCGACGAGGGGATCACCAACGAGATCATCGAGGGCCGCCGGACCAGTTCCTACTTCGTCCCCATCGCCCAGCCACGCAAGAAGAAGGGTTCCAGACAGCTTGTCTTCGACACCGAATGGACCCAGGACCGGATCGAGGAGAACAAGCTGGTCAACCAGATCCGTGCCCGCGTGACGCTCTGGCGGGAAGGCGGCTACATCGGCGTCACGCCCACCACGAGCCGTCTGCTGGCCTACTGGACCGACCCCGACCGCGAGAAGAAGCTGTTCTTCTGCCAGATCGAGGCCCTTGAAACCGCCATCTACCTGACCGAGGTCGCGAAGAACTATGGCGACGCCTGGATCGAGAACGAGCTTCGTGACGCCAACGATTCCTCCAACCCCGGCCTGCCCCGTATCGCCTTCAAGATGGCGACCGGGAGCGGCAAAACGGTCGTCATGGCCATGCTCATCGCGTGGCACACCCTGAACAAGCTCGCCAGTCCCCAGGATTCCCGCTTCGGCGACACGTTCCTGATCGTCACGCCCGGCATCACGATCCGTGACCGGCTGCGGGTGCTCCTGCCCAACGACCCCCAGAACTACTACCGCCAGCGGGACATCGTATCGAATCAGGCGATGGAGCAACTCGGGCGGGCGAAGATCCTCATCACGAACTTCCACGCCTTCACACTGCGGGAGAAAGTCGCCGCCGGCAAGCTGACCAAGACGATCCTCGCAGAGGGCGGGAGCAGCGTGTTCACAGAAACCCCGGATGAGATGGTCCGTCGGGTCTGTCGGGAACTGGGGACCAAGAAGAACATCGTCGTCCTGAATGACGAAGCCCACCATTGCTACCGCCGCAAGCCCGACGGCGAAGACGTGAAGCTCACCGGCGATGACCGCAAGGAAGCCCAGCAGCGGGAAGAGGAGGCCCGCGTCTGGATCAGCGGCATCGAGGCAGTGAAGGCCAAGATCGGCGTCAAGTCCATCTACGACCTCTCGGCCACGCCGTTCTTCCTGCGCGGCTCGGGCTACCCCGAAGGGACGCTCTTTCCGTGGGTGGTCTCGGATTTCTCCCTGATCGACGCCATCGAGGCGGGGATTGTCAAGGTCCCCCGCGTACCCGTGGCCGACGACTCCATGACAGGCGAGCAGCCCACGTACCGCGACTTGTGGCTGCGCATCCGCGAGGACCTGCCGAAGAAGGGACGCAAGACCGAGGAAGTCGGCGGCGAGCCGAGCCTTCCGGCCGAGCTACAGGGGGCCCTGCACAGCCTCTATGGCAACTATGAGAAGTACTACCGCCTGTGGGAGAACAACGCCGAGGCGCGGGCCAAGGGTATTACGCCGCCGGTCTTCATCGTCGTCTGCAACAACACGAACGTCTCGAAGCTCGTCTTCGACTACATCGCCGGGTGGGAGAAGCCCATCGGCGATCAGATTGTCGTCCAGGCGGGCAGTCTGCCCATCTTCCGCAATGACGACGAACGCGGCGGCTGGCTCCAGCGGCCGAACACGATCCTGGTGGACAGTCAGCAGCTTGAGTCGGGCGAGGGCATGAGCGACGACTTCAAGAAGATCGCCGCCCGCGAGATCGACGAGTTCAAGGCCGAGTACCGCATCCGCTTCCCCGGCCGGGATGCCGAGAATCTCACCGACGAGGACCTGCTTCGAGAGGTGATGAATACCGTCGGCAAAGCCGGCAAGCTGGGCGAGCACGTCAAGTGCGTCGTCAGCGTCTCCATGCTCACGGAGGGCTGGGACGCCAACACCGTCACGCACATTCTGGGTATCCGGGCCTTTGGCACGCAGCTTCTGTGTGAGCAAGTCGTCGGCCGGGCGCTGCGCCGTATGAGCTACGCCGTCAACGATGGCGGCCTGTTCGAGCCGGAGTATGCCGAGGTCTACGGCGTGCCGTTCTCGTTCATCCCATGCAGCGGTTCGAACAAAGACCCCAAGCCCGGCCCGATCCCGACCCGCGTCCGTGCCCTGGACAGCCGGATCGCCTGCGAGATCACCTTCCCCCGGCTGCTCGGCTACCGCTACGACCTGGACGGCGAACAGATCACGGCCAAGTTCACCGAGGAATCCAAGCTGGCACTCTCGACGGCCGACATTCCGACCGAGACCGAGATGTCGCCTATCGTCGGCACCAGCGAAAAGCACACGTTGGATAGCATCAAGCGCCGGCGTCTTAACGAGGTCGCGTTCCTACTGGCAAAGCTGACGCTGGAGAAGTACTTCCGCGACGACGAAGGCCACGATAAGCCTTGGCTGTTCCCGCAGGTGCTCGACATCGCCAAGCGTTGGCTGGCCGAGTGCGTGATCCTGAAGGACAACACGTTCCCCCAACTATTGCTGTTGATCGAGTTTGCCCACGACGCCAGCGACCGCATCTACAAGGCCATCGTCGCGTCGAATGAAGGCACGGCTGTCTTGAAGCCGATTCTGCGGCCCTACGACACCATCGGCTCGACCCGCTACGTCGATTTCGACACGACCCGCCCGGTCTTCGCCACGCGCGAGGATAAGTGCCACGTCTCGCATGTCGTCGCTGATACCGATTCCTGGGAGCAGAAACTTGCCCAGGTTCTCGAAGACATGGACGAGGTCGTCCGCTACGTGAAGAACCACAATCTCGGCTTCACCATCCCCTACACGCTCAATGGCGAGGCGAGGAACTATGTTCCCGACTTCATCGCCTGCATCGACGACGGCCACGGCCCGGACGACCTGCTGAACCTGCTGATCGAGGTCACCGGAGAAAAGAAGAAGGACAAAGCTGCCAAGGTCAGCACCGCCCGGACGCTCTGGATACCCGCTGTCAACAACCATCGCGGACTCGGGCGATGGAACTATATTGAGATTGACGACCCCTGGGATGCAATGAAGGCCATTCGTGGCCAAGTGACGCATAGTAACGAGGGGAAGAAGTAATGGAAACACTTGATTCGTCGCAACGCGCGTTTTGCCAATCGCCCGAGGGACACCTGAGGCTCCTTGCTCCGGCAGGATGTGGGAAAACGTTGTCTCTTCTGTTCCGGTGCAAGCATCTTGCCGAACAGGGCAACGGGCATCGGCCCCGTTTTCTCATCGTGACTTTCACCCGAGCTGCCAGGGATGAGCTACTTGCGAGGCTCAACGAGGACAGCCGATTTGGCTGCATCCGCGACACTGTCGAAATCACCACTCTTAATTCGTGGGGATTCCGGAGGATAAAGACGGTCGCTTTCAGCCCTAAACTAATCAGTTCGAAGGCGGAGTACCACTTCGCCATGCTCAACCAACTCCAGTCCGTCTGGATGAAGCACCCACAGGTGAAGGACGCCATCGAGGGGCAACAGAATACCGTGCCGCGAAGCCTGATGAACGTGATGGATGCCTACAAGTCCATCGGTTTCGACCACGCTCGGCATAAGAACTACGAGCAATTCGCCCAGCGGGCTCAAGAGCTTCGATCCCAGGGTTTGGGCTGGAAGCTGGATGCGATTGTCGGCGATCTGACGAAACTCGGTATTCTTGGGAGCAAGACCAACCGGAAAGGCCAGGAGGTCGCACAGGCGGGAGACCGAGATGTCTATAACGCGTTCTTCAAATTTTGGAGAGACGCAACGGAGCACCTAATCAACAACGCAACGTTCACGTTGGAGGACCAGAAGTACTACGCCTATCTCGATGAACGCCAGAAGGTGGAGGAGAGCAAGTTCCTGTCGGGAGCAGCACGTTACGACCACGTGCTCGTGGACGAGTTCCAGGATATAAACCCCCTCGACCTTGCCCTAATCAAGGCGATCACTGATCGAAGCCGTGCGACACTGACAATCGTCGGAGACGATGACCAGGCCATCTTTGAGTGGCGCGGGACGACGCCGGAATACATCCTCAATCCCGATCAGTTCTTCGACTCACGTTTCCAGACGCACACGTTGGCGACCAACTACCGTTCACCCAAGAACATCGTCGAGCTTTCACAGAGGCTGATCGCCCGCAACACACGACGGGTCGCGAAGGCCACAAAGGCTTTCCGATCCGAGGAGGCTGAAGTCATAGTGGAGAAAGTCGCCTCTCTGACCGAGGCCCTCGACAGGGTATACGCGGAAGTTGAACAGGCAATCGGCAAGGGAGAGAGCCCGAGCCGGGTTGCGGTTATCGGCCGGAAACGAAGTCAGATCATTCCCTATCAGGTGTTCTTTGCCTCGAAGGACGTTCCCTTCTGTGCCGCCGAAGACCTGCAAGTCTTTATGAGCGAGACTTTTGAGCGTTTGCTGCGACTGTTGATAATGAAAGAACGTGCGGGGACGAAAAGCCACAGCAGATTTCAGATCGTTGAGGATATTCTGGAGCTATGCAGCTTGGTGAAGCACTATCCTCTGAGCCGAACCGAGTGGTCAGGCTTGAAGAGGCACCTTCAACAACGCAGTCCATCGAATATGGTCGCGGCGATTGAGGCTTTGACCGACTACAGAGGGCCGCTCAAGGGCAAGAACTCCAACGGCAGCATGAGCCTGCAAATGGGATTGGCTGTGGCGGAGTTCCTCACCGCCTCGACCGTCTCGGAGGCCCTAACGAAGCTGGGAGTTCACTTCGAGGGGCTTCAGTTGGACATGGGGAGAGCCGCCGATGACATTTTCTACGTTGACCCGCCATTCTTCCAACTTGCGGAGTATGCGTCTCGCTATGGCGATGATTACGCTCGTTTTGTCGAGGACATTGAACGTGCAAAGGATCAACTGGCCCATGTACCGCCCTTTGAGGACGATGGAGGCGCCGCGACACCGGATGAGCTTTGGAAACGCCCACTGCACCTGATGACTGCCCTGCGAGCCAAGGGCAAGGAGTTCGATTCGGTTATTCTGCTGGATGTGAACGACGGTATTTGGCCGAACCGAAATGCTATAACTCCGGAACAGCGTGAGGCCGAACGTCGCGTGTTTTACGTCGCCTTCACGCGGGCCAGAAAGAAAGTCCTGATGCTGGTCAGTGGCCGCCTGGGGAGCAAGGAAGCCGTTGTCTCGCCCTACATAGGAGAACTCGGTCTTTCTGTCGATTGACTGAGAGAACAGCGTGTCGTTGAACTTGAAAAGGCAAGAGGCGAAGCAGTCTGAATATGGCAAAGAGAAGCAATAGCAGGGCGGCTAACCCGGTTTCGATTGAGTCTATCCGCCACAAGGACAAGCGCAAGAACATCCCGACCGAGGAATTGCGGGATTTCGTGGCCGAGGACGAGAACGCCCCGAAGACCATGCTCTATCCTCGCGATCCGTCGCTTGATCCGCAACTGGTCTGGAAGGGCAAGGACGAGCAGGACCGGCAGGATCTCGCGGTGCCGGTGGTGCCCATCTACATCCAGGAGAAGATCCACCCGCAGGCGATCATCGACCAACTCCCGCGCATCGACCATTCCGGCGGCCAGCTCGACCTGTTCTCCGACTTCAACGGCCTGCCCGCCGAGTTCTCCGACCGCGTCGATTTCTACCACCACGAGGGCAACTGGTCGAACCGCATGATCCTGGGCGACTCGCTGCTGGTGATGACCAGCCTGGCCGAGAAGGAGGGACTCAAGGGCAAGGTCCAGACCCTCTACCTCGACCCGCCCTACGGCATCAAGTTCGGCTCCAACTGGCAGGTGAGCACCCGCAAACGCGATGTCAAGGACGGCAAGGCCGAGGACGCCACCCGCCAGCCCGAACAGGTCCGCGCCTTCCGCGACACCTGGAAGCTCGGCATCCACTCCTATCTCGCCTACCTCCGCGACCGCCTCGTCGTCGCCCGCGACCTGCTCACCGAAACCGGCAGCGTCTTCGTCCAGATCGGGGATGAGAATGTGCACTTTGTGCGGTGCCTGCTGGATGAGGTATTCGGGAACGAGAATTACGTCAGTCAGATCACATTTGCCACCACCGGCGGGTTTGAGACAGTGGCGTTGTCGCGTTCCGGCGATAACATCATCTGGTACTGCAAGGAGAAGGAACGGCTCAAATACCGGGCGCTTTTCTTGCCCAAGGAACCCAAAGCAAGCGGGGGGTGGGCACACAATTACCTTCAACTGCCGGATGGCGAAAGACGCCCGCTCACGACCGAGGAGCGACAAGGCAAGCAACCCCTTCCTGACGGTGCTCGCCTCTACATGCTGGACAACATCGCCTCTCAGGGAGCCACGCCCGCTGGGACATTCGACTTCGAGTTCGATGGCCGCAAATACCACCCCGGCTTGCGATCCCATTGGAAAACACGTGCAGAAGGGATGCAGGTGCTTGCCCAAGCGGGACGAATCGAAGCGAGTACCAACCAGATTCGCTACGTTCGATTCTTCGACGACTTCGCTGTTCAGCCTCTGACGAACGATTGGGATGACACAACGCAGGCCGGGTATGTAGACGACAAGGTATACGTCGTGCAGACGATCACCCGAGTCATTGAGCGATGTCTCCTCATGACGACAGACCCCGGCGACCTCATACTCGACCCAACCTGCGGGAGCGGTACAACCGCCTACGTTGCTGAACAGTGGGGCCGACGTTGGATCACCTGCGATACGAGCCGTGTCGCTCTGGCGTTGGCTCGAACACGCTTGATGGCGGCCAAGTACCCGTATTACTTGCTGGCCGACTCGCCGGAGGGGATCAAGAAAGATGAAGAGATTCAGCCACAGATTTCACAGATTAACGCAGATTTGAAAACAAGCAGTAATCTGCGAAAATCTGCGCAATCTGCGGCTAATGATATCCGAAAGGGGTTTGTGTATAAGCGGGTGCCGCACGTGACGCTCAAGTCCATCGCCAATAACCCGGACATCAAGGAGGGCATGACGCGGGGAGAGATCGACGCGGCCATCGCCCGCCATGCCGAGACCGAGACGTTGTACGACCAGCCGTACGAGGACAACAAGACCGTCCGCGTGACCGGCCCGTTCACGGTCGAGAGCCTCTCGCCGCACCGGACGATCAGCGTCCAGGAGAAGAAGCGGCTGGCCGAGGTCGGGGAGGAAGGGGCCACGATGAAGATGATCGGCGGCGGGCAGTTCGCCAACGTCATCGTCGAGAACCTCATCAAGGCGGGCGTACAGAACACGATCAAGAACGAGCGGCTCAAGTTCGACCGCTTGGAAATCCATCCGGGCCAGTGGGTCCACGCGGAGGGCCAGTACACGGAGAAGAGCGGCCAGTCCCGGCGGGTGGCTGTCTGCATCGGGCCGGAGCATGGGACCGTCGGGCCGGAACTGGTGAAGGAGGCGGCGAAGGAGGCGGTGCAGGGGATCGGGTTCGATCTGCTGCTGGTCTGCGGCTTCGCGTTCGATCCGCACGTCTCGGAGGAGGCCAAGCGGTACGGCAAGCTCACCGTCTTAGGACTCGTAAGAGAATAGATTCGGAAAGCATTCACGTTTGACGGTGGGCCATGCCGATAGAAAAGGCATGGAACGAAAATGGCTGCAAATTCGTGTTTTGCCGGTCGGCGAGGATACCAC
>Ga0228535_1000829_pt1 | contig 67834 bp, 50 predicted proteins | sample SJ1metagenome_FD_168457 | JGI IMG/M metagenome (GOLD analysis project Ga0228535, IMG submission 168457) | Enriched culture of PCE-dechlorinating microbial communities from Ithaca, New York, USA - SJ1 | ecosystem: Engineered > Modeled > Simulated communities (microbial... > Unclassified | place...
GGGCGTGAAGTTCGTGGACGGAATCAAGGAGATCGCCGCTTGAACGGACGTCCTTCTGTGTTCATCCAAGACCGACAGAGAAGGCGTCAGCCAGAAATCTCATCCACAACATTTGACAATATCTCTGCCGGAACTCGTCTTGTAGGGTTTTCTGATCCTTATCGCAGAGTTGTTTCCAATGCGTCGGGTTACAGCCGTCCGATCCGAAGACCATACACCACAGGATGGTAGCCTGTAAGAGGTGTGCGTCAACCGTATGCGTCCAGAACTCTGATTCTACTCCTAGCTCTTTGTAGGCGCGGTGTATCTCCCTGTAACAGGTCAAATGATACAAGAACTGCTTCACAATGGGGAATTGCTCGCGAAAGATGTCAACGTTGTATTCCATAAGGCCTCCTACCGAACAATAATTGGACGTATCTGCATAAGATGCGGGGTTCTCTGTTTGTGTCCGCACAAGACGGCTGTAGGAATCCTGGGCCCGTAGTCACGAGTCTTTTATCCGTGAGAGGGTTGTATTTGACTCAGCCGTACAGCTCGTCGCGTTATGCGGGTCGGCATAAGAACCTCCTTCTCAGAGCCCGTCTGCGGGCCCTCACGCAATCGGTTCAGCAATTTCGCTTCGCGCAGCTGTGCTTGCGTGTACGCCGTGACCGCCTCAGTCACAGGTGCTTTCCTGCAATTGTCCATCGTTTGTACTACCGCCATGCGATTCTCTCCACGTTGGATGCATGATTGCTGTCTGATTGACCGGGCAGGTCAAGCGGGCAGGCAGAGATTTCAGGGCAATATCACCGGGCATCCGGTTTTCGCGTACATCGACGGCCCGACAGTGTCGCACAACCGGGGGCGCTGCCCCCAGACCCCCGAGATTTTGCGCTTTGCGCCAGCAGCATGATAGACACAGTGGAAACCTCGCCAGGACAACAGGATCATCCCGCCCGGCGGATTGGGCTCTGCCGGCATCATGTTGCTGGCCAACGCGGAAAATCTCCCTCACACGGCCGCCACGGGCGCGTCCTGCCCGCCAGAGATGTGCAGAACAACGAGGGCGGAGCCCCCACGGCAGAGGCGGGTACACGAGAACTCAATGAGCCGGTTGCAGAATCATCGGCCGGGCGTAGTCGCGGTGGATTGGGCTGTCTTCTTGGCATTGGGATCTGTGTCGCTATTGTAGATCTCGACGGCGATTGCGAGTTTCCCGTTGGGTTGGCGTCGCCATATGTTGACGTATTTGCCGTTCTGCTCCAATGGCTCTCTCACGCCTGGGATGAGAATGGCCTGGCGAAACGTCCCGACCTCGTAGACCAGGTCGCTGCCGCCCTGCACGTCGAGGGCCGTCGATTCGAGGGATGCGAATTTCAAGCCTGACGCCAGGATCGCCTCGGTCTTGCGCTTCAAGTCCGCCTTGCCTCTTGTCATGGGGTGGAGATTGGGCATCGATATGATGTCGTCGCAGTAGTACTCCAGCATGGCATCCACGTTGCCCGACAGGAAGCACTTCTCGGCCTTGTCGCCCAAGTCCTCTACCATCGCTTTGAGGTTCTCTTTCTCCTCACGGCCCGCCAGAATGCGATCGCCCTGAAGAAGCAACATTGCACCCAGGAACAGTATTATGGTGGTCTTCATTCTGGACTCCTTCTGCGCCATCGCCATGCGATTCTCTCCGAGTGACCTCCAGGATTGTAGCTCGGCAGGCCGGAAAGATCAAGGTGGCGGGTAGGAGTTCCAGGACAGTTTTGTGGGGCATTCGGTCTTCGTTGGCTTCTGCGGTCCGGCTATGCTCTACGACTGGGGATGCCGTCTCCGGACCCCTGGCATTTGCCCTTTGCGCCAGCAGCTTGACAGAAACAGTGGAGACCTTGCCTGAACAACAGGATCATCCTGCCCGTTGGACTGGGCTCCGCCGGCATCATGTTGCTGGCCAAAGCGAGAAATCTGGCTCATCCGGTTTTCGCATACTTCTGTGGTTTCGGCACGCCCCAAGCGGCGTGCGGAGGAGATTTTCCGCTTTGAGCCAATAGCATGGAGCGGTGTTCCGTGATCCGTGATCCGAGACACCAGCCACAGGCCACCAGCCAGGCGTGCGGAGCACGCCGTCCATGCTGCTGGCGAAAAGCGCAAAATCTCCCAGGTCCGCCCGCTTCGGGCGGGATCGAAGTACGCAAAAACCGGATGAGCCAGAAATCTCCCTCACACGCCCGCCGCGGGCGTGTTCTGCCCGTCGGAGATGCGCAGAACAGCGAGGACGGAGCCTCCGCGGCAAGGGCGTTCTGACACGGTCAGCAACCCGCCTCCAGCCCTTCGCTGCCACTCCTTCCCTTTTCACAGCTTCGACACAACGCAAGGGGCTCCCGATGCCTCGATTGGACTTGAAACCCGACGGCGCTTCGGGTATTCAGGAACAATTCGGCGGCTCGTTACGTAGTAAGCGATTATTTTCGAGTGTACACGAAGGCCCGTCTGCCCGGCGGGTCGGGGTCTGAGCGACCTGGGACTATCTGTAAACCTGGTTGGAGTAAGTCTTTATGGCGATGGACGTGAAGCAGATCGGCGGCTTGGTCCAGCAGAAAAGCGAATTTGTCCGCGGGCTGTTCTCCGAGCTCGACAAGGTCATCGTGGGACAGCGATACATGCTCGAACGAATGCTTATCGGTCTGTTGGCCAACGGGCACATCCTCCTGGAGGGCGTCCCAGGGTTGGCCAAGACACTGGCCGTGACGGTCCTGTCCAAGGCGATCGACGCGGACTTCCGCAGGATCCAGTTCACGCCGGACCTGCTGCCGGCCGACCTGATCGGCACCCAGATCTATCGCCAGTCCGACGGCCAGTTCGTCACACGCAAGGGGCCCATCTTCGCCAACATCATCCTGGCCGACGAGATCAACCGCGCCCCGGCCAAAGTCCAAAGCGCACTGCTGGAGTCCATGCAGGAGCGTCAGGTCTCCATCGGCGAAGAGACGTTCGCTCTGCCCAATCCCTTCCTCGTGCTGGCGACGCAGAACCCGATCGAGCAGGAGGGGACGTATCCGCTGCCGGAAGCCCAGCTCGACCGCTTCATGCTCAAGCTCAAGATCGACTACCCGAACAAGGAGCAGGAGCGGCAGATCCTCGACCGGATGGCGGTCACCGATAAGAAGTTCGACGTCAAGCCGGTCATCAAGCCCAGCGACATTGCGGAGGTGCGAGCGGTCGTCGACGAGATCTATATCGACGAGAAGGTCAAGGACTACATTGTCGACATCGTGTGCGCCACGCGGGACCCGGAGAAGTACGGCCTCAAGATCGGCAACTTCATTACGTACGGCGCGTCGCCCCGCGCGACGATCTACCTGGCGGTGGCGGCCAAGGCCCATGCGTTCCTGCAGCAGCGGGGCTACGTCACGCCGCAGGACGTCAAGAGCATCGGGCTCGACGTGCTCAGGCACCGCGTGATCGTCAGCTACGAGGCCGAGGCCGAGGACAAGACCAGCGAAGACATCATCAAGACCATCTTCGACAACATCGAGGTGCCGTAGAAGACAGTTTGAAGTGTGAAGTTTGAAGTCTAAAGTGGCGACGATACGCTCCGGCTTGAAACTTCAAACTTGAAACTTGACACTTGCCTATGATCCCTGAAGACCTGATCAAACGAATACGGCAGATTCAGATCTACACCTCGCGAGCGGTGAACGCGAGTTTCGCGGGCCAGTATGAGAGCGTCTTCAAGGGCCGGGGCATGCAGTTCGACGAGGTCCGCGAGTACATGCCCGGCGACGACATCCGCTCCATCGACTGGAACGTCACCGCCCGCACGGGCAAGCCCTTCATCAAGCGGTTCGTCGAGGAGCGCGAGATGACCGTGCTGTTCGCGGTGGACCTCAGCGCCTCGGGCGAGTTCGGCACCGTCAGCAAGATGAAGAACGAGCTGGCGGCCGAGTTCTGCGCGGTCCTGGCCTTCGCGGCGGCTCGGAACAACGACAAGGTGGGTCTCTTGATCTTCACGGACCGCATCGAACTGTTCATCCCGCCGAAGAAGGGCAGTCGGCACATCCTCCGCCTGATCCGCGAGCTGCTGGCCTTCAAGATGCCCAAGCGCAGGACGAATATCCCGCTGGCCCTCGACTACCTGGCGAAGGTGGTTCGCAAGCGGGCGACGCTCTTTCTTGTCTCGGACTTCATCGAGACCGATTTCAAGAAGCCGCTGAGCCTGCTGAACAAGCGCCACGACGTCATCTGCGTGCCGGTCCGCGACCGCGTGGAGATCGCGATGCCTTCGCTCGGCCTGATCGAAGTCGAGGACGCCGAGACGGGCGAGATCCTGCTCGTGGACACGTCGAGCCGGCAGTTTCGCGACCAGTACGGCGGCCACAGCTCCCAGCGGTTCAACGAGCTCAAGGGCATGTTCCGCGCGGGCAATGTGGACTTCATCCCGATCTCGACCGACAAGGCGTACATCAACGACCTGATTCAGTTCTTCCATATGCGGCACCGACGACGCTGATTCGCAGGGGGCTTCGGCCCGTCCATATAGTGAGGATGCTAAAGACCATGGCAGAGAAGCTGAACTTCACGCTACCGGAGAAGAAGCCCAAGGGCTCTGCGGGCGGCGCATTGACGATGTTGCTGTCGATCGTGCTGGTTGCCCTGGTTGGAGCGAATCTGTACATCACGTTGTCCGAGGAGAAACCCCAGTCCGCGAGGGTCGGGAGCCTGTCGGTCGAGCAGGCCAGGGAGATGGCGGGCAAGCTGGCCCAGCGGGGTCTGTATCGACAGGCCGCTGCCGCTTGGCAGGACTATCTGGCTGCCGCCCAGCCGACCGACGCCCAGCGGGCGCAAATCCATTTTCAGATCGGGGGTTTGCTGGAAAAGGCCGGCCTCTACGGCGACGCCATCGAGCAGTACTATCGCAGCGAAGCGGCCGCGGAACTGGCGGAGTTGGGTCCTCAGATCAATGCCCGCGTCAAGGAGTGCTTCGAGCGACTGGGCAAGTTCTCGGCCCTGCGGTACGAGGTGATGGACCGAACCAGCATGAAACCGGGCCAATCCGCCGGCGGCAAGGTCGTCGCGGAGATCGGGGCCGAGAAGATCACCGAGTCGCAGTTGGACGCGTTGATCGAAGAGAGCATCGAAGACCAGTTGGCTTCGATGAAGGCGTTCATGACGGCCGAACAGATCAACGAGCAGAGAAAACGCGCCTTGGAACAGTTTCGCAGTCCGCAGGCGAAACAGGAGTTTCTGCAAAGCTGGCTGGCCCAGGAGATTCTGTATCGCCAGGCCCTCGATCAACAGGTCGGCGAGAAGCCCGAAGTCAAGCGGCTGGTGCACAGCCTGGCTCGTCAGGCATTGAGCCGCCAGATGCTCGATGAGCAGCTCGCGTCGAGAATCCACGTCACTGAGACCGACGTGCAGACGTACTACACGGCCAACAAAGAGAAGTACGCCGAGCCTGCCGTCGCGAGGATCAGCCACATCGTCACGGAGGAGGAGCAAAAGGCAAACGAGCTTCTCCAGCGGATCCGGGACGGCGCCGATTTCGCGGCTCTGGCGAAAGAGTCCGGCGGCAAGGTCGGCGAAGAAATGCGGCCGGGGTCGCAGGTGCCCGGGATCGGCGAGGCAGGCGATCTCAACACGGCTATCTTCGCCACCGAGGCTCCCAAGGTCCTGGATCGCCCGTTCCAGACGGAGAAAGGCTGGGCGATCGTGCGGGTGGACGAGAAGCGTCCCTCGCGGCAGAAGAGTTTCGACGAGGTCCGTCAGCAGGTCACGATGGAGCTGGTCCGCCGCAAGAGCGAGGAGGTGCAGCGGGACTATCTCAAGGAGATGATGGACAAGCACAAGGTGATCGTGCACACCTCGGCATTCCCGTCTGCCCAGCAGGAACCCGCGAAGGAGGCGTCGCCGAAGCCATGATGACGGGACATCTCACAGTAATACAGTCTCGCGATGTCCATACGATGGGCCAGCGTCCCGGGGGCTCTGCCCCCAGACCCCGGGCATCTTCCGCTTTGCGTCAGCAGCTTGAATTGACCGCTAAACCCGAAATCCGAAACTCGAAATCCGAAACAAGCACGAAGGACCGAAACCTAAAGGTTCAAAACGGAGCATTCGACCTGCGACAGCGTTTCGGTCATTTGGACTTGGGTCATTGGGATTTGTTTCGGATTTCGGATTTCGACTTTCGGATTTCCCCCTTTCCTTGGTCCAAAGCGACAAATCTCGGGGGTTCAGGGGCAGAGCCCCTAAGATCAGCAGCTTGGCGCAACAGTCTTCTGCTCCTTTGTGCGGGGTTGGCTCTGGCTCTGGCTCTTGGCGGATGCAAACGCGATTCCGCCGGCGAAGCGAAGAAGGGCCGGTTCGAGGTGGACAAGGTCTATGAGCGAGGGCCTGCGACGGTCCACGTTCGCCTGGACAAGACGAAGCTGACCATCGCGGACACGGTGCTGCTGCAGTTCGAGGCGACGCTCGATCCGGGGTATAAGATCGAGATGCCCAGGGTGGACAAGGCGCTGGAGAACTTCGGGATCGTGGACTGGAGCCATCTTGGCGAGAGACTCGACGCGAAGAGCAATGTGGTCACGACGTATCAGTACAAACTGGAGCCGTTCCTGTCGGGCAATTACGAAATCCCGGCGTTCACGTTCGTCTTCCACGACGTCAACAATCCCGCCGCCCAACACGAACTGACGAGCGAGCCGATCCTCGTCGAGGTGACCTCGCTGCTGGGCGATCAACGGGCCAACCTGGTGATCGAAGACATTGAAGGCGTCGTGGAGATGCCCAGGCCCGCCGGGCGGTGGTGGCTCTGGATTCCCCTCGCGCTCGGGGTTGCCGCGGCGTCCACCGGATGGCTGCTCCTTCGGGGAAGGCGTGCCCGACAGGTGATCCGCGTCTTCAAGTCTGCCCATGAGGTCGCCTATCTGCGCCTGCGGGCGCTGGTGGCCGCGAATCTGGTCGAGCAGGGCCGGATCAAGGAGTTCTACGAGCAAATCAGCGGCATTCTGAGACACTACATCGAGGACCGGTTCGACCTGCACGCGCCCGACCGGACGACGGAGGAGTTTCTCGGTGAACTGCAGTTCACGGACTCGCTCGCCCCGGCCGACAAGCTGTCGCTCCACGAGTTCCTGACCCACTGCGACCTCGTCAAGTTCGCCAAGCACGAGCCGACGACCGAGCAGATCCAGCGGACGTTCGATCTCGTCAAGGACTTTGTCGAGCGGACCAAATCCGAGGAACATCTCGTGGACGTGACGGACCAGGTCCACGCCGGACCGATGGATGAAACGGGGGTGGCATGATGGAATGGTATTCGCCCTGGGCTTTGCTGCTGCTTCTGACCCTTCCCTTCGCGGGCTATCTCATGCTTCGCAGGAAGCGCGTCGCTGCGGTGAAGTTCCCCAGCCTGGTGGACATGCGTCGTTGCCCGGTCTCCTGGCGACTGCGTCTGCGGCCTCTGCTGGTCGCGGCCAGACTGCTGTGCATGGCCTTTCTGATCGTGGCGCTGGCCCGGCCTCGCAAGGGGACCACGCTTTCGGAGATCTCCGCCGAGGGGATCGCGATCGAGGCGGTTGTGGACCGCTCGGGCAGTATGAAGGCGGAGATGGACTACGATGGCGAGAAGCTCGACCGGCTGGAGGTGGTCAAGCGGGTTCTGACCGACTTCATCGAGGGCGACACGAAGGGCCTTCCCGGCCGCACGAGCGATCTGATCGGGCTTGTGACGTTCGCGCGATACGCCGATACCGTGTGCCCGCTGGTCCTGAGCCACGGCGTGCTCACCGAGTTCCTCAAGCAGACGCAGATTGTGAGCCTTCGCAGCGAGGACGGAACCGCGATCGGCGACGCGATTGCGTTGGGCGCGGCCCGTTTGAAAAAGGCTGAAGAAGAGTTGCAGCGACGCAACGTGAAGCTGGGTTTCGGGACCGAGGGGCCCGACTTCACGATCAAGAACAAGATCATCATTCTTCTGACCGACGGCCGGAACAACATGGGCCGGCAGGACCCCCTCGAAGCCGCGGAGCTGGCGAAGAAGTGGGGCATTCGGATCTACTGCATCGGCATCGGTTCGTCCCAGGCATACCGAACGGTCGAGACGATGCTCGGGACGTTCCGCATGCCGGCCGAGCAGGATCTCGACGAGGGACTCCTGAAGGCGATCGCCGACAAGACCGGCGGTTTCTACAGCCGGGCCGACGACGCGCAATCGCTACGCAAGATCGTCGAGACGATCGATAAGCTGGAGAAGACGGAGGTCAAGTCCGTGAATTATACACAATATGCGGAGCACTTCGGTCGCTGGACGCTGGCGGCGCTGGCATTGTTGGGCTTCGAGATGCTGGCGAGTTGCACGATCTTTCGGAAGATACCATGAACTTAGGCAATGACAATGCATTGTGGCTGTTGTTCGCGGTGCCGCTGGCGCTGGTCCCGGCGTACGTCTGGTGTTTCTGGCGCAAGGCCCGGACGCTGCGGATCCTGGCCAGCAACGAGATGCTCGCGAAGATCAACAACACGGTCAGTCTCCGGCGGCAAGTTTTCAAGGCGTGCCTCCTGATCGCGGCCTTCGTCTGCATCGTCGTGGCGTTGACCGAGCCGAAGTGGAATCCGCAGCCGCAGCAGGTCCGTCGCAAGGGGCGCGACGTCGCCATTCTCCTGGACACCTCGCGGTCCATGCTGGCCGAGGACATCACGCCCAACCGGCTCGAACGCTCCAAGATCGCGATCTCCGATCTGCTGGAGGTCCTCAAGGGCGACCGCATCGCGATCATCACGTTCGCCGGCGTGGCGACGGTGAAATGCCCTCTGACGCAGGATTACGCGTTCGTGCGGATGGCTCTGGCGGACATCTCGACCGAGAGCACCAGTCGCGGCGGCACCATGATCGGCGACGCGATCCGCAAGGCCACCGAGGAGGTGTTCGACAAGCAGAGCCGTCTGTACAAGGACATCATCCTGATCACCGACGGCGAGGACCACGATAGCTTCCCCGTCCAGGCGGCTCAGAAGGCAGCGGAGGACGGGGTTCGGATCGTCGCGATCGGCCTGGGCGATCCCGACGCCGGCTCGCGAATCCCGATCACCGGTCCCAACGGCGAGAAGACCTTCGTCAAGTACAAGGGCCAGGAGGTCTGGACCAAGCTCGACAGCGACACGCTTCGCGAGGTGGCCTACGCGACCGAAGGCGGCAAGTACCTCTCGGTCCTGCCGGGCACGACGCTGGACCTGGGCCGGATCTACGAGGACCTGATCGCCTCGGCCGAGGGTCGCGAGCTGGAATCCATGACAATGATGAAGTATGATGAGAAGTTCCAGATCTTCGTGGCGATTGCCCTGGTGTTGTTGATCGGCGAGGTGCTGGTCAGCGAACGGAAGAGAAGTGTGAAGTTGGAAGTGGGAAGTTTGAAGTCGGAGGCTTCGCACATCAAACATCAAACATCAAACTTGAAACTTCAGACATCGAGCTCCGTGTTGATCCTGCTTGTGGTCCTGGCCTCCGGAGCGAAGGCCGGGTCGGTGCGGGAGACGCTTCGCCAGGGCAACGGGCTTCACGCCGACGGCAAGTACGGCGAGGCGATCAACAGGTACAACGACGCACTGGTCGAACTGCCCCAGGCGATGGAGCCCAGGTTCAACAAGGGCAACAGCTACTACCGCCTGGACGATCTGGGCGAAGCCCTCGACCTGTACCAGGAGGTCGCGGCCAGGAGCAAGGATATGTCGCTGGTCGCCAAGGCCAAGTACAACGTGGGCAACACCTTCTTTCAGCGGGGCGCCAAGCAGCGGGATTCCGACTTGCAGAAGGCGGTCGACGACATGAAGACGAGCATTGCCTACTGGCGACAGGTGCTGGAGATCGATCCGAAGAATGAGAAGGCGGCCCGCAACATCGAGGTGGCCCGGCTGACCATCAAGGACATCCTCGACCAGATCAAGAATCAGCAGGATCAGAAGAATCAGCAGAACCAGCAGGATCCGAATCAACCCAGGCAGCAGCAACAGGATCCCAACCAGCCTCAAGATCCGAATCAGCCGCAGGACTCCCAGCAGCCGCAGGATCCCAACCAGGCCGAGCAGGGCGCCCAGCCTCAGGATCCGAACGAAACGAAGGACCAGGACAAGCAGCCTGAGCCCCAGCAGGGTCAGGAGCCGCAACCGTCCGAGCAGAAATTCGAACCCGACGCCACCGCCCAGGAGATCATCGACAACGAGCAGCGGCAGAAGAAAGAACGCGAGATGCTCCAAAGGGCCCGCTACCGGGAGGTCGATAGGGATTGGTGATGAAACATCTTTTGACATGCATGACGTTGGTTGTCGCGATCGCAGGCTCCACCTTGGGGGCCGGCGCGGACCGCGTCCGCGTTCGCGCGGTGGTCAATAGCGAGACCGCCATCTATCCGGGCGACGCATTCCGCTATTCCATCGTCGTGGAAGGCGGCTCCAAACCCAGCAAGATCGACATCTCGCCGCTCGAGGCGTTTCGGCCAATTCCGGCTGGCGACGGCACGTCGTATCAGCAGTTCAACGATCAGGTCTCCATCACCTATTCCTCGAACTACCAGATCACCGCGACGGAAGTCGGCACGATGCATCTTCCCGGCGTGACGGTCGTTGTGGACGGGCGGACCTACACGACCAATGCGGTCGACGTGACGATCTCGAAACCGGGAACCACAGACCGGATGACCATGGAGTTCTCCGTGGCAGAGCGAAAATGCTATGTGGGCCAGCCAATCGTGATGACCGTCCGATGGATCGTCTCGACGCGATGGCAGAATGTAGCGTTCAACGTTCCGGTCTTCACGTCCCCCGACTTCCTCATTGAGGAAGTATCATCCGCCGGGGGCGCCCAGGCGGAGCAGGTCGTCATCGACGGAGTCCCGACCACCGTGCGAGGAACGCGCCAGAATATCAAGGGAGTGGAATCCGAGGTCTATGTTTTCAGCAAGGTCCTGCTCGCCCAGCGTCCCGGCCGCGTCCGGCTCGATCCGGTCACCGTGTCGGCCAATCTGGCGGTGGGGCGGGTGCGGACGAACAGTCTGCTGAATCCCTACATGATGGACTACAAGCGGATGTCGGTGCAGTCGGAGGCGGTGGAATTGGAGGTGCTGCCGCTGCCGGAGGAGGGCAGGCCCGCTGAGTTCTACGGGCTCGTCGGCAAGTACACGATCGAGGCGTCGGCCGCTCCGACCAAGGTCAGCGTGGGCGATCCGATCACGGTGACGATCCGGGTCGGGGGGAATCCCTATCTCAAGCCGGTTCAGTGGCCGCAACTCGAGCAGGTTCCCGAGTTGGCGGCGAATTTCAAGATCCCGGCCGAGAGGGCCTCGCCGACGATCGAGAACGGACAGAAGGTCTTCACGCAGACGATCCGGGCCAACAGCGACGCGGTCTCGCAGGTGCCGTCCATCCCTCTGGCCTACTTCGATTCGCAGGCGGGTCGTTACGCGGTCGCGCGGACCGAGCCGATCCCGCTGGAGGTGTCGCCGACGAAGATTCTGACCAACGCGGACATGGAAGGAGGGGGAACCGGCGCCGCCGGACCGCAGCTTTCGCCGGTGCAGGCGATCGGCAAGGGGCTGTCGGCAAATTACTACGGCTCCGAGGTCCTGGTCGATCAGAGTTTCTCGCTGCTCTCGGCGGTCGTCAGTCCGGGATACGCGGCGATCTGGTCGATTCCGCTGATTGGGATGGCGGCCAGCGCCGTCGTTCGCCTGGCCGGTCGGACGAGCCCCGAGTCGGTTGCCCGCAAGCGTCGGCGACAGGCCGCGAGTCAGGCCCTGCGGCGGATGAAGGCGGTCGGTTCCTGCGACGGCGCGCAGCGGTCGGAGCAGTTGCTCGAAGCCCTGAAAGGCTACATCGGCGACCGCTTCGACCGCGTGGCTGCGTCGCTGACCGCGGATGACTGCCGGCGGGCGGTCGCAGAGGCCATCGTCGATTCGGACGCGGCGGCGCGATATGGGGACCTGATCGCCGCCTGCGAGGCCAACCGCTACGCGCCGTTGGATGCCCAGATCGGCTCGGCCCAGGTGCAGGAGGCCATGGAATTGATCGACGACATTGAGAAGCGGTTGAGGAAATGACGATTCGCAACGGCCAATTCATTCTGATGAACGTGGCGTTCCTGGTTTGGAGTGGGACTTCATTGACCGGATTGACCCCGTTGTCAGTGGGGGCAACGAGGTCCTCTTCAGATCCCAGAGAATCGACAGATTCGACAAAACAGGCGCCATTGGCCGGCGACCCATCCCAAGCGACGAGCGAAAATCTTTATGCCTGGCTCAACGAAGCCAATGCGGCATTCCAGCAGGGCAATACCGCGAGCGATCCTGCCGCGGCGCGACAGTCCTACAATCGGGCCATCCTTCTGTATGAGAAGATCATTCGCGAAGGCGGCGTGCAGAACGCGGGTCTCTTCTACAACCTGGCCAATGCTCATCTCCTGACCGACGATCTCGGTCGGGCGATTCTGAACTACCGACGGGCTGAGCGGCTCGACGGCTCGGACCTGAACATCAAGAAGAACCTCGCGTTCGCGCGGAGCCGCCGGATCGACCGGGTCGAGACCGCGACCCAGGAACGCGTGCTCGAGACGCTGTTCTTCTGGCACTACGATCTGTCGCTGCGAACGAAGCTGTTTCTGGCCTGCCTGGCCTTCGCGTCCTCGTGCATTGCGATCACGGCCATGATCTGGCGGGGGCGAGGCACCGCTGGCATGACCATCACCACGCTGTCCGGCGTGCTGTCTGTTTGTCTGCTCGTTTCGATCCTGATCGAGAACCACAGGCAGGCTACCCTTCGGTTCGGCGTGATCACGGCCGGAGAGATCGTCGCCCGCCAGGGCGACGGCCCGAACTATCCGCCCAGCTTCAAAGACCCGCTCCACGCGGGTACCGAATTCGAGCTCATCGAGCAGCGTCCCGGCTGGTTCCACATCCGCCTGTCGGACGGGACCGAGGCCTGGGTGCCTCAAGACGGCGCCGAGCCGGTGTGACGCAGCTCCACCAAGACCATGTCATGGCGTTACCTTCGGTACACTGCCCCGCATTCAAAGCCTGGTGTTTTTCTGGTTTTGGCTGGCGTTCAATAGGGAACAGGATGGGTGGTATGGGGAGGAAACCCCATTCGATATGGGGATAATCTGCTCAAGCCTTCTAATCCGTCAGTGAATCCCACACCGGCGCAGGTCGATTCCGTTGTAGCCGGTGACGCGCAGTCGCGGACATTCTTCGGGGTTTTCCCTCGCGGGATCAGGGAGCGACGCGTCACGCACAAGTTCAGCTATTTGGGAGCTCAGCATGACCGAAACAGCCGTCATAACACAGCGGGTGGGCGCACTGCGGCGGGAGAAGGAAGGCAAGTATCTGACTTTCGCCCTGGCCCATGAGGAGTATGGGCTGGAGATCCTGAAGGTCCGGGAAATCATCGGCTACATGGATGTCACGGCCATTCCGCAGACGCCGTCATACGTCAAGGGGGTCATCAATCTGCGGGGCCAGGTCATCCCGGTCGTAGATCTCCGCGCCAAGTTCGGCATGGAGTCTGTGGGGATCACCGACGAAACTTGCATCATCGTCGTGGAAATCACCCACACGCAGCGGAAGTTCAGTACGGGCATCATCGTGGACCGCGTCCAGGAAGTCCTGGACATCGCAGGCAAGGACATCGAAGAGGCCCCGCAGTTCGGCGCGTCGGTGGACACCGACTTCATCCTGGGCATGGGCAAGATCGGCGACAAGGTCAAAATCCTGCTGGACATCGACCGCGTCCTGGCCGGCGGCGATCCCGGCGTCCTGGCCGGCGGGACGACCGAACTCTAGGGACCATCCACTCTTCAGAAGCACACCTTTGTTTCACACGACGTAACGTAACCACCGCATAGAAAGGAAGATCGATGTTCAAGAACCTCAAACTCGCAACAAAAATGGGCATGGGATTTGGCGTCCTGATCGTGCTCTCGGGGATTCTCGGCTTCGTCGGCTGGAATGGCCTGACCGGCGTCGCAACGAACGCTCACCTCAGCAGCAGCGGCAACGAGTGTCTCACCGCGCTCGACCAGTGTGGCTCCCTTCGCAGGGAGTTCGCTCTGCAAGGTTTCAAGAAGGCCGCAAACGAGGAGAAGGACGCGGCCGCGAAATGGCAGGAAGCGTACGACGCCACGCTGGCAAGTCTTGAGAAACTCGAACATAATGAGGACCTCGGCGACGCCGACAGGGCGACTGTGGCGGAAGCCGTAAGCAAGATGTCCCCGTACCGAAATGCGTTCGAACAGCAGAAGGAAGGCCGCAAGACCAAGGACGCGGCGTTTCAGGTCTGGGCGAAGATCGGCTGGGATGTCACGGCAGCGGTCACCAAGGTCATTGCGGACGTTGTGGAGCCGGCGCGGAAAGCCGCCGAGAAGAGCAACGATCTGGCCACGATGGTCCAGTGGAACGCCATCGCCACGCAGCTCGACGAAGCCGTCTTCCAGCAGTTTCTCGTGCTTCGCATCAACGGCGTGTTCCTCGTCGCGACGAACACCGACGAACAGTGGACCGCTCTTCAGAACCAGCTCGTCAGGACGAAGGCGAATTTCGCCGCGTGGTCCGATCTGGTCAGGGGAAACGCGGAACTGGAGGCCGTGGCCCGCGATCTGACGAATTACCTGAACAGCTATGAGCAGGCGGCGCAGCAGTACCATTCGGGCATCCTGGGCGAACGGGCCGCGGATGCCGAGATGGCGAAGGCGGCCAACGCCGTCCGCGACGCCATCGGTCGTCTCCAGACATCGCTGAACGGTCAGATGGAGAAGCAGACCGCGCGAACGAACGCCGTGATGATCATTATGGCGGTCTCCAACATCATCCTCGGCATCGTCATGGCAGTTCTGATCACGCTGAGCATCACCAAGCCGATCAATCGGATCATTCACGGCCTGACCGATGGCGCCGAGCAGGTGGCCTCGGCTTCGGGTCAGGTCTCCGCGGCTTCGCAGTCGCTGGCTGAAGGGGCGACCGAACAGGCCGCAGGTTTGGAGGAGACCTCTTCGAGTCTCGAAGAGATGTCCAGCATGACCAAGCAGAACGCCGACAACGCCCAGCAGGCCAACACCCTGGCCGCCGAGGCCAAAAAGGCCGCCGCGACCGGCGCCGAATCGATGAGCCGGATGAACGCCGCGATCCAGGAGATCCAGAAGAGCTCCGATGAGACCGCCAAGATCATCAAGGTGATCGACGAGATCGCGTTTCAGACCAACCTGCTGGCGCTGAACGCAGCGGTCGAGGCCGCTCGCGCGGGCGAAGCAGGCAAGGGCTTCGCGGTCGTTGCGGAAGAGGTGCGAAACCTCGCGATGCGGTCTGCGGAAGCCGCCAAGAATACCGCGAGTATGATCGAGGAATCGGTCAAGAACTCCAAGAACGGCGTGGACATCGCCGGCGAAGTCAGCAAAGTCCTCGAAGAGATCGTCCAGAGCGTGGGCAAGACGACGGACCTGGTCAGCGAGATCGCCGCGGCCTCTCAGGAGCAGGCGCAGGGAATCGACCAGGTGAACACCGCGGTTTCTCAGATGGACAAGGTAACGCAGCAGAACGCAGCGAACGCCGAGGAATCGGCCAGCGCGTCGGAAGAGCTCAGCGCGCAGGCCGAGAGCATGAACGACATCGTCAACGAACTCGTGTCCCTCGTTCGAGGCGCTTCGGCTGCCACGCAGCATTCGGGCGGCAGGGGCCGGCATTCGGGAAAGCAGTCGGTCGAACACGGTTTTCACGAGGCGTCGTCGAGCAGGGGCGGGAGCGCTCATTTAAAGCGTTCGGATGAGCCGTTCCATCAGATCGCCAAGGCGTCGGCGGAAGACCGATCCCATGCTGCCGACAGGGCGAAAGTCGCCGCGGGGCGGGCCATTCCGCTGGAGGAGCCGGATGACTTGCAGGGCTTCAACAACTGAGCCCGAGTGCTGCATCCGCCGGGCTCGGCTGGGACGAAGAAACGATTCATAATCGTGTCGCAACGGTCCTTATGGGACTGCCCATGCCTTGGATGCATCGCCCGGTCGGATCGCGACCGAACACGACAAAAAGCTCCATAAATTCGCAAAACCGACTTGAGGGGGGCTGCTTGCGGGCCGATTTAGGGAGTGAATGGGGTCCGCCGGCACGGACCCCGGGTCGCGGGCCACGGGCCGTCAAGGGGGTGTGAGGGACCGTACTGACCTGGTTGACCGCATTGACAATGAGGTCAATCCGGTCAACCAGGTCAATAAGGTTCCACCCCAGGGCGCCAGCAACATTTTGTCTTAGAGGAGTTGGTATGGGAAAGTCACTGATGATTGTGGATGACTCGGCCACGATGCGCAAGATCATTATGCGGACCGTGCGGATGTCGGGTCTGGAGTTCGAGCGAACCGAGGAAGCCGGCAGCGGCGTCGAGGCCCTGGAAAAGCTGAAAACCGGGCCGATCGACGTCGTGCTCTGCGACATCAACATGCCGGAGATGAACGGCACGGAGATGGTCAAGCAGGCGCGGCAACTGCCGACGTGCGCCGCCACCAAGATCATCATGGTCTCGACGGAGAGTTCCGAAGACCTGATCAAGCAGGTGATGGCCGACGGGGCGAACGGCTACATCACCAAGCCGTTTACGCCGGAGAAGTTCCAGGAAAAACTGGCGCCCTTGCTGAACTGACTACTGCGGAGAAAGAAAACATGATCACAACCGTGTCGCTGAAGGATGCGTTGCTCGACAGCGCCAGAGAAGTGTTCGAGACGATGGTGTTTATGGCTTTGGAGGGGCTGGAAGACGATACGACGAACCTGGGGGACCCCACCCTTCTCGGATCGATCACGTTCAAGGGGAATCTCGAAGGGTGCCTGGGCGTCTGCTGCGATGAGGCTTGCGCTCGCACCATCGCGGCGAACATGCTGGGCATGACGTCGCTGGAGGAACTGACCGACAACGACGTCAGCGACGCCATGGGCGAGATTGCCAACATGGTGATGGGGGCCGTGAAGGCCCGCATCCAGAACGAGGTCGGCTCGATCGAGGTGTCGATTCCCTCCGTCGTGCAGGGACGCGAGCTGAGGAACAGCCTCGGGGAGGGCGCGGTCCAAGTCAAGATTCGCGTCAATATTGAAGAGCAGTACCGTGGGGAATTCTCCCTGCAGTACCGCGAAGGCCGCCCGAACGACGTCCCATAAGGATGAACGATGGCAGTGGCAGGAACCGACATTGCGGTCCGTCTGGCCGAGCTGTCCGACAATGCCTTCGCGGCGTTCTGCGAAGACATCGCCGGGATGTTCGGCGTTGAGATGCGGTGCGACCGCCGGCAGACCCTGACGGCACCGGCGCGGAGTCTTCGAGATCATTTCAAGAAGCTCTCCGTGGCGCATTTGTCCAAGGCCGACGGAGCTCTGAACGGGACCTTTCACCTGGTGTTCGATCAAGGGGGATTGTTCATTCTCTCCGGCGTGGTCGTCATGTTGCCCGAGTCCCGGATCCTCGAAGAGGCCAAACGGGGATCCATGGAAAACGCCACGAACATGGAGGACGCCGCTCGCGAGGTCGGCAACCTTCTGGTGGGTTCCTGGGACCGCATCTTCCGAGAGGAATGTCCCGGCCACGAGCACTTCGTCAAAACGAGCACTTTCATCGGCAAACCCTGGGACAAGCCCGAGCAGGTCGAGTTGCAGGCCGATGGCGAGGTCGAAGTCGTCCTGTATGAGATGACGGTCGAGCCATATCCGTCCTTCACTTGTGCGGCGGTATTTCCCCGCAAGGTGTTGAGCCGCTTTGGAGAATCCAGTCCGGCCGCGAAACCGGAGAAACCCAAGGCGGCCGAACCGCCTGTCGCGCCGGCGCAGAGTCCGGCTCCCGTCGCACAGAAGCCATCCCCCGAGCCCACGGCCGGTCCGACCGCTGGGGCTCCGCCTGCCCAGAAGCCTGCGTCGTCTAACGCGGAGGAGGCGTCCGCCACGCCGCAGGCCGCGCAGACGCCGATCGCCAGGAGCGACGTGGCGACGGTTTCGGTTCCTCCCGCAGGAGAACCCGCGAGTCCTGTTGCCTCGCCTTCTCCGAAGCCTGGCCAGATCGATGGCGTGATTCCGCCCGGACGCAGAAGCCCGGCCATCGACGCGGGCATGCTGCCTTCGGAACTGGCTTCCGCGGAGTCCGGCGGCGCGTCTCGTCCCTCCAGCTTCTCGTTTCTCGACGCGGCCTACATCCAGTCCGGACCTCAATCCGGCCTCGCGGAGTTCATGTCTCTGCGAGCTTGTGAGATTATGGAAAAAGACGTTGTCTGGGCCGGTCCGGAGGAGACGGTCCAGGACGTCATCGCCAAGATGCAGCAACACAACGTCGGCTACATCCTGATCGGCGCCAACGGGGCGCTCGAAGGACTGGTCTCCAACTCCAACATTCTGGGGGCCGTCAGCTTGTATCTGCGTCCGATGTTCGCCAAGTGGCGGCGCCCGCAGGACGACGCGACGCTTGGCGTGAAGATCAAATGGATCATGAGCCGTCCGGTTCGGACGGTTCGCCCGGACGCGACGGTGGCCGGAATGATCGAGAGCATGCGACGCTGCGGGGGGCGATGTCTGCCCGTGGTCGATGCGAAGGGAGCCGTGCAGGGGATCGTCACCGTCTTCGACATCCTCCTGCGGATTCTGGAATCCGACAAAAGTATCTCCTGGCAGGGCCGGCCGCCGCAGGCGCCTCCCCTGATGCTGTGAACGTGACTCCCTTGGCCAGGAACTCGATGGGGACGGGATGGAAGGCAACGGTATGGAAAACGACACCAGGTTGAATCAACTTGTCGAACAGGCCGCGTGTTGCTTCACGATGCTCAACCCGGCCGATTCGTCCGACGTGAAGCAACTTCAGGACGTTCTCGGACAGATCGGCGAGGTCGTCGCGGGACTCGATCCGTGTCCGGCGGACCTGCGGATGCAGCTCCAGGGCAAGACCGGTGAAACCGTCCAGACGCTTCAGCGGGTGATGCAGCAACAGGTCGACGACACCGACAAAGCGATGGAGGTCGTGTCGCAGGCGATCTGCTCGATCCAGCAGTTGATTCGCGGGCTTGCGGAGCCTCAGGCTCCTGCGTCCGCTTCCAGCCCTGTCGCAGTTCCCTCGCAGGACCCGGCGCCGGCCGCTACCAAGGCGATGACGATCTCCGAAGAGGATGCGCCGCTGGTTCTGGACTTCATCGCGGAGGCGGGAGAGCACATCGAAACCGCGGAGTCCGCCTTGCTGGAGTTGGAGAACCATCCCGGCGACGGCGAACTGGTCAACAAGATCTTCCGTGCCTTCCACACGATCAAGGGAATGGCGGGCTTTCTGAATCTCTCGGACATCCAGTCGCTGGCCCATTCGGCGGAGAATCTGCTGGACCTGGCGCGCAAGAATCAACTGGTCATGGCCGGGGTCAACAGCGACGTGGCCTTCGAGTCCATCGACGCTCTCAAGAAGATGATCGCCGGGCTGAAGAACTCGCTGGAATCCGGGTCGCCGGTCGCAGCGTTCGAGCCGCTGCCCGGGTTGTTGGAGAAACTCAAGGCAGCCGCGGAGGGCAAGGCCCTTCCGGCGCCGCAACCGGCGGCGGTTTCGCAGCCGAACGGTGAAGCCCGACCCGCCCCCAGGCCGGAGGAGACCGACAAGAAACTCGATTCGATCCTCGACGACGCATCGGACACCCGCAAGGCCAAGACTTCCGGCGCATCGGGCTCGGTCACGGCCGAGGACAAGGTCAAGGTGAGTATCACCCGCCTGGACAGCCTGATCAATCTGGCGGGCGAACTGGTCATCGCGCAATTGATGGTCGCCGAGCAGGTCAACAGTTCGGAGTCGTTCGAGCACGAGCTGGCCCGCAAGGTCAGCCACCAGGGCAAAATCGTCCGCGAGCTTCAGGAACTCTCGATGGCCATGCGGATGGTGCCGGTCCAGGGCGTCTTTCAGAAGATGTCCCGACTGGCCCGCGACCTGACGCGCAAGGCCGAGAAGCAGGTCGATTTCGTCACCAGCGGCGAGGAGACCGAGCTGGACCGCACGGTCGTGGACAAGATTGCCGATCCCCTCGTGCACATGGTTCGCAACGCTCTCGATCACGGCGTGGAAAAGGCCGAGGACCGCGTCAAGGCGGGCAAGAGCCCCACCGGACACGTGGAGCTTCGGGCTTTCCACCAGGCCGGCAACATCGTGATCGAACTGCAGGACGACGGCAAAGGGCTCGACAAGGACCGGATCGTGAAGAAAGCGGTGGATCAGGGGCTCCTCGAGCCCGGCCAGGAGGTTTCTGATGAAGAGGCCTTCAAGCTGATCTTCCATCCGGGCCTCTCGACAGCCGAGAAGATCACAAGCATCTCCGGCCGAGGCGTCGGGATGGACGTCGTCAAGAAGAACATCGAGGCCCTGCGAGGCCGCGTCGACATCAGCTCGATCAAGGGCAAGGGCACCACGTTCACGATCCGTCTGCCGCTGACGCTGGCCGTCATTGACGGGCAAGTCGTCCGTATCGGCGAGGCCCGCTATATCGTCCCCATCAACGCGATCGTGCGGAGCCTGCGTCCGACTCGTGAACAGATCTCCACGGTCCAAGGCCGCGGCGAAATGGTCCTGGAACGCGGCGAGTTGATTCCGCTGGTTCGCCTCTACCGGCTGCTGAGGGTCGTTCCTTCGACGGAGGAAGCCACCGAGGCTTTGATCGTGGTCGTCGAAGAGGACGGCCGCAAATGCTGTCTGATGGTGGACGACCTGTTGGCGCAGCAGCAGGTGGTGATCAAGAGTCTGGGCGAGGCGCTCGGACGCGTCCGAGGCGTCTCCGGCGGCGCGATCATGGGCGATGGACGAGTCACCTTGATTCTGGATATTCCTGGCCTTGTGGAACTGGCCCAGGAACACTGACATTCGGAGACAATCGTATGACGACACTGACCATGCAGGACATCACGCTGGGAGAGCAGGAATTCCGGCTCATCAGCGATCTGGTATACGAGCATTGCGGGATCAATCTCCACGACGGAAAGAAGGAGTTGGTTCGCGCCCGCCTGGCCAAGCGTCTGCGCGAAAGCGGGTTTGCGAGCTTCTCGGATTACATCCGCCACGTCATGGACGATCCGACCGGTCGGGAGTTCTCGCTCCTCGTGGACTCGCTCAGCACGAACCTGACGAAGTTCTTCCGCGAGGACCAGCATTTCGCGTATATGCGGTCTCAGTTGCTGCCCCGCATTCTGGGGGCCAAACAGGGCGGCCGGGAGCTTCGGATTCGCGGCTGGAGCGCGGGCTGCTCCACCGGCGAGGAGCCGTACTCGATCGCGATCACGCTTCTGGAGGCCATCCAGGGCAAGGGCCGTTGGGACGTCAAGCTCCTGGCCACCGACGTCTCGACGCGGGTCCTCGAACAGGCCCAGCGCGGGCTCTACGACAAGGACCGGATCGAGCCGATCCCGCTGCCGCTCCGGAGCAAGTACCTCAACCACGTTCGGGAACGAGGCCGGGATTTGTACGAAGTGGGCGACGCTCTGCGCAATGTGGTGATCTTCCGATACCTGAATCTGATGCAGGAGTGGCCCGTCAAGGGGCCTCTGGATTTCATCTTCTGCCGCAACGTCATGATCTATTTCGATAAGCCGACCCAGGGTCGCCTGATTAATCGATACTACGATCTCCTCGGTTCTGGCGGGGTTCTGTTCACGGGACATTCCGAGTCGCTGACAGGAATCGACCACAAGTTTCGATACGTTCAACCGACGATTTACACCAAGCCGTAGAGGGCGATCATGGTCAAGACTCGAATAGTGATCGACATTTCGGATGCCAAAGTCTCCGACAATCCCGGCGATGTCCTGGTGACCTACTCGCTGGGCTCGTGCATCGGAGTCTGCCTGTACGATCCGGGCGCCCACATCGGCGGGATGCTCCACTATCAGTTGCCGACCTCGACGATGGACCCGTCGCGGGCGCAATCCAAGCCCTTCATGTTCGCCGACACCGGAATGAAACTGCTGGTGGACAAGCTGATCTCGATGGGGGCCAACAAGAAACGTCTGCAAGTCCGTTTGGCGGGCGGGGCTTCGATGGCCACCGGGCCCCAGGGCTTCGACATCGGCAAGCGCAACTACCTGGCGATTCGCAAGATCCTCTGGAGCCACGGTTTGATTATCAACTCCGAGGACGTCGGCGGCAACTCCGCCCGAAACCTGTACCTCGACATGGGCGATGGGACGGTCACCGTCCGCTCCAGCGGCCTGGAGAAGACCCTTCGATAGAAGGCGGCTCATGCCGGATTGAAGATCCGAAACCTGATAGCCGAGAGGCATATATGACTCTGACAATCAACAATACGGTGAAGGTACTGATCGTCGACGACTCCGCGATCGTCCGCAAGATTCTCTCCCAGGAACTGAGCCGGCATTCGGGAATCGAGATCGTCGGGACCGCGCCCGATCCGTTCATCGCCCGCGACAAGATCGTCGCCCTCAATCCCGACGTGCTGACGCTGGACGTCGAAATGCCGCGTATGGACGGCATCACGTTCCTCCGCAAGTTGATGAAGCACCATCCGATGCCGGTGATCGTGCTCAGTTCCCTGACGCCGCAGGGCGGACAGACCGCGATGGAGGCCCTGGACGCCGGCGCGGTCGAAGTGATGTGCAAGCCCGGCGGCTCCTTCAGCGTCGGAGACGTCTGCACCGTCCTGGTGGACAAGATCAAGGCCGCCTCGCGGGCCCGCATCGACCGCAGGCCGACCCTCGCCTCCGGCGGCGGCGCGCCCCAGCGTCTGAGCATGACCGAAACCACCAACAAGATCTTCGCCATCGGCGCCTCCACCGGAGGCGTCCAGGCGCTCACCTGCGTGCTCTCGATGTTCCCCGCCAACGCGCCGGGAACGGTCATCGTCCAGCACATGCCCGCCCATTTCACCACGTCCTTCGCCCAGCGGCTCAACAGCGAGTGCGCCGTGAGCGTGAAGGAGGCCGACGACGGCGACCACGTCGTGCCCGGCCGGGTGCTCATCGCCCCCGGCGGCCTGCACATGCTGCTCCAGCGTTCGGGCGCGAATTACTTCGTCACGCTGCGGGACGGACCGCAGGTGTGCCACCAGAGGCCGAGCGTCGAGGTCCTGTTCAACTCGGTGGCCAAGTACGCCGGCGCCAACGCGATCGGCGCGATCCTGACCGGCATGGGCGACGACGGCGCGACGGGTTTGCTGACCATGCGCCAGGCCGGCGCCCACACGATCGCCCAGGACGAACAGTCCTGCGTCGTCTTCGGCATGCCCAAAGAGGCCATCGCCCGAGGCGGCGCGGAGCGAATCGTCCCTCTGACCAAGGTCGCGGAGAACCTGATCAACTTCGCGAGAGTGTGACGCAAGCGGCCGAGCCGGCTCGGAAAATTCGAATTTCGAAGTACGAAATCCGAAACAAATCCGGCTCATCCGGTTTTCGCATGCTTCTGTGGTTTCGGCACGCCGCAAGCGGCGTGCGGAGGAGGTTTTCCGCTTTGAGCCAATCGTATGGAGGGGTGATCCGAGACACCGGCCACGGGTCACCCGCCAGGCGTGCGTAGCACGCTGTCCATGCTGCTGGCGAAAAGCGCAAAATCTCCCAGGCCCGCCCGCCTCGGGCGGGATCGAACCGACTTCCGCCGAGGCGGCGGGAGTTTATCGCTTTGAGGCCTCCAGCAGGGTGGGGTGCTGTGCACGCCCAAACGGACGGGAGAATCTATCTTACACCATAACCGGATGAGCCACAAATCCCAAGGACCGAAACGCTGCCGCCCGCCGAGAAACCCGCTTCGAGCATTTGTGTTGTTCGTGCTTGTTTCGAATTTCGGGTCTTGTTTCGATCCGGGTGGCAGCGACAAGCGAAGCTTGTCGATGGTCTTTTTCTCACAGGGGCTATTGGAAAGCGACGAATAACTCGGCCGTCCAGCGAGACACGCCCTCAAGGCGAGTTGACTCCATCGGTCCCCATCGGGTATACTGATTTCTGGAAACGGACGGTGTACCGGTGGATGACACCCAAACAGGAGTGCGGAGGAAAAGGCATGGCGGAGATAGAGCATTCGAGACTTCGGCAGGTCATCTGTGCGATCGGCATTGTGGTTGGGCTCTGTCCACTGGTTGCCGGCAAAACCATCTACGTGGCCAACGATGGTTCCGCGGACCATGGAACGATTCAAGCCGCCATCGATGCCGCAAGCAATGGGGACACCGTCCTCGTAGCCCCCGGCACATACACAGGCGACGGCAACCGTGACATCGACTTTGGAGGCAAGGCCATCACCGTCAGGAGCGAGGCAGGACCCCGAGCCTGTATCATTGATGCTCAAGGGTCCACGAATGCTAGCCACCGCGGATTCTACTTCCACAGGGGGGAGCAGGGCGACTCGATTCTGGATGGTTTCACGATCACGGGGGGATGTCAACCCTATGTGGGAGGGGGAGGGGTGTATTGTTCTGGGAGTAGTCCAACCATACGGAACTGTGTCATCGTAGGTAACGCTGCAGGCGGAGGCGGAGGCTTGACGCTAGGCGATTCGAACGCAGTTGTATCGAACTGCATCGTTGCCGGCAACCGTACCCTGTCCCTAGCTGGTAACAGTCAGGTTGGAGGCGGCCTTGGCCATGGGGGCGATGGTCACGTAATCCTGCGGAACTGCACCATATATGACAACCGTGCCCTATACGGAGGTGGCGTTTATGCCGGACTCGGTTGCTGGGGCAAGATCTCATTGGTCAACTGTATCCTGTTCGGCAACAGAGCAAGGTCTGGGGGGAATCAGATCTCCCGTGCTCCTACGAACATGATCATACCGGCTATCGGCGTTGAGATCAGAAACTGTCTGATCGAGGATGATCCCAACGCCCTTGGAGGAAGCGTGCATTTGAGCCACATGACTGATTGCATCCAGGGCGATCCGTTGTTCGCGGACCCGGGGCATTGGAAACACGACAATCCGACTTTCACAACCGCAAGAGATATCTGGACTGATGGCGACTACCACCTGAAGTCTCAGGCGGGGCGCTGGCACCCGAACATCGGCAGTTGGATACAAGACGATGTGACAAGTCCCTGCATCGACGCGGGTGATCCGAACAGTCCTGTAGGCGGGGAGCCTGCTCCCAACGGTGGGCGGATCAATATGGGGGCTTATGGTGGAACGGTGGAGGCGAGCAAGTCGCCCTTGGGGCTTTCCGGCAAGTACGGCGGGGGGTATGGGACGATGGGGAATCCCTATCTGATCTTCACGGCCGAGCAGTTTGACGCGATCGGGGCCGAGCCTGCCGATTGGGACAAACATTTCAAACTCATGGCCGACATTGATCTAAGCGGCTACCCAGGGCACGAACTCCACCTCCTCGGCATTGACGACACCAGCCCCTTCTCGGGCGTCTTCGATGGCGACGGGCACGCGATCTTCGGGCTCGGGCGAAATAGCACCCAGGAGTACACCAGCGGGGCTCTCTTCGGATGTCTGACCGGAACGGTCAAAGGCGTCGGTCTGATCGATCCGAACGTGGGCGGACGGCTCCTGTACTACACAGGCTCGCTCGTTGGCGACAATCATGGCACGATCAGCAACTGCTATGCCCACGACGTCAACGTCGTCGGCGCGGGCTGGTACGCAGGCGGCCTGGTCGGACGCAATCTGGGTACGATCGCCGACTGCAATTCGACGGGCGTGGTCCATGACCGCAGCGCGGGCGGCCTCGTAGGCCGCAACGGCGGCACGATCACAGGCTGCCGCTCGGCGGCCGTTGTCTCCGCGGACACCATCGCCGGCGGGCTCGTGGGCAGCAACATCAGCGGCACGATCGCCAACTCATGCTCGACCGGCACCGTCACCGGCGACGACCGGACCGGCGGCCTCGTCGGAAACAACTACGAGGGGACCATCACCTGCTGTTATTCCTCGGCCGAAGTCGTCGGCAATGATGGCGTGGGCGGCTTGGTCGGCGAGAACTGGCAAGGGCTGGTCACGAACTGCTACTCAGCGGCCAACGTCCAGGGCGACCGCCTGACCGGCGGCCTCGTCGGCGACAGCGGCGGCGGGGCGATTACGAACTGCTACGCGACGGGTCCGACGACAGGCCGTTGGCCCGTTGGCGGAATCACCCACTGGCGTCACGACGACGACGTGGTGACCGGGTGCTTCTGGGACATGGAGACCACCGGCTGCTCCCTGAGCGCCGCCGGCACAGGCAAGACGACCGCCCAAATGCAAACGGCAGCCGCCTTCCTCGCTGCCGGTTGGGACTTCACCGGCGAGACCGCTAACGGCGTCGAAGACGTCTGGCAGATTGCGGAAGGGCAGGACTATCCGCGATTGTTCTGGGAAACCAAATCCAAATGAACTTGTCTGAAGGCCCCGCGGGGCGACTTCTGTCATCCTGAGGCAAAGCCGAAGGATCTGGGCATCGGACGAAATGGTTCTCCCGTTCGCAGGCCAGATCCTTCACTTCGCTGCGCTTCGTTCAGGATGACAGAAGCCATGCCTGACACAATGTCTATCCTGCCAGGGACTCCTGGAGCTTCTCCGCTTTCTCGAAGACGAAGCCCTGGGGGCCGGCGTCGATGCGGATCGTGTCCCCGTCGGTGAATTTGCCGGCCAGGAGCTCCATCGCCAGCGGGTTCTCGATCTCCTGCTGGATCGTCCGCTTGAGCGGGCGGGCGCCGAAGACCGGGTCGTAGCCCTGCTCCATGATGAGGTCCCTGGCCTTGTCGGTGAACTCCAGGCGAATCTTGCGATCCTCGAGCCGTTCGGAGAGATAAGCGAGCTGGATGTCGACGATCTTCTTGAGATGCTCGCGGTTGAGCATGTGGAAGACGATCACCTCGTCGATCCGGTTGAGGAACTCCGGCTTGAAGACTTGTTTGAGGATGTCCTTGACGTGGGCCTCGATCTCCCAGTCGGCGCCTTGTTCCTCCGTCAGTTTCTGGATCTGCTGGCTGGCGATATTGCTGGTCATGATGATGACGGTGTTCTTGAAGTCGACCGTGCGGCCCTTGCCGTCGGTGAGCCGGCCGTCGTCGAAGACCTGCAACAGGACGTTGAAGACATCCGGATGCGCCTTCTCGACCTCGTCGAGCAGGATCACGGAATAGGGCTTTCGACGGACCGATTCGGTGAGCCGGCCGCCTTCCTCGTAGCCCACGTAGCCCGGAGGGGCGCCGATCAGGCGCGCCACCGAGTGCTGCTCCATGAACTCGCTCATATCGACGCGTACCATCGCGCTGGGGTCGTTGAACAGGAAGTCCGCGAGGGCCTTGGCCAGTTCGGTCTTGCCGACGCCGGTCGGGCCCAGGAACAGGAACGTCCCGATCGGTCGATTCGGATCGGAAAGCCCTGCACGGCTGCGGCGGACCGCGTTGCACAAGGCTACGACCGCCTCGTCCTGGCCCACGACTCGCCTGCGAATCTGCTCTTCCATGGTCATGAGCCGGTCTCGCTCGCCGGTCAGCAGGCGGGAGACCGGGATGCCGGTCCATTTAGCTACCACCTGGGCGATGCTCTCTTCGGTCACCTCGTTGTGCAGCATCTTGGCCTTTTCCGCATCGACCAGTTGCGCCTCACGCTGTGCGAGGTCCTTCTTGAGATTGGCGATGGTCTCGTATTTCAATCGGGCGGCCTTCTCCAGTTCGCCGCGGCGCTGCGCGTCCTCGAACTGCGTCTCGGCGTCCTCGATCTGCTGTTTGAGGGCCTTGATCTGGTCGATGCCGCCTTTCTCCAGTTCCCACTGGGCGGTGAGCCTGCGGTTCTGCTCCTCCAGGTCCGCCAGTTGTTGCTCCGCCTTCTTGAGCCGGTCCTGACTGGCGGTGTCTTTCTCCTTCTTGAGGGCCTCCCGTTCGATCTGGAGCTGGATGATCCGTCGGCGGATGTCGTCCAGCTCCGCAGGCAGCGAGTCGTTTTCGATCCGCAGCTTGGACGCGGCCTCGTCGATCAGGTCGATGGCCTTGTCGGGCAGCCAGCGGTCGGTGATGTACCGCTGCGAGAGGGTGGCTGCCGAGACGATCGCGGCGTCGGTGATTCGCACGCCGTGATGGGTCTCGTAGCGGTTCTTGAGTCCGCGGAGGATCGCGATTGTCGCCTCGATGGTGGGCGGCTCCACGAGGATCTGTTGGAAGCGTCGCTCCAGGGCGGCGTCTTTCTCGATGCGTTTGCGGTATTCGTCGATGGTGGTCGCGCCGATGCAACGCAACTCGCCTCTCGCCAGCGAGGGCTTGAGCAGGTTGCCTGCGTCCATCGCGCCTTCGGCGCCGCCTGCTCCGACGACCGTGTGCAATTCGTCGATGAACAGGATGATCTGTCCGTCGGCCGCGACGACCTCTTTGAGCACGGCTTTGAGCCGGTCTTCGAACTCGCCGCGGTACTTGGTGCCTGCGATCAGCGCGCCCATATCCAGCGCGATGACCCGCTTGTTCTTGAGGCCCGTCGGCACGTCGCCCGCGACGATTCGCTGGGCGAGCCCCTCGACGATCGCGGTCTTGCCGACGCCGGGCTCGCCGATCAGGACGGGATTGTTCTTGGTCCTGCGGTTCAGGACCTGCATGCAGCGACGGATCTCCTCGTCCCGTCCGATCACCGGGTCGAGCTTGCCCTTGCGGGCCTTCTCCAGCAGGTCGACGCCGTACCGTTCCAGGGCTTTGTACTTCTCCTCGGGGTTCTGGTCGGTGACCTTCGCGCCGCCGCGAACGTCGGCCAGGGCGCTCTGGATCTTGTCGGGCGTGATGGAATTGAGCTTGAGGATCTCGCGAGCGTCGCTCTTGATCGCGGCCAGCGAGAGCAGCAGGTGCTCGACGCTGAGGTATTCGTCGCCCATCTTGTCGGCGCGGTTCTGGGCGTCCAGCACGATCTGGTTGAACGCCGGGTCGGGCATCATCTGGCCGGCGCTGGTGCCCTGCGCCAGGCGACCCAACTCGCCCTCGGTCATGGTCTTGATCCGGCCGACGTTGGCGCCGATCTTCTTGAGGATCATCTCGGTAACGCCGCCCTCGTCGCTGAGCAGAGCGCCAAGCAGGTGCAGGGGCGACAAGACGGTATGGGATTTGGCCATCGCGATCTGTTGAGCGGTCGCCAGGGCCTCTTGGGCTTTCAGTGTGAATTTCTCAAATTTCATCTCTCGGTCCTCGTTGCACGCACAGGACGTTTCCAAATTGCCGACGCATGTTCATGGAGAACGGATGAGCAAATCGCATGCCCGCGCAGAAGATATCTGTAAATCGTTACTAATAAATGACTTGTGGTTCTTGTGGGGTAGGGAGAACGTGTCAAACTGGCAGGTCGATCTACACGTCTGGCGGGATACTTGCTCTCGGGGGCTTCGTGGGCGGGGTTTCAACCCAGCAACAGCAGCAGGATGTACAGCGTGTAGCCCCCGAGAAAGACCCCGGCCTGCCATCGCTCCAGCACGTGGCGTTTGCCCGTGAACATCCAGAGGAATAGCAGGACGCTGGAGACCACCAGCGCGCCGATATCGAGATTTGCCCGGGTTTCGAACGGGACGGGTCGGATCACCGCGCTGACGCCCAGAATGAAGAACAGGTTGAAGATGTTCGAACCGACGACGTTGCCGATCGCGATGTCGGGGTTCTTGCGGTAGGCGGCCGCGGCCGAGGTGGCCAATTCCGGCAGGGAGGTCCCCAAGGCTACGATGGTCAGGCCGATGATTGACTCGCTGATCCCCAGGGCGGTCGCCATCTTGACCGCGCCGCCCACAACCCAGCGACTGCCGAGGATCAAAGCTACGAAGCCGATCGCCATCATCACGCCGATCCGCTGGATGCTCATCTGGGCCTTGGGCACAGCGGAATCCACGCCCTCGAAGTTGCGTGCGATGCTCGCGGAGTAATACAGGAAGATCGCGAAGAAGCACAGCAGGACCAATCCGTCGGCCCGGCTCAGGACCGAGCCGGGCGCTCCGTCGATCAGCAGATCGTTGGCCGCGATGCCGACCACGATGGCGGCCAGGAGGCTCAGCGGGATCTCCCGCCAGACGGTGCCGCGGGTAACCACGAGCGGATAGATCACGCCGGAGACGCCCAGGATCAGAAGGATGTTGGCGATGTTGCTGCCGATGACGTTGCCGATCGTGATGCCGGTGTTGCCCTGGACGCTTGCGGTCACGTTGACCGCCAACTCGGGCAGCGACGTCCCGAATGCGACGACCGTCAGGCCGACCACGAGGTCCGACACACGCAGCCTGCGGGCCAGCGACGAGGCTGCCTCGACGAAGACGTCCGCGCCTTTGATCAACAACGCGAAACCGACCGGTATCAGCAAGTAGGCCAGCATGGCGATTTCTCAATCAAGAAACATGAATCCAAGGTCCTGCACGAAGGGCGTCATTATAGCGATTGTCTCGCCCATCGCAATCAGGCTGAATGCTGGACGCACGACCGATCCGGTGGTACGATCAGGACCCGATGCAACGACCGGTGGAATAGGAGGACTGAACTATGCCGTCCATGATGCTCATAGCGTATCTGACCGCTGCTCTGTGGGTTTCGCAGACGCCGACGATCGAGAAGAAGCCTTTTCACGCCTGGGCGCCGACGCCGCCGATGGGGTGGAACAGTTGGGATTGTTTCGGCTGCACCGTCACTGAGGAGCTGACCAAGGCCAACGCCGACTACATGGCCGAGCATCTCGCTCGCCACGGATGGCAGTACATCGTCGTGGACATCCAGTGGTACGAGCCGCAGTCGAAGGGGTGGGACTATGCCCGCAATCCCCAGCCCGTGCTGGATGAGTACGGCCGGTTATGGCCGGTGGTGGCCAAGTTTCCATCGTCCGCCGACGGCAGGGGGTTCAAACCGCTCGCCGACTACGTGCACGGCAAGGGCCTGAAATTCGGAGTCCACCTGATGCGAGGCATCCCGCGCGAAGCGGTCAAGCGCGACTGCCGCATTCTGGGCACGGATGTCACGGCCTCCGCGATCGCCAATACCGCCAGCACGTGTCCGTGGAATCCCGACATGTACGGCGTCGACATGTCCAAGCCCGGCGCGCAGGCCTACTACGACTCGGTCTTCAAACTGTTGGCCGAGTGGGAGGTCGACTACGTGAAGGTGGACGACCTGTCGCGTCCGTATCACCCTCAGAAGGCCGAGGTCGAAGCGATCCGCAAGGCCATCGACGCCTGCGGCCGACCTATGGTGCTGAGCACCTCGCCCGGCGCCACGCCATTGGGGGTCGCAGATCACGTCGCGACGCACGCCAATCTCTGGCGGCTCACCGACGACTTCTGGGACAGTTGGCCGCTGCTGAAGCAGGAGTTCGCGATCTGCAACCGCTGGTCGCCCTACATTGGGCCTGGGCATTGGCCGGACCCCGATATGCTTCCCCTGGGGGCGATTCACGTCGGGCCGCAGATGAACAAGGGCTGGACGAAATTCACCCGCGACGAGCAGGTGACGCTGATGACGCTGTTCTGCATGGTTCGTGCACCGCTGATGTTCGGCGGGCATCTACCCTGGAACGACGAGTTCACGCTGTCGCTGATCACCAACGATGAAGTGCTTGCCGTCGACCAGCACAGTCTCAACAACCGCCAGCTCTTCCGGGAGGACGACCTGATCGGCTGGGTGGCGGATGTGCCGGACTCGCAGGACAAGTACCTGGCTTTGTTCAACGCTCGCGATGCAGGCGACGGCTTCGACCACTCGAAGGCCCTCTTTGCCAGCGAGATCCTCCGCGGCCGCTCGAACCGCTCTGTGGAGATCACCGCGGACATCCGCGGCGCGCGCAAGCTGTTTCTCGTGGTCACCACGGCGGGCGACACTTTCGACTACGACCACGCCGACTGGATCGAGCCGCGATTGATCGGGCCCGGCGGCGAGAAGAAGCTGACCGATCTCCCGTGGGTCAAAGCGACCGCAGGTTGGGGCCAGGTCGCGGTCGGCAAGAACGCCTCAGGCCAGGATCTGACGTGGGATGGCAAGCCCGTCGCGTTCGGCATCGGCACGCATGCGCCGTCGGTGATCGAGTACGACCTGCCGGCGGGGTACGAGACGTTCAAGGCCACCGGCGCGATGGACGTCGGCAGTCGCGGCAGGGGATCGGTCCAGTTGTTCGTCTATTCCGAGCAGGCGGTCGTGCCTGTGCCTGAGAATGCGACGGTCACGGCGTCCCTTGTGGACGCAGGTTTCTCCGGCCCGGTTCGGGTTCGCGACCTGTGGTCCCACCAGGATCTGGGCGTCTTCGAGAAGACTTTCTCCCGGGACCTCGCCTTTCACGGTGCGGGCCTGTACCGCGTTTCGCCGGTTCAGATGCCGCTGAAGGTTGCGTTCGAGGGGAAGGCGTCGGAGCACAAGTGGATGCTGAAGGAATTGGACTCACAGTTGCCTTCCGACTGGTCCGAGTACGGGTTCCTCGTTCTGGAGCTGAAGACCTCGACGCCACAGCGGTTCTCCATATGGCTCCACACCGCCGACGGCAAGCGCCGGCTCATGATCCAGCCTTTCGGCCAAAACGCCTGGCTGCGGGCCTCGATTCCGCTGCAATACTTCAAGGGCAAGGACCAGCGAGGCATGGATCTGGCCTCCACGAACAACCGGCGCACGAACTCGTTCTGGATGAGTCTCTGGGGCCCGTTCGGGCAGTTGAAGAACGTCGAGGCCCTCAGCGTCGTGATGGACCATCCGCTGAATTCGCCCACGCTGGAGATTCGCTCGATCAAACTGGCCAAGGAGGATGCGGGCTCGGAGTTCCTGGAGGGCCAGCCGGTCGTCGATGAGTTCGGCCAATGGGCCCACGCAGACTGGCCTCGCAAGATCAAGAGCCGTGAGCAGTTGGAGAGGGAGATGGCCGAGGAGCGAAAGTCTTTCGCCGTCGGCGATGAGTTCGGCTATTGCGAATACGGCGGCTACAAGAACACGCAGGCCAAGGCGACGGGCTTCTTCCGAGTCGAGCAGATCGATGGCCGATGGTGGTTCGTGGACCCGCACGGGCACCTGTTCCTCTCCACCGGCGCCGACTGCATCGGGCCGGCGCGCGGTCAGGCGGGCGAGCAGAGCGGCGCCGCCCTCATCTACGACCGCATGGACGCCTGGGGCATGAACACGGTCGGCAACTGGTCGTCGCTGAGGCCGACGGACGAGGGCCGGCGAAAGGCCTACGTCACGTCGTTCCGCGGTCCCCGCGCAGAGCCTATGTACTTGGGCATGCCCGACGTGTACTCGGACGAATTCGCCCGCGGTGTCGACCAGGCCGCGGAAAGGCAGTGCGTTCCGCTCAGGAACGATCCGTGGCTGCTCGGATACTTCCTGGGCAACGAGCCGCCATGGGAGGGACGCGAGAGCGAGATGGTGGATATGTTCCTCAACGGTCCCGAGACGGCGACGCAAGCGAGACTCAAGGAGTACCTCGCCCAGGGCGATACGCCGAAACGTCGCGAGGAATTCGTCCACGGCATGTTCGAGCGGTACCTGAAGCTAATGGGCGACGCGATCAAGAAGTACGACGCGAATCACCTGAATCTCGGCATCCGTTTCGGCGGCGCCCCCGCGCCCGCCATCATGCAGATGGGCAAGGCCTTCGACGTCTGCAGCATCAATATCTACGAATACGAGCCGACGAAGCAGTTGAAGGCTCTGTACGAAGCGACGGGCCGGCCGCTTCTGATCGGCGAGTTCCATTTCGGCGTCCCCGCCGACGGCTTGGGCGCAGGTCTCGTGCAGACGGCCAATCAGATCGAGCGAGCCAAGGGCTACCGCTACTACGTCGAGCAGGCGGCGGCTCTGCCCGGCTTCCTAGGGGCCCACTGGTTCCAGTGGAGCGACCAGCCGGTCCTGGGTCGCATGGACGGCGAAAACTACAACATCGGATTCGTCGATGTCACGAACCGTCCCTACCCCGAGATGGTAGAAGCTGCGAAGGCGACGCACAAGCGTCTGTACGACGTCCACAGCGGCAAGCTGCCGCCCTTTGCCGAGCGGCCGAAAGCGTCCGCGGCGGGAACGCCTGCGTCGCCCTGGTGAGCGGCCGCGCGAGGCGTCTATGCAGCAAAGCGTTGGAGTCAAAGGATCGCATGGGAAGATACTTGAGTTGCGGCATTCGTGTTCTTGTTGTCATGGTGGTTCTGGCGGGCGTGTTCTATCGCGTCAAGCTGTCGCCGATCCCAGTGTCGGCTGTCGTCGTCGCGCGGGGCCCCGTCGAGGCTGAGGTGATGGGCACCGGGACCCTCACCGCGCACACCAAGGCGACGATCGGCCCGGAAATCGCAGGCCGGATCGTCGAGTTGAAGGTTGACCAGAACGACGAAGTGACTAAGGGGCAGCTTCTCGCCCGTCTGGACGACTCCGATTTGCGGGAGCAGCAGGCGATCGCCAAGGCCAACCTGGAGGCGGCTCAGGCGACCCTCGATCGCGCCAAAGCCGAGCGGAAACGGGCCGAAGCGGTGGTCACCCAGGCCCGGCGCGAATACGACCGCCAATCGCAGCTCCAGGCCAAGCAGATCGCGTCGGAATCCGATCTGGACAAGGCCCGTGAGCTGTTGCACGTGGCGGAGGCCGAAGAGGCGAGGGCTATCGCGGCCGTGGCCGAGTCGCAGCGATTGATCGTCGCGGCCGAGCGAACGCTGGATTATCAGAACGTTCGCTTGGACGATACGAACATCACCAGTCCGTTCGACGGTCTGATCACCCGTCGAGACCGCGACCTGGGCGACGTGGTCGTTCCTGGGGCCGGCGTGTTCCAGTTGATTTCGACGCGGGACCTTTGGGTCTCCGCGTGGGTCGATGAGTCCTTTCGTGCCGTGCTGAAGCCCGGCCAGAAGGCGAGGATCGTCTTTCGCTCGGAACCGAAGAAAGACTATGCGGGTTCGGTCATCCGCATCAGTCCTGAGGTGGACCGCGAAACCCGCGAATTCCTGGTCGACGTCAAGCCCGATCAATTGCCGCAGGGCTGGGCGGTCGGGCAGCGGGCCGAGGTCTTCATCACCACCGGCGCCAAGGAAGACGTCGTCCGCATTCCCGGTAGAATGATTCGCTGGCGGGACAACCAGGCGGGAGTCTGGGTGAACGAGAACGGCAAAGCCTCCTGGCGAACGCTTGAACTGGGCATGGCCGGCAGAGAGTTCAGCGAGGTCGTTCGGGGCCTGGAGGAGAAGGACACGCTGATCGTCCCAGGCGAAGCGCAAGCGAAGAAATTGCAGCCGGGCCGGCGGGTGGTGCAGGCAGAATGAATCTGGCCATGAGAGATATTCGCCACAAGCTCAGCCGGTTCCTGCTGACCGCGTTGGGCATCGGCCTGCTGCTGATGGTCGTCATGGGCATGGCCGGGATCTACCAGGGGCTCAGCGAGGACGCGCTGTGTTTCCTGGAGCGGACGAAGGCCGACCTCTGGGTCGTTCAGAAGGGCACTCGCGGCCCGTTCGCGGAAATCTCCCGCATTCCATGGAGTCTGGAGGATCGCGTCCACGCGGTCACCGGCGTATCGAGTGCGCGGGCTTTCGTGTCGCACACGATCCAGCGGGAATTCCGGGGTCGGCCTGTCCGCATGGTCGTGCAGGGTCTGGCCTGGCCGCGAGACGATGGACGCAGCCTGCCGCTGGTCGCGGGACGATCACTCGGTCAGGCTCACTATGAGATGATCGCCGACCGCTCCCTCGGCATGAGGCTGGGCGACGGCATTCGTCTGGGCAAGGATGTATACACCGTGGTGGGAGTCACCGCGGGCATGGTCGGCCAAAGCGGCGACGGCATCGCGTTCTTCACGGTCCCCGATGCGATCGCGATCCAGTACGATACGCCGGGGGAGGCTGTCCGCATTGAGCGACAGGCCCGTCGATCCCGTCTGACAAAGCAGGACTTGGGCAACACGCAGCCTCTGCTCCTGGAGAGGGCGGCAGGCCCTGCGTCGGATCTTCCGGCCCTGGGCACTCAGAACGTCAGCGCGATCATGGTGAACGCAACGTTGGGAACGGACCCGGCGCAGGTGGCCGGCGCCCTCTCGGGCTGGAGCGACATCACGGTCCATACCAACGACGCGCAGCGGGAACTGCTGCTCAAGGCGATCGAACGCAACCGCAAGCAGATCGGCATGTTTCGCGTGCTGCTGGTGATCATTTCCGCCATCATCATGGCGCTGATCCTGTATACGTTGACGCTGGACAAGGTTCACGACATCGCCATGCTCAAGCTGATGGGCGCGAGAAATCGTGTTATCGTCGCACTGATCGTGCAGCAGGCGTTGCTCTTGGGAGCGATGGGGTACGGCCTGGCCTACGGCATCGGGCTTTGGGTCTTTCCGTTGTTCCCCCGTCGCGTGGCCATCACCGACGAGGACCTCGTGCAGCTTGCGACCATCGTTCTGGCCATTTCCATCCTGTCGAGCCTTCTGGGCATCTGGAAGGCGATGTCCATTCAACCCAACGAGATCCTGTCATGAGAAGCGCCATCCAATCCGACGCTCCTTCGGTCGACGTCCGGTCGCTCACGAAAGTCTACGGACGCGGCAACACCGAGGTCGTGGCCATGCGTGAGGTCTCGTTCCAGGTCAGGCCAGGCGAAGTGGTGGCCCTGCTCGGGCCCAGCGGCGCAGGCAAGTCCACGCTGCTGACCGCCGTCGGCCTGGTCAACCCGCCCACCTCCGGCCGGATCGCCATCGGCGGCTGTCCCGTCATGGACGGGCCCAGGGCCCTGGTGGACATCCGCGCGTTCCGGCGAAAGCACCTGGGATTCGTGTTCCAGAAGGCGAACCTCATTCCCTTCCTCAACGCCCTGGAGAACGTGCAGGTGGCGATGGAGATCAACGATGCTCCCGCCCGCAAGGCTCGAAAACGCGCCATGGAACTGCTGGAGTACCTTGGCGTCGCCGATCGATGGCGCAGCCTGCCTTCGATGCTCTCCGGCGGCCAGCAGCAGCGGGTCGCGGTGGCCCGCGCCCTGGCGAACGATCCCAGCCTGATCCTGGCCGACGAGCCGACTGCCGCTCTCGACAGTCATCGCGGACGCCAGGTGATGGAGCTGTTCCGCATGGTCGCGCACGAACAGAAGGCCGGCGTTATCGTCGTTACGCACGATCAGCGAGCGCTCGACGTTTTCGACCGGATTCTCGAAATGGAAGACGGCGTCCTGCGTCCCGCGTCGCAGACGCAATGAAGCGGGTTCGTCACACGAGAGGTTCTCCTGCGGTCTATTGACCCTTGGGGCCAATGCCATGGCGGGGTGTCTGGGAAGGCTCAGAGCCCGGTCCAAGAAAATGGCGGTAACCGCTTTGCGCACCGGGCGCGGTCGGGTAGAATGCCGACTCGTTCGGCGGGCGAGGTCTGGCCAGGGCCGACGCAATGGAGACGGACGGTTGAAAGGTTGATTGGATCATGGCACACGACAAGTCATCGTGTCCCGGCAGGGCGAAGTATCTCTCCGGCAAACGGATTCTTCCGGCGCCGATCACGGCGGACACCACGATCGTGCAGTTGGTCGATACTATGGACGCCTACAACGGCGGGCGGCTTCGCGCGGCCTGCCACCTGCTGCGGGACCGCTACTCGCAGGAAGACGTCACGGTCGGCATGAGTCTGGCGGGGGCGCTGACGCCCGCGGGCCTGGGGCCGGCGGCGATCATTCCGCTGATGAATCACGGCCTGGTGGACTGGATCGTCGCCACCGGCGCGAACATGTACCACGATCTGCACTTCGCGCTGAACCTGCCGATGTTCCGGGGCAGCCACAACGTCAACGACGCGGACCTGCGGGACAAGGGCGTCACGCGGATCTACGACATCCTGTTCGACTACGAAGACGTGCTGATGGAGACCGACCGGCAGTTGCGCGAGATTCTGGTCCGGCCCGAGTTCCAGAAGGAGATGGGCACGCGGGAATTCTACCATCACCTGGGCAAGGTCCTCGACGAACGCGAGAAGAAGAACGGCATCGGGCAGGTGAGCATCCTGGCGGCGGCCTACCGCAACGGGATTCCGGTCTTCACGTCGTCGCCGGGCGATTCGACGCACGGAATGAACGTGGCGGGCCTGGAACTGCTGGCCGAGGCGGCGGGCTTGCTCGACCGCTTCAAGCTCAAGATCAATCCGAGCATCGACGTCAACGACTCGACCGCGATCATCTTGAACGCCAAGAGGTACGAGAAGGGCAAGACAGGCGTCATCCTCATCGGAGGCGGCAGCCCGAAGAACTTCATGCTCCAGACCGAGCCGCAGATTCAGGAAGTGCTGATGATCCCGGAGGTCGGCCAGGACTACGACATCAACGTGACCGACGCCCGGCCCGACACCGGCGGCCTGTCCGGCGCGCCGCCGTCCGAGGCTGCGAGCTGGGGCAAGATCGATCCGACGAAGCTCGAGGAGACGGTCACCGCGTATCTGGACGTCACGGTCGCATTGCCGATCATGGCGGCCTACGCGATCCAGACGACCAAACCCCGGCGGCTCAAGAGGCTCTACGATCGCGCCCAGGAACTGCACGAGAAGCTGATCAAGTCGTATCTCGAAAACAACCGCGAGATCGAGAAGCTCAAGGAATTCATGAAGAAGCTCAGCAAGTAGAAGTCTCAAGTTTGAAGTGTGAAGTTTGAAGTGGGGGGCTTCGCATCTCCTGCTTCAAACTTCAAGCTTGACACTTCACACTTTTGCCATGGAAACGGAGAAGATGAAAGAACGAGCCCTGACATTGGCGCGAGAACACGGCACTCCCCTGCTGATCATCGACCACGACCGCATCCGGGAGAACTACCGGACGTTCAAGAAACACCTGCCGCGAGTGCAGGCGTACTACGCGGTCAAGGCCAACTCCAATCCCGAGATCGTCAAGACCCTGTTCGACGAGGGGGCCAGCTTCGACGTCGCCTCATACAGCGAGTTCATGCAGGTCTACGAATACATCGCGCACTTCGAGGAGAAGGACAAGGACTTCTACATCTGGGACAGGATCATCTTCTCGAACACGATCAAGGACAAGGCGACGCTGGGCAAGATCCGTCGGTACAAGCCGCTGGTGACGTTCGACAACGCCGACGAGCTGGTCAAGATCAAGGAGCACTGCGACACCGCCGGCGTGGTCCTGCGGTTGAAGGTGCCCGACATCGGCTCGCAGGTGGAGATGAGTTCGAAGTTCGGGGCCGAGCCGGGCGACGCCCGCTGCCTGATCCAGGCCGCGTTCGATCTGGGCCTGGTCGTCGAGGGCCTGAGCTTCCACGTCGGCAGCCAGTGCACGACGTTCGACAACTACACCGCGGCGCTGGACATTTGCTCGCAGATCTTCCACGACGCCCGCAAGAAGGGCTATCCGCTCAAGATCGTCGATATCGGAGGCGGGTTCCCGGTGCCGTATGACGCGAGGGTGCCGGACTTCGCCAGGCTGGGCGAGTTGATCGAGTCGGAGTGCGACCGGCTGTTCCCCCAGGACGTCGAGATCATCGCCGAGCCCGGACGGTTCATGGTGGCGACCGCCGCGGTGCTGGTCTCGGAGATCGTCGGCAGGGCCCGCCGGGACGGGAAGGTCTTCTACTACATCAACGACGGCGTCTATCACACCTTCTCCGGCGTCGTCTACGATCACTGGGTCCCGAACTTCCAGGCGTTCAAGGATGGTCCGATGGAGGTCTGCGCGGTCGTCGGACCCACGTGCGACAGCTTCGACAAGATCTCGCTCTCGGAGCATCTGCCTGCGGACCTGCAGATCGGCGACTGCCTCTACACCGAGAACATCGGCGCCTACAGCATCGCGTCCTCGACCAAGTTCAACGGCATCGAAGGCGCCAAGATCCTGCATCTTGGCAATTGACGATTTGCCATTTGCGATTGAGCGGGACGCCCTTCGTGCTACCACAATCGCGACCGTGGACAAAAAGAGAGGCGGCCCCGACAGATTGCCGGGGCCGCCTTTGTGTGTGACTACATGACTTGACCGACTCGACGCGAGGTCGAGGGTTTACTGCTTCACGACGATGTCGTCATAGTAGACCGACGAGGCGCCGTTGCCGTACAGATCGATCGCCTGGAGCGTCTTGTGACCGGTGTCGTCCCAGACGCCGCTGGAGATCTTGGCGCCGTTGTAGTAGTAATCGAGCAGGTTGTTGTCCAGATCGATCACGCACTTGACCTCGACCCACTTGTCGAAAACGATCGGGGTCTCGGCGCCGGTCCAGAAGTGCACGACTTTGTCGGTCAGACGGAACTCGGTCTGCACGGACCAGTCGAGGGTGGCGCCGGGGTCGTCGTACTGATTCATGAGGATGAAGTACGTCGTGCCGGTGGTGCCGGACGGGATGTACTGCATCGCGGAGAACTCGACCTTGCCGCCGGTGATGGCGAACTCATGCACGAGGTCGGCGCTGCCGACGACCTCGACGGAGTTCTTGCCGCTGAAGGCGAACTTGTCGGAAGCCGGAGCGCCGTAAGCGGCATCACCGCCCCAGCCCTTCCAACCACCCTGTCCCGCCAAGCCTGAACCGGCCGCGTAGGCCTCGAAGTCCTCGCTGAACACGACGGCCATCGGGGCTTCCGGCTCTTCCGGCGTCTCGGGCTCGTTCGGCTCTTCGGGGGCATTGGGCTCTTCGAACGTCGGCACCAGCGGCAGACCGATCAGCTCGACTTCCGCGATCTGCATGCTGTTGGCGGTCGTGGCGTTGCGGAGGGCCGTGAAGAGGACCTGGTAGTGCTCATAGGCGACGGTGTTCTCGAACACGATCGGTTCGGCGTTCATGGTGAACCGCGGCCAGGCGGTGGGCATGGCGAAGTCCATGATGAAGCCGCTGGCGATCAGCTCGAACGGGCCTTCGGCGCTTTCGTTGGAGCCGTACAGCTCGAAGCCGATCGGGTCCCGCTCGGGGGCGTCATTGGCCGTGGTGAAGGTCATGCCGGTGACGATCGTGGCGCCCAGGGACGGGGTGACCACGAAGCCGGAGGCCGTCTCGTTGGGTCCGAAGTTGCCGCCGAAGTTCAAGTATTTCGTGTTGACGTTGTTGTCGATCACCAGGGGGGGCAGTTCGCCGCAGGGCGAGTAGTTGAGCGCCGGATTTCCCCCACAGGGCAGGCCGGTCGGAATACCGACAACCGGGTCGCCGGGGGTGGTGATGTCGCGAGCGGGCAGCAGGGCGAACGCATCCGAATGCAGGCGAACCTCGCCCTTGGTGAGGAGGCGGTCGTAAATGGCCACGCCGATGATCGCGCCGTCGAAGTCATCGAAGAAGCTGCTACCGTCTTCGGCCTGGGCGCCGTAGCCGATGCCGACCTTGCCCGAGAGGGTGATGGCGGCTTCGACGCTGGCCTTGTAAACGCCGTTGACGTAGAGGGCGGTCGTGCCGGTCGCCTCGCTGGAGACGAAGGTCAGGTGGGTGGGCACGCCGGGGGCGGTGGGCTCGTTGAAGTCAAGGTCCACGACGCCGAACAGGGTCGCGCCGTAGGTCTTGCTGTCCGGCCACTGCTCGTACTTGATGCCCGCCTGGGTGTCGCCGAAGTTCCGGCGGCCGATCAGGCACATGCTGGCCTGGGTCTCATCGGGGTTGCTCTGGACGACGAATTCGTAGGTGATCTCGCCGCCGAGGGCGCCGATGTCATAGACGCCGTCCGGGACGTCGGTGGCCAGGAACGTCGGAGCCGCGGCCTTGGCTGCGTTCTCCCAGGACGCCTTGGCGGCGCCGGGGAAACTGAGCATCAGGGCCTGGACTTCTTCCTCGGCCAGTGCCCGGCTGAAGAACGTAACATCGTCCAGCGAGCCGTTCATTCTGCGACTGACCCACTGCGCGGTGCCGTCGCCGCCCAGGTAGACTGGGCCGTCCCACTTGGCGGCCGCGTGTGCGACTGTGTTGACGGCCTTCGCCTCGCCGTTGACAAAGAATGTTGCCTTATCGGGCGCGACCGTCAGGGTGCAGAACGTCCACTCAAACGCCGAATACTTGGCGCCGCCGCGGAAGCTCCAAGTCGCGGACGAGTCGTTCCAGTGATAGGCCAACTGGCCGTCGCCCAGCAGGTTGAAGCCATGGGCAAGGACGGCAGGGCTCGTCCCGGTGCGGTGCATGATGATGGAAGCCCAGTCGGGCTGGGTGCCGTAGGGCATGAACCAGGCGGCCATCGTCGCTTCGGTCAGGGTCAGGCCCATGGCCGGGACTTCGACCAGGGTCGGGGCAATCAGGGTGACGGCGTTGCCGTACACGCCAGGCGCCCAGACCGGTTCGCCGTTCACGAACTTTCCATCGTTGCCGTTGGCCGAGGAATCGCCTACGACGCCGCCGGCCCCCTCGTCACAGGACCACCACCCGATCAGGGCGGGATCGCCGAGAGGATTCCAGGCGCCGTACAGCGCGCCGCCCTGAACCAGGGCCAGCATCGCGGCCAGCACGGCAATACCAGTGCTTCGTTTCAACATAGCAGTCCTCCTTCGTCAAAAAGATCGTACAGTAGCCTCGACCACACGTCGAAGCGATCCCCCCCAGAAATCTTGCGATGTTCTTGCGTTCCGCCTCTCTGGACAGACTACCAGATGGGAAGATCACTCTCTTGGCTGGCCTACCTCCTTTCCGCAGACGATTGCTCCGGGTACATCGCGCAAGACGCTCCACACCCCTGTTCGGGTTGCGGAACCCGTCACCCGAAGTCAACACCACTCCCGTCCCGTCAGGCGTTAACCGCTTCAGGCGGGTCATTCCCAAAGCCCCGACTTTGACCTACAGAATACGACTTGCACGGGGCATTTGTCAAGATCTACTTTACCTATCTTAACGGGCAACAATCAAGAAGTTTCTCGGACAGGGCCGCAGAAATCTCCCTTGTGCGACGAGAAAAGGTTGCAGGCAGGGAGGCTGGGGCTTAGAATTTTGCGTTTGGCTGGACTATTGAAAGGAGTTATGGATGAAATATGACGTGGCTGATCTGTCATTGGCCTCCGAAGGAAAGCGGAGAATCTTGTGGGCGGACAACGATATGCCCGTCCTGGCGGCGATTCGGGACCGGTTCGCCAAGCAGAAGCCGCTCAAGGGGATGAATGTCTCAGCGTGTCTGCACGTTACCGCGGAAACCGCGAATTTGATGCGGGCACTCAAAGCCGCAGGGGCCAACGTGGTCTTGTGCGCGTCGAACCCGCTGAGCACGCAGGACGACGTCGCGGCCTCGCTTTCGAAGGATTTCGGGGTCCCGACTTTCGCCATTCGCGGCGAGAACCGCGCGACCTACTACAGGCACATCAACGCGGCCATCGACCATAAGCCGGTGATCACGTTCGACGACGGGGCGGACCTGGTCAACGAGATGCACATCAAACGCAAGGCCGATGCCCAGCGGATCGTCGCCAGTATGGAAGAGACCACCACCGGCGTCATCCGCCTGCGGGCGATGGACAAAGAGGGCAAGCTCCTGTTCCCGGTGATCGCGGTCAACGACGCCAAGAGCAAGCACCTGTTCGACAACCGCTACGGCACCGGCCAGTCCACGGTCGACGGGATCATCCGCGCGACCGACTACCTCATGGCGGGCAAGAACGTGGTCGTCGCGGGTTACGGCTGGTGCGGCCGGGGTTTCGCGATGCGGGCCCGCGGCATGGGCGCAATCGTCATCGTCACCGAGATCGACCCGATCAAGGCGATCGAAGCCGCGATGGACGGGTTCCAGGTCATGCCGATGGCGGAGGCCGTCAAGGTCGGTGATTTGTTCGTGACGCTCACCGGCAACAAGCACGTGATCCGGCCCGAGCATGTCCGCAAGATGAAGGACCGGGCCGCGGTATGCAACAGCGGGCACTTTAACGTCGAAATCGACATTCCCGGTATTGCCAAGCTTTGCCAGAAGATCAACAAGGGTGTCCGGCGGAACGTCGACGAGTACGTCATCAACAGCAAGAAACGTGTTTACCTGCTGGCCGAGGGCCGGCTGATCAATCTGGCGGCGGCCGAAGGGCATCCCGCCAGCGTCATGGACATGAGCTTTGCGACCCAGGCCCTGCAGGCCGAGTGGGTCGTCAAACACGCCAAAAAACTCGAACCCAGGGTGTACGAGGTACCGCTGGAGATCGAGGAGCAGGTGTGCGGCCTCAAGCTCAGAGCAATGCAGATCGCGATCGACAAGCTGACGCCGGAGCAGGTGATCTACCTGGCCAGCAGCGGCGAGGGGACGTAAAGCAAGTGGGAAGTGGGAAGTTTGAAGTGTGAAGTGCGAGGACTTGTTGCTTCACACTTGAAACTTCAGACTTGAAACTCCTTGCCTCATGGAAAGAGAGTCCGAAAAGACGCCGAAGGCCCCAAAGACCTTCCTGACGGTCGGTCCGACGCTGCACTACAGCCATCGGAACGTGCAGCGGTACTGGCTCCTGGCGGCCTTCGTGTTTTCGCTGGCCTGCCTGTTCTGGTCCCGCGTCGTGACGGGCCAGTTCTGGGCGTTCAACTTCGCTTCGCAGGGGATCCCGGATTTCTGGGAACTCGGGCGCAACACGATCACCGGCGTGAGCATCTTCGAGTACCCCTGGCAGATCATCGTGCTGGGGCTGCTCATGGGGATCATGGCGGTGGCGCCCGTGCTGACGGCGCAGTTGATGAGCTTCGGGCACAGCTTCATCTTCATTCTGGCGGTCTTCTTCCTGGCGAACCTGCCGGGGTTTGCGGTGTTTCTTACCGTCAGTTGCCTTGCGGCGGCAGCCCGGCCCCTGCGTTTCCGGTCCCGCATCATCGCGATCGCCTTGTGCCTGGCGCCGCAGTTGGCGTACTGGGGGGCGTTCGGCGGCGCCCGAGGCGTCGAGCCGCTGGAGTGGGGGTTTTCCTTCGCGCCGTGGATCTGGGCCTGGCTGACCGGCATGACCGTCGCAGGGCTCGTCATCGGGATCGGGCACTACACCCGGTACAAGCCGGGATTGATCTGGGTCTTCACCACGACGACGCTGCTGCTGGCCCTGGGTGTGTTCGTGTGGAAGATCGGCTTCGATGAACTGGATTACCAGCTCTATGTGGCGCAGAGCAATCCTGAGGAGGTGCCGGAATTCCGCGACCGGAGCATCCGCGACGCGCTGGACCGGACGATCACCGACCCCACCGAGAAGGAGTACCGCTCGGGCTTCTCGTACCCTAGCGAGCCGATCCCCTTGCGGGAAGAGCTTAAGCGGGAGATCCAGATCCAACTGGCGCAGGATCGCTGGCCGACCTGGCTGATCCTGCCGGAGGAGCTTCTCTACCAGGAGAAACGCGACCGGCTCAACGAGCAGTATGACCGGTTCATCCGTCCGCCCCGGCCGGCGTGGATGCCGGTGGCCCTGCACATGGAGATCGTCACCCGTCGGGCTCGCAGCAACCGCATGCCGATCGCGCTTTACTACAAGGCGCTGCTCAACGAGTACACCCCCGACCTTCGTCGGCTCCAGCAGGAGGAGACGCTGCATTTCTTCAGCGACTATCCGCAGGAGCGCGCGTCCCGAGTCTGGTTCCGCCTGTACAGCGACTTCGGGGACAGTCCCGAGTCGGCGGAGGCCCGCTGGCGGGGGGCCAGGCAACTGGCCGGACAGAGGGAGATCAAGAAGGCCCGCGAGCTGCTCGACGAGGCCGATCTCATCGCCGCGAGGCAGCTTGCGATCGACGAGAAGCGGGAAGCGGCCCCGACCGACAGCCTCTTCAGTGCGTTTCGCCCGCCGCAGGACACGGTGATGACCATGCAGAAACTCAGGGACCTTCTGCGCCGCATCCACGAACTTAGAACGCTGATCAGCGACGAGAACCTCGCCGGCGCCGACGGGACGTTGGAGAGGGTAGCCGAGCTCGCTATGCTCAATCCACACAGTCTCGACTACGAAAGGCGGCTCGATCTGCTGGTGGGCCGGCTGGGCGAGAAAGACCCCCTGCGAGACAACCTGCTCCTGGAGAAGGCCAAGCTGATCGCCGACGACCAGGGTCGCGCCGAGCGGCTCAGCGAGCTGAGCCGGGAGTTCCAGGGCACCGACGGCGGGATGCAGGCGATGTATGAACTGAGCCGGCTGCACCTTCGCACCTATCAGCGCGAACCGAAGAAGGAAAGCCTGCTCCAGGCGACGAACATGCTGTCCAGCTTCCTGAGCCTGTATCCCCAGAGCTTCTACGCGACCCAGGTCAAGAAGAACCTCGACGGCCTCCCCAAGCCGGAGTAGAGCCTTGCCCTTGCCGGGGACATCTGCCGATCCGACCGCCATGGAACACCTGTCACCTCCTGCGTTCTGACACGCTCCGTTCGGGTCCGATTATTCCGCTGCTTTGGTTTGACTTTCCGGACCGCTTTGGTAGCATGGAAGACAATGAGCGGCCTCGGGTCAGGAGAAGCCGCCGCAGGGTGATGGCAGGATGAGGAATCGGTGATGACTGGAGGCAATCCGGGAATCGCTCCATGCTTGGTCGTCGTGGGCGATCCCTGTAGTGAGTTCGTGCGTACCATGGTCCGGCTGGCGCGGGAGTACCAGGTCGAGGCGATCCCGTGCGACGACGTGTACTCCGCGGTCGCCGCAACCGCCACAACCTCCGGCCGGCGCGCCCTCGTGGTCGGTCCGATTCGGGAACTGGCCCGCGAGGGCAGTCGGTTCTTCCAGATCGCTGAAATGAACTCTCTGCGGTGCTGTTGTCTCCTGGACCGAGGGACTCTTGCGGGTTCGGTTGGCATGTTGGCGGCCGCTCGGGCGGGGGCTGCGGTCGTCGACGATGCGAAAGAGGTCCGGCCGGTCTTCCAAGAATGGCTCACCACCGGCGGGCACCGCGCGGTCCGCAGGAGTCTGTGCGATCTGGCCGACGAGGACTTGCGGGCCACCGAAGCGGAGCTCAGCGCGCTGTTGGGGCAGGGGGCCGATGCGTAACGGGATGTCGCCACAATCCATGGGGGGCGGACCGGGTCGCGTGCTGCTGATCGGCGACGCCGAGAAGGCCTTGGTGGACGTCCGGAACATGGACCGTCGGGTTTTCGAGATTCGCGACAACGTCCTGGACGGAATCGACGCGGCCGCCCGGAACCGGTTCGAAACGGTCGTTGTCGTGATGGAGGGGACGCTGAACCGGCTTGCCCCGATCCTGAAGGCCCTGCGAAGGAGCACCTCGGCCAGGATCGTGCTGCTGGCCCGGATGCACGAGGAGCCGATCGCGCGTCGGTTCGTCGCCCAGGCTCCCGGCGAGACCAGGCTGGCCGACGAGTACCAGGTGTGCCCCACGCACCTGGCAAATCTCCGTCCTCGCGGGGGCGAAAAGGCCGGGTACGCGAAAGCGGAATCTCGAATCTCAGATCTCAAATCTCAAACGCCCGATCTGCCGCCTGCAGCGGCATCGGCCGAGATGAAGCAGCGGATGGAGCAGCTCGAGCTGCTGGCGACCACTGACGATCTGACCGGACTGAAGAATCGGCGGTATCTCTGGGAATTCGCCCGCCAGATCCTGGAGCGGGCCCGCCGGACCCGCGGACGCGTTACGCTCCTGGTCTTCGATATCGACAACTTCAAGCACTACAACGACGTCTATGGACACAGTACCGGCGACGAGATCCTCCGCCAGGCGGCGATCCTGGTGCGGAGCTGCTGCCGGCCCCATGACGTAGTCGGACGCATCGGGGGCGACGAATTCGCAGTGGTCTTCTGGGACGACCCACACCGAGCCACCGGCGGCGTTTCTCGCGAAAGGCGGTCCGCCGCGGCCGAACATCCCACCGAGGCCATCAGCGTCGCCAAGCGGTTCCAGCAGGCCTTGAGCCGGACGGACCTGAACCTGCTGGGCCCCAAGGCCGAAGGCGTCCTGACCATCAGCGGCGGCCTGGCCAGTTTCCCCCGCGACGGCTCGACCGTCCAGGAGCTGTTCGATCGGGCCGACCGGGCTCTGCTCGAAGCCAAGCGGGGCGGCAAGAACCGGATCTACCTGGTCGGCGAACCGCAAAGCGACATCGCGGGAATCCCCTAGCGGTCGATGGCCGTCCCCTCCATTTCGATCTTGCGACCCGGCGCCGGCGGTTCCACTATCGGGCGATTTCTTTCCGCAGCCAGTCGATGCTTTTTTCCACGTTCCCCGGGGCGGCCTCGCACTCGATGGACAGGACGCCGTCCCATTTGGTGTCCTTGAGCAGTTCGATGCAGCCGGCGATGTTCTCGGCATTCACTCCCTCGCCAATCGCGACCACGGACGAAGCGATGCCGGTCTCTTCGCCGCGGGCCGCCTTCGCGAGGCTTTCGCTGACGTCCTTGATGTGACAGTGGGAGAGTCTGTCCCGGAATCGCTTGAGGAATTTCACCGGGTCCTGGCCGGCGATGAAGGTGTTTCCGGTGTCGAGGTTCAGCCGAAGCCAGGGCGAGTCGAAGAAGCCCAGGATCTGCTCCATCGTGTCGGGGTTGGTTGTGTAGGGCCCGTGCGGCTCGACATTGATGGTGATCTCGTACCGCTCAGCCCAGTCCAGAACGACGCGATAATACTGCTTGATCAGAGCCATGACCTCCTTGTCGGAATAGCCGGCGGGTTTGCGGGCCCCGTCGGTGGTGTCCACGCAGGGGCAGCCGAGCGCCTTGGCGAACTGGATCGCCCGCAGCGTATAGGGAACGCCGCGATACTGGCCCTCGGGAGATGAAACCGGATACGCCGCGTCGATCTGCGAGACCTTCAGCTTGAGCGAGTCGAGATAGGCCTTGAGTTTGAGCGGATCGCAGTGCAGGGGGATGTGAGGATTGTAGCCGAGAGCCTGGATGAAGTAGTCTCCGTCGATCGTGCCGAATTCCACGTACTTGAGTTTGTGGTCGCTGGCAAACTGACAGGGAACTTCATAGGAAACATCGAAATGGCGCCAGTTGTCCACATGCATGCCCAGTCTCAACATAGGACACTCCCCTTTCCAAAACCGGATTTGTTGTTGTGCCTGCGGAGACTCATGCTACCGTGTGCCGGCAGCAAACGCCAGAAGCTGGCCGCAGGATTCCGAAGAATGCGCCGAGGTCAAATGCGCTCTGTGCCGGCGATCCTGTCGATGGTATATTGCCTGTGCCTGGATGGGACGCTGTCCGGGATGGCACGGCTCGCCCATGAGAAAGGAGCGAACGCATGAAAGTGAGCATGAGAGTTGGGGCGGTTCTTCTGACGTTGTGGTGTTGTCCCTGTGGGATGGGTGGCACAGAACGGTTGTCGGCCGCATCGCTCCTGCATGTCGGATGGTCCCATGTGGATGTCACGCCGGGGCGGCCCGTCGCGCTGATCGGGCAGTTGCACAAACGGATCTCCGAACGCGTCCGCGATCCGCTGACCGCCACGGCGCTGGCCGTCGAGACTCGCGGCGGGGGCTCGTCCGATCAGGCGATTCTGGTGTCGTGCGACGTGCTGTATATCCGCAAGTCCGTCGTGGAGAGGATTCGCGGGGTTCTCAAGGCCAGATTGCCTGGTTTCGATGCGGACAAACTGGTGCTCAACGCCACGCACACGCACACCGGGCCGGGCTTTGCGGACGAGGACTTCGGGACTCTGTACGACGTCAGCCAGGATGAAGGCGTCATGCCGGCGTCTGAGTATGCCGACCTCTTCGTCGAGAGGATCGCACGGGTCGCGGCCGAGGCATGGGAGCGACGCGGACCTGCCGGAGTGAACTGGGCGCTGGGGCACGCGGTGGTGGGGATGAACCGCCGGGCCCGGTACTTCGACGGCAAGGCGATCATGTACGGTTCGACGACGCGGGCGGACTTTGCCGGTCTGGAGGGATACGAGGACCACGGCGTGGAGATGCTCTTCTTCTGGGACGACAGCGGCAAGCTGACCGGGATCGTCGTCAACCTCGCCTGCACCGCCCAGGAGACGGAGGGTCTCAACGAGATCTCTGCGGACTTCTGGCACGATGTGCGTCAGACGCTTGGCGCAAGGTTGGGGAGGGACGTCCATGTGCTGCCCCAGTGCGCCGCGGCGGGGGACCTCTCGCCGCACCTGCTCTACCGCAAGAAGGCGGAGGAAACCATGGCCAAGCGAAGGGGACTCTCCAACCGCCAGGAGATCGCCCGGCGGATCGTCGACTCGGTGATGGACGTTCTACCGACGGCCCGCGACGGTGCGACGGCCAGTCCGGTCTTCAGGCACGCCGTGGTTCGTGTGAACCTGCCGCCGGCCCCGTCGGCCGCGGCGCCATTCTATACCACGGACGCCATCGCTCCTGTCGAGCTGCACTTGTTGCGACTTGGCGACGTGGCCATTGCGACCAATCCGTTCGAGCTGTACCTCGACTACGGCGTCCGAATCAAGGCCCGCAGTCCGGCGGTCCTGACGATGTTGGTTCAACTCTCCTGCCAGCACAGCGGTTACCTGCCGACGGCAGAAGCCGTCGCCGGCGGGGGCTACAGCGCCGACAAGTACGTCGTCGGTCCCGAGGGCGGCCAGGTCCTCGTGGACGAGACGGTGCGACAGATCGAGGCCCTGTGGAAATGACCGGCCGAGGCGAAGGAATTCATTGAATACTTCCGGCCCACGTGCGTCTGTGCCAGAAAGGCAACTGCGCGTACACGCAGAAAGAAGGCAGATGGAGAGAACCGCAATGACGTATGCGATCGAGCTTCGGGAGATCCGCAAATCGTTCGGATCGGTGCGGGCGGTGGACGGGCTGAGCCTCGTGGTGCCGCAAGGGGCGGTGTACGGCTTTCTCGGGCCCAACGGGGCGGGCAAGACCACGACCCTCCGCATGATTATGGACATCATTCGGCCTGACGGCGGCGAGATTCGATTGTTCAACGAGCTTTCTTCTTGCTCGGTCCGCAGCCGGGTGGGGTATATGCCCGAAGAGAGGGGGCTCTATCGCAAGATGACCGCCGCCGCGGTCCTTCGCTACTTCGGGTCGCTCAAGGGGCTATCCGCGGCGCAACTGGCGCAGCGTGTTCCGGCATGGCTCGAACGAATCGATCTGACCGGCTATGCGAACAAGAAGGTCGAAGAGCTCTCCCGCGGAATGCACCAGAAACTCCAGTTCGCGGCCACGGTGATCAACGACCCGGAACTGGTGATCCTCGACGAACCCTTCTCGGGTTTGGATCCGGTGAACCAGGATCTGTTGCGGGAGATCATCACCGAAATGCGCAGGCAGGGTCGCACCGTCCTGTTCTCCACGCATGGGATGCACGAGGCCGAGCAGTTGTGCGACTTCATCGTGCTGATCAATCAGGGCAAGGTCGTCGTCGACGGCACACTCGACCAGATCCGATCCCGTCACGAGTCTCACACGATCTCGATCGAAATCGAAGGCGATGGGGCCTTCGTTGGGACGCTGCCCCAGGTGGCGACGGCCCGTCCCGACGGACGGCGGTTGGACGTGACGCTGCGCGAGGGCGCCGATCCGCAGGAATTGCTGCGAATCCTCGTCGAGCGGTCGCGCGTGCGGGCGTTCGAGATCAAACACCCTTCGCTGCACGAGATCTTCGTGCGGCTGGTCGGAGGCGGTCATGTGGAAGATCGGTAAGGTCGCGCAGCGCGAGTTTCTCGATACGGTCAAGACCCGGACGTTTCTGCTGGGTCTGCTGCTGATCCCCGTCCTGATCGTCGGCATCATCCTGCTCAGCAGGAAGATGGCGCAGAGCGAAGGCGGACCTCGTCCGGCGCTTCGAGTGGGTCTGACGTCCCCGGCGGGCGAACTGCTCTCGCGGATCACCGGCGCGTTTGCGGACTACAACAGGGCCAACCCGCAGACGCCTCTGGATCTTCAGCTTCTGCCCGAGGGCGAAGACGGGACTTCGCCCGAGCAGCAGGGCAAGGACCAACTACGGCAAGGCAAGCTGGCAACCTACATTGTGCTCGAAGGCGATCTGGAGGCCGGCCAGGGCACGCTGCAATTCTACAGCTACAAAGCCAAGGCATCTCAGATCGACGCTTTGTGGACCGTCGAGCGGATTCTGCGGGACGCCGTGATCGATCGGCGGTACCAGGTTCGCGGGCTCGACCCCGCGATGCTGGCCGAGATCCGCAGCGTCCCCGTCCGCCGGGTCGAGTTGGGTGAAGAACAGGGTCGCGAGCAGGTGCAAAGCGAAGGCCAGCGAGTGGCTCGCATGATGGCGCCCTTCGCATTCATGTACCTGATCTTCATCGGCATCGTGGGCATGGGTCAGCACATGATCACCAGCATCATCGAGGAGAAGAACTCGCGGATCGTCGAGATGCTGCTCTCGTCGATCAGTCCGTTCCAGCTCATGGCGGGCAAGATCCTCGGCCTGGCGGGCGTGGGACTGACGGTCATGGCCTTGTGGGGCGCGGCCGCCTATGGGACCGCGACCTGGCAGGGCATCAAGATCGACGTCGGCCTGGATCTGCTCGTCTACGGCCTGGCGTATTATGTCCTGGGCTTCATCCTGTTCAGCGCCATCCTGGCCGGCATCGGGTCGATCTGCAACACCGTCAAGGAGACCCAAAGCCTGATGATGCCGATCACGCTGATCTTCGTGATTCCGCTGATCGCCTGGCCGCAACTGGCACGGGACCCCAATGGCGATCTGGCCCGCATCCTCTCCTACGTGCCGCTGACGACGCCGATGCTCATGGTGCTGCGACTGTCGAGCGGGCCGGACATCTGGTGGGGCGAGATCGCGATCTCGTTTGTCGTCCTGGTCGCGGGCGTTCTGGTGAGCATCTGGCTGGCCGCCAAGGTCTTTCGCACCGGCATTCTCCTCTACGGCAAGCGCCCCGGCCCCCGCGAGGTCCTCCGGTGGCTGCGGGAGAAATGAGACAACAGATGGGGGCTTGCCCCGCCGCGTCGTTGCGGATATGCTGTGCCGCGTGTTCGACGGTTCTTGACGCTGGAGACATCGTGAAGGCAAGTGGCGGGGGCTTCCCCGTTTGACTATGAGCATTTTCGACATCCATCCGCTGACGTGGGAAGGGCTGCTGTGCTGTTTCCTTTCCGGAATCATCATTGGTCTGGAGAGGCAGTTGCGGGGCAAGCCGGTGGGGGTTCGCACCAGCGCCCTGGTCTGCACCGGGACGTACGTCTTCATCGCCATGACCCGGGCGGTTGCCACGGATGTGACCGATCCCTCGCGGATCGTCGGGCAGGTGGTGACCGGCATCGGCTTTCTCGGGGCCGGCGTGATCCTGACCCGCCAGGGCGTCGTCGTAGGCGTCACCTCCGCCTCGGCCATCTGGGTCCTTGCGGCCATCGGCGCGACGATCGGACTGGGGTTCTCGTGGGTGGGCGTCCGGCTGGCGGTCCTGGCCGTGATCATCCTCGTCGGGGTGGACCTCATGGAGAACCGCTTCGAGGCGATGCAGCGAGGCGTCCACCAGAAGCGTCAGCCCGCCGGCGGACCGAAGGGGGATTCGGCCAAGGGGTCTCAATAGGGGACTTCTCGGTCCGCGCTCGGCTTCACATGCCGTTCGACAGCAGACCGATCGTCGAGTTGAGGATCTGCCGACGGAATTGCGTCTGCGGGCCGCCGGTCTGCTGCTCCTGGAGGTCCTTGAAGCTCGCCCGGCAGAAGTGGCATCCCATCGTCGTCAGGTGGAAGTCCACATAATCGAACCACTCCGGCGAAAGGCTCTCCAATAGAAACGCGCCCAGCGTGCTTCGCTTGGGGCAGCTCAGACGTTGCGAGCTCCAGACTTCGGTCAACAAGTCTTCGGAGAAAGAGACCGACAAGTTCTGGATGGCGTCATGAGTGGCCACGGATTGGCGGATCGACTTGAGGCACCGATGCTTCACGACTCGGACCAGGCCTTCATCGATCCCGATCAGCCTCGCGGCTTCTTTGCCTGCGAGCTGGCAGTAGAAGACCAATTCGGCAATCTTGAGGTCTCGGAGTTTGCCTGCGTCCTGGAGGTCCGTGACCAGTCTCTGCAGGGCTTCCGCGAGGACCTGCCGCTGGAGGCTGTGCTGCTCCTGGTGACTGACGCACGCACTTGTGCTCGGATCGGGCGAGGTCATGCACGTGAGCAGATCGTCGGGCGTCCCGTCTTCGCCGACGTGATAGACGTCCTGGATCAGGCACACCGTCCTGACCCAGCGCGTCCGCACGCGGTTGACGATCGCGTTGCGCAGGATTCCGAACAGATACGTCTCGATGCTGGTTTCGATGCGAAGCGTGCGAACGGCCTTGACGAAGGACGCAAAGGTGTCCTGGACGATGTCCTCCGCGTCTGCGTTCTGCGGTACTCGCGCCTGGGCGAACCGCAGGAGGCGGCCCTGGTGCTCGTCGACAAGGCGGGTCCACGCGGCGGCGTCGCCTCCTCGCACGGCCTCCAGGAGGCTGCGATCTTCCTGACTGATGGACATGGAACACGAACCCTCGATTCGAACCGGTCTTCAACGTCGCCGCGGTTTCCATTATACCACAGTCGTCGGGGTCTGGCGATCCGTTATATGCGGGACATCATCGTCCGTCCGCGCACTATTCGACGGGGTCCAGGTGCTGGTCCAGCCAGTCTGTGATGGTCGTGTGGTACTCGCTTCGGTGCTCCCAGGGGATGCTGTGCTCGCCGGGGAACAGGACGTGCTTCTTGCGGTCCGGCGGCGTCCCCAACAGGTTGAACAGAGGTTTCTGGGCCGCTTCGAGGGGGAAGATCGAATCGGTGGGGTTGTTGATCATGAGAATGGGGATCGTGACGCGCGGGGCGAAATTGGCGGGGTCGGCGGCCGGGTGTCTCTTGCAGGCGCAGAGTCCGCCCAGCAGCAGGATTCCCGTCTTGAAACGGGGCTCGGTCGCGATCAGGATCGGGCCCATCTGCCCGCCCCAGCTTAGACCGACGTAAGCCAGTCGCGAGAGGTCGATGTCGTCGCGGGTCTTGAGATAGTCGATAGTCCTTCGCAAGTCCTGCGATCGCTGGACGCAGAGATTTCTGCTTTGGACGCCTTCGGGCGGGTAGCTCCGCGAGAGCCGCCGGTCATAGGTTCCCTTGTAGATGGGCACAACCACGGCCCGGCCGCTGCGGACGATCGCGGCCATCTCGTGCGTGAGGGCCTGCTCGCTCCAGGGACTGTCGCAGGCCTCGTCGCCCGGACACCAGACGACCGCCTGGCAGGGCAGCTTTGCCTCTTCGGGCAGATACAGATAGGCGACGACCCGCTCGCCAGGGTAGGCCGCGTCGAAGGAGACTCGCACTCTTCGACAATACCCCAGATCGTAATCGCTCCGCTCGATTCGTGCGTTGAGCTCCGTCGGGTCGTAGCGGTACCACGTGTCGAGATAGGAGGCGAAGACTTCGTCCGAGACCGGCTGGAAATACGTCAGGTCCCTGCACTTGTGCTGGACCGGCGCCAGCGCCATCGGCGGGACGGCCTCCAGGCCGTCGACGTACAGAACGCAACGCAGGCCGTTGCGGAGGTCGCGGTCCCAGGGCGATCGCGCGCCGCCTGCTGAGAAACTGAACGCGTGCTCGTCCCACGCGCCGCCGAGGATGCACCGGGCGTCGCCCATGCCTTCGATCGAGTTGCTACACCACTCCCGGACGTTGCCCGCGGCGTCGGACAGGCCGAACCTGCCCATGCCGGCGTATGTCCCCACGGCAGTGGGCCCGTCGCTGAAGTTGCTCATGCGGACGATCGTACAGGGATGGTCGTCCGCACGGGCGGCCAGCAACCAATGGAAGATCGTCGGCAGATCCTTGCCTCGAAACCTGGCGTAAGCCATGGCCTCGTACCAACTGAGTCCTCCGACGGGATAGTCCTCCTGGCCGAGGGGACAGACGCCGTCGCGCCAGGAGGCGGGACCGGGACGGCCGGTCTGGTCCTGGAATTGTCGCACCGCCTCAGACCAGGAAACGATTACGCCGTCCCGTGTGAATTCCTCTTTCCAGAAGTCGGGTTTCTCGTATCCGCCGGCATCGACGAACTCTTTGAACTGGCGGTGGGTCACTTCATGCTTATCGATGTAGTAGGCCGGGGCCAGGAGGATCAGCCGATCGCTGTGGTACATGCCCATCTGGTCGAGGTTCGAGGGCGGGATCCAGACCATATCGCGTGGACTGGAGACCGCATCTTGCAGCGTGAAACTCATCTGTCGGGGCAGCAGACCCGTCGGTCCGGCGGCGGAAGGCGGATCGTTCGTCTGCACCGTTTCCAGGGGCACGAAGCCGCTCCTCATCACTTTCCACCGGTAGGTTCCGTAGGGAATGCGGACGCGCCGCAAGGGGGTCCGGCCGAGGTACTTCCAGCCGCCGTCGGTGCGGAAGTACTCGCGGATATAGACCCGCGAATCCGGCGGCGTCGTCACGATCGAGTGCTCGCGGGACAACCGCGGCCAGCGGTCGGTCAGCAGGGGGTCGTTGGGGATGTAGCGTTCGGCCCGCTCGGCCAGACGCAAGGCCGCGAAGTAGTCCTTCTGCTCCAGAAGGGTGTCGATCTCGGCCATCGCGTATTGCTGGGCCCAGCGGGTCGAGTAGTGTTTCCAGGCGATGAGAGCCGCGGCGGCGCTGGCGGCGACGACCATGCACACGAGGGCCGTGATCGCCTTATGACGGCAGACGAGTTTGCCCAGCCGATCCAGGGGACCGGGACGACGGGCCCGGATCACGCGGCCGCTCACGTATCGGCGAAGGTCTTCCGCCAGTTCCGCCGCGCTCTGGTATCGCCGGGCCGGGTCCTTTTCGATGGCCTTGCAGCAGATGGTGTCCAGATCGAGAGGGATGCGAACGTTGACCTGGCGGGGCCGGCGCGCCGTGTCGCTGAGGATCTGATGAATGACCTGATGCTGGGTGTCGCCGTCGATCAGGGGCTCCAGGGTGAGCAGTTCGTACAACGTCGCGCCGAGCGAGTAGATGTCGCAGCGGTGGTCGGGTTTGACGTCGCCGCCGACGATCTGCTCGGGGCTCATGTACCGCGGCGTTCCGACGAACGCCGAGGTGAGCGTCGTCCCATGTTCCTCACAGATCCTCGCGATGCCGAAATCCAGCAGGACCAGTCGACCGTCACTGGAGAGCATGAGGTTCGAAGGCTTGACGTCGCGATGGATGATGCCGTGGCCGTGGGCGTAGTGCAGAGCCTCGGCCGCCCCGGCGACCAGACGCGCCACCGCGTGGAAGTACTGGCCTTCAGTCTTGCAGTCAATCAACAGGCAGGGCGAGGCGGTCCCCTTCTCCGGCGATTCGCTCGTTGGTTTGGGCTGCGAACCCGAGCGGTGAGCGACGAACGACGAGCGACGCTTCAACCCTGCGATGACCGCGTCGAGGTTGCGTCCGTCGATCATCTCCATAGCGAAATAGCAGATGTTTCGTTCGGCCCCCTCGGCGAAGACCGTGACGATGCCGGGATGACAGAGCTGCGCCGCGGTCCTGGCCTCCCGGCGGAACCGCTCGACGGCCGAAGGGCCCGCCGCCGGGCTGAAAGGGAGCACCTTCAGCGCCACACGACGATTGAGCGAACGCTGCATGGCCTGGTAGACGACGCCCATGCCGCCGGAGCCGAGTCGTCGTTCGATGCGGAAATCGCCGATCTGGAGGTTGGGTTCCAGTCCGACAGCCAAGGGGGCGACCTGCGTCGCATCGGCGCAGACCTCAAGAGCCGGCGTCTGAGGCTCCAACCCCGCGCGCAATCTCGCGACGGACGCCGCACATCGATCGCACAGCCGCAGATGACGCTTCCAGGCCGTCAGCGTCTCCACGGAGGCGTTCGCGTCGACGAACCGCCCGATGTCTCCCTGTGACAGACAATCCTTCATCGATCCCATGCGATTGTATCCGCTCTCACGCCTCGGGGCAACCGGTCCGGAGACGCGTATCGTCATTGCTCTCATCAGTATAGACGCGGGAGTCGCCGTTTGGTTCCTATAAATTCCCCCGGGTCGCGGTGTGATTCTCTCGCGGCCGGTGCGGCAAGGCGTGTGTGCGGCTCGGGACGAGCGAAGATTACCCGTTGCCCGCAGAGGCGTCGTCTTCGAGGATCAGGGTCTTGCTGGGGCTGATCAACTTGTAGCGAATTCCCCGCCAGCGGATGGTTCGCCCGAACGCCGACGAGATCATGGAGGCCAGCAGCACGATCGACCAGAGCCAGCAGCCCAGGACGTCCGCCAGGGCGGCCGGCAGCAACTGGGGCAGGTGCTTCTGGAGGACTTGAGCGGCGGTCAACTGCCTCAGCACCGCCCGGATGATCTGACCGGCCAGGAACAAACAGGGAATCGCGGCGCAGAGCAGGATATGGCTCGTGTGATGGCGGGCGGCATGGACCGCCATGGCTGCGCCGCCCCAGAGACCTGCGACCGAGCCCAGGCTGCTGAGCAGGCCCAGGCGCCAGGTCCAGGGGGCATAGACCCGCGTGATCAGGAACTGGCGCCGGCCGAACTCGCAGAGCTTGGGCCAGGTCGTCGATTCGAAGGATGCGACGAGGCATTCCGGCACGTAGGTGACCTTCATGCCGGCCCGTTTGACCGCCTGGCTCAGGGACAGGTCGTCGCTGAGCGTGTTCGACCACACTTCAGGGATGCCCAGCCGGCGGAAGTCCTCGACGCGAACGGCCATCGAGCCGCCCCAGGCGTGATTGAAAGGGTTGTTGCCGAGGAACTGGGCGACCGCGCCGTTGATCGCCGACATCGCCAGGGTGGCCAGGCGGTTGTCGAGGGGGACGAACCAGCGGTACCCGGTGGCCACGCCGCAACGGGGCCGTCGCAGCGGACGCACGAGACGGGCCAGCCAGTCGCGCTGCACGTATACGTCGGAATCGGCGAAGGCCAGGACCTTGGTGTCGTCGGGGACCTGGCGATAGGCGAACAGCAGATTGTGGATTTTCTGACCGGAGGTCTGCGAAGAGCCTGCGACCAGGATTCGAATCTCCAAGGCGCGGGAACTCCCGCCGAACCGGGTTCTCAGGGCCTGCAACTCGCGGTAGGCGGGGTCGGATTCGTTCTCGACCACGAAGAAGAGCCGGTAGTTCTCATACTCCTGTTCGATGAACGACCGGATATTCGAGTCGAAGCGGGCGTCGAGGCCTTTGCAGGGAATGATCAGAGTCGTGCGGGGCCGGTGCGTCGCCCCTTTCCTGGCGGCGGACTTGGCCCGCACGTACCGATAATTGCGGGTCGCGCTGTACACGAACAGCAACTGCACGAATACCGCCGCCCAGGCTATGTAACAATACCAATCCATGCGAATCGGCCGATTGCGAGTCCTTTGATCCGAAATCGGCCCGCGCACCTCGATAGAGCCGATCTCTCCACGATAGACGAAACCAGCCGGGAACACCAGCGTTTTCTGCGTCGCGCTTCTCTCTCACCATGACGCTGCGGGAGGCCCCAATAGAAGGGTGGGAAGCCCGAAGCACCAAGCGACGTCGAAAGACGCTTCTGCCTCGAACTTCCCACCGCAAACTCAGAACTTCCGACTTCACTTCCTATCGGCCGTCACGCCGGGCCAGGTGTCCGTTCGGAACGGGGAGGCCGGCAGATCGGCCGTGTTGTACAGATTGCAGACGGGGTTGTCCGCCCAGGCGTAGCGGACGGCCGCCGGATTGGGCACTTGCGGGCTGCTGACGACCACGGTCTTGCCCTCGATCACGGCGTCCGCCCAGACGAACTTGCGATCGGCTCCGGCGATGGCGAAGCCCCTGAGCGGACCGCCCTTGGCGACGAGCCCGTCGCCGACGCAGTCGAACCGCAGGACGATCTTGCCGTCGCGGACCTTCATGGATCGGTAGAGGGGACCCGACTGGACGACGTCCCTCTTATACGTCTTGGCCAGGGCCCACAGGGCCAGCCGCTTGCCGACGTCCTGCTTGTTCTTCGGGTGGATGTCGGCGGCCTCGCCGATGTCGATGATCGTCGCCATGCCGGTGTCCTTGAGCGACAGCGTCATGAGCTGCGCCTCCCGCAATTCGGCCCACGCGCTGTCGGCCGGCGCGGGCTTCTCCGCCATGAAATTGGCCAGTTGAACGAACAGGAAGGGGAAGCTCTTGACGCCCCAGTTCTGCCGCCAGTCGGTGATCATGTCCGGGAAGAGCTCGCGGTACTGATAGGCGCGGTCCGCGTTGGATTCGCCCTGGTACCAGATCGCGCCGCGGATGGCGAATGCGATCAAGGGAGCGATCATCCCGTTGTACAGGACGGTCGGGGCGTTGGGGTTGTTCGCCCAGGAAGGCGGCTGAGGCTGCGCCGGCATCGAGGCCAGGCTCATCGCGACCTGGTATCGCCAGGGGCCCGCGAGCGAGATCGCGGCGTCGTCGGCTGCGTCCGTCGGCTTGATCTTCATCTGGGCGGGCTGGCCGTAGATCCCGCCGCCTCCGCCGGTGTCGAGGACCTGCACCGCGATCACGTTGCGGCCCGCCTTGATGACGTCGGCGCCGACCTTGTACCGCCGGGGCATCTGCCACTGATTCGACTCCATGTGGACGCCGACCTTGACGCCGTCGACCCAGGTCGTGTCCATATCGTCGATCGGGCCCAGATCGAGCGTCAGTTCCTTGCCCACCCAGGAATCCGGGACTTCGATTACCTTGCGGAACCAGACCAGGCCGTCGAAGTTCCCCACCTCGGTTTGCTCCCACAGGACGGGCAACTCCATCCGCTTCCAGGCGGAATCGTCGAACTCGATCGAAGCGCACTCGGCGCCCTGAGCGCCGACCGCCTCTATCTTCTTCTGCCACTGGGCCAGTTCCAGTTCGTATTTCCTCATCGACGCTTCGGGATTGGCTCTGGCCTCGGCGATCTGGTCGATTCTCGCCTTGAACTCGGGGAACTTCAAGAGCGTCGCCTCGCTGGTCCACGCCTCGGCCACCGTCCCGCCCCAGCTCGTGTTGATCAGTCCGACCGGGACGTCCAGTTCCTTGTGCAGGTGTCGGCCGAAGAAGTATCCAACCGCGGAGAATCCGCCGACCGTCTCGGGACTGCACGCAAGCCACTGCCCCACGCAGTCGGACTCGGGCGTCGGCGCGATCTTCTTCTGCACGGTGAACAGGCGGATCTTGGGGTACTTGGCGGACGCCACTTCCTGATCCGCCGAGGCCGACGCCGCGACAGGCCATTCCATGTTGGACTGTCCAGAGCAGACCCAGACCTCGCCGCACAGGACGTCCTTGATCGCGATGGTGTTCTTACCGGCCAGCGTGATCTCGTAGGGGCCGCCGACCTTGGGGGCCGGGACCGTGAGTTTCCACTTGCCGTCGAGTCCGGCGGTGACGTGCTGCTCGCCGGCCTTCCAACTGACCTTGACGGCAACCGTTTCGCCGGGGTCGGCCCAGCCCCACAGCGGAACCTTCCGACCTTGCTGCAAGACCATGTGGTCGCCGACGATGGCCGGCAGACGTATATCGGCCGCGCCGACGCTTGCCAGCAGCAGGAGCGACGCCCACGCCGCGAGCCCATTCCTCTGGCCCATCTTCCCTTGACGCTTCATTCTCAACTCCTTGACTTCAGTCTGTGACTTGTCGTTCCCGCGGCGGGCGAATGCTCGCCGCCCAGCGGTCGAGCCATGATACCGCGGACCCCGGCGCAGGTAAACAAATCGGGGGGAACTTGCTGGGGTGCATGACCGCAGTTGCGCGCATCGTGGGCTGGTTGCACTCCAGGGATGCGTCTATCGCTTTGGGGATACCAGCGGGCAGGGGGGACAAGAGGCACGTAGAACCGTCGCTTGCAGGAACCCCGGCCCATCGGAGATGTCACGGGGAGTCCGTCGACGGCCTCAGGGTCCCCCATCGCACTTACGAGGGAGAGCCTCCTGCCCCCGACGGCGGGTCCACGTTCCGCATCGGGCTTGCCTCCTTTCTCCCCGCTGGTATCCCCAAAGCGGTAAACGCACGCCCGCGGAGTTCGACATCGGCCGGTACCTCAAGGCCGGCAGCGGTGCCTGGAAGAGCTACGCCGGGCCTTTCGAGCAGGTCGAAGCCGCGACCGTCGAGGCCCGAATCGACCTGGGCAAGTCGCTGCAGCTCCTGGGATTTACGCAACTGCCCCGCCAGGGCGGCAACGCCAACGGTCGAATCCGTGGCTACGAGTTCTACGTCAGCGCCGACGGCCAGCAGTGGGAGCCCGTCGTGAAAGACGGGCGCTTGCCGAACAACGACCAGCTCCAGGAGGTGCGGTTCGAGAAGCCCGCGACCGGTCGCTACATCCGTCTGGTCGCGTTGAGCGAGTGGTTCCGCCAACCCTACACGACGATCGCCGAGTTCGACGTCCTGGCGGCCAAGTAGTCCTGTGCCCAGGTCCTTCGGCTGTGCCTCAGGACGACAAGTTCTTCCCGCGCATGAATCATTCCTGATGCGTATGAGTTCTTGGATCTCGGTCGAAGATCACGCCGGGAGCTTCGTGTCAAGGTAGTTGATTGCGATCAAAGCAAAGCCGGCCAAGTCCTCTCAGCGAGGACCTGGCCGGCTGGTTCATCACGAATCTACACAATCAGAACTTCGTCAGACCTCCCGACGCAGTCTCATCCCGGCATAGCCAAGCCCAAGGAAGCCCAGCAGAACCGCCCCGGGGACCGGTGTAATAATATACGAGTTGCTGATCGTGTCTGGCTTCCAATTCCCATCCTTGTCATAACCCGGGAGCGCCTGCACATGGATACCAATCTGCAGGGCACCCTCTATCTTCTGATTTGAACCACTCAGGTCGAGCGAGGCTAAGACCGCATTCAGTTCAACGTTTTCAAAGATGACCTCAAGCCACTCTCCGCTATGAATGCCGTATCCCAGAAGCCCCTTTGTTGCCGGGGTGTCGGCGTCTGCCGCAGCGTATGCTTTGGTGCCCAGCCCGACAAATCCGGGAAGTTGCGCGCCTGGCTGAGCAGGCACAACATCGAAGCTGACCAAGGGGCCACTACCGGCCAGGCTCCCAATCGAATCGCCGATTAGCGCGCCGTCATAGAAAAAGACTTCGGTAATTGCGCTCAAATATCCGGGTTCGCTGGGTGCCGGGGCATTATTGAGGAACTTGAAATTCACTCCTCCGCCCGTCGCCTCACTAATCTCCAAGGAGAACCACGACGAAGTATCAATCGGGTTTCCACTCTGATCCACCACAGCACTTGATGTAATCATCGAAAACGGGTATGAGTCAGCAAGAGCGGGAGCGACAGTGAACGCACACACAATTACTGCGGATATGAACCGTTTCATTCTTGTATTCCTTTCAACTCGATTCACGCCTTCTGAGCCCTCTCGTCTGATCAACGGGCGAGAGGTGCGCGGCGGGCTTAGACGGGGGGCCGCGCGGCGCGACTACTGCTGGCGTGCATTGCGAGGGTCGCCAGAGCAGATGGGATAACTCATATCGCTCTTGAGTCGGTTGGTCTTCCGGCTGTTCTGGCGGCGGGTCCCAATGGGCCGTTGGCTCGGGGTGACGCAGCATCACCGAAATGGCCAGGCAGGGTCGGTGTACGCCGGGACATCCGCTCGAGTACCAGCGGGGCAGCGTCCTGACCACCCACTTGCGGGTCCAGGGAACGGAGTCGATCAGTCCCAGGCTCATCATCGCGTACAGACACAGAGTAAGGCTACCCTCTTTTTCTGCAAGGAGGTGCACCGGCTGAGATTGAGGGGGCTCGGAGACGTCGATCCGAATCACAGGCCTGAAGACTCCGTGCAGGTCCCAATCGAAAATGCTGGGGAAGGAATACAGATTCGCGGGGTTTGTGGGTTCTGTGGGCTCTTCGACCTCCTCGATCGAATCGCAAGAGGCCCACACGACTGTGCTGTGCAGGGCGTCCAAAGGCATCATGTCGGCGCGCGCGACCCCCGCCGGCATCAGCAGGCCCGTGGCCACCAGGATGATTCTCCCCAACTTCATCTGCCCCACACCCCGTCCGAATCCGAAACGGTCGCACCGCTGCAATTCTTGCGTCTTTACGCTGCAACTCTTAGATCTATCCTAGGTTCTCATTCCGTTTAGTCAATACGTAGAAATACGTAATTTGATCGGAAATGTGCAGGGCTTGGCTGGCGGGGCAGGTGCGAGCAAAAACGGCTCCACACCTTCCGAATTCCCTGTTCGTGCATGGGGATTACGCGATGGAGGCCAGGGGGATGATGCGCTCGGCCAGATCGGCGGCGGTGTAGGTTTTGGACAGGTCGATGGGCAGGAGGCAGCCGTGGTTGTGGTCGCAGGCGAGGATGATGAGGTTTTCGCCTGCCTTGCACCAGCCGGTGGTTTGGGGTTGGTGGCCCAGGATGAAAACGTCCACGTCGAGGGTCTTGGCCAGGCGGTTCAATGCGGGCTGACTGTGCCTGCGGCCCCAGGTGAGCAGGTAGGCCGAGCCGGGACGTTCGCAGTCGCTGATTTGCAGCTCCCGCTCGAAGACACGCGGGTCGAATTCGTCGAGGGAACGGTCGCTGGGCAGAGAGTGCGAGATCCACAGGCGGTTGCCGCATCGAACCGCCAGGGGCTGCGAGAACAGGAACTGGCGGATCGCCAGGCGGACGTCGGGGCCGGACTGGCGAAACTCGCGGTCCAGGGCCGAGGTCATCGCCCGGTTCATCTCCTTGCCGTTTTTCATCACTTCCGCGCTGCAGATGGTGGCGGTATCGTGGTTTCCCATGACCAGGTGGACCTGGTCGGGGAACCGCAGCTTGAAGCGAATCACCTCGAAGAGCAACTGGTAGGAAAGACAGCCGCCGGCCTCGTCCTCGGGCCCGCCATGGATGATCTCCTGGAAGATGAGGTGCCGGTCGGGGTGGTCGGCCAGTCGGGCAAAGGCGAGAATCCGCTCGAAATTGCGGCGATGGCCGTGGACGTCGCCGGTGACGATCAGGGAGCCCGCCTGTGGCAGGCAAATGAGATTTCCCCGGCGGAACTTGTCCGTCTGATTGGCCCGAATCCCCTTATTGAGAAGATCGATTGTTGTTTGTGGCATTTCGGTTCGATTTGATTCTGCTTCCGAAGATGCTGTGGATCATCAGGTCGAGCCGGGAGATGACCTCCATCATGCTGGGCGGCCGTTCCATGGGCTCTTCCTTGACGCAGTCCATGACCAGCTTCGAAATCCCGATCGGCAACTGGCTCTTGAGCTGGTGCGGGGCAAGGCACTTCGGAGTCGCCGTCATGGCGGCCAGGCCGTTCTTGGGTTTCTTGGGGATCAGCGTCGGCACGTTCTTGCCCGTCAGGGCCCAGTACATGGTCGCGCCGAGGTTGAAGATGTCGGTCTTGGGCCCCAGGGTCTTTCGTCGGACCTGCTCGGGTGCGATGTAGTCGGGCGTGCCCTGGATGCGGGATTTGATGGTTCCGATCGGGCAGCTCTGGCCCAGGTCGATGATCTTGATCGTGCCGGTCTTGCTGATCAGGATGTTGTTGGGCTTGATGTCGCAGTGGACATAGCCTTGCTGGTGCAGGGCGTTGAGTCCGGTTGCGACCATGCGGAAGACCAGCAGGACGTCGCCCAGGCTCAGTGTCGTGCTCTCTTCGAGGGTCTTGCCCTCGAAGTGCTCCATGGACAGCAGCAGTTCGCGGACTCGGAACATGCTGCGGATTTTCTGGAGTTTATAGCATTTTCGGACGTACGGATGATCGACTTTCTTGGCGACCTGGTACTCGTGTTCGGTTTGCTCGAAGACGCGTTGATCCTCCGGCCTCTCGTAGATCAGGCGTTTGAGGGCGACGACGCTTCCGTCCTCCTCATCGGTTGCCAGGTAGATCGTGCTTCGGGCGCCGTTGCCGATCCGCCTGATAATCGTGAACCCTCCCACGCTGAGAATGTCCTTGGCCATGGAACGCTAACCTAAAGAACCCGACAATAACGAAATCTTCTGTAAACCCGCAAGATGCGCCCCAGGCCGCCGGTGTTCCTTAGAATCCGCGATACAGCGCATCCGAAGGCCTTGAAGGATCTTCCCGTTCGGAGCGTCCAACCGGGCAAAGTCCAGGTAAAACGCCCAAACCAGCCAGTTTAATGCTCCAGGCAACCGGTGTCCAGCAGGGGCCCTGATTTTTCTCTATCGGCCGCAGCAGATAAATCTTGACAAAGTTCGCGAAATCTGTTGTAAGTAGGGCTTCTGCGACGATAATCGCAGAGGCAAGAGCATCGGGTGGCGTCCCGATGATGCTATTGCTCGGGTGTATTCCCCGATAGCTCAATGGTAGAGCGAGCGGCTGTTAACCGCTAGGTTGTAGGTTCGAGCCCTACTCGGGGAGTTTCCATCACAAAATGGCGGGGCCAATCATTTTGTTCACTTCTTAAGGCCTGTCGTCTGCGCCTTTGCAGGCGATCTGTCTGGACACCCCTGTTCTGCATGTCAAAAGGTCGTTTTGTCATAGTTCTGTCGGATATATAGGACCTTGGGTTGGCGTGCGGTGCGCGTTCAATGTGGGAGAACAAGATCGGTTTGGGGTCATAGTGGCTTGACAGGGAACGTTGAAAATGGTAAACTCGGTAACCTGGATAGTGTAGCGAGCTGAGTTGGGAGTCGGTCGAGGGCTGGAGGGCCTTCCGGCTGTTTTGCTCAGCCGTCGGAGGAGAACGAGAACATGAGGCGGATCGGATCCACAGCGTCGCCTCTCGGTTCTCAGGGGGTGCTCAAGGATGGGTTCCGCAACAACTGCAATGGGGAGTCTGTTCTGACGCAGGCCAAGGATGTGGACCATTTGAACTGGGGGTGATGACATGCGAGTCCTGGTGAAAGCTTGTTCGGTTCTCACAGTGTGCCTTGCGATGGCCGCAAACGCGAAAGCGATCGATCGATCGCAGCCCTACGTGGTGGTGCGGATTTCCGACAAGCCTCTGAATCTCGGGGAGGTGTCCGGCCCCAATCTCAAAGAGGTTGGAGCGAAAGTGACCGCCCGTGTCGAGGCCAACATTCCCTACCATATTTCCGCGTCGTTCAACGGACTTCGCCACCAGACGAAGAATGTCGCGATCTCGCCCAAGCATCTGACGGCGACGCTCAACGGCAGGGAAATGCCGATCGGGGGGGGGCGCGTTCCGATCGCCTCCCAGGGGCCGACGCCGAGAGGAGGGGTGGAGATACCGCTGGCTTTTCAGGTGGGCGTCAAGGCCATGGCTTCCTATCCGGCCGGACGCTACCGCGGGGCCCTGATGATTACTGTGACACCAGGTCATTGATTCGGCTCATCCGGTTCTGGCGTACATCCGCGGTCATGGCGCGCCCGCCGTGGGCGTGCGGAGGAGGCTTTCCGCTTTGCACCAGCAGCATGGCATGCAATGGCCTGCGAAATGGCGATGGGATGGGGCGTCCGCAAACGGATTCTCAGATGCCCAACCCGACCGCATAACCACGCCTCGAAGCTTCCTACCCGCGCTCTTGGCCAAAGGCAATTCTCGCCGCATGGGCCTTCCCGCAGAGAGGAATTCTGTGTCTGCGCTTCCCGGTCGGTATGGTTTTCGCTTCGGCCTGTTTCGGCCTGTGGATCGCTGCTTTGTTCCGGGGCGGTCCTGCTGTTTGGGGTCATATTATTTTGCGTTTTTGTGTTAATATGGGTATTGACGTTGTGCTTGAAGACTGCTATTATGGGAAATGTGAGTAAGGTGGGAAGAAACGGTAGCTTCTTGCCGCCTCTTGCTTGGTGAAAGGATGGATTCAAGCTGCGTGGTTTGGGAAGGCATCGTTGGGACTGGGATCGTTTCGATCGCCATTATCTGTTCATTCGATTGCCCAGAACCTGAAGGAAAGGTGCGATCCCGAATGCAGCCCCCCTCGGCATGGGACAGGGGAGAAAGGAGGTAGGGTGAAGACATGAAGCTCTCGCGAGCTGGGGACGGCTTGCGAGGCGTCTGGAGAGGTGGCCCACTCTTTGGACAGCAGGACACAATGTCGAGTGCCAAGTGGGAATGAAAATCGCAGGTCAAGTCTTTGAATGAAGGGCCGCGGCGTCTCGGATCAACAGCAGGCAGATCCTGGAATGCCGTTATCGGGTGTTTTTGCCTGCAACAACGTGGCCAGGCAAAACGTTGTCTGGCGGCAGTAACTGGGTGTAGCTCCCCAAGGCCTATGCGGCCGATATGGAGCGAGGGTAAGTGAAAGGAAGTTGAAGATGAAGAAGGCATTGTTTGCAGTCGCAGCAGTGGCTCTGCTGGCCGTCGCCGCCCAGGCGGGCGAGATCAAGTACCATGAGTGGCCGTGCGCTCCGATCGCGCAGGAAATCACGACCATCCC
>Ga0228535_1000830_pt1 | contig 67793 bp, 60 predicted proteins | sample SJ1metagenome_FD_168457 | JGI IMG/M metagenome (GOLD analysis project Ga0228535, IMG submission 168457) | Enriched culture of PCE-dechlorinating microbial communities from Ithaca, New York, USA - SJ1 | ecosystem: Engineered > Modeled > Simulated communities (microbial... > Unclassified | place...
ACGCCATGGCAATTCCCAGGATTCCAATCTCAGACATCTGGAAACCCATGGACTGGAAATTCAACACTCTGGGGAATTTGGTGGGCATCAACAAGGACATAACGATAAAAATTCCTACCGTAATGAGAAACAGGCGCATCAAGTTCCAGTCCTGGATTTTGAGAAACCGGGTGGCATTGAACCGTTCCTGGAACGAATTCTTGCCGTTACCGTTATCGTTTTTATCAAAATGGTTGTTATTGTCAGACATGCTAATCTGTGCTCCTTATCTGCTTATTCAGCCAGGTTTGCCTTAACCCGCCTGGCTGCTTGCATATTCTGATAAGCAGGGATACCAGTACCAATGATCAGGATAATGCCCAGCACCACTTTCTGCCATTCGGAGGGTACACCGATCAAAATCAGGCTGTTATTCATGACCACCACCAGGGCAACACCCAGCAAAGTGCCCAGCACAGTTCCCCGGCCGCCAGTTACCAGCGCACCGCCCAGCACCACAGCGGCAATGGTGTTCAACTCGGTGCCTACCAGGTCGAATGGGTTGCCTTGTTTATAGTGGGCGCCGTGAATAATGCCGCCAATGCCTGCCAGCATACCTACAAAACCGTAGATAAAGAACTGGGTTCGGATGACATTGATGCCAGCACGTTCTGCAGCTTCACGCGAACCACCGAGGGCATAGATGTTGCGGCCAATCATGGTGTATTTTAAGAGGAGATAAACAATGACCACAATTGCCACCAGGATCAGGATGCCTGATTGCAGCCCGGTAATAGCACCAGATGGTGTTACGGTGGTGATTAGATTCGAACGTGAGAAACGCAGCATCCCATCCGGAACATTATTGATGTACTTGCTGCCGATAAAGAAAAGCAGAAAACCATGAAAGAGGCTTTGGGTACCCAAGGTAGCAATTAATGTTGGTATCCTAAAGAAACCAATAATGCTTGCATTGATCAAACCCATCAGCAATCCGATCACTGCTGAAATGATCATAGCAACAAGAAAACTGCCTTCATAATTTATGGCGAAAAGAATTTTGATGGTGATGTACATCGATGAAATGGCGATCGCGGTAAAGGAGACATCAAAACCACCGGAGACAATCACAATAAGCGTACCCATGGCAAAAATACCCATCGTGATCGAGCTGCGTAACAGGTCAAACACATTTTGCAGTGAGAAAAAGATTGGACTTTTAATCCCAATGAAAACACAAAGCAGGATCAGGATAATAGCCACATAGAATTCGTTGGTTCGTAAAAACTTTTTCATAGGAAAACCCTTAATACTTTATAGTATTTACAGCCGAAAAAAGAGCTAACCTTCTGCCAGCTTCTCTGCCAGTTCATTCTCTGTAATCTTGGATGCACGGAACTCTTCCACAATCCGGCCTTCCCGCATCAGCAAGATCCGGTTGCAAATGTGCAGCAATTCAGGAATGTCATCGGACATCACCAGAACACCCAATCCTTCACCTGCCAGCCTCTTGATAATCTCATGTAGTTCGGATTTGGAACCAATATCCACGCCGACAGTGGGACCATTCATAATAAGCAACCGGGGATTGCTTGCCAGCCACTTTGCCAGCACTACACGCTGCTGGTTACCGCCGGAAAGGCTCTTTACCGGGTTCTCTGCAGAATCCGTTTTAATGCTCAAGTCTTTCACCCAGGTATCGATCGCTTTCTGTTTGGAGTTCTTGTTGATTAGCCCGATTTTGGAAAGAAGCTTGTTGACAATGCTGACGATAATATTGTTACCAATCGAATGCTCCAGGAAAAGGCCTTCCGTCAAGCGGTCTTCCGGCACATACCCGATCCCATGTTTTAAGGCATCCTGCGGGCTGTTAATCTTTACCTCTTTGCCTTCTATATAAATACTACCCGTATCAGCAGGGTTGATTCCAAATAAGGCCAGCGCAAGTTCAGTCCTGCCCGAGCCCAGCAAGCCAGTAACACCCACGATCTCCTGGTTGTACAGATCAAAGGAGACATCCTTAAACCTGCCAGAAGAAGAAAAGTTCTTCAAGGATAACAATGGAGTTCCGGCTTTGTCCTGGTCACTACAATCGTAACAATCGGTTTCGATCTTCTTACCAGTCATGTAGTAAACCATTTTGGCCTGGTCAAACTCTTTGGCATCAGCGTCAATGATCTTCTTGCCATTCCTATAGACCATGGTGCGGTCAGAGATTTCCAGTACTTCATTCAGCTTATGGCTGACGAACATGGTGGAGATCCCCCGCGATTTCAAGTCGTTAATCACTTTGAAAAGCGACTTTACTTCCCTGCCAGTCAGGGCGGTGGTGGGCTCATCCATGATGATCAGTTTGGCATTTTGAAGCAGTGCACGCGATATTGCGATCAACTGCTTATCTGCTACTGACATGGGGCCAACCAGGCTGTCAAGATCCATTTTGATATTAATACTGTCCAACGCTGCCTGGGCAACCTGGTATGCTTCCTTCCGGTGGAAAAATTTGCGGTTTTCGGAAAGCTGCTTGTTCAGCGCAATATTTTCAGCTACAGTGAAATTTGGGAAAAGAGAAAAATCCTGATAAATGATCTGGATCCCCTCACGAATGGTATCAATGGGATGCAGCCGTTTAAATGACCTGCCAGAAATGATAATTTCACCTTCATCCGGTTCATACACTCCCGCAATGATCTTGATCATTGTGGACTTGCCCGAACCGTTTTCACCGATCAAGCAGTGGATCTCGCCTTTACGGACCTCAAAACTGACATCCTGCAAAGCATGAACCCCTGCAAAGGACTTACTGATATTCTTTACCTCTAGGAACTTTTCAGCCATAGTAAATCTCACATAGGTGGTTAATTTCAGGGGATAAGTATCCCATTAGTTTTTAATTGGAGCGGCTAAAACTGCTCAAACTTAGCCGCTCCAACCTTCAACTTATATCTATTCTTTGGTCAAAATTTTAGAAAGGATAATCGTCTACATTTTCGGCAGTGACATCAACCCATGCCTGACCGTAGAAGACTTTACCAACCAGTTTGATGCTCTCATAGCCAGCAACACCCAAATCCATACCATCGGTCGGGGTTTCACCCTGGAGGATCATGAGAGCAAGTTTGTTCATGCCATATCCAGCAAGGGAGGGATCCCAGAAACCGATTGAATCAACTGCACCGGTTTTGAGGTATTTGCCTGCCATGGAGGGCATGCTGGTACCAACAACTGCAATCTGGTCCTGGAGGCCGGCTTCTTCAACTGCCTGACCGAAACCAACAACATCATTGGCGGAAGAACCCTGCATACCCTTGAGGTTCGGGTAGGCTTTCAGGATTTCTTTACCCTTTTCGTAGGCCTTCTGGGCATCGTCGTAGGACTCGTTCTTGTCGCCCATGAGGGTCATGTTGGGGTAGTTGGCTTTTTGGTATGCGATGGCTGCGTCAACCCATTCATTGTGGGTCTTGGAGGTCAAGGAACCAACCATGACAACATATTCGCCTTCTTCGCCCATCATCTCAGCAAGTTGTTTCATGAAGTGCTCACCGTAGCCAGCATTGTCGAATGCTTCGAGGTCGAAATTGACGTTCTGCTGGTTGGAGGCTTCATGGCTGATCACAACAATACCCTGGTCCATTGCTTTCTTGAGGACCGGCTCGAGGCTGTCGGGCTGGAAGGGGACGACACAGATAGCGTCTACGCCCTGGGCGATCAAATCTTCGATCACCTGGACCTGTTGGGCAGCATCAGCTTCGGCAGGGCCCTGCTGGAAGGTGGTAACATTCGGGTAATCAACGCCGAATTGTTTGACACCAGTTTCCATCCGGTCAAACCAGGCGACACCAGTCAGCTTGACGACGGTAGCGATTGTATAATTGCCACCTTCTTCAGCGACAGGCGCTTCGGTTGCTGCGGTTTTGGGGGCGCAGCTGACAAGCATGGAGAGCACAACCAATGCTGTCACAACAAACAATAAACTTTTCTTCATTTTACTCCTCACTCCATTCAGAAATTTGGTATTCTGTAAAGCACAAATTGTTGGTATTTCTAATTTATAGCTCCGCTTTTTGCACCTCCTTTCACGGTATAAGATTCTACCCGTAATTGGTAGAAATGTTAATAGCAACACGCATTGCATTATAGACTGATTCAACAAAAAAAGGCAAGTGATAATTGGGAATGCGCCAGGTTTAACTCCGAAAGCAACCATCATTTTCGCAGCAACCATTCTTCATGAGAGCCCAGATTGAGTCAATAGAACAAATCCGTTCACATGATCCGCTCGCTTCTCATCCGGGAATACCATATATCGGAAAACATATATCTTTATTGACTTTTCAAAGACAAAATGATATACTCACTTTAGTGAATTATTATTCACAAAAGTGATAACACTTGGGGCACTGAGGAAAGAGCGCATGAACGACAGTTTGATCCAGCATGATAGAACCAGCCTGCTGGCACAGGTAGCCGAGATGTATTACATCGACGGTATGGATCAGACTTCCATTGCCGAAATCGTAGGGGTTACCCGCTCGATGGTCTCCCGTATGCTGACAGATGCCCGCAACCGCGGCATTGTCGAGATCCGTATCCACCACCCCCTGCATGCAGAACACAACCTCGAACAACAATTGAAACAATTGACAGGCATCCGGGATGTGTTCGTGGTATCCGTGCGCAGCCATGATGACCACAGCCGCCTGCTGGCAGAGCTGGGCCATGCCGCCGCTTCGGTCTTTCAGCGCTTTGTAGAACCGGGAAAATCGATCGGCATCGCCTGGGGTACTACCGTCAGTGCAGTCATTAACGCGCTGGAGGTCAACACCAGCCTGCCGGTCAAGGTCATCCAGCTTATAGGCGCCCTGGGAGCCCGCAACCAGGAATACGATGGGCATGCCCTGGTCTTACGGCTGGCAGATAAACTTGGCGGCGAAGGGTACTTCATTAACGCTCCCTATCTCTGCCAAACACCCGAGATCGCCCGTGCTTTTATGGATGCCCCCGGCATCCGCGAGACAATAGACCTGGGCAAACAGGTGGATGTTGCCCTGCTGGGTATTGGAACCACCGAGCTGCAGTTCTCCAGCTATTTCCTGGCGGGTTATGTCGACGAGCAAGAGATTGCCCGCCTGCAGGCCGAAGGAGCAGTGGGCGATATTGCCGGCAACCACTTCGACCTGGATGGAAACATCATTAAAGATGGTTTTACGAGCAGGCAGATCACCATTTCAAGCGATGCCCTCAAGCACATCCCAACCCGGATTTGTGTGGCCGGGGGTCCAGGAAAAACAAATGCAGTCATTGGCGCCCTGCGCTCAGGGCTGGTCAATGTGCTAGTTACAGACAGCATTACAGCGAGGAATATTCTCGCTGGCATTCAAGGAATCAACCCATTGGAGGTATAAATGCCGAAAGCAAAAAGTAAAGAAACATTAGTTGAAAAAGCAGCCCGGCTGGGTCTCTCAAACGAAGACCTGGTTGGCATGCTGCGCACCATGTATTTGATCCGCCAGTTCGAGTACATGGCGGACCGGTTGTATGCCCTGGGTAAAGTGCATGGCACCATGCACCTTTCCGCCGGGCAGGAAGCAGTTGCCGTAGGTATCAGCAGAGCCACCCGCAAGGATGATTATCTGATCAACCACCACCGCGGGCATGGGCACTTCATCTCAAAAGGTGCTGATATCAACCTGATGATGTCCGAGTTCCTGGGTAAAGAAAACGGGTACTGCAAAGGCCGCGGCGGTTCCATGCACATCGCCGACTTCACCTCGAATAACCTGGGCGCTAACGGCATCGTTGGCGGCGGTATCCCCCATTCGCTCGGTGTCGGACTGGCCATCAAGCACCGCAAGTCCGATGCACTGGTAATCACTCTCTTCGGTGACGGCGCTTCCAATGAAGGTGTGTTCCACGAAACCCTCAACATGGCTGCCCTCTGGAAGATCCCCTCGCTGTACGTCTGTGAGAACAACAAGTACGGCATGTCGATGGATGTTGAACGCGCCACCGCCAAACTCCCTATCGCCCAGCGCGCTGAAGGCTACGGCATCCCGTGGTACGCCATTGATGGCAATGACCTGCTCCTGGTTTACGAAACCATGAAGAATGCAGCAGATTACATCCGCGCCGGCAATGGTCCCGTGCTGGTTGAAACCCAGACTTACCGCTACTTCGGCCACTCCAAGAGCGACCGTAACCTGTACCGCTCCAAGGAAGAGATCGATAGCTGGCGCACAACCAAAGACCCGATCATGCGCTTCCGCGGACAGCTGGTAGAAGAAAAGATCATCACCGATGAACTTGCTGACCAGCTTGATAAAGAAGGATTAAAGATTAACGAGGATGCGGTTGCATTTGCAGAAGCATCTCCCGAACCAGACCCCAGCACAGTAACGGAGTACGTCTATGCCTGAGATTACTTATCTTGAAGCCATCCGCCAGGCTATGTGGCAGGAAATGAAACGTGATGACCGCGTATTTCTTATCGGTGAGGATATCGGTCGTTATGGAGGTGCATTTGGCGTCTCCCACGGAATGCTGGACGAATTTGGTCCAGAGCGAATCATTGAAACCCCTATTTCGGAGCCTTCCATTGTTGGCGCAGCCGTTGGTGCAGCTGTGGTCGACATGCGCCCCATCGTTGAGATTATGTTCATGGATTTCACCCTGCTGACACTTGACCAGATCGCCAACCAGGCCGGTAAGATGCACTACATGTTCGGCGGTAAGGCTACCGTCCCGATGGTCATCCGTATGCCCGGAGGTTCCGGAACCGGCGCAGCAGCCCAGCATTCACAATCGCTGGAAACTTTATTAATGCACATGCCAGGCCTCAAAGTCGCAGTTCCCTCCACGCCTTATGACGCCAAAGGCTTGCTGCTTTCAGCCATCCGCGACCCCAACCCTGTTTGCTTTGTTGAGCACAAACTGCTCTACAAAACCAAGGGTGAAGTACCAGAAGAACAGTACACCATCCCATTCGGTGTAGCCGATATCAAACGCCAGGGCAAGGACCTGACCATCGTCTCGAGCGGCATTATGGTTCACAAATCCCTCGCAGTCGTCAACCGCCTGGCAGAAGAAGGGATTGATGTCGAAGTAGTGGATGTGCGCACATTGAAACCGCTCGACAACGATACGATCATCAACTCGGTCACCAAGACCGGTAAACTGCTGGTTGTACACGAAGCCGTTGAAACAGCCGGCTGGGCTGGAGAGATCATGGCTGTAGTATCCGGCAGCCGCGCCTTCGATTACCTGGATGCGCCAATGCGCCGCCTGACCGGAAAAAATGTCCCGATCCCCTACAACCGGCAGCTCGAACGTGCTGCTGTACCCCAGGAGGAGGATATCGAGCGGGAAGTACGCGCCATCCTGAAAGGGGAATACTAATGCCTACTGAGTTCATAATGCCGAAAGTTGACATGGATCAGGAAAAAGCCACCATCATTTCCTGGAACAAGGCAGAAGGCGATGAAGTAAAACAAGACGAGACCGTCCTCGTGGTGGAAACCGACAAGGTCGCCATCGACGTGACCGCACCTGCTACTGGCAAACTGGTAGATATCCGCTTCAAAGAAGGGGATGTGGTCCCGGTTGCAACCGTGATCGCCTACGTTCTGGGCAAGGGCGAGACCATGGCGGATATTCCTGGGAGAACTGCTGCAACAGTAGCACCCAAGCCTGTCGAAACCCCAAAAGCTGAAGCCGCAAAAGCGCCCGCAGCTGCCAGCCCGGTTGCCATCCGCGCGGCCCAGGAACTCGGCGTGAACATCAATGATGTGCCTGCCAGCAGCGGGCGTATCAGCCGGGAAGACGTTGAACAATACGCAGAAAGCCTGAAAGCCGCCCCACAGCAACCCCTGCCAGAAACCGGGAAAGTGGCAGCCACCCCTGCCGCTCGCCGCTTGGCGCGCGAAGCAGGCATTGCCCTTGAAACCCTAGCCGGCAGCGGCCCGCACGGCCGCGTTCAGGCACAAGATGTTGTGGCTCCGGTTCCAGCTGCAGCCAGACCTGCCGCACCGGTTGCCGCTGTAAGCACTGGCGAACGCCAGGCAAAGGTTGTTCCCCTGACAAGCATGCGCCAGAAGATCGCAGACCGGCTACAAGCCAGTTTCCGTGATATCCCGCATATCTTCCTTACTGTAGAAGCAGATGTCACCCGGCTGGAAGACGCACGTAAACGCTTGAATGAGATCGCCGCCCGCCAGGGCAATAGCAAAGTCTCCCTGACAGCCATGCTGGTCAAGGTGATCGCCTGGGGGCTCGAACGCAACCCGTACTTGAACGCATCACTTGTCGGGCAGAACATTCACTTATGGGAAGATATCAATGTGGGTGTGGCAACTGCCCTGGATGAAGGACTGATTGTTCCCGTTGTCCACAATGCCAATAAGCTGCCCTTACGCCAGATCTCCGAATCCATTACCGACCTGAGCAAGCGTGCCCGTGAAGGCAAACTGGCTTTAAGCGAGATCAAAGGCGGAACCTTCACCATCACCAACCTGGGCATGTTTGACATCCCGCAATTCAACGCGGTTATCAACCCGCCTGAGTGCGCTATCCTGGCAGCCGGATCGGTTGTGCGTAAACCGGTTGTGGTGGATGAATTTGATTCGATCGAGGTCCGCCCGATCATCAGCCTGACTCTCTCTGCGGACCACCGTATCGTTGACGGCGTGGTAGCTGCCCGCTTCCTCAACGACCTGGTGGAAGGTATCGAGAGTCCGGAAACCATGTTATAAGCACACGGCGCATCACAGTATCATCACTAAGAGCCGTTTGCCCAGCACGCCAGCTGCAACAATGTTGTTTCAGTGAAACACGCAGTTGGCGTGCCTTTTTACCAATATTCATGAAACAAGTTAAAATCACTGCAGGATCATAGTAGAGGAGTTGAATAGATGGAATGGAATTCCCGCCAAAGGGTAATCACTACATTAGAACACAAGGAACCGGACCGGGTTCCCATTGACCTGGCGCCCCTGGTTGACTGCTACCTGAACCTGAAAGATTATCTCGGCATTAAAGTTGATGAAGAGATTAAGCCTAACCTGGCCATGGAAGTCATCCCTCACCCGGCAGTGCTTAAAGCGCTAAATACGGATGTGATTTCAGTTAAATTAGGCGGTGGGAAAACTCCCCCAAAGCCAAAACGGGATGACGGTTTGGTTGAGGATGCATATGGGGTATTGTACAGGCGTGTCCAGCAGACCAGTGGCAGCTACATGGAGGTAGCGTACTCTCCCCTCGCTAATGCCACCCTGGAAACGCTGAAAAATTACCCCTGGCCGAGGGTGGATTACCCCGGCAGGCTGGAAGAAACCACAGAGACAGCCCGCAGCCTGTATGAAAACACCGACCTGGCATTGATGGGCAGGTTCGGGGGCCCGATCATTGAGACTTCCGTGTACCTGATGGGGTTTGAAAACTGGCTGCTGTGCACCGCTGAAGCGCCGGATGTGGCCGGCTACCTGCTCGACCGTCTCACGGATATTATGATCGAGATGGACCGCATCGGGCTGGAAGCCACAGCCCCTTACCTGCAGATTTTCAAGGTCAGCGGTGAAGACCTGGGCACCCAGAACGGGCTGCTGTACTCGCCGCGTATGCTGCGCAGCCTGATCCTGCCGCGTTTCCAACGCCGCTGGCAGGCTGCCCGCGATTACCTGGATACGGTCAACCCCACCTGCAAGATCATGCTGCACTCGTGCGGCAGTGTCAGGCGCATCATCCCGGACCTGATCGCCAGCGGCATCCAGGTGCTCAACCCCATCCAGCCCCGCGCAAAGGACATGGATTCATTTGAACTAAAACAGGAATTCGGTGACCAGCTGGTATTTCATGGCGGGGTGGATATCCAGGAAGTGCTGCCATTCGGCACAAAAGAAGAAGTGGAAGCCGAAGTCAAAACCCGCATCCAGGCGCTGGCTCCAGGCGGCGGGTACATCCTGAGCACCTCCCACTTCATCCAGGCTGACACTCCGCCCGAGAATGTCGTCACCATGTGCGAGACAGCCCATAAGTATGGAAAGTATCCGCTGCAGGTCTGAAAGCAATTTTGTTGTCATCCTGAGGGAGGAACAACCGAAGGATCTCGCTCCGGACTTTCAGAGCGGGATTCTTCGCTTCGCTCAGAATGACAGACAAAAGCTGGTCGTCCATGAGGAGAAACGACTGAAGGATCCCGTATTGGCACTTCAAGGCGAGACCCTTCTTTTCGTTCAGGGTGACAAACGAAGTACAAACAAAGGACCTATTACTTAGGTTACATAAAAAACAAAAAGGCCGGGATGCCCGGCCTTTCGCTATTAACACAAACCCTTACGGATTTGCCAGGTGGAAGAGGTCGTGCATCAAATCCTTGTTGCGTTTGTACAGCTCAAGGTACACCTGGAAGTACTTGTTATAGGTATCATACTTGGCAAGATCAGGCTTTACCTCACGGCTGTATTTGACCCATTTTGTAATATCATCCTTGGAAGAGAACACACCCGCACCCAGGCCGGCAATGAATGCGTCTCCATAGGAAGCGCCGGTAACCACATCCGGGATGCGCTGCGGCACACCGCAAATATCAGATACCGCCTGCAGCCAGATCTTGTTCTTTGTTCCACCGCCGACAGCGATCACCTCATTGATCGTTGCGCCTACACCTTTCATCACATCGAAGTTGTGCCGGATGCTGTAGGCTACACCCTCCAAAGTCGCTTTGAAGAGGTGCGCCCGGGTATGCGCAAGCGTCAACCCGAAATATGTGCCGCGCGCCCGCGGATCGTTTAGCGGGGTGCGTTCGCCGCTGAAGTAAGGCAGTACCACCAGGCCTTCAGATCCGGCCGGGATGTTCTCTGCTTCTTTGACCAGCTCGCCGTAGGCGTTCGGTCCGCCAGCCTGTTCAGCCGCGACAAGGTCCATGGCCACTTTATCGCGGAACCAGCGGGTAAGTGCGCCGCTGGTGGCCATGGCGCCGATCATGCCGTAGGTGCCTTTGAATGCATATGGCTGGCCCCACAGGGTGCGTTCGACATTGTAATGGTCCATCACTTCCAGCATAATGATGGTCGAACCGTACATGATCATCATCTGCCCGGGTTTAACCGTACCGGTGCTGACGCATTCGGAGACAGCATCCACCGCCCCTACTACCACCGGGGTGCCTTCTGCCAGGCCGGTTTGGGCTGCGGCATCTTTGGTAACATGCCCTGCAATTTCATCCGACCAGCGCAGTTCGGGCAGCCTTTCCACTTCCACAATGCCCTCGCTCATCTCGCGGCTCCACTCGCCCTTCTTGTAATCGTACATGGGCATGAAGAAGGATCCAGTCATGTGGTCGATGACATAATTTCCCGTCAGCCGGGCAACCAGGAAGGTGGTGGCAGTGACGAATTTGTATGCCTTTTTGTACACCTCAGGCTCATTTTTCTTTACCCACAGGATCTTCGGGCCAACCATCTGGGTCGCCAGTTCCATACCGCCATGCTCAAAGATCTTATCCTTGCCCCACTTCTCTTCCAGCTCGGTGATCTCGTTCATGTTGCGGGTATCCACACCATACAGGATCCCCATGCGCAGCGGCTTGCAGTCCTTATCCACCGGCAGGCAGTCAGACCCGATAGCGCTGCAGCCAACAGCAATGATCTCTTTGGGGTCAATTCCGGTGTCAGCCAGTAGTTTCCTGGTGATGATGCAAAAATCACCCCACCAGTCCTTCTCAGCATCATGCTCAGCCCAGCCCTGGTGCGGAATGGACATGGTGTGCGGATTCACCTGGGTGCTTAACACCTTGCCATCAAGGTCGGTGATCACACCTTTTGACTCATATGTTCCGATATCAATGCCAAGTAAATACCCTTTAGCCATAGCCTTCTCCTGTTAAATGATATTTGATGATTACATCCATCCGGTTACAGCACTGTTCTGGTGCTGAATTTTTAAGTATTATATTTCCTCAACTGCTAAATGCGGAATTGCCCATTCTCAAAGATCTGCCTGCCATCCATTAAAATGCTGCTTTCCTGGCGGGTGTCCTTCACGATATCCCAGTGGATGGGTGATTTATTCGTCCCGCCGCATTCAGGGTATGACCTGCCCAGGGCAATATGGATGGTACCGCCGATCTTTTCATCGATCAGGATATCGGTGGTAAACCGGTCAACATACGGGTTAACTCCGACTGCAAACTCGCCGATGGTGCTGGCTCCCGGGTCGCTGGAGATCACCTGGCGCAGGAAATCCTGGTTTTTGCTAGCAGTGGCTTCCACCAGCTCACCTTTCTTCCAGGTCAGGCGGATGTCATGCACCTGCCGCCCGCCCAGCACACCGGGAAACTCAAAGTAAATGGTACCGTCAATGGTTTCGTTTACCGGGGCAGTGAAAATTTCCCCATCCGGCATATTGATGTGCCCGTCGCCTACCAGCCACTTCCTGCCGGCAATCGAGAAGGACAGGTCTGTCTCTTTACCCAATATGTGGATCTGGCTGCCCTGATTGAGGATGCCGGTCAACCGCTCCCACTCTCTGGACTGGGCCGGCCAATCCAGCAGGCAGGAGTTAAAGAACATTTCCATCATGGTTTCCAGGTCAGTCTCCGCCTGCTGGGCAAAAGCAGCATTAGGGACCCGCACCAGCGTCCAGCGGGTTTTATCCCAGCGCATGGAGGATATGACCCCGTTTGCCTTCTGGCTCATGGATAAGCGGTCAGGGCTGATGTCGGCGAACTCATACAGGTTATGCGCACCGCGCAGCCCAAAATAGACATCCGCCCATTCCATGCCGAAGGCTTCTACCTCTGGTACCCAGCCTATCTGTTCAGGTGTGCCGTGCTTCATTAAAGAATGGCGCAGAGTTTCAGACAGGAATTGCACCTGCACCAGCGCACCGGCTTTAACCGATTCTTCATACACTGCTTGCACCAGTGGCAGGGTGTGGGTTTCCTGCATGGCGATCATCACTTTTTCACCGGGTTTGATACCAGCAGAATGGTTAACCAGGATTTCCCCCAACTGCCTCCAACGTTTATCCATCAACTTCCTCCAAACATGCCCTTGATTTTCTTTCTCTACCCTTCCAGAAATTATACCAAATGTACCTGATCACCCGGCGTGATTAAACAATACAAGGTTGTGGTTTTCCTCCACAACCTTGTACCGTTATCCTTGCATTTGGTTCTATGGCATGTAATCCTGCAGTTCAGGGGGAACGTATTGCCACAGATCCTGAAACGCTCCTGTAGAAGTCAAGATAGCACCAAATATGGCATTCCCCAGCGTGAGCAGCAGCGCAATACCTGCCATGATCAAGCCGGCGATCGCCATGCCCTTCTTTGAGGTTTTCAATCCCAGGATGCCCAGGATCACGCCTGCGATGGCAATCGGGAAACCGCAAATAGGGAAAAGCCAGGCACACAAACTGAGGATGCCCAGCACCAATGCCGCTATTGCCAGACCCGGTTTATCGGGTTTGACGGGGGTAACGGGTTCGGGTACATACTGCTGTGGTGGTGGAGTGTATTCCATTAAGCCTCCTTTGGCTGTACTTCCAGAATCTTTTCGATCCCATCCAGTACGTCTTCAGTCAGTTTTTCAACAGCCTCTGCCGCACCGAGATTCTCATCCAGCTGCTCAACACGTGTTGCACCGGTAATTACACTGCTGACTTCTTTCCGGTGTAATATCCAGGCTAATGCAAGCTGCGCCGTGGTCACCCCCATTCCATCAGCCAGGGTTGTCAACTTGCGCACCATGTCTATCTTTTCGGGCGTGAACCTGTCGCGGATCCAGCCCATTTCTGTCATGGCTGCCCGGCTTCCTTCCGGCACACCGTTATTATACTTGCCTGAAAGTAAACCATAATACAGCGGGCTCCAGGTGGTAAACCCAATCCCAAACTCCTGTGCCAGGGGCAGCAGCTCTTCTTCCAGCCTTTCGCGGTGGAACATGTTGTATTGCGGTTGTTCCATCGTGGGTGGAACCAGGCCGTACTGGCGGGCAACTGCGACTGCCTGGACGATTTGTGGGGCTGTCCATTCGCTGGTGCCCCAATACAGGATCTTGCCCTGGTGTACCAGGTCATCCATCGTGCGTACCACTTCCTCTACCGGTGTGTCCACATCAAACCGGTGGCAAAAGTACAGGTCCAGGTAATCCAGTTGCAGCCGCCTGAGCGAAGCATGCACCGATTCGGTGATGTGCTTGCGTGACAGCCCCCTGCCGTTCGGTCCCGGCATGGTCGGCCAAAAGACCTTGCTTGAGATCACCAATGCCTCGCGCGGCAGGTCTTTTATCGCCTTGCCCATTACGATCTCCGCCGCCCCAGCAGCATAGACATCGGCATTATCAAAATAATTGACGCCCTGATCATAGGCCGCCTTGATGATCTCGGCAGCCCGTGCTTCATCCACCTGGTTACCGAAGGTGATCCAGGCGCCCAGGCTGAGTTCGCTCACCTTTAAGCCAGACTTACCCAATCGACGATAATGCATTATTCCCGCCTTTCGTTTATTTAGAGACCGGGCCAATGCCGAGCGGTTTCCATTTATCCTGGTCGGCCCGCAAGCGGTGCATCCCGCCGCCCCGGTCGTGCAGCTCATCAAATCCAACAGGCTTAATGAAGAGATCTTCACCTTCGAGTAATCCCATCACGCCTTCCTGGCCTGGTTCAAGACGTTTGCTCAAACAGAAGGAACAGGTGTTGGGATCATGTGCTTTGTATTCAAGCGGTTCTTCGTAAGTTGTAATGAAACCTTCGTAATTCCGCAGCACAACCTTGTGGTCCGAAGCGCTGATCTGGTAATTTGGCATAACCGGTATCTTGCCTCCCCCACCGGGAGCATCCACGATAAATGTGGGAACTGCAAAACCAGAGGTGTGCCCACGCAGCCCCTCAATAATTTCAATCCCTTTGGCCACAGGGGTGCGGAAATGCCCGGCCCCGTCCACCAGGTCGCACTGGTACAGGTAATAAGGGCGTACCCGCATCCGGATCAGGTCCTGCACCAGCTTGCGCTGGATGTGCACACAGTCATTGATGCCCGCCAGTAAAACCGACTGGTTTCCGAGCGGGATGCCCGCCCGCAGCAGTTTATCGCAGGCATCTGCCAGCTCCTGCGTGATCTCGTTGGGATGGTTGACATGGATGTTCATCCACAGGGGATGGAACTTTTGCAGCATATCGCACAGCTCATCCGTAATCCGCATTGGCATAAAAACAGGTACCCGGGTTCCGATCCGGATGATCTCAATATGGGGTATATCCCGCAGCCGGGTCAGCAGCTCTTCCAGCACTTTGGGTGCCATTGTCAGCGGGTCGCCACCGGAAAGCAGCACATCACGCACCTGGGGAGTTTTCTTCAGGTATTCGATCTGCATATCAAACTCATTGCGCGAGAAATTCGCCATTGGATCGCCCACGATCCTGGAGCGGGTGCAGTAACGGCAGTAAGAGGCGCATTGTGTGGTTACCAGCATCAACACCCGGTCAGGATAGCGGTGCACCAGCCCGGGGACAGGGGAATGGCGGTCTTCAGCCAGGCTGTCTTCCATCATTCCAGTAAACGGTACGATTTCTTCTGCCCGCGGGATAACCTGCCTGCGAATGGGATCATCCGGGTCATCGGGATTGATCAGGGAAGCAAAATATGGGGTGATATCCACCCTGAAAAGGTCCTTTGAGTTCAGCGCCTTGCACTCCGAATCAGTCAGGGGGATGATCGGCCCAAAATCGTCCACACTGTTCAGGCGATGGCTCAGTTGCCAGCGCCAGTCGTTCCACTTATCTTCAGGAATATCATTGTAGATCGCGGCTCGTTTTGAAGGAAACTGTAATACCATTATTTTTTCTCCAGATAACAACCTTACGCTTAACTGTTCGGTGACCAGCCCGTGAATTTACGCTATCCTCAGCAAGGCGGGTCATGGTCCGGCCGAAAAAAACCCCCACTCGAAGCACAGTTAATCAATCCATTCATACCAGTATTGTAATAAATTCAAGAGGCCGGGTCAACAAGCAGTTAGGATAAACCCGAGAATTCATTCAATAAATTGCCTTCAATAAATTGCCTATTGACTTTGAACGTTTGTTCTGTTATTATATTTGTAGCACAAATGACCAACTAATGTTTGAAAGGAAAGTGACTATGGCCAGAAAAAGTGCAGGCATCAGCGACCGCCACCGCAAGATCATGGAATTCCTGATGAAGTTTCAGGATGAAAACGGTTACAGCCCTTCCATCCGTGAAATTGGTGAGCATATCGGGGTGGCATCCACCTCGCTGGTTGATTACTATTTGCGCCAGTTGGAGGAACGCGAGTACATCGAACGCGATCAACACATCTCCCGCAGCATCCGCGTCCTGCGGCCGATCAATGCTTCTATCGGCGAAACTGTAAAACGCACCTTCAACCGCATGACAGAAGCGGTCAATGAGTTGCTGGATATCCCGGTGCTGGGCCGTGTGGTCGCCGGTGAGCCGATCCCTGTTCCCGGTTCAGATGTGCGCTATTTCGACCCCGAAAGCAGCGTGGCAGTTGCCCGCAGCCTGCTCAGCCCGAGAGAAAATGTCAGTGAACTGTTTGCCCTGGAGGTGCAGGGTGAATCCATGATCGACGCTATGATCAACGACGGCGACCTGGTCATTATGAAGCCGGCCAAAGAAGCCAGCAACGGCGAGATGGTTGCAGTTTGGATGGATGATAAAGACGAAACCACGCTGAAATACTTCTACAAGGAAAACAACCGCATCCGCCTGCAGCCTGCCAACCCGACCATGAAACCTATTTTTGTCGATGATCCCCGCCACCTGCGCATCATGGGTAAGGTCGTCCTGGTGATCCGCCAGGTAAAAGGCAGATAAACTTTTCCTCATTAAACCAAACGAGCCTTCGTATGAGGGCTTGTTATTTTTAATGTTTCTTACACACCCAGGTAAGCCGACTTGACCTGCGGGTTCTCTGCTACCTCATGCGCATCCCCTGAAAGGACAATCCGCCCGGTCTCCAGGACATAAGCCCGGTGGGAGATCGAGAGCGCCATCAAGGCGTTTTGCTCAACCAGCAAAATCGTCGTTCCCTGTTTATTGATCTCCTGAATGATGCGGAAGATCTCCTCGACCAGGATGGGACTTAAGCCCATCGAGGGCTCGTCCAGCAAGAGAAGGGAGGGTTTGCTCATTAAACCGCGGCCGGTCGCCAGCATTTGCTGCTCGCCGCCCGATAAAGTTCCACCCAGCTGGTCGATGCGCTCTTTCAGGCGGGGAAAGCTGCTGAAGACACGCTGCATCGACTGCTCAATTTCATTTTTATCAGTACGAGTGTAAGCACCCATCATCAGGTTTTCCCGTACTGTCAGGGGGGCAAAGATCTTGCGACCTTCCGGCACCTGGCTGATGCCCAGGCGCACGATCTGTTCAGCTGGTGTGGTGGAGATTTCTTTACCCTTGAACTTGATGCTGCCTGTCCGCGGCTGCAGCAGCCCTGAAATGGTGCGCAGTGTGGTTGACTTGCCGGCGCCGTTAGCGCCGATCAGGGTAACAATCTCACCTTCTTCAACATTGAATGAGACTCCCTGCAAGGCATGGATAGCACCATAGTAAACGTTCAGGTTATCAACTTCAAGCAGCATTGGCAGCTCCTTTGCCCAGGTAAGCCTCAACCACCTGTGGATTGTTCTGAATCTCATTCGGGTTGCCCCGGGCAATGACCTCGCCAAAGTCCATGACGGTGATATGTTCACAAATACCCATTACCACTCGCATCTGGTGCTCGATCAGCAGGATGGTCAGGTTAAAACGTTCGCGGATGAAGCCGATCAATTCCATAAGATTGATGATCTCGCGCGGGTTCATACCGGCTGCCGGCTCATCCAGCAGCAACAATTTGGGGTCGCAAGCCAGGGCCCGTGCAATCTCCACCCGGCGCTGCTCTCCGTACGGCAGATTCTTTGCCAGTTCATCCTGAATGCCTTCCAGTTGGAAAATGCTCAGGAAATCCTGCGCTTTTTCGGTCAGTTCTTTTTCGCCCCTGGAAAATCTGGGGCTGCGGAAAATGCTGTCTGCCATGCTGTAGTCGATATGGGCGTGATACGCGATGCGTACATTATCCAGGACAGTCAGGTTGGGGAATAACCGGATATTCTGGAAGGTACGCGCGATTCCCATGCGGGTGATTTCATGCGGATCCATACCGCTGATCTGCTCGCCGTTAAAATGGATCTCGCCTTTGGTCGGTTGGTATAACCCGGTGATCAGGTTGAAGGCTGTGGTTTTTCCAGCGCCATTGGGGCCGATCAGCCCTGCCAGGTCGCCTTTGTTCAGCTTGAGGTCAAAAGACTTGACTGCGCACAGGCCACCGAAGAACTTGGTGACGCCTTGCAGCTGCAGGATTGGGGAGGTTTGCAGTATGTTTTCCATCATGCTATGCTCCCTCCTGGATGCTTTGGGGGGCATCCCCAGGCGGGGGGGTTCCAGCTTCTTTCTGCCTGGAAGCTACTTTTACAGATTTAAGGAAACCCCATTCCACATTGCCCAGCAGCCCCTGCGGGCGGATGAGAATTAGCAGCAACAAAGTGATGGGGTAGAGGACATACCGCCAGGTCGGGGCTTCAGTACCCATCTGGCTGAGCAGGACACGCAGCAGCCCTTCCAGGAAAAAGACCCAGCCGAAAGATGCTGCAATTGTCCCAGTCATGCTTCCCAGCCCGCCGAATACCACAATAATCAGGGGATTAAAGCCCACCAGGAAATCAAACGTGCCCGGGCTGAGGAACCCGATGTAATGAGCATAAACCGCTCCGCCGATACCGGCGAAGAAACAACCCACCACGAAGGTTAGCAGTTTGTTTTCAGCAACGTTAATACCCATCGCCCGTGAAGCTGTCTCATCCTCGCGGACTGACATGATTGCCCGCCCGGTACTGGAATGGATCAGGTTGCGCATCAGGATGATCACCACCAGCAGGAAGAAAAATGCCCAGAACCAGTTGGTCAACTTGGGGATACCGATCATGCCGCGCCCGCCTTTCATCTCAGGGAAGGGCAGAATGGTGTCGGAATTGACCATCAGGGTATTGATCACGATTGCAAAACCGAGTGTGGCAATGCCGAAGTAATCACTGCCAAGCGAGAGCACCGGCAGGCCAAACAAGAAGCTGATTTCAGCCGTAAAAGCCCCGGCAAAGATCACCGCAAAAAAGAACACGACCTGCAGAGCAAGGCCCGATGCCAGGGGACCGGGATTTGCCGGTGTGCCCAGCAGTGGTGCAATTAACGGGTTGAGTAATGCACCAAGCTTGACTGCCAGAAAACCAGCAGCCACCACACCCAGGATGTAAAAAGTGAATGACGAAAGCACCGGGATGCCGCGGTAGCGTTTCAGGAAAGCGCCGATACCCCAGATTGCCAATCCAGCCAGGATGATGCCAATCCCAACCACCAGGAACCCGCGGGCATCCCCATTTACCCAGCGGTAGGTGATATCTGCCGCGCAGTACGCCCCAATTCCGTAGAAGCCCCACTGCCCAAGGCTGAACTGGCCGTTGAAACCGTAGATCAGGTTCAATCCCAGTGCCACCATGGTCATCGTGGCTGCCTGGAACAGGAGTCCCTGGTCAAATGCATTCAGCAGTTTGAAACCATTGAAATCTGTCAGGGCAACCTGGATGATTGCGAACGCAGCCAGCACACCCAGCGCTTTCACCCACAGCTTCGGGTGACCCATGACCCACAACAAGCCATATAGGTACCCTAAAAGCAGGGCGATTTTCAAGAGCGAACCAAGAAGGAATCCAACTTCCATGTTATTCTCCTATGCCTTCTCTTGTTCAGGTTCGCCGAAAATACCTGTTGGACGCACCAGGAGAACCAGGATGAGGATGGTGAAAGCAACAGCATCGCGCATGGGGGTGGAGATAAAGCCCATCGTCATGGCTTCAGCCTGTCCCATAATCAAAGCCCCGACCAGCGCGCCGGGGATACTGCCGATCCCACCCAGCACTGCTGCAATAAATGCTTTCAAACCAGGCAGAATACCCAGTTGAGCCCAGATGGAGCTGTATGCGATCGCATACAGTACACCGCCCAGCCCCGCAAATGCCGCGCCGATGGCGAATGTGAACGAGATCACATTGTCCACATTGATCCCCATCAGTCTTGCGGCAGCCTTATCAAAGGAAGTGGCCCGCATGGCGATGCCCATCTTGGTCCTGCGGACCAGGTACTGCAAGACGATCTGTACGATGATGGAAGCAACAACAATGATGAGGAAGATATTTGAGAAAGTAATGGCGCCTGCAGGTGGGGAAACACCTGCAACCACTTTATGGATCCCGTCCTGGATGTACCAGGCAGTTACAGGAAACGGCCGTTCATAAGGGATAAAACGGGGAGTGTACACAAAGCTTAACGCCCCGAAGTATTCAAGAAAAAAGGAGACACCAATGGCTGTAATCAGGGCTGCAATTCTTGGAGCATCGCGTAAAGGTTTGTAGGCGACTTTTTCTATGGTCACAGCCAGCACCACACAAACGAGCATCGAGATGAGAATAACAGAAACAGAACCCAGGATGGTTGCCAGCCCGACCGACATGGAAGGGAAGACATTCAGCGGCCACATGTGCAGCTGGAACCTGGCAACGCAGTAATAACTTACGAAAGCGCCCACCATAAAAACATCACCATGGGCGAAATTGATCAGTTTTACAATTCCGTACACCATGGTGTACCCGAGGGCGATCATGGCATAAACAAATCCCAGTTGCAAGCCGCTGATGAAATATTGAGCAAACAAGCTGGGATCTTTTACCAGGTTGGTACCCAAAATGGCTACCACAATAATTGCCAGGATGATCAGAAAACTCTGTCCTACCCAGGCAAGCGGGGCTCGCTTCTTTATGGCGCCTGGGATACCAGGTTTAGATGATGATAAAGGAAACTGCATACAATACCTTCTTCCCTGAAAACGGAATTAAGGTCTTTAAGGGGGAACCTTGCGGTTCCCCCTTGATTCTGATGGATGTTACGGTTTTACAACCGTCTCAAAATTAATTTTTCCGTCTTTGACTGCAAGAATGGTCAGGTCTTTGATCGGGTTGTGGAATTCATCGATCGTGATCGTGCCGGAGACACCGACCAGCTCGATGTTGTCCAGTGCTTCAGCCACTTTGTCAACATCGTCAACACCGGCAGTTTGGATTGCGGTGAAGAGCATGTTCGCGCCATCATACCCAAGGGCAGCCAGGGCATCCGGAACTTTGGGGTTGCCGGTGTCATCTTTGTAGGCGGCACCGTAATCGGCCAGGAATTTGGTCACTTCGGGCGACTGGATGTCAGGCGAGTAGTGGTTGGTGAAATAACCGCCGTCAGCTGCTGCCAGGTCGAGGTCAGAGGAATCCCAGCCATCGCCACCCACGAACGGGATGTTCAAGCCGGCTTCTTTAGCCTGTTTCATAACCAGGTTGACAATGTTGTAGTAGTCGGGCAGGTAAACCACATCGGGGTTGGCGTCCTTGATCTGGGCAATGATGGCTGAGAAGTCAGTATCTTTGGATGTGTAGCTGGCTTCACCAACAATCTCACCGCCTTTTTCAAGCCAGGTGGCTTTGAAGGTCTCAGAAAGACCCTTCACATAGTCATTTGCCTGGTCAGTCATCAGGAATGCCTTCTTGGCGCCGAGGTTATCGAAGGCAAATGCAGCGCCTACTGCACCCTGGAAGGAGTCATTGAAGCAAGCACGGTAGACATAGGGTTTGGCAGTGCCGTCAGGATTCACGGTGATCACGTCTGCAGTACCGGTCGGGGTGATCATCAGCACACCCTTGGCAGAAGCAATTTCGGACACCGGGATGACTGCCTTGGAGCAGACCTCGCCCAGGATGTAGTGCACGCCATCCTGGTCAATGACCTTGTTGGCTGCATTTACAGCCGGGTCAGGGGTGCATTGGCCGTCCTCAATGATCGGGACGATCTTCATGCCATTGACACCACCCTTTTCGTTCCACTGGTTGACAGCCAGCAAAATGCCGTCTCGGGTGGAAACGCCGAAGGTGGAAACCTGGCCGGAAAGCGGCACAAGCACACCAACCTTGATCTCACCGGCGCTTGCACTGCTGGCATCATCTCCGGCATCACTTCCGCCGGCTGGGGCGCACGCTGCCAATATCATGACAGCTAAAATCAATACAGAAAAAATTCGTAACTTACGCATCTTAGTTCTCCTCCGAAAATGTTGGCGATTTTTTTACTCATGAACCTAAGATCTGGATGCTCACTCCAGGCCTTATGCATTATCAATATCTACAGTAAAACCACCTCCTTTCAACAAAGGAAAAACCGGGTAATTTACTTTTTGGATGGATTGGGATCCAAGCTTATTACAATAAAAAGGTTCAGTAACTAGATTTAAAGGCTGTTTATACTGGAAAGATAACAATCTGTCAAGGAATTTGACACAAATTTGACCCCAATCTTCTTGACAGATTTACGAATAGAAAGGTAAAATCTCTTTTTAATATCAAGGTAATCCCCGGAGTTTTCAACATGCGCCAGTTCCTCACCCAACCCAAGGTGGTATCAGCAATCCTAATTCTGCAGTTCATTCCCCTGTTGCTGCTTCCGCCTTCGTCCTACTCCCTGAAAACCCAGGAATGGTGGCTTCCGTTTTTACTGACGGTCCTGGCAGTGTTTTCTGTGGTTCAGGTATCCCTGCGCCGCAGTACAGCTGCCTGGCCCTGGAGTTTGATCTCGTTTGCACAGGGTTTCAATATCATCAGCCGCCTGATGCTCATCATGCCCCACATTACCATGAATGTTGAAGGCGCCCAGGTTTTTAATGCGGTGTACTTTTCGATGACGGTTATATCCATTGCCCTCTCAGCAGGCATCATCTGGCTGTGCGACCTGCCCGAAGTCAAATCAACCTACCTCAGGGCATAAAAAGGTATTAACAGTTATTCTTTCTAAAATAAAAAGAGACGGGTTTCATTTCCCGTCTCTTTTTTTGTTGTTCAGGATTGCTCAGGCAATTTCAACAACAGCACCGGCAGCATCCAGCTTGGATTTTGCATCGGCTGCAACTTCCTTGCTGACCGCGGTGAGGACTTTGGCACCAGCGGTCTCTGCCATTGTTTTGGCTTCGACCAGGCCCAGGTTGGTGAGCTGGCGAATGACTTTGATGGTCTCAATTTTCTTGGGGCCAGCGTCCTTGAGGACGACGTCAAACTCGGTCTTTTCTTCAACTGGCTCGGCGGCAGCTGCAGGGCCAGCGGCAGCGGCGACGGCGGCGACAGGAGCGGCGGCGGAAACGCCCCACTTCTCTTCCAGCATTTTTACCAGTTCAGCAGCTTCTAAAACGGTCAGGCCGCTCAGTTCATCAATCAACTTTTCTAAATTAGCCATTTCAAATTCTCCTTACAATTCTTTCTGAATTATTCCCGGTCATTCCGGTTGATATCAATTTCGTGCAGCACAGGCTGCTGCACAACATACTTTCCAGACATGTGTTATGCAGGTTGTGCAGCACCTTGTTCTGAGTAAGCCTTGACCACTGCTGCAATCTGGCGGGCAGGTTCTGCCAGGGTACGGACCAGCTTGCTTGCAGGAGCGTTCAGTATTCCAAGGATACGGGCGCGCATAACGGGCAGCGGCGGCAGGTCGGCCAGCATTTTTATTTCATCTGCTGAAACCCATTTACCATCCAGGTACCCGCCTTTCAACTTGAAAAGGTCACTCTTGCAGACTTCTACAAATGTCTTTGCCAGTGCAGGGGCATCGTCCTTGGAAAAGCCGGCCAGGGTGGTTCCTGTCAGCCCTTCAACATGCATTGCGTTTTCCTGCAGTGCCAGTTCCATCAGGGTGTTTTTGACAACATTGGCGCGGGCGCCATTTTCGCGAACCTTCTGACGTAGGGTATCGACATCCTTCATATGCATCTTGTTGTATTCCAGCAAGAATACGGCCTGGCTGTCTTTCAGTAATCTGGTGTACTCTGCGAGCAATTCAGTCTTATGGTCTTTTGTATATGCCAACGAATATCACCTCCTTCCATCTCAAAAAATAAAAGTCTTTGCCTTTTCTTGTCAGGCAAAGACTTCCATCGTTCATAAAAGCGAACAAAAATTGTTCGGATGGCGATCTTCACCTAAGCAGGAAATTAAGCCTTTAAGGCACCGGCTTTCTCGGGTGAAACAGCACTTATTATACTCGGTTTTTAAGCAAGCTCCATGGTTTGGGCCAGGTTTGCATCAACTTTAATGCCAGGACCCATGGTTGAGGTCACGGTAATGCGGCGGATGTATGTACCTTTTGCAGCGCTGGGTTTTGCCTTGCGGATGGCATCCATCAGGGCAGACAGGTTTTCATAAAGCTTGTCTTCTGAGAAGGAGACCTTTCCGAGCGGTACATGGATATTGGCGGTCTTATCGAGGCGGAACTCAACACGGCCGGCGCGGGCTTCCTGGATTACACGGGGGAGATCCTCAGCACCTACAACAGTTCCGGCTTTCGGGTTTGGCATCAAACCGCGCGGGCCGAGCACACGTCCCAGTTTACCGGCTTTACCCATCATATCCGGGGTAGAAATGGCCACATCAAAATCGGTCCAGCCGGACTGGATTTTGGTGATCCACTCATCGCTATCGGCAACATAATCTGCACCGGCAGATTGGGCAATCGAAGCGCCCTCGCCCTGTGCAAACACCAGGACACGGACGGTCTTGCCCAGGCCATTCGGCAGTACAACCACATCACGGACCTGCTGGTCAGCCTGGCGGGGATCCAGTCCCATGCGCAGGTGGACCTCAACAGTGCCGTCAAACTTGGTGATGCTGGTTTCTTTTACCAGAGCAATTGCCTCACGCGGGCTGTAATACTGATCTTTATTCACTTTTGCCTGTGCGGCAGCAAACTTCTTTCCTACTTTAGCCATGATAACTCCTCTGTGGTATTAGCGGGCACAGCATGCGCCCTCCCACTGACCTAATCAACAACCTGGATGCCCATATTGCGGGCTGTACCTTCAATTTGGCGCATTGCACCTTCGAGATCGACAGCGTTCATGTCTTTCAGTTTGAGCTGAGCAATCTCGCGTATCTGGGCACTGGTAACCTTGCCAACTTTATTGCGGTTGGGCTGGTCTGAACCCTTTTCGATACCTGCTGCTTTGCGCAGCAGCACCCCGGCGGGGGGTGTTTTCAGGACGAAGGTGAATGATCCATCGGTGTATATGGTGATCTCTGCCGGGATAATCTCACCCATCTGGTTCTGGGTGCGGGCATTGTATTCCTTGCAGAAGGCCATAATGTTAATCCCATGACCTGCCAGGGCAGGGCCGATGGGGGGAGCCGGATTAGCTTTCCCGGCTGCAATTTGTAAACGTACAACAGCTTTTAATTTCTTTGCCACAGCTTAACTCCTTGGTGGTATTAGCGGGTGAATTTGGGAGCACCCTCCCACGATCTTTCGCCCAACTTTCGGCATTCTTACGCACAGTTTGGTAACTGGCGGAATTCCTTACGCTTTCTCAACCTGTAAAAAGTCCAGTTCGACCGGTGTTTCCCTTCCAAAGAAGTTCACCATCACGCGGACTTTGGTGCGGTCGGAATCAATTTCGGAAACCGTTCCGCGGAAATCGTTGAACGGCCCATCGATGATGCGTACCCGCTCGCCCACTTTGAACGACGCCTTAACGTGGGGAACTTCCGCTTCCATCCGGCGCAAAATTGAAGATACTTCTTCCGGGCGGAGCGGAGCCGGTTCGGTTCCCATGCCAACAAAACCGGTAACACCGGGTGTGTTGCGGACCACGAACCAGGATTCGTTTGAGTAGATCATGTTTACCAGTACATAACCCGGGAAGACATGGCGCTCAACCACGCGGCGCTTGCCGTCGCGGACTTCGATCTCTTCCTGGGTAGGAATGACCACATCAAAGATCTGGTTGCGCATTCCCATGGTTTCAATACGCTGTTCCAGGTTATGCCGAACTTTATTCTCATAACCGGAATAGCAGTGGATCACATACCAGGCGCGTTTATCCCGCGCTTCTTCCACCGGGGCATCGAAGGTTGACTCCGTTTCCTCTGAAGCGGCGACCGGTGTGACTGAACCCTCTTCTGAAATGGCTTCAGAAGATTTGTCCATTACTTCGTCTTCTTCCCGATAATCGTTTTGTTCCGCTTCCATTCTCTACTTATCCTTACTGATGCTGGATAATTATGCCAGCAGCAGTGTTATCAGCTTTGAAAATACAAAATCCATCAAGCCCAAGAAGGCACTCATCAGGAACATGACTACGAGGACAACCCGGGTCAGCTTCCAGGCTTCACGCGGTGTCGGCCAGGTAACCTTACGCAGTTCGCCAAGGGTTTCGCGCCATAAACGTTTGATCGCGTTTGGCTTCTTCTCTTTAGCCGGCGCCTTCACCAGCTTGCTGGAAGCAGCAGGTGCCGCTGCCTTGTGCTGTACCTCAGGTTTGGTTTCCTTTACAGGTTTTACCACACCAGTTTTCTTTTGCAATACCGGTTTTCCTTTATTCGTTGCCACGCGATACTCCTTTTACGGCGCAAACGCCGCCTTCCCTAAACCCTTTTTCCAGAAGGAAGGACGGCGTCGCCAATCTTGTACAGGCCAGGCAGGAATTGAACCCACAACCTCCTGTTTTGGAGACAGGCGCTCTGCCAATTGAGCTACTGGCCTACACGGATTGTGGCCGCCAAACAGCTGCCACACTTCCGTAAGCTACTTCGTTTCCCGGTGCATTGTGTGCTTGCGGCAGCGTGGGCAGTACTTCTTCAGTTCCATCCGCCCGGGGTCATTCCTTCGGTTTTTCTCGCTGGTGTAATTCCGTTCCTTGCAGTCGTTGCAGGCGAACGTAATCACAGGGCGAATATCTTTCTTTTTTGACGCCATAATAGTCCTACTCTAAGATCTTGGTGATCACACCGGAACCAACCGTCAGACCACCTTCTCGAATTGCAAACTTTGAGCCCTGCTCCAACGCCACAGGTACAATCAGTTCTACTTCCAACTCTACATTATCCCCAGGCATCACCATCTCTACGCCTTCCGGCAAGGTGATCACGCCCGTTACATCCATCGTCCGAATGTAAAACTGCGGCCGGTAGTTCGTGAAGAACGGTTTGTGTCGCCCACCCTCATCCCGCTTCAACACGTACACCTGGCTCTTGAATTTCGTGTGCGGGGTGATGCTGCCCGGCTTCGCAATTACCATGCCGCGCTCCACATCCGTCCGCTCAATTCCACGCAGCAACAATCCGCAGTTGTCGCCAGCACGCCCTTCATCCAGCGTCTTGTGGAACATCTCCACACCCGTTACAACCGAGTTCATACTCTTCTCGCGCAGGCCGACGATCTCTACCGGATCACCGGTATGGATAATGCCGCGGTCAACCTTACCGGTCACCACTGTACCGCGCCCCTTGATCGAGAACACGTCTTCCACCGGCATCATGAACGGCTTGTCAACCGGCCGCGGAGGCTCTGGAATGTAGCTGTCTACCACTTCCAATAACTCTTTGATGCAGGCGTACTCTGGCGCATTCGGATCGGTCGAGGTGCTTTCCAGTGCCTTCAATGCGCTCCCGCGCACGATCGGAATCTCATCGCCTGGGAATTCGTACCCAGTCAGCATTTCGCGCAGTTCCATCTCTACCAGTTCCAACAGCTCAGGATCGTCCATCTGGTCGATCTTGTTCAGGAACACTACGATGCTCGGCACTTCTACCTGCCTCGCCAGCAGTACGTGCTCTTTTGTCTGCGGCATGGGCCCGTCCGGCGCTGCCACTACCAGGATCGCACCATCTACCTGCGCTGCCCCTGTGATCATGTTCTTGATATAGTCGCGGTGTCCAGGCATATCTACATGTGCATAGTGCCGGTTGGCGGTCTGGTATTCCACATGCGAAATGTTGATCGTGATACCGCGCGCTTTTTCTTCCGGCGCATTGTCAATCGAGTCGTACGCCCGGAATTCCGCTCCACCAAAAAATCCGCAATATTTCGTGATCGCTGCTGTCAGCGTCGTCTTTCCATGGTCAATGTGCCCCATGGTTCCAATATTTAAGTGCGGCTTGTTCCTGTCAAATTTCTGCTTCGCCATGTTCCTTCTCCTTAATACACCTCAAAAACAATGATCAATTATGAATTTAAGATCTTTTCAGCAACTGCGTTGGAAACCTGGGCATAGTGGTCAAATTCCATGGTGAAAATGCCACGACCTTGTGAAATCGAGCGCAGTTCGGTTGCATATCCAAACATCTCAGCCAACGGCACAAAAGCCCGTACAGCTTGCGCGTTTCCATGACGCATTTCTGTCCCGGTAATCGATCCACGCCGGGAACTGAGCTGACCTAATACATCCCCCAGATACTCTTCAGGGATGATAATTTCCACTTTCATGATTGGCTCGAGTAAAACAGGAGCACCTTTTTCAGCGCCTGCCTTGAAGGCAAAAATGGCTGCCATTTTGAATGCCATTTCGCTGGAGTCCACTTCATGGTATGAGCCATCCACCAGCGTCACTTTGACATCCGTGAAGGGATAGCCCGCCAGCACTCCACTTTCAGAAGCTTCCATCACACCCTTTTCAATGGGGGAAATGTATTCTTTAGGGATGACGCCGCCAACAATCCGGTTCTCAAAAACAATACCGCTGCCGCGGCCAAGGGGCTCCATGTTAAAAACTACATGTCCGTACTGTCCATGTCCACCGGTCTGACGGACATACTTGTAATCGACATTATTCAACGCCCGGGTGATTGTCTCACGGTACGCAACCCGTGGATTGCCCACATTTGCCTGGACTTTGAACTCACGCAGCATGCGGTCAACCAGCACATCCAGGTGAAGTTCACCCATTCCGGAAATAATGGTTTGCCCGGTTGTTTCATCCGACCTCACCTTGAAGGTGGGATCTTCTTCAGAGAGTTTCCGCAGGGCTTCACCCATGCGATCCTGGTCTACAGTCGTTTTGGGTTCGATCGCAATCGATATCACGGGTTCAGGGAAGCTGATGTTCTCCAGGACTACAGGTTTGGCTATATCGCACAGCGTATCGCCAGTAAAACTTTCTTTCAATCCCAGGATGGCGGCAATATCACCAGCGTACACCTCGGTAATATCTTCGCGCCGGTCAGCATACATACGCAGCAGGCGTCCAATCCGTTCCCGTTTTCGTTTAATAGGGTTGAAAACCATACTTCCCTGGGTTAATGTTCCGGAATACACCCGCAGATAGGCTAAACGGCCTACGTAAGGGTCTGTCACAATCTTGAAAACAAGTGCGCTCAACGGTGCACTATCGTCACTTGGCAGGTTGATAACTTCATCGGTTTCAGGATGGGTGCCCTGGGCATCGGGAATATCGATCGGTGACGGCAGATAATCAATCACAGCATCCAGGACCGGCTGCACACCTTTATTCTTCAGGGAAGAGCCACAGAAAACCGGGGTTGCCTGGTTATTGATTACTGCCTTGCGAAGGGCTGCTTTAAGCTCCGGAATACTGATTTCATGATCTTCAAGAAACTTGACGGTGAGAACATCATCTAGTTCTGCAATTTTTTCAACGAGTGCCGCACGCTGTTCTTCCAACTGGTCTTTCAGATCCAGGGGGACGTCGATTATCTGAACATCCACACCCTGGGCATCTTCCCAAATCATTGCTTCGCGGGTAAGCAGGTCAACCACTCCCCGGAAATTCCCTTCGGTGCCAATGGGAATTTGCATGGGGATGGGATTTGCACCAAGCCGCCTTCTGATCGAGTCAACTGATTCTTCATAGGATGCGCCAATGCGGTCCATTTTATTAATAAAGCAAATGCGCGGCACACCATAACGGTCAGCCTGCCGCCAAACAGTCTCACTCTGAGGCTCAACGCCCTGGGTAGCATCAAATACAACCACACCGCCATCCAGTACCCGCAGCGAGCGCTGTACTTCGGCAGTAAAGTCAATATGCCCGGGGGTATCGATCACATTGATCTGGTACCCCTTCCATTCAGCGGTTACTGCAGCGGAGACAATGGTGATCCCGCGCTCCCGTTCCTGCGCCATCCAGTCGGTTACCGTCGTGCCTTCGTCAACAGATCCCAAACGGTATGTCTTTCCTGTATAGAACAGGATGCGCTCCGTTGTGGTCGTTTTACCGGCATCAATATGTGCAATGATGCCAATATTACGATACTTATCGATGGGATTCACACGAGGCATGATAACTCAACCTTAAGCTGGGAAAAATTGCTACATCCGGTAATGGGAAAAAGCGCGGTTAGCTTCTGCCATTTTGTGGGTCTCTTCACGCTTGCGCACTGCTGCACCCTGGTTGGATGCTGCATCCAGTAATTCAGAGCTCAGTTTTTCAGCATAGGATTTACCAGAGCGGGCGCGGGATGCAGAAATAAGCCAGCGCATTGCAAGGGTTAACCGTCTGTCAGGAGCTACTTCCATAGGAACCTGGTAGGTTGCGCCGCCCACACGGCGAGGGCGTACTTCCATTACAGGACCGACATTCTTTATGGCAGAATCCAGAATTTCCATCGGATCGCGGCCGGATTTTTCTTTGATGATGTCCATTGCGTCGTAGAACTGCGTGGTTGCAGTGCTTTTCTTACCGCGCGAAAAGATCCGGTTGATAAAATTCTGCACAACTTCACTGTTGTAGCGCACATCCGGGGTTATTTCGCGTTTTTCTGGGCTAATACGTCTCATGTTTGTCTTTCTCCAAAAAATCTACACTTAGGCTTTTGGGCGTTTTGAACCATACTTGGAACGGCCCTGGCTGCGCTTGGCAACACCCGTGCTATCCAGGGTTCCGCGTATGATGTGGTAGCGGACACCAGGCAGGTCTTTCACACGGCCGCCGCGAACCAGCACGACAGAGTGCTCCTGTAAAGAGTGACCTTCTCCTGGAATATATGCGGTCACTTCAATGCCGTTAGATAAACGGACACGGGCGATCTTCCTCAATGCAGAGTTAGGTTTTTTGGGCGTCATGGTACGCACAACTGTACACACACCACGCTTTTGAGGTGATCCATCCGCCTGCTTGGAGCGGCGGTGTTTCATGGTATTGAAGGTATACTGCAAAGCAGGGCTTTTGCTTTTGGCCTTCTTATTCTGGCGACCCTTGCGGATCATTTGATTAATGGTTGGCACCTTTTTCCTCCAAATTACTTGCGGCAATTACGCCATTTTTTATAAGTTTCACTCTCATTAAGCGAGGCCATCTGATGCTTTGATGGCCTCGCCGATTTACAAACAAGGGTTTTTCACCCGCGTTCAGGACAACGGAAGCCGATTATAACACGGGCAAAATGCCCAGTCAAGAACTCCTACAGCAGTCCACCGTCCTCGAAATCCATACCCAATCCAAGTAAGCCGGTCCCAACTTTCGGAGGCCGCACACGTTCTTCGTCTTTCCCAAAGCGGATCACTTCTCCGCTATCCATTACTGCTTCTACTGCCAAGCCAAGGCTCTGAAGTTCTTTCACCAGCACCCTGAAGGAAGCCGGCAGGCTGGGCTCTTCGATCGTCTCGCCCTTCACAATAGCCTCATAGGTATTTACACGGCCCTGAACGTCATCCGATTTGACAGTAAGCATTTCCTGCAAGGTGTAAGCCGCACCATAAGCTTCAAGCGCCCATACTTCCATTTCACCAAAACGCTGTCCGCCGAATTGGGCTTTGCCGCCCAGAGGCTGCTGGGTAACCAGGCTGTAAGGTCCGGTGGAACGGGCATGCACTTTATCTTCTACAAGGTGGTGCAATTTGAGCATGGTCATTACACCTACGGTCACCGGTTGGTCATAAGGCACACCACTCTTGCCATCTCGTAAAACCTGCTTCCCAAGGATTGGGAGCGGGTCAATGATCTTATCGGTCAGCTCTTCGGCTTTCCTGCGCAGTTCTTCATCCGAAATCTTTGAATGGTCAATTCCCCTGCTCTCAAGCCAGATGCGAAGGCAGACATTGATGGCCATACTATCAATAGCCCGGAAGCTCGGGGCGCCAGTGGGGATATTGTCAAACTCAACGATCTCCTCAGGTTTGTACCCCTTCTCTGAAAGCCAGTACTTCAATGTTTCACGCCGTGCATAAATCGGATCATCGATCAGCTTGCCGACATCTACACCTTTAGGTGCAAGAACCTCTTCCAGATAGAGGAGACGGACTTCTTCATCATCCTTAATCTGCTCGGGATCAACTTCACCTTGGTTAATCCATTCCCAGGCGCTCAATCCAGCTTGTTTCCAAGCCTCATCGATCAACCAACCACGGGCAAGTTCTGCTTCAATTTCCTCTTCATTGGCACCATCAAAAACCGGTGTAATAGCCCTGAAACCAAGCTGGCGGGCTGCCCAACCCAGATGGGTTTCGAGTATCTGGCCGATATTCATACGCCCGGGAACGCCGAGGGGGTTCAGGATGATGTCAACCGGGGTGCCGTCGTCCAGGAATGGCATATCCTCTACGGATACTACACGAGAAACAACACCTTTATTCCCATGCCGGCCGGCCATTTTATCGCCAGCAGTAATCTTGCGCCGCTGTGCAACTGAAACACGTACCATTGTCTCCACACCGGCTGAAAGGTCATCACTGTCAGCGCGGGTGAATTTACGTACATCAACCACCTTCCCGCGTTCGCCATGCGGCATGCGTAAAGAGGTGTCTTTCACATCGCGCGATTTCTCGCCGAATATTGCCCGAAGAAGACGCTCTTCAGGGGTAAGTTCTTTTTCACCTTTCGGGGTGATTTTGCCTACCAGGATGTCATTCGGTCCGACTTCAGCGCCGATCCGGATGATGCCTTCTTCATCCAGGTCCTTGATGGCTTCATCGCCGACATTTGGGATGTCGCGCGTGATCTCTTCAGGACCGAGCTTGGTATCGCGGGCTTCCACTTCGTATTTTTCAATATGGACTGAAGTAAATTTATCATCCTGTACCAGGCGTTCAGAGATGAGGATGGCATCTTCAAAGTTGCCGCCTTCCCAGGAGACAAAAGCGACCACCACGTTCTGGCCAAGCGCCAAATTGCCGTTTACAGTAGACGAACTGTCTGCCAGGATATCGCCTTTTACAACATGTTGCCCTTTGATAACAGCCGGTCGCTGGTCGATGCAAGTGCTCTGGTTGGAACGCTGGTATTTCCGCAAATGGTATTCGCGGATATCGCCTTCGACTGTACGGACAGCGATGTTCTGCCCGGTTACGGAGACGACTTCGCCTTCTTCTTCGGCAGTCAATACCTGGCCAGAGTCTTTGGCAGCGTATTCTTCCATCCCGGTTGAAATCAACGGGATATCGGGGTCGATCAATGGGACAGCCTGCGCCTGCATGTTTGAGCCCATCAAAGCACGGTTGGCATCATCATGCTCCAGGAAGGGGATGAGGGCTGCGCTTACACCCACTACCTGGTGCGGAGCGATGTCCATGTAATCCACTTCATTGGGGTCAACAATAATGAAATCGGAGTAGTACCTGGCGGAAATCCGGTTTTCTGCAAATTCATCAAATTCGTTCAGTAATGAATTCGCCTGTGCGATCTTGTATTTGTCTTCTGCATCTGCAGACAGGTAATCTACATCAGTAGTGATGAAAGGATCAATAAAGACAGTTGCTTTTTCCGATTTCTTGATGGCAGCAAATTGCTCTTTTGTGATCCGCTCGCCCTTCTTCACGATCACCTCACCGGTCTTTGTGTTAATATAATCCACGGCAACCTTGCGGCCGACCAGGCGTGTATCGCTCTGGGCCATTTGCCGGAGAACTCGCCGGTAAGGAGTTTCGATAAACCCGTATTCATTCACCCGGGCAAATGAAGCCAGCCTGCCGATCAAACCAATGTTTGGACCTTCCGGAGTTTCGATGGGGCAAATGCGGCCGTAATGCGAATGGTGCACATCACGGACATCAAACCCTGCACGCTCGCGCCTCAATCCGCCAGGGCCGAGGGCTGAAAGGGTACGCTTGTGGCGTAACTCAGCCAGCGGGTTGGTCTGGTCCATGAACTGGGAGAGCTGGCTGGAGCCGAAGAACTCACGCAACGCAGCGACAACCGGGCGGATGTTGACCAGGCTGACAGGTGATAAGGCTTCCTGGTCGCGGATGGACATGCGCTCTTTGATAACGCGTTCCATGCGGCGTAAACCTATGCGCAGCTTGTTCTGAATCAGCTCACCTACTGTTTTGACGCGCCTATTGCCCAGGTGGTCGATATCATCTTTGTCTTTTTGTTCGTTATTAATCTCTATCATGCGGCGAACAAGATAGACAATGTCCCACTTGGTGATCGTACGGTGCGTAACAGGAATGCGTTCAGTCAGATCCAGCTTTTGATTAAGTTTGTAGCGCCCAACCTTTTCAAGATCATAGTGGCGCTGATCAAAAAGCTGTTCCTCCAGGAACTGGCGGGCATTATCAACAGTGACAGGGTCACCAGGGCGCATGCGCCTAAAGAATTCGAGCAGTGCTGCCTGGGCAACTGTGATACCCGAGCTCAAGTCCCATTCCGGTTCCTGCTTCAAAGTTGAAGGGATGAACAGGCGGTCGACATTGTTGTCAACATCTCTGAAAAGGTCGATTAATTCCTCATCACTGCCTGTTTTCAGGGGCGAATCCAGCATCCCGTCATCAACTGCGGCCAGGGCGCGCAGGAAAATGGTAATGGGGACCACGCGTTTACGGTTGAACTTCAGGATGAGATAATCATTCTTGCGGGTCTCAAATTCCATCCAGGCGCCGCGGTCAGGGATAAGTTTGCCAGTCGCCAGCCGGTAACCAGTTGAGCGGTCAATCGGAGCTTCAAAGTACACACCAGGAGAACGGATCAGCTGGGAAACAACCACACGCTCTGTGCCATTGATGATGAAAGTACCCTTTTCGGTCATCTCGGGGAAATCGCCCAGGAAAATATCCTGCTTGATCGGATCCGGTACTTCGGTGCCAGTCAACAATACAGACACATACAAAGGAGATGAATAGGTCAGATCGCGTTCGATGCACTCATCCATAGAGTGCTTGGGTTCCCCAAACCGGAAATTCAGGTCAAATTGACGAGATTCTTCAGACCGGCTTGGAAAAACCAGTTTCATCCCTTTGTTGTACGATTCAATTGGGGAAATCTCGTGAAACAAGTCAGCCAGCATTTCGGTTTTCAACCGTTGAAATGATTCTAGCTGAACTTCAATAAGATTGGGGAGACTAAAAATATCAGGAATGCGCGCGTAAGATTTTACGGGCAAATTGGAAGTCATTCGTTCTCTCCTAGAATGTTAAACCTGTTCCTAATCTTTACCAGGCAAAAGAATACAATCATAATCCGGCTTACCGGCATGCAAACGAAAATTATATCAACTAAATAGGCTCAGGTCAAGAACTTATTAGGAAATATTAATCTTTTCACCACCCTTCACAAAACACCTGAACAACCGTTGTGGAGTACCGAAACCCTCTGGCTTATCCTCTACTGTTGTTTCAGTACTACCCAACCTCAACTGCACTAATTATACCTGCACCCATTCCCGCCCGTTCCGTTTCCATCCAGTTAACGGGTAAAGTACTGCATCGATAGTACCACCAGGGGTAATTTCCACCATCCCATAGGTACAACCACACCTGGGATTTGGCACATGCACAGACGATCCCGGGTTGAAGAACAGTTGGCAGCCGGACCACTCATTCAAGCAGGTATGGCTGTGCCCAAAAATGATCAGCCGGGACTCGGGAAATTTCTGCCGCAGCATTTCTGTATAGTGGTCCTGCTGGTAACCGATGGTGAAGTACTTTACCTTTTCAATTAAGTAATGGAAAAGGTTACCATGCCCGTGCGTGCAGGAAACTCGCTGCCCTAGAATTTCAAATGATTCACTGGAGGGCAACTGTCCCTCAACAAACCAATCCCGGTTGCCCCGGACTGCCAACACCGGGGCGATTTCAGCAAATTGGTTCAGCACTGCAGTTGTACTGCAATCCCCGGTATGGACGATGCCATCCGGTTTTTGCCTGTCAATTTCCTCTAGCAGCTGGGGATGAAGTTTCCTCATCCGATCTGGCACATGTGTATCGCCTACCACCGCCATGCGGAATGGGGAGCTATCCCAACCATTTACCAGGGAAAGGAAGCAGTCATTCCAGCGCTTCAACCAGCCCCTCTGTCTTTTTCATCTTCGGTTCAGCGTCATGGAAGAAGAACCAGGTCATCACAATTGCACCTGAATAAATGATTGTGGTTGCAATGAAAAGAGGCGTGAACCCAGCACGCTGCTGGACAATACCGGAGATCATAGGACCAACCGCCCACCCCAGAGTCCAGGAGATGTTCAGCATACTGTTCACCGCCCCCTGCGATTCGGGCGGGATCTGCTCCATGGCAAAAGCGGAATAGAACGGTGTGGCAATATTCATCAGCACACCCCTTGCCAGAAAAGCAATTTGTGCCAGCCAGGATAACGGGCTGAAACCCATTAACACGAGAAAAATTATGCTGCTGGATTGGGTAGCCACAATCGTTTTAATCTTCCCGCCAAGTTTCTTCTCCAGCGCAGGGCCAACCACTGCCCCAATTCCCATAATCAGGGAGGAAAGGCTGAACAATGCCCCAATGTCTTTTTCGGGCAGATGATGGTTGTAGGCAAAGAACAAATTCATATATGGGATCAAGATCGCTGCACCAAACCCAATGATCAGGTTGGGTGTGGCCAGCTTCCAAATCAAGGGACGTTTGAACATGTCAACAAGCTGCGTAAAGCTGTTGCTTTTTGGTTTTTCTTCCGCCGTTTTGGGAAGTTCTTTTATCAGGAAAATGGGTACCAGGGAGGCTGCACCGACAAACACTGCCATCAGCAGGATGGTACGGTACACAGCGGTGCTTCCGATAGCCACACCAAGAGCAGGGGCAATCACCGCAGGCAGCCTGCCGGCAATGAAGCTGCCAGCCGCGCCAGAAAGTGTCTGCAGACCGTAATTCAAGCTGAAGAGCAACGCCCGGTTCTCGCGGTTGGTGACCGACATCATGAATGGTGCATGACTTATCATATACAGCGTGTTGCCTGCCCCATAAATCATACTGCCAACGATTAACAGCCATTTCGGTTGTGCCAGCAGCGTTAATACCATTCCTGAGGTTTGGAAGAATAATCCAATCAACATGGCTTTGCGCCTGCCGATTTTATCCGAAAGCACACCCAGCGGTATACCCAGCAGCAAAGCTGCAATTGAGGGCATGGAGTTTAAAACACCCAGAAAATCCCGGTCAAATCCGCGTGAAAGGATAAAGAAGTTGTAGAATAGCTGGATGGCGCTGAAAATCACCCCATCTATCACTGTGGCAGTGATAAACAACTTAGTATTGCGGTCAAAACTGTGCAAAGGGATGTGTTTAGCCAGCCATTTTTGCATGCTGTTCCCCCTGCAATAAAGCAGAAATTTCCTTGATTACCTGTTCCCTGTTTAAAAATTGGACAACCTGCAAACCAACAGCATGTGCACCATCGATATTGGCAGCAAAGTCATCTACAAATAGCGCTTTATCAGCCTCGACGTTAAGCTTCTCCAGGATCAGAGAAAATATTTGGGCAGCCGGCTTCCGGATACCCACCTCTGCCGAAAATATGGCGGCATGAAAAGGGTCCAGGAATTGCGGATACTTCGAAAGCAATGTTGCCCGGGTGCCTTTCCAGGCATTGCTCAATAGACCTATCTTATATTGGTTTCTTAACGAAGATATCCACCCCAGCAACTGCAAATCGAGCTCATCCCCAGACCAGAATTTTTCAATAAATTGCGGTAAATCTGTACTGGAAAGACTAAGAACTGAGGCAACATTCTGCCAGTGCTCTTTATCTTCAATTGCCCCAATTTCTGCCTGCAGTGCACTTGCTGACGCAAATACAAGCTGATCCAGTTCTTCGTAGCTGATGTCAACACTTTGCGCCAGTTCATTGCGGGGCTGCCTGTTTTCAGTCCGCATCAATACACCGCCCATATCCCAAATGATTGCTTGAATGCCTGTTCCCATGTTTCACCTGAAGAAGAAATCAATTGAGTATAACATTCTGCAAGATAGATCAGTGCAGTTCTTACCTTTAGTTTAGATTTCGTGTTTAGACTTGTTTTAGCCAGTCAACTTTCTACAAAATGAACTGTCATAAAATACATGATAAGATTTACTGAAATTACTCAAAACAGCTTATCTCCAGTGACATTCTGTTCGTAAAACTTTGTATAGAGGTTCTGGTAATGCAACTTGAGATCGAATTCTTCCCATATCCTGTATTCATTGGGACAGTATTGCTTATAGCTATGATAATCAGGAAATGGCGAATGGACCATTCTTGGCCTTACCTTTTATTCTTCTCAATTCTTTGGGTATATTTCTTAGTTATCCTGAAAATAAAATTCTTCCCCATTCGAATTCCCGAGGATTGGCCTGGAAGTATATCTGTGCAGAACACACTGGATACCCTTAGCCGTATAAACCTGATTCCACTTTATTTTGGCAACTTGTTTACAACAAATGCCGCTGTCATTTTTAGGCAATATATCGGAAATATCCTTCTTACCATACCATTTGGTTTTCTCTTACCTTTTCTTGTCCGCGTTCCAGCAAGACGTGGTTTTCTCATAGCGCTGTTTACGGGACTCGCGCTTGAAGGAGCACAGTTATTGATAAGCCTGTTAAGCATCATTGGCGGATACGGCCATTCAATAGACATAAATGACGTGATTCTCAATGCGATTGGCGTCATTGTTGGATTTGGAGGATTTCGTAGCTTTGTCTGGCTTTATCGTATATTGATTTCACGTTTTCAAGTCCCAACAAATGACCTTTTCCAGTTTATTCATAAGGTGACACTGCAATAAGGGTAACTGAAATCCTCAAGAACAAGGGGAAATCAAAAAATTTCTCATTCGAAAAAGCATTTTCCAAATGGAAGGACTACAAATGCCAGGCCTTTTCAAATTTTTTGATGAAATAAAAGAGGTGTCAAAAATATTGACACCTCTTATTCGTCTAGAAAATAGAATTTAATATTCAGTGGATGGTTTTTTGCTGTCCCCATTACCATTTCCATTGGCCAGCCCGGCTTTTTCAAGGTGGGCTTTCTCCTTCTCTGTTACCTTGAATTTGAACCAGACCGGAATAACCGTCAGGATTGTGACAACAGTGGTTATGTAAAAAGGCACCCGCGGTCCTGACCTTTCATAAACCTGTCCGCCGATGGCTGGCGCCGGCAGGGAGAAAAGACCCAGGCTGGTGCTCATCAGGCCGAATGCGGTGCCGCGCACTTTCTCAGGTACCGCCTTGCTGATCAATGATTGGTAACCAGGACCCAGTAATCCATCACCCAGACCGAACAGCGCCCAGGAAAGTCCGTAGCCCCAGAAAGTATTCGCTTCCAGGAAAACAACCAGGGCAAAAAAGAGCAGGATATAACCGAGCACAATCCCTATCCGCTCGCCTTTTTTGTCCGATATCCAGCCGCCGGGAATGTTCATGATCATGTTAGCAATGCCATAGATCGATGACAACCACCCGATCTGCTGGATGGACAACCCGCCCAGGTCATCAAGGTACAGTGGCATCAAGTTGAAGGACATGGCATAAGCAATATCACGGGTGCCGTCAGTAATGATCAGCCATGTGATCAACCCGCCTGCAAACATTAACCCGACCATGGTACCCAGGTTCTTTTTCAACGATGTGGCTGAAAGCTTCACAGGATGACTTTCACTGCCTTTAGACGCCTTTTTCGCCATGAATACCCGGATGATCGTGGCAATGGTGTAGAAAATTGCCGCAATAATCAGCATGAACTTGAATCCATAGGTATCGGCAAGCCACCCGCCCAGGGGAGGTCCAACGATCACAACGATCATGAAAATGGTCTGGCTGACGCCAAAAACCCTTGCACGGTTGTGTTCTTCAGATTGTTCAGCGATAAATGCGTTGTAGCTGGGTCCAACCAGGGAACGGGTCATGGCACCTAATCCTTCGCCCAACAGTATCCATTGCCAGGTTGGAGATAAGATCAGACCAACGTACGATAGTATTCCGGCAACACTGCCAATCGCAATGCTGCGCAGCCTGCCCAGGCTGTCAGAGATCCAGCCGCCTAGTATCTGTAAAGCCAGAGGCGCAATTTGCGACAAAGTGAAAAACAACCCAACCTGGGCAACTGAGGCGTTCAATTCTTTCAAGTATAGTGGCAACAGGTTTCCATACATGCTTGATGAGATATTTGCCAGCACCATCGCCAGCATAAATACTTTAAGCAAGGAATTCAGTATTGGCTGCTTTTGTATTTCCAATGTTGTTGTCTGAGTTGCTTCATCCATCTTATCCATCAATTCTGATTGCATTATCCACCAGAGCAGAGGGCAGTTCAAATTCCCTCATGTGATTATAAGAATACTTCCTGCTTCAGCTCCGGTTACCGGGGAAGGCTGTCCTTTCTATGATCGGGACAGCCTTCCCTTAGTTCATCAAATTACAATGGCAGGGTTCTCCCGGCATAAGTGCAGGGCAGCTTATGGTTTTCCTTGTACCAAATTCAGCCTGGACCGGGATCCATTCAATTTCATTCGAATTACCTGCTGAAACCAGGATCTCCTCTGGTGTATAGAGCATCACTTTCTTAAACATGCCCGCCGCCAGGTCTTTCATCAGCTGTTGCCGTGCATGCCGGCTAAGTTCAGTCCTGCTGCAAATATCCACATAAACAGCCACGAGGTTTTCCAGGTTTTGTGAACGGGTGATCCGCTCCAAACCTGCCAGCAGATGATACCTGGCCTGCCGGGAATACGGCTGGCCTATTTCCAATTTCCCGCATACATACAGTCCAAAACCCAGGTCAGTTCCTGCAGCATGGAGATTCAGGTACTCAATCCGGTACCCGCCTGAATGCGTCATTATTTCTAACATGGCTGACCTCCTTACTGGTCACAACAAAAAACTACGGTTCCCCGTAGCCTTTTAAGCCTGTTAAAACAATTCGGCCACGGGGTTTGGAGTGTCCCGTGGCCGTTTCATCTAAAAGCTATGATCTAACCGAAAACAGGCGCACTCCGAGAAGGTAATGCAACGCTAACGACGCCGGCATTGCCAAGAGAGATTGTGCGTTCTTTTGTTACCATACTCAGCATGCTATCCTTTCTAAGAATTAGATTAACAAAATTATTCTATCCTACCAATTCCTCTTTGTCAAGGAATTTGAGGCTGAAATTTTGGACTATCTTATCCGATTTTGAGCTGCACGAGGATTTGCACCCACAGGTATAATCTACCTATGCACCGTTTACAGGAATATGCCTTATCGGCCCTGAAATTACACCTTTCAGCCGACCAGATCAATACATTTACAGCTTATGAAAACGAGCTGATGAATTGGAATGAGAAGATGAACCTGACTGCAATCCGCAGCCATGATGAGATCATCTTCAAACACTTCATTGATTCCCTCTCCTGCCTGGAAGTAATGCATACGCCAACACCAGGGAAAGTCATCGATGTCGGCACCGGTGCAGGTTTTCCGGGGCTTGTTTTGAAAATTGCCCTTCCCTCCATCCGGCTTGTCCTGGTGGAATCCATTGGTAAGAAAGCAGCATTCTGCCAGCACATTGCCAAAACCCTTCATCTGGAGCATGTCACCGTGATCCAGGCCAGAGCCGAAGAGGTTGGGGCGGATACCCAATACCGTGAAAAATTTGACTGGGCAATAGCGCGTGCAGTGGCAAGCATGCCGGTACTCGCTGAATACCTGCTGCCGCTCACACGGATCAACGGTTGTATGCTGGCCCAGAAGGGAGAAAACGGTCCCTTAGAAACCCAACAAGCCGCCACGGCATTCCGCAAATTAGGAGGAAAGCTCAGGAAAGTTCATCCGGTCACTCTACCTGGAATTGCTGAACAACGTTATTTGATCGTCGTAGAGAAGAAACATGCCACACCGGATTCTTACCCCCGCAGAACAGGCACTCCGGCAAAAAAACCTATTCTTTAGTTACCCTGCCCGCCTGCACACGCCAAACTGATCTAGGTTGCAGGAATTCCACACCGAACTGGTCGCTTTCAGCTGTTGTCAGGATCGCCTGGTCACAATTATCCAGCGCATGCAACAAGTCCTGCCTGCGTTTCTGGTCCAGTTCTGCCACTGTTTCGTCTAAAAGCAGCACCGGCCAGGATCCTGCTTTCTGGTATAGCCACTGCACTTCAGCCAATTTCAAAGCCAGCAAGGCTGTCCGCACCTGCCCACGCGACCCATAATCACTGAGGTCGATGCGGTTACTCAACACCCGCATTTCATCACGGTGCGGCCCGATGGTGGTAGTTCCGCGGGTAATTTCCTCGCGCCGGATCTTGTTCAGGCGGTTCATCATCCCGCTCGAGATTTCTTCCAGGCTGAAATTCTCGCGGTTGATGTCAACAGCCATCGGCAAGGCTGCCTGGCTGCTCTCCAGGCTGGCCGGATCATAGGCTGGCTGGTATGAGAGCCGTAAAACTTCCTGGTTTTGGGTCAGGGTGAGATGAATCTGGGAGGCGATCTTTTCTATTTCTTTGATCGTGCGAATACGGGCCTGCATAATCTGAGCTCCCCTCCGGCTGATCAATTCATCCCAGTAAATCAGCTGGTCTGGATCCCCTCCCCTTTCACCCAACTGTTTGAGGAGCGCATTGCGCTGCGTGACCGCCTGGTGGTAATCGCTTAATGCCTGTGCATACCCTGGAATTGCCTGTGAGATCATCAGGTTTAGATATCTGCGCCGCTCATCAGGTCCGCCTTCCAGGATTCGCATCATCTGGGGTAAGAATAGTACAGAATTAAAAAAACCAACACTTTCCTGGGCTGAGCGCTTGATATTGTTTACCAGGATCTCTTTGCGGCTTCGCAGCCCGCCATTCCCGTTGGATTCCTGGATGATACGGATTTCCATTTTTTGGGGCTGGTCTGCCCGGACGAATTCAGCCACTATCCGCGCCACCGCCAGGGGTTCAGCGCTGGCAGAAAAACTAATCAGCTGCCTGTCGAAAGATGCCTGGAAAGAGGTAAAGGTAGAAAGGAAGTAGATCGCTTCAAGGACCGTGGTTTTCCCCTGGCCATTGTCGCCAACCAGCAAAGTTACCCGCCTTGGTACATCGATATCCAGGCGGGAATAAATCCGGAAGTTGGTGAGCGAGAGACGGGACAGGTACATATCAGTCGTGAATGTTCTCTATTTCCTCTTCACTTGGCTGCCAAACTTTTGTTGCCCGGTCAGTAAACAAAACCCCGTCCAGGTGGTCATTTTCGTGCTGGAAAATTCGTGCTGTCCAACCCTCCAGCTTGTGCTTGACAGGTTTTCCAAACCGGTTGAGGCCTTTTACTACCAGGGTTTGATGGCGCTCAACTTCACCAGCCATTCCAGGCACAGAAAGGCAGGCTTCTACTCCCGTTACTTTTTCTTCAGAGCTTTTCACTATCTCAGGATTAACAAATACGAATAGTTTCTTTGGCGCTTCTTCATCTTCCTCATCGCCAAATTCCATAACCAGCAGCCGCTGGGAAATTCCTACCTGGGGAGCTGCCAGTCCTACTCCAGGGGCGGCACGCATGGTTTCAATCATGTCATCCACCAGCTGCTGAAAACTTTTATCGAACGTGGTCACTTTGTTGGCTTTACGCCTTAAGACCGGGTCAGGGACAAGAACAATTTCTCTCAGTGCCATCTCAATCTCTAATGTTCTCCTTCATTTTTTATCAAGCGCTATTGTACCCTGATTCTCGCCGTTCTGTTCTTCGGGGGTTGCCGGTTCCGTTTCAAATTCATCCTGCGACGGTTGAGTTTGTGCAGCTTCCATGTCCAGCAAGACCCGGTTATACGCTTCGATCCATTCCCTTATGCGCAGCTGCTCAGCTTTTTCCTCATCCAGCTTCTGCTTGTATTCCATCGCATATAAACGGTTGAATATTTCGCGCTGCACCTCCGAAGGGTTAAAGACATTGTTGAAGGTGAGCTGGTTATCCCCGATCAGGATATAAACTGTCCCATAATTAAACAGGATGCCGAGCAGCCCGTTCCGTTTAAAGTTGATGGATTGGATATTTCGCAACGGCGCAGCTCGTTTATCCTCTGTTCCAAGCGGTTTCTTGTAAACATCCATGATCTGGTCTTGGGTGAGAACATAGTAATCATTGCGCCAATCAAAGAACTGGTACGTCCACCACAATAAACCAGCCAGGTCCAGCATTCCGATGATTATCAGCATGCTGACTGGGTCTACTATGGTGATCAATCCTGTCAGGCGTGCGATCAGGATAAGCTGCAACAACACCAGCACCAGGGTCGGTGTGATCAGCTTTTTGAGCATGATCAACCAGTGGGTGCGGTAAGTGATCTTTCCATTTTCTTCAAAGCGCAGCATGACCAGGTTAGAAAGGAATTTTGCAAATCCAAGGTTAGAGCCTTGCGGTTTCTTAAGCTCCTCGGCAGCCAGCGGCTGTTCCCCCGACAGCTGCTGCCGTAATGCGGCAGCCATCTGGTCGACCCTCTCCCGTCTGCCGATGGATGACAGGTGCTGATGCTGCAAGTATGAAATGGTCTCTGCCACCAACTCCGGGCTACGGATGGCAGGCAGTAATATAACACCGGTATAGGTGCGCACGGATAGCTCGCCAAACTGGAATATCCTCCCGATTTGAGTGGTATCTCTGCCAACAGATAGGACTGCATTGATGGGGGCTTCCTGGCGGCTGTCATAAAGCAAAATGATCTTTTCCTGGAAGAGAACCCTGCGATTCGTAATAATCGAATAATCGTTGCCCCAATCGATCCACAATAAGACTACCCAAATAATAGCAAAAAGGGTCCACAACCCGGCAGCATACCAGGCTGCCAGGTTGCCAATCCCGGTACCGCTTAACCATAACAGGCAAGCCATTACCCCCGTGATCCAGGCTAATCCGGGTGTGACCAGTCCCCACAACAGGACGGCAGGATGCCGGTGGTCTGCAAAGAAGAAGGTTTCATTGACTTCTTTCCAGGCGAATGACCTGGTTAACGCTAACCTTTGGGCCTTGTAGTATGCCTCAAATGGGTCTACCAATACAGGATACTCGTGCAGGATTACCTGCAGGTGTTTCAGGTTAAGGCTTAATACCAGCACAGGGCTGTCTGCCACCGCATCGGTCCAGCGGCGCTGGTTATCCGCCCCCTCCATCCCGAACAGGCAGCCGCATTGCACATCTTCCACCACCACCTTTTTTTCATGCTGGTTCTTAAGAAGTTTTACACAACCACTGGCCAGCACGTAAACGCGCGTGGCAGACTGGTTCTGGGTGTAAATGGTTTGGCCAACCTCGTACTGGTAAACTGCAGCATGCTTGAATATCTCCCCTGCTTCCACTTCACTCAGAAGATGAAATGGGTATGCATTTTGCAGGATAGACAACAACTCTTGGTGGTCAACGTGCATAATAGTAGTATATCAGACGCGTAAAAAGAAAAAAGCCGGGGCAGTATCCCTGCACCCGGCTCATCAACTTTTACTTTTCTTTTCGGGTAAATTTCAATTGTTTGTTTTCATCCACCGTCACCAGGATTTCATCTCCGCTGGTGTATTCTCCTGCCAGTAATTTGATGGACAACGGGCTTTCAATATGTTTTTGCAGTACACGCCGCAGCGGCCTGGCGCCAAAGGCAGGATCATACCCGGTCTCAGCCAGCCAGTCACGCGCTTCCTCGCTCAGTTCTACTTTCAATCCATGCTCAGATAACCTTGTTTGGACTTCGGTCATCTGCAGCACAACGATCTTGCGCATTTCCTCCAGCGATAACGGCGAGAACATGATGATCTCATCCACCCGGTTAAGGAATTCAGGCCGGAATGTGCTCTTGAGCGCCTTATCGATCTTATCGTGCTCCTGCCGGTCTTCTCCATTTGAAGAAGTTTGCAGGAAGCCCAGGGTTCCGCCCTTTCGGACAAATTCGGTGCCCAGGTTGCTGGTCATAATTAGCACGGTATTGCGGAAATCAACTACCTGCCCTTGCCCGTCAGTAAGCCGTCCATCATCCAGGATCTGGAGCAATGCATTCCATACCTCAGGATGTGCTTTTTCAATTTCATCAAAAAGGATAACCCGGTATGGGCGACGGCGCACCGCTTCAGTCAGTTGGCCACCCTCTTCATAACCTACATACCCAGGAGGCGCACCAAACAGGCGGGATACCGTATGCTGTTCGCGGTACTCGCTCATGTCCAGCCTGACCATGGCATCTTCATCATCAAACATAAATTCAGCCAGGGCTTTTGCCAGTTCAGTCTTACCAACTCCAGATGGACCGATAAAGATGAAGGAGCCGATTGGACGGCGCGGGTCTTTCAACCCGGAACGGGCACGGCGGATTGCATCGGCGATGGCGGAAATAGCCTCCTCCTGTCCAATGATGCGCTCATGCAGTCTTTCTTCCATCTGAAGCAGCCGCTCTGATTCGGATTCCATCATTTGTGAAACTGGGATCCCGGTCCACTGAGCAACCACCTGGGCGATATCATCAACATCTACCACTTCGTCCAGTTTATGTTCTTCTTCCCATTTATCCCGCAATTGCTTGAATTCGCCTTCTATGCGCAGCCGCTCTGCCTTCTTACGGGCAGCCCGTTCATAATCGCGTTCCAGACCGGCTTGCTCTTCCTCAGCCACCAGCAGGTCAAGCTCGCTTTTCATTTCCTTCAGGTCGTCCGGCAGTGAATACAGGGCCACCCTCAGTTTGGCAGCTGCCTCATCCATCAGATCGATGGCTTTATCAGGCAGGTGCCTGTCGGTCACATACCGTGAGGATAACTGCGCAGCGGCTGTCAATGCTTCATCTGAGAACCGCACCTTGTGGTGGGCTTCATACCGGTCACGGATGCCGTGCAGCATTTTGATTGTATCTTCCACACTTGGCTCTTCCACATAAACCGGTGCGAAACGCCGTTCTAACGCAGAATCTTTTTCAATATGCTTGTGGTATTCTTCCAAGGTGGTGGCACCCACACACTGCAGTTCTCCGCGCGCCAGGGCAGGTTTGAGCATATTGGAAGCATCCAATGCTCCCTGGGCTGCCCCCGCGCCTACCACCGTATGCAGTTCATCAATAAAGAGGATGATCTCGCCTTCTGCCTTTTGGACTTCCTGGATAGCCGCTTTCAGGCGCTCTTCAAATTCACCCCTGAAGCGGGTGCCGGCAACAAGTGCTCCCAGGTCTAGCGCTACAACCTTCTTTCCGCTCAAGATCTCGGGAACATCATTCTTGGCGATTTTCTGCGCCAGGCCTTCAATGATTGCAGTTTTCCCGACGCCGGCTTCACCTATCAGCACCGGGTTGTTCTTGGTGCGGCGTGAAAGAATCTGCATCACCCGCTGGATCTCATTATCGCGCCCAATCACCGGGTCCAACTTGCCTTCCCGGGCAACCGCAGTCAGGTCGCGCGAGTACTTTTCCAGGGTCCGAAAACGCACTTCAGCTTGCGGGTCGGTGATGCGCTGTCCGCCGCGCAGCTGGGCGATCGCTTCATTCACCCGCTCGCGGGTCAGCCCTGCCCCTTCCAGCAGCCTGGCTGAAGGAGTATTCCTTTCACTTAATACCGCCAGGAACAGGTGTTCAGTGGAAATGTATTCATCTTTAAGCCGGCTGGCTTCTTCGTTCGCCAGGTCAATAATCCGTTTGACACCCGGAGTGATAAAAATCTGCCCGGGTCCACTGCCATAAATGCCTGCTTTTGGGCTGGTCCTCAGGATGTAATCTAGTCGTTCCACCAGGGCATTCGGGTCCACCTTCAGGATCTCCAATATCTGGGTCACCACTCCGCCTGGCTGCTCGATCAAAGCCAGTAAAATGTGTTCAGTATCGATCTGGTTATGTCCGTAGCGCTGGATGATCTCTGCGGCACGCTGGGCAGCTTCCTGGGCTCGTTCAGTAAATCGGTCGAATCTCATCATAATATTTTTCCTCAGTACGATCAGGTACTACCAACTTAAATTCCTCATAAAAATTATAGCATGCGGTTCATTAAGAAACATGAAATAATGTGTAAGAGTTGTATAAGAGGTAAAATACCGGTATGCTTGATGGCAAATCCTCTTCTCGCCCTAGTATCCGTGAAATCCAGGCGCCTGACGATTTCCTACCTGTGGCAAACCTGATCGAACTCTGCTTTGCTGCCACGATTGACGAAGATGGCAGGGACTTTCTCAATAGTTTACGGAAAGCTGGCCGCAACGCCCAAACTGTGGATTGGATCCCAGGAATGAGGGAGCAAGTTTCATACCCATTACAAGGTTTTGTTTGGGAAGAGGATCATCGCATTATCGGAAACCTTTCGCTCATTCCGCAACTATATCAGCATCAATGGTACTACCTGATAGCAAATGTAGCCGTCCATCCAGACTACAGGAACAAAGGCATCGGACGCGCATTGACCGAGCATGCCCTGGAGCATATTAAATCCCTGGGTTCCGGGAATGCCTGGCTACAGGTCAGGGAAGATAATCCCACCGCCCTACGCCTGTACAAGAAAATCGGATTCCAGGAACATTGCCGCCGCGACACCTGGCAAAGCAGAAGTGTATCCCATGGTATTGCTGATCCTCCAGACCCTTATGAAATTACGCAAAGGCGGACCTCAGACTGGCCGCAGCAAAAAGCCTGGCTCGAACGGACTTACCCTGAGGAGATCGCCTGGAATTTCCGCTTTGACAGCAGCCGCTTTGAACCAGGCTTCTGGAAGGATGTAAACCGGTTTTTCAGCGGTATTGTCCATCATCATTGGGCGCTGCGCAGGAACCATGCTTTACTTGGGGTAGCCACCTGGGAACCCACTTCTCACCACTCCGACTTTCTCTGGCTGGGTGCAAACCCGGATGGGCAGGAAGAGACTATCAGGTACTTGCTCAGGTATTTCTTTAAGGATTTCTTTTCTGTCAGGCCTGTTACGGTCAATTACCCCACCGGAGAAGCAAAAAACGCATTCCTGGAGAACGGATTCCACCTCCAGCACACATTAATCTGGATGAAATACCCCTGAAACAAACCCCAGAAAATTTAGGTTGCATTTAGTCTGAACACTGGCATAATAACCTTGGAGGTGTGAGATGCAAAAATTCCTGATTCGGCTGGCAATCAATGCAGTTGCGTTATATGCAGCTTTGACCATTATGGAAGGAAATGGAGTCACCCTGGTGAACAACACCTGGCTCAACATATTCATCCTGGCTATCATTTTCGGTGTAATCAATGCCACATTGAAACCATTGATGATGGTCCTGGGATGTCCCTTCCTTATCCTGACCCTGGGACTGGGTACTTTATTGATCAACACGGCGCTTTTCGCCCTGGCAGGCTGGATCGGTAACCTCTTCCAGGTTGGGTTTACGGTAAGCGGTTTCTGGCCGGCATTTCTGGGAGCATTGATCGTTTCGGTTGTAAGTTTTCTGCTTGGATTGGTGTTCAAACCGGAAAAGAACAGATCGAAATAAAACAAAAACCGCCATTCGCACAATCCGGATGGCGGTTTTTTCTCAATTTACTCAGGCGGAGAGAATTTCAAAATCCTGTTATTGGTTGCATCGCACACCCAGATGGTTCCATCCGGCGCTGCTGCAACACCGCTGACCAGGCCAAATCCATCAATGCCAGCTGAATAGGCTCCCCAGGTGTATTTAAAGGTTCCGAGTGAGTCAAACACCAACACCCGGTAACCCTCAGGGTCTCCTACGTATACATTTCCTTCAGCATCAACTGCCAGATAAGGCTTATTATCTGTTGATTGGCCATACCAGCCGGCAATTTCCCATTCCAGGCTGGCAGAGTATGTTAACCCTGTGCTGTCAGGTATAAATACCTGCACCCGCTGATTCCAGGTGTCAGCAACATAAACATTCCCATCGGAACCAACTGCAATCCCGACCGGCTCATCCAGCATTCCCTTTTCCATACCGGCAGTGCCAAACTGGGTTATGTATTTGCCATCCAGGTTAAAGATCACCACCCGTTTGTTTCCGGTGTCCGTTACATATACCCGGTTGTTGCTGTCTACAGCCACATCGCGCGGTCCCCAGAATGCATCAGGTTGTTCTGCCTGCCCGAAATAACCCCATTCATTAAGGTACTTTCCATCTGCCGTGAACCGCTGGATACGGTGGTTCCAGGTATCAGCAACCAGTACACTTCCATCCGGCGCAATAGCGATTCCCCAGGGCTCCCTGAACGTACCCGGCTCAGCGCCATCCTGGCTGGATGCTGCACCCCATTGCTTCAAGACTTCCCCCGATTGGCTGAAATGGATAATCCGTTGATTAAAGGTATCAGCCACATACAGGCTGCCATCTTTAGCTACAGCTACATCGCGCGGATTTTTGAAAGGCCCAGCAGAGGTGATTGCCCCTTCCAGGACAAATGCAGGCTGCAAGTCAATCGTCCCATTTACATAAGGATCAGTTTCCTGTTCACTGGCAACCACAGGCGCAGCGCCAAAATCCCAGATCTGGGCGATGATATCTTTACGGATATACATCCGGATGTGGTTGGAAGGCTGCCAGGTTGAAAGTGTCAGGTTGTCCCGGCCTTTCAAATCGGCATATGGTTTATAGTTCCGGTTCAGCCAGATCTGGAAGATTGCCTCACGCATGTTTGGATCTTTGAGATCCTGCCAAACCTGTTTCAGGGTGAGGTTGTTGTAATCCTCCATCGGCCACCACAAGCGGACATAATCATAATAGATGAAATTATCCCTGACGATTGAATCCAGTTTGCTGTAGTTGGCAGCCCCAACCAGGATGATAGATGCATCTTTGAGGTCCCGGGTCGGCTGATCGGCAAAGTACTGTAAGTTGGAATACCGGCGTAAATACCACCAGTACGGGTACAAGGAATCGTTATCGTAAGCAACCTTCAGGTCCAACCCTTTTGTCAACCGCTGTGAGATTTCTTCTACCTGTTTGAGAATTTGTTTGGGACCTGTGCCGGCATGGGCGTAGACCAGGTACTCGGTTGCATATTCATAATTCACAAACGAAGCCTGGTAAGAAGCCCTTGCGGTAAGCACTGCCAGTACCCCAAAGAAAGCCAGCACCACCAGCCTGAGCAAGTTCTTGAAGCTCCACTGCCTTAAAAGGAACACAAGCCCGGCAGTGCTACCTGCCAGCCCCAAGAGCGATAAAAGGAATGTGGCAGTCGATTCAAGCTGTGCCAGGCTTTTTCCGGCAAACGGTGGCTGGGCACCCAGCAGGCTGCCAAGAGTACCTGACAGGCTCACGATAACCAGGAAAGCTGCCAGTATACTCAGCAATCCCCGGTTGCGCTGCAGGTCTTTCCAGGGGGTTGTATCAAATAAGAAACCCAGCCCCCAGCCGGCTGCAAGCAGCAATGGCAAGGCTATGTGCACGGTTAACCAGGGCATCTTTTCCCCTGCCAGTGAATAGGCTGCCAGACTGAACACCGACCAGAATAAAAGCAGTGCAAGTACTGGAATCCTGGCTGGAGCCTTTATCTCGGGGCTGATACCAGGCTCCTCAGGATTTTCTGTAAATGTTTCCGGTTCAGTTGCTTCAAAGACAGCTGGCAACTCAGGCAAAGGCAGGTCCAATTCTTTCTCACAAGGCTGCAGACCCGCAACCTGGCTGAACTTCTTATATTTGATGCCGAAATATACAGCCAGGGCTGATCCCAGAACTGCCAGGTATTCGTAGATCGGCAGCTGGACAAAAGCATAATAATACCAGGGCTGCTGTCCGCGATTGACCCCTTGCTGTTCAAGCCAGTAACCGAGCGATCCTACCAGACCTGTGAAAAAGCCCACCCCATTGGTGAAGAAGGTCGTGTAGAAAAGGGTAAAAATGCCATAAAAGAATATGGCATGGAAAACCCAAAGCCTCTTGTTCCACCAGAGCCCTATCGCTATGGAAATTCCGAACATCACTGCCACAAAGCCTGCTGAAATCAACAGGGAAGTACCTTCATAATCAAGCGGGTTGAAACCAAATATCTTGATAGGGAATGCGCTCAGCAGCGGCAGGACCAGGGAGAGGATCAGGATCAGGATGTCGAAAGATCGTTGAGCCCTGATGATTTTCCAGCCTAAGCTCATGACCATAATGACAACAGCCGCAATGCCAAGGACAAGTGCAGCTGCTAATGTAACGATCTCAGCCGAAAGCAGCAGGTTAAACGCCGGCTTTGCTGCCTCAACTGCCGGTGCTGCAGCCTCCGGGTTGCCAGCATTAGCCACAGCAAACCCCAAAGCCGCAACCAGGCAGACCAGGGCAGCGAGAACAAGTGTGATAAAGGTATTCTTCCTGTGCCTGTCCGGCCAGGACACCCGAACGATATTGTCCAGGAAGAGAATACCGGCAAACAACAACAATTCGGCAGTGTATATAAATGCCGTCTCTTTAGCTGTAAAGTGCAGCACAGTTGCACCAGTAACCAGGAAGAGGGACAGTTTATCACCCTTTTCCAGGTACCTTAATATTCCATACAGTAACACTACCCCGAACAACTCAATCAACCCTTCATTGCGGACATACCTTCCGTAAAAAGTCATATAAGGTGATATCAGGAAAAGTATGCCTGCTATTAAGGAACCTGTATTGCCAAGGTAGCGTTTGAACCCTACCATAACGAATGCAATAGCTGCCACGCTGAACAAAGCGGCAGGTACACGCGAGGTGAAGTCGCTGTCACCAAAAAGATAGTAAGTCAGCGCAATCAGGTGAAACTGGAGCGGACCGTGAGTTACTGGATCCTGCCGGTATCCCCGCCCCTGCGAGAGGTCAAATGATGGAACAACATGGTTAACCTCATCATGGCTCATAGTCCTTTCGCCGAGAATCGCAAACCTGCTTACCACAGCCAGGACCATGATCAGCAAGATGATGCCTGTGCGGATGTTCAGGCGCGGTAATATTGAGGACAGTGGCCGGTCCAGCCAGCTTTCACGGTTCGGGGTTGACATGTCCATAAGTCTTGTGCTTTGATTAGAAATTATTTCACTTCAAAACTAAAATACACTTCCCCGCCGGGTAATTTGACGCCCTGAGGGTTTACCAGCCAGAACCTGGAAATGTATTTCCCAGGGTTGATCGGCGTTTTACCAACAATATAAAAATCACATGTTTCCATTGGTTTTGTGGTTTCACGGCTGCAAGGTGTGGCATTGTTGAATGCGATCTGGGTACCGCTCTGGAAGACCATCGTGTATTCAGTATTCCAGGTAGTGGACCCGTTGTTAATCATGCTGATCATTAATGTAATCTCTTCATCAGTGCTAAAGACAGTGTTATCAGCAGGGGTTTGCGAACCGAAGGCTGCTGAATCCCCGCTCACCTGTGATATAGACGTACTGGTTGGCCAGCCGGCAGCCTGGGTTACGGTTGCGGTAGCTGGGGCGCCTTGTGTTACAGCAGGCAAGGTAGCTGTCGGCGGGACACTGGTTGCAGTTGGTTCGGGGGTATCGGTTGGCTGAGGGGTTTCGGTTGAAGTAGGCAGCATGGCTGCTGTGCCTGTCAACTGTGCAGCTACAGTGCCCGCAGCCAGGGTATAGATCGCCATCGGATCTTCCGTTTCCTTTGGAGCGCCTAACGAACAACCTGCAAGCAGGGCGGCGGCTATCAGGAACAGGATGATTTCTTTCATTGTTTTCTTAAGCATGATTTACCTCCAGCATATAGGCTGCCTGTACAATACCGCAGACTGGCGTATATGTTCCAACTATTATACCTGATGAAATTTTGTCAATCCATAAGCAAGATTTTTGTTTATTGATACTGTTTTAAAAACTATACTATACTCAAAAAGGATACCGGAGGACATTATGACCCAATCACGCTGGCTTCGCTACCCATTATTCGCACTTCTTTACTTTGTCCAGGGGGCAATCGTTGCCTATTTCACAGCATTAAACGCCCTTTACCTGATTTCGTTCGACCTGACCATGAGCCAGATTGGGTTGATCGGTACCATCGGTATGATCCCATTCGTGTTGAAGATCTTCCTGGGTATGTTAAGCGACAGGGTGAATTTCTTCAAGTTAGGGCACCGGAAACCGTATATTTTGATTGGTCTTGTCATCCAAAGTATCTGCCTGATCATCGTCCCGATGATTGATCCCGGAAAACAATACTGGTTGTACGCCGCCCTGGCATTTACGCTTATGAGCGGCCAGGCGCTTTACGACACCTGCACTGACGGACTGGCGCTGGATACAACATTGCCAGATGAGCAGGGTACCGTTCAGGGTTTTATGGTCGGCGGGCGGGCGCTTGGGGTTGTGATCTTATCGGCAGTGATCGGCCTGGTAGTAGACGCCTTCTCCTGGAGGACCATGTTCTACTTTCTGGCAGGCATGAGCCTGCTGCCTTTACCCCTGGTATTCCTGGTGCGTGAGATAAGCCGGACTGAAAACCGAAAATTTGAGTGGAAAGCTTTTTCCGCATTTACTAAATTCCCGGTGATCTGCCTGGCTGCCCTGGGTGCGTTGTACTCTTTTACAACCAACGGCGCAAACCAGATAATCAACCCGTTCATTGATTTTGAATTTGGAATTTCTTATTCAGCCGCCGGATTATTCACCACAATGTGGGGTGTTGGCGTAGTACTGGGCGGGCTTACCGGGGGCAGGTTGGTTGACCGCATCGGCCAGAGGAGAGCAGTGCAAACTGCCATCATCATTTCATTTACCGCTATTGCTGCACTTGCCGCTATTCAATCCACCAGCCTGGCTTTCATCCTGGTAACTGCATTTGGGCTTGCTTACGGCTACTTTGAAACGGTATATTTTGCATTGTCTATGAAACTGACCGATCCGCGCATTGCAGCTTCGATGTTCTCAATCCTGATGGCAATCGCAAACATCGGTACTGCAATCAGCATGAGTGTATCCGGTTCTCTGGTGGATAATATCGGTTTCAGGATGACCTTTGTGGTCATTGCTGTTATCAACCTGCTCGGTTTCTTGCTTGTGCGCGGAATTTTTGGCAGGCTAAATCAGGGTTTCCAACCAGCCAGTGCAAAATGATTTAGTTTATCTATTGGGGAGATAAGTTAAAGTAATTGTAAATTGACCGGCTGATTTCTGCCAGCAGGATGTTATCAGGTTCAAAAAGGATCTGAACCGGGTGGTACTGGAAAACTGCAATCACATAGTCTCCTCCAGGAGAGTAAACGATCCCGGCATCTGCCACCTGTTTGATGACATAATCCGGCGGAGGGCTTGTCCAGCCGTGTTTATGCGCAAATTTTGTACCATCCGGTAATCCTGCCTGCAGCAGCACCCCGATCCGGTCGCGGTTCAGGGTATCGATCATTGCCCGGCATTCCCCTTGTGTAATGGCGCCATCATAAGCTGCCATAAGTGTGCCGCCGCCCATCTCAGCACATTGATAGATATCATTGAGGAGCATACCCATTTCCAGGGCAGTTGTCTGGTTATACACATCCGCATCCGTACTGTAGTCAGTCCGGGTATTTGCTGGTGTGGAGTACAGCCGCAATAAAGGTGCACCGTCATAGAAGTAACCGGCGATGTAGGTTGACTGCATCCCGATTTCCTGCATGTCATCCGTGACTACAATCGGTCCCAGGTTCTGGTCCATTACCCGCATCATTAATTCATCAGCTGGTTCATTATGCGAGCGTACAATCATGGATTCAAGCAAGTCTCCAATATCTGCCGGAACAGGTTCTGATACCCGCCTGTAGACAGAAACCATGATCGGGATTTTTATTGTGCTGGCTGCAGTAAAGGCTAATCCGGGTGTGACATTCACGCCATTCTGGTATGCGAAATACATTTCCTGCTTGGTTGTCAGGTCATACAGGTAGATTTCAGTCAGTCCGTCATACCCTGAGGCATCAATCGTCTGCTGGATCAAAACCTGAAGGTTATCCAGGGAAGGCCTGGGAGCGCTTACCTGCTTGTAGGTCAGAGTTACCACCCGGTTGCCAGCGGAGGCTAATGCATCGGCGATGATCGGAATTGACCGGTCTATGTCCAGTTCGATGCCGGGCTTGCCAGCCTGGAAAGTGGACGTGCCTGGAATCGGTACCGAAGCGGTTGGTAATTCATTGTACCGGGATGCTACCTCGTTTTGCAGGTATGCCCGAAGCTGGTTTTCATCCACTTTTGCCAGTAAAGGCACTTCCGAAGGAGGCGGTGTCCGGTTCCAGAGGAACCGCCAGAACCCTTGCCAGAAGGGAACACTGACCCTCTGCAAGTCGGCAGCGGTAAGCATGCCGGTGATATCCATTTGGAACCCGACAGAATTTGGCTTCAAATGAAGAACAGCATCCCTGAACCGGATTTCTACCGGTATGCCGTAAGCCTGGTTCAACCGGTCCGAAGCTTGCTGGCTGGTAAGGCCGCCAACAGGAACACCGGCAATAATCTGGCCGGCAGGAAAACGTTCACGCATTCGGCTAAAGGTAACCAGTTCCAGGATAAGCAAGACCACTGCCCCGAAAATCAGGATCAGCGCAAGCCAGCGGAGAATGGAGAAAGAACGGATTGCTTTCATAACTTTTCTCAGTGCAAGCGAGATTGTACCAGATTTTAGCACCAAGTTCTTAATTGACAGCATCCCCGGCAGTGGGTATACTTGCGATGCTTGATGGTCAAGCGGAGGTAATCATGAAGAAAGCACTCATCACTGGCATCACCGGGCAAGACGGTTCCTACCTGGCAGAACTCCTGCTGGCGAAAGGGTACGAGGTGCACGGCGTTATCCGGCGCGCCAGCACATTCAACACCCGCAGGGTGGACCACCTTTACCATGACCCGCATGGAAATGGCGGTAAAGTGCACCTTTACCTCCATTACGGAGACAGCACCTCTCCTGAAACCATGCTGGATGTTGTTTACAATATCCAGCCCGATGAAATCTACAACCTCTCTGCCCAAAGCCATGTACGGGTCAGTTTTGATATGCCCGAATACACAGGCGATGTAACCGGGTTAGGCACCACCCGCATCCTGGAAGCGATCCGCAAAAGCCATGTAACTACCCGCTTTTACCAGGCATCATCGAGCGAGATGTTCGGAGGGGCAAAACCACCGCAAAATGAAAGCACTGCATTTGAACCAAGATCGCCTTACGCCGCCGCAAAGGTTTATGCGTACTGGGTAACCCGTAATTACCGGGAAGGTTACAACATGTTCGCCAGCAACGGTATTCTCTTCAACCATGAAAGCCCTCGCCGCGGTGAGACTTTTGTAACCAGGAAAATCACACGCGCGCTCGCTGCCATCAAAGCTTCCAGGCAGGATAAGCTTTTCCTGGGCAACCTCGATTCCAAGCGTGACTGGGGCTATGCGCCCGAGTATGTTGAAGCGATGTGGAAGATTTTGCAGCAGGAAGCACCGGATGATTTTGTACTGGGTACCGGTGAATCCCATACTGTCCGGCAGTTCCTGGATGAAGCCTTTGGCTATGTCGGCATGGACTGGCAAAAGTACGTGGAGATCGATCCGCGCTATTACCGCCCCACCGAAGTTGACTACTTGCAGGCTGACGCTACACGAGCCAAAAAGCTGCTGAATTGGGAACCAAAAGTGTACTTCCACGAGCTGGTACGCATTATGGTCGATGCAGACCTTGAATTGGCAGGGCTGCAGTCTCCAGGCGAAGGTAAACGTATCATCGAAGAGAAATTTGGGGGCTGGCACCGCTGGGAACACCAGGTGATCAGCATGGAGCGCATTTAACTAACCTTTAAGAACTATCAGGGGCCAGTTGAAGACTGGTACACCTGAAGCACTGAATCTGCATAAGAATATCCCACACCTGCAGGACCGTAGGCATACAGCCCATCCCGCAGGTTTTGGTTTTTATTGACCAAACTTGAAAGCATCGCTGTTCCGTAAGAGATATTGAAGGCCGGATCAAATAACTCAGCCATTGCCGGCCGGCTGGCAAAGCAAGGTCCATTTACGCAATGAATATTTGCAGCCAGACCATCGCGTGGCATAACCTGCATCAACCCCACTGCCCCGCTGTTTGAGTAGGCATCCGGATTTCCCGCACTTTCAATCTGTATTACCGCAGCCACAAGGTTTGGGTCCAGTCCTGCCGCATAGGAGGTGCTGGTAATCAAGCTGCACCACTGCCTGATTTCTTCTGAAAACTGTGCAGATAATTCACATCCTTCAGTTTCCAATTGCTCAATACTAGCTTTTCCAGCGAAGACTTCGCCATCCTCACCCGATAAGCCCGCATCATGCTTTACCGGCAAGGCTATCTCTGCCGATACCAACCGGGTGGCAAAAACAATAACCATGCTGGCAAAAACCATTGCAGGGAATAAAAACCGCACCGGTGCTTGCATGAACACAATATAGCACATATGTTCTATTTTATCAATGGGTCATTTTATGTTAAGATGAATACCATGAGGAACACAAACTGTATCCTGGTTGCAGTGATTTTGGCCTCTATGCTGGTACTTGCATCCGGCTGCACCCCACCGCCTATCCAGACCAGCACCAATCTGGAGATCCAAATTACTGAAAAGGGTTTTAATCCTGGAAAAGTTTATATTCCCGCTGGTCAGTCAATCACCGTCACATTAACCAACATGACCCAATCGGAACACTCCTGGATCATTCTTGCCGAGCCTTATTTCAATCCCTACCAGGACCAGACCCGTGATGTGTACTATGAGCTTTCGATACCAGCCGGGGATATCCAGACTGGTACATTCTTAGCGCCCCAAACAGGTATTCAGCTGGACATCATCTGTGAAAATGAGCAATGCATCGAAGCGGGGCTGCACGGCAGTTTTGTTGTGGTAGACGAAGGCACTACGGATTTGGATGGAGAATAAGGATAAATTCCCCTTTTCTAACACCAACCTGTTCCAGGACTGACTTAATCTCACCCCTGTAAATCTTCTCATCCGGCAATGTCAGATTAAATGCCAGAGTAATCCGCTGCTTATCCCCCAGGGTTTTCAGCACATCCTGAAGCATCCTGCCAAGGCGGTAAGGGGTATCCATCAATACTACAGCTATTTTCAATTGTTTCAGTCGTAATAATGCCTTTAACCGTTCATTTTCCTGGCGGGGCAAAAAACCGGCAAAATAAAACGGCTCTGCCCGGAAATCCAGGATCGAAAGGGCAGCCATCAGGGATGAAACTCCCGGGATGGGAACGACACTAAATCCTGCCTGGTTTACTGTCTTGATAATTTCAGCCCCCGGATCAGCAAAGACAGGTGTGCCGCAGTCAGAGATCATGGCAATGTTTTTACCCATTGCCAGGTGTACCAGCACCTCCTGCTGCATTTGCTTCTCATTGTGCTCATTCACTTGCAGAATTTCTTTACTGGCGATGTTGAGCCTTTTCAGCAGGGTTGTGCCCTCCCGGCGTTCTTCACACAGGATCACATCTACATTCTTTAGAACTTCAATCGCACGCAAGGTGATATCCTGCATGTTTCCAATCGGTGTTGCCACAATGTACAGGATTCCGGAAGATGCCATTTACTTGCTTTTCTCCGGCTGCCTGCTTGCCCAGCGTTGGAACAAGGATGTCAAGATGCCTTTCTTTGGAGAAAACAGGTACACCAGGGTAAACACGATGGTTGCCGTCAAGACAATGGCGGCTCCCGATGCAACATTGGCATAAAAGCTGGCATATAAGCCAACCAGGCTGGAAAAGGCCCCAAAACCAGCCGAGAGCAGCATCATGGCCGGCAGCCGCCGGGTAAGCAGATAGGCTGTCGCTGGAGGAGTAACCAGCATGGCTGCAACCAGGGCTACCCCGACAGTTTGGAGCGAAATTACGATGGTAACCGCCAGGAGCACAAGTAGAACTGTATTAAGCAGACCAACCCTCAGGCGCTGGGTAACGGCCAGGATCGGGTCAAACAAGACAACCAGGAACCTGCGGTACAGCACCAGGACAAGAACCAGGATAATTATGGCAATGGATGCAGTCAAAACAAGGTCTTCAGTGCTGACGCCCAGCACATCTCCAAAGAGAATATGCGAGAGGTCCACTGCATAAGAACGGATGCTGCTGATCAAGACAATGCCAAGCGACAATGCTGCTGTGAACAGAATCCCAATGGCAGTATCCTCGCGGATGTTCCCTTGTTTTGAAATGAACCCGATTCCCAGTGAGACGATAATCGCGGTAATTAATGCCCCAACTGTCAGGTTTCCACCGACGAGGTAAGCAATAGCTATTCCTGGCAGAACAGCATGCGCCAGTGCATCTCCCAGAAATGCCATCGACCGCAGGACAACATAACACCCCACAATGGCGCACAAAATGCCTACCATAACCGATGCCAGGAAAGCCCGCTGCATGAAGGCATAACTGAAAGGAGTAATCAGCCAATCAAGCATGGGCGTGCTCCTCTTCACTGCCCCTGGTGGGCAGCATTCATCAATGATCATTGCGCCGTTCAATATCATTACCCGCTCGCCAAATGCGCTACGCACCATTTCGGGAGTGAACACTTCTTCTGGTGTGCCGTAAGCAATCAACCGCCTGTTGAGCATCAACACTTTTTCAAAGCGCTGAGAGGCCATGTTCAGGTCGTGGGTGGAAACCATTACAGTAATGTCATTGCGGTGCATTTCTTCCAGCAGCTGCATGGTTGCTTCCTGGGTGGTAACATCCACACCTGTGAACGGCTCATCCAGCAGCAAGATGTGAGGTTCCTGGGCAACCGCCCGCGCCAGGAAAACCCGCTGCTGTTGGCCGCCGGATAATTCCTGGATCGAACGGTTAGCCAGGTTGGCAATACCCAGTTGCTGCATGGCATGCTCAACCACATCGATATCATGAGAACCCGGCTTTTTTATCCACCCGATATGCAGGTACCGGCCCATCATCACCACATCTCTGACCGTAACTGGAAATTTCCAGTCAACATCCTCACGCTGTGGGACAAAGGCAACACAATCCTGGTGATGCCCTAAAGGCAGACCGTGGATGAATACCCTCCCGCGGTTCAGCGGGATCAATCCTACCAGTGCTTTAAAGAGGGTTGATTTTCCTGCCCCGTTTGGCCCTACAACTGCCAGGCAAGTGCCGTGAGGGATCTTTAAGGTCATCCCATCCAGGGCGATATGGTTTCCGTAATAAACAGAAACATCTTCCAATTCCAGTTGGGCAGGCTCGTGAATTGGCAGTATCTTTTCGGGTTTCATGAATTTCTTTTCATTTGAGGGTATCAACTATACGAGAAGTATTGTACTTCATCATCTCAAGGTATGTTGGTGCATTGCCGTCAGGACCAGTTAATGAATGGGTGTAAATATCATCCACAACCACAATGCCTGTCTCCCTGGCAATCTGGGTGGCCAGGTTTGAATTAGCCCCGGTTTCAATAAATATCGCCTTGATACGGTACTTTTCAATCGTATCCACCAGAGCTGAAAGGTCAGCTGCGGAAGTAGCAGCACTGCTGCTTACCGATGGGATAACCGCACCAGCTATAGTGAACCCATACCGATCGGCATAGTACCCCAGGCTTTCATGGTTGGTTACCAGTATTCTGTTTGCCGCAGGGATCTGGGCTTTCTGCTCCATAATCCACTGGTCCAGGTCATCCAGTTGCTGGATATACTCTGATGCGTTGGCAGCATATGCGGCTTCCCCGGCAGGGTCTGCCTTTGTTAATGCTGCCTGGATATTCTGGACATAAATTACAACATAAGTTGGATCCAGCCAGAAATGTGGATCTCCCTCTTCATGTCTATGCACTTCTGAGTTGGCTTGGGTGCGGATAACAGGTACGATACCTTCAGAGGCAGTCACAACAGGTGTATTAAATCCGTCCCCCATCAATGGCGCCAGCCACTCTTCGAGCCCACCGCCATTGATCACAAACAGGTCTGCATTTTCTATGCGGGCTACATCCTGGGGGGTTGCCTGGAATGCATGGGGATCTGATCCAGCCGGGACAAGTGTTTCCACCCTGGCCTGCGATCCAGCCACATTCTGGACAATATCCGCCAGGAAAGATTCGGCTACTAAGATATCCAGCCCATCCTGAACATGAGAAGGTTCCGGCTTACTGCTGCAGGCAGCCAGTAAACCGCTAAAAATCACCACCAGGATTAAAAGAAATTTTAAACCCTTCATCAGTTAGACCTGTTATCCACTTGATTTTACTGCAAGAAGTTGAGTGGGTTTACTTTTCCGTAGGTTTCACTCATCAATTCAAAATGCAAATGCGGTCCGCTGGAATTCCCAGTTGATCCCATGTACCCGATCATATCACCCTGGTATACATACGAACCGCAGCCCACATTCAGTGCTTCCAGGTGAGCATAAAGTGACTGCCAGCCATACCCGTGATCGATGACAATCATATTGCCATAACCGTAATCATTCCAGCCTGCATATACCACCACACCGTTATCAGTTGCATAAATTGGATTGCCAAGCTTGCCGCCAATATCAATGGCGGAATGGTTGGTTTCAGGCGAGTAGTTATAACCGGATATGTAATGTTCTGTTGTTGGCCACACATAAGTCTGATAGCCGACCGGACCGTCTACAATCGTGCCGCATGCACCAGGACCAAGGTACTTGGCCACAGCCGGGTCCGCCCTGCTGATCCTTGGTGCACTCCAGGTCACAAATCCCCGCGTGCCCCCAGGCACGAAAAGCCAGGTGCCCGGTTCAATATTCGGACTGGAAAAATCCCCAATGGTTTCCAGGTTCAGGTTGTTGCCTGGCCAGTTTACAATCACTTCCGGGGAAACACCAAAAACTTCCGAAACCCCATTCAACCCATCACCGGCATGCCATTCGTAGTAAACACCATCGGAAGGCATAATATTCAATTCTTGCCCGGGAGAAAGCCGGTGCGGGTCATCGCCCAGGGTATAAGAGTTGCCCCACAGGATAGTCTCCGGCCGCAGGTTAAATTTTTCAGCAATCCCAAAGACTGTATCTCCAGCCTGTACGGTATAGGTGGTGATTTCAGAACGGGGCTTGACCGGGAAGAGGGTGTGTAAAGTTGCATCCCTTGTAATACCGGCAAATTCTTCCGCATCCGGGTTTAGCGGACCGCCTGCACCTGTTGAAAGTGGATATGTTGGAGTGACAACCGGCTCATTTGCTGCGGGTGTCTCTGTCTGGGATAAGGACACTGCCCGGCTGGGAAAGTCTACATTGAGCATGACAAAGACCACAACCAGGATCAGCAAAATGGATAACACCGCTGTTCCTGTCCGGATGACTGAATTCCCCAATCCAAACCGGATCAGGTTAGCCCATAATGCGGTCAGCTTGTTCTGTGTTGGTTTTACGATATTTGATTCTTCAGGTTTTAAATCCCCCGGCCTGTTATTCTTTACCTCATCATTAAAATTATCCTTCATTCAAAATCCTTGCAAAACATCATATCACAGCCGATTTTAAGGGTCAAGAACATGTCAAGGGTGACCTGAGGCATAAATTGGGCATAATCCAGGAGTCCATTGCACAGATAGAGCTCCAGATGATTATAATTGAACATATTGAGGTTTCATGATAGATACACTGGAAAAGCAAGTTGGCGGGTATTTGATTTCTACCGGGCTAAAACTCTGCCTGGCAGAATCATGTACGGGTGGATTGATAGCCCACCGGATCACAAATGTGGCCGGTTCATCGGAGTATTTTCTGGCAGGGGTTGTGGCCTACTCTTACGAAGCCAAGGAGACGTTGCTGGGGGTGCGCAAGAGCACCCTGACCAGGTTTGGCGCAGTCAGCCAGGAAACTGTACTGGAGATGGCCAGTGGTGTACGCTGGAAGATGCATAAACGCTTCCCCCTGGAACAGACGGTAGGGGTTTCAGTCAGCGGTATCGCTGGACCGGGAGGGGGTATGCCTGGCAAACCGGTTGGCCTGGTCTGGGTTGGTTTGAGTACACCGGATGGCGATGAAGCTTTCCAATTCCAGGGGAATGGAAACCGGGAGGAAAACAAGGCTTTTTCTGCCGATAAAGCTCTGGAAGTTCTACTGGAGTATGTGAGGCGGCATGCAGGAAAATGAAATCAGGAAAGTGCTGATTTTAACCGCTGATGCTGGCTTCGGCCACCGCAGTGCAGCCAATGCAATAAAAGCAGCACTGGAGCAGCGGTACGGCACTTCAATAACAGTCAAAATTTCCAACCCGCTGGACGATAAACGGGCGCCTTTCTTCTTGCGGGATAGCCAATCAGATTATGACAAGATCGTGCGCAACCTGCCCGAGCTTTACCGGGTTGGGTATGAGACGAGTGACGCCCGGTTATTGATCCCTGTGCTCGAAAATGCGTTGACTGTCTTGCTTTTTGACGTAATGCGGGATATCTTGAAGCAATTTCAACCGGATGCGGTTATTACCACATATCCCCTTTACCAGGCACCGCTTGTCGCTCTCCGCACCTTGCACCGGTACCAGGTCCCAATCTATACGGTGGTTACCGACCTGGTTTCAGTCCATCGCATCTGGTTTCATCCTCAAATTGACCGATACTTTGTTCCTACAGAAGATGTAGCTGAGCTGGCGCAAAACAACCGGGTCAGTCCAGACAGGATCGAAATTTCCGGTATCCCGGTCTCGCCTTTATTCTCCACCCTGCCTGCGGACAAAGAAGCATTACGTAATGAATTGGGCTGGCAGCAAGGAAAGACAACTTTTCTGGCAGTTGGAAGCCGTAGGGTGGAACAACTGGAAGCAACACTGAATGCCCTCAACCACAGCGGGCATGACATCCAGTTAGTATGCGTGGCAGGAAAAGATCTGGCGCTTTATAAGCAATTAATGGCGACAGACTGGCATAAACCTGCATACATATATGAATTTGTTTCCGATATGCCAAAACTTATGCTGGCTTCCGATTGCTTGATCTCCAAAGCCGGCGGATTGATCGTATCTGAATCATTGGCGGCGGGGTTACCCATATTATTAATCGATATCATTCCTGGACAGGAGACAGGTAATGCTGAGTATGTTGTGCATCACGGGGCGGGCGAAATAGCCCTGGATACAGTTACTATCCTTGAGACAGTTTTTCACTGGCTGAATGAAGATGGGAAAATCTTAAGAGAATGTACCCAAAAGGCAAGAAACCTTGGAAAGCCCGGAGCAGCCTTTACTATTGCAGAAAAAACCTGGGAGGGTCAGAAAGCTACACCGAATATCGATCTTGGTCTGGCAAAAGAATTTAGAGAAAACCTGATCCGCCTATTGGAAAGGTACCACGTCGATATTCCTGCAGAATCTCCCTTTAAGAAAAAATGAAACTTACGACCATTATCAACAGTTCTTTTATCGGCGGGCTGGGTATTTTTCTCAGCAAAACAGTCCCTCCCTTTCTGGCATACAGGATTTCGGATTTGTTGGCTGAATTTATCAGCACCCAGAAGAAAATGGATATTGTCAATGCTGTTAGATTGAATCAATGGGTTGTCCATGACTTTCAATTGACAAGTTCAGAACTAAACAGGAAGGTCCACCGTGTTTTTAAGTACCATCTCCGCTGTATGTACGACCTGTACCATAACATTTACCGGTACGATAGGATTAGGAAAAAGGTCGTTTTCTGCCCGGAACTGAAAGCATTGCTTCAACTTCATAAGCAGGCAGGGCAAGGGCTTCTGATTGCAGTGCCGCACCTGGGAAGCATCGATATGGCTGGCATCGCGCTGGCATTGGGCGGGGTGAAATTTAGCATCATCAGCTACCCGCAGCCCCCATCAGGGTACCGCCTGCACAATAAGATCAGGCAGGACGTAGGGATTGAAGTGTTACCTTCTACATTTAATAACCTCCGTACTGCCGGCGAACGGCTGCAGGAAGGCGGGATCGTAATCACTGGTGTGGACCGTCCGATGATGGATTCCAATTATGTCCCAAATTTTTTCGGCCATCCGGCCAAGGTACCTATTACCCCGATAAGGCTGGCACTAAAGCATAACGCAATTGTCGCCGTCTGTGCCTGTATTTCAGATCTAAAAGGGAATTACCAAATCACTGCAACTGAACCATTGCCCATGCAGCGCAATCCGAACCTCAATAGAGAATTAACTGGAAATACCGAGGTTATTTTGCAAGAAGTGGAGCAGTTGGTCCGGAAACACCCCGAACAATGGAATATGTTTTACCCCGTTTGGCCGGATTTATCTGGTACAATGCCATAGTAGAACAGGATGATTTATGAGCGCACCTTCTTTATCCAAATCCCCCATTGAGAAAAGCCCCGAACGTATTAATAATATTCTGCTTGGCCCCCTCGAAAGACCAGCCCTGGCCTGGATGGCAAAGAAGATGCCAGCCTGGGTGACTCCGGACTTACTTACCGGAACCGGATTGCTGGCGACAGTCCTGATATTTATCAGTTACCTATTAACTAATATTCACCCCGCATTTTTGTGGCTTGCAAGTTTCGGCTTCATCCTGAACTGGTTTGGCGACAGCCTGGATGGTTCCCTGGCACGTTACCGCCACATTGAACGGCCACGCTATGGGTTCTTTATTGACCACACCATTGATGCCATCAGTGAAGTGTTGATCTTTCTTGGGTTAGGGTTATCACCATTTATTGATTTCAGGATAGCAACCTTGTTCTTAATCAGCTACCTGCTGCTCTCGATTCTTACTTACATAGCAACCTACGTGAACGGAGTGTTCAGGATCTCTTTCCTGAAACTGGGACCGACTGAGATGCGGGTAATAGCTATCCTGATTAACGCATTCCTGTTCTTCATCCCTGAGGTGCAAACTTTCACCTTCAAATCTGAAATTTTTTCATTGTATGACTTGATTGTGTTTTTCTTGGCGACCGTTTTGTTTGCAGCATTTTTAGGTTTCACATACACAACTGGCCGTGAATTGTCAAAGCAAGATATTGCACACAGGGAAGCCAAGCAGCGTAAAGCGAAGCGGAAGAAACACAAACTGGAACAAACATCCGGACAAGCGGTCAACGTGCAATAAAACCACAAGCCCCTGGAATATGAACCAGGGGCTTGTAAGTTTAAGTGATTTGAGTTATCAGCTCTTTAGTGCTACTGGAAGTGCCATTTGCCCTTCTACAAACCGCATCAGCGCTTTGGATGTACCCAAACCGATCGACAGGAATAACAGCACCATCAGTGCGCCGGCCCCGAAGGAAATAAAAGGAATTGCAGGCGGCAGGAAAGCGAAAACTGCCATCACTAAACCCTGCATTCCAATAAAGAATGTAACCCAGAGCACCCATAACAGGAGCATCAGGACCCCTCTGCCCCAGCCTTTCCAGGCCAGCCAGCCAGAACCCCAAACAAAGAATTCTGCCACGATTGCCAGCCCGGCTTTCGGTTCTGTCTGTGCATATTGCAGTACCTTGCCGATACCCCTTTTCAGCCGGAACATCTGGGTAAGGGCATAAATAAAGGTAATCGCAATTAAGATTAGCACCACAGCCAGCAGTACGATCAGCAGCCAGGGCTCCACCTGGGTTAACAGGTAGGCACCTACCATCAAGACAATGGACAGGATGTTTTCAATCGTGACAAATATGGGGGCTGCCAGGTGGCCGGTTGTGCCTGTGGCAGCGCTCATAACCGGTTTCAGTACTGCCTTAATGCCGGTAACAGAGAGACCAACCATCGCACTTGCCCCGGTTACCGCCCATCCGGTTGCGCCCAGGTTGCCTTCCGGGTTGAAGATTTTCAACGATTCAAGCGCCTGCTGTAAGTCAGGATTGAAGGAAGTGATGACTCCCAGGGATGCCAGGGCGATAAGTGCTGAGGATAGCGGCACCAGAAAACCAGACAGGAAATTCTGGATTGCATTGATTACGTTCATAATGCCCGGT
>Ga0228535_1000831_pt1 | contig 67638 bp, 47 predicted proteins | sample SJ1metagenome_FD_168457 | JGI IMG/M metagenome (GOLD analysis project Ga0228535, IMG submission 168457) | Enriched culture of PCE-dechlorinating microbial communities from Ithaca, New York, USA - SJ1 | ecosystem: Engineered > Modeled > Simulated communities (microbial... > Unclassified | place...
CAGCGATGCAAAAGGGAACACGGCGGGGGGCACGGATGCAATGGTCAACCACCTCGAAAGCTCCTTCAACACCGCCTTCGGAAAATTCGCACTCTTCCAGAACACCAGTGGCTACGATAACATTGCCTTTGGATTCGATGCGCTCCGAAATTGTTGGCCCGCGAACCACATAGATCTTTAAACTGGTGCCCGGGACGGGGCTCGAACCCGCACGGCGACAAGCGCAAAGGGATTTTCAGGCCCTCGCCGTCCCGGGGGAGATCCGACCATCACGGCGGCGAAATTCCGGCATATGGCGAGAGTGTCGGTTTTGTTGCAATCGGAAGCTCCGCAGCCATGAAGTCAACAAAAATGTTTCAAAATCTGATCCGTCTTAATGAGATCAAACCTCCAATCCGCCTGGATGAATCGCGCCAGCCGTTGACGGCAGGATTCTTCGTTCAAAACCAATAATATATTAAAATCAGGATTTTAGCTCCGAATTAACGAGGGCTTCAACGCGCTGTGCGGTCTTTTCGATGCGTGCGCCAATGCCGCTTCGACCTCCAATGGCAAGCTTCCTGCTATTTGCCTCTTCACAGGTGGAATCGAACCCGGTTCGGATGAAGTGTGCGGTTTTCATTCGTCTTCCGCGTGATGGGGATTTCTTCGAGCATTCAACGAGGGGCTGAAAAAAATGAAAAAGCTGAGGTCAAGAGGGGTTGGTGCGCTACTGGTTTTCTTCGTTGCATTCATGGGGTTGGTGTGCGGGACTGCGCAGGCGGGAGCCGACGAACAGGGCGCGTGTGAGGACGTCAAGCTGACGGGAAGCGGGTCGGTCGATTTCCTCAGCCAGTATATCTGGAGGGGGTATGCGCTCAGCGCGGGCAGTGCGGTCATGCAGCCGTCGTTCACGCTGGGCTCGCATGGTTTCTCGTTCAACGTGTGGGGCAATTTCGATACCGCCCAGGACTTGTTCTCACGAGGAGCAAAGTGGAACGAGACCGATTTCACGGGTTCCTACTCGCGCGAGCTTTTCAAGAACTTCACGGGAACCGTGGGGACCATCTACTACAATCTGCCCAACGGCCGGTTCGACGCGCTGGAATTGTACGGCGGGGTTTCGTACGCCTTTCCGTGGTTCACGGTTGGATTCACGACTTATCGCGAAGTGACCCACACGCCCGGGTGGTGGATGCAACTGGACCTTTCGCGTAATTTCCCGCTCCCGTGGTGCGGAATGAGCGTCGACCTGGGGATGACTTTCGGGTACCTGGTTCTGCTCGACGACGACACGCTGATCAAGCCCTCGGGCAGGCTGGATTCCTACTCCGCGTTCCATTCCGGGACGCTGAACGCCGGGCTGCGCATCCCGGTTCTCAAGTGGCTGACGCTCACTCCCAAGATCGGCTTCGCGTTTCCGCTCACCGGCGAAGCGGCGGACATCATCGAGGCGAATTCCTGGGACGGCGAGTCCAGCCACGTGTTCGGCGGTCTCAATATCACCGCGGCGTTCTGATTCCGGGTACGGACCGACGTGCCGGTCATACGTGGCGGTAGGGGACGCGGGTGGGGATAAACCTTGCTATTACGGACTGTTACGCCGATCATACGTGGGGGCGGGCTTTATGCCCGCCCGTCCGATGCCGGCATTTTCAACGCAACCCGGTCTCACGCCACAGCGCAACGCCGCAACGAATGAGCTGGTGGAAGAGAGGGGAGTCATACGTAGCGAGGGGCGGGCTTTATGCCCGCCCGCGCTCGATGCACCCACCTCGAACGCAATTGCCCATGGGGCCTGCGACACCCACAAGGCATGGAAACAGGCTCACCCGGGAGTTTATTTCCCCAGGCAATTGTCTTATTTCGCTTTCTCGGCCTTCTTGTACCTGACGGCCTGTCCCTTGGCGTCGGTCAGCGTCAGCGTGTCTCCGGCGACCTCCGCCCCGACCACAACCGTTCCCAGTCCTCCCAGGTTGAGCTGCAAATGCTTTGCGTCAAGCACGGTGTACGGAGCGGTCACGGAAGTCTCCCCGCTCGCCAGGACCAGCGTGCCTTTGGCGGTGAATTCGACCGTTTCGGCGCCCTCTATTTTCTGCCATTTTCCCGCCAGGTCCCAGCCTTGCTTGAGAGAACACGACATGAGAGCGCACAGAACACACAGGGCAATCAAGATTCGAACCGTTTTCATTGAATCTCCTCCATAGATCGTGGTTTGATGAATGGAAAAAGCCGGATCGCGGACGACGGATCTTGCCGGGGCGATCCGCGCATGCGGCCTCTTCTCCGGAACCGCCCGGAAGCGTTGGTGTGCAGGTGAGGGGGTGGATTGTCGAAGACGGGCGGTGAATGACGAATGATCCCCGTTTACACTTTTTCGGCGTCGGTGTCCATCCGGAAGTCCGACGCAACAGAAGACTTCGGGGCGAGAACGCCTCGGTCCTTCCGGGGGTAACGCCGTGTTCGGCATCCAGCTTCCAGGGAGGCGGGAGTTTCGTGAGGATTTACCAGCGAAGGCGGATAGGATATAAATTAGCTTTACCCGGGAAGGGGCTGGATCGGACTTCGAGCGGAACCCGGGGCACGGGAGCCGGGGCGGCCTTGAGGCACCGACGGGCGGTGTCCCCGCCGTTGATCATTCCCTCAACTTAGTTCAGGATACCTGGTGTCTATGACGAAAATAAGGAATTTCAGCATCATCGCTCACATAGACCACGGAAAATCCACGCTGGCGGACCGGTTGATCCAGCGTGCGGGCCTCGTGACCGACCGACAGTTCCGGGATCAGATTCTCGATAACATGGATATCGAGCGGGAGCGCGGGATCACCATCAAGAGCCAGACGGTCACTCTACCATACCGGAGCCGCAACGGCGAAGAAGTCGAGCTCAACCTGATCGATACCCCGGGGCATGTCGATTTTTCCTATGAGGTGTCCCGCGCCCTGGCCTCCTGCGAGGGGGTCCTGCTGCTGGTGGACGCTTCGCAGGGAGTGCAGGCGCAAACGCTTGCAAATCTCTACGCCGCCATGGAACACGATCTCACGATCATTCCGGTGATCAACAAGATCGATCTGCTCTCGGCCGACATCGAGAACACCAGGGCGCAGATCGAAAGCGAACTCGGTCTGGATTCAAGCCAGGCGGTGCTGTGTTCCGCAAAGGAGGGCAGGGGGATCGACGACGTCCTGGAGGCCGTCGTCGAGCGGATCCCGCCCCCGTCGGGGAAGCTCGATGGCCCGCTTTCCGCCCTTATTTTCGACGCGCACTACGACTCCTTTCGGGGCACTATCGTGGCCTGCCGCGTGTTTGACGGGTCGGTTCGTCCCGGGGACGTCATCCGCTTCATGTCCAACGGGGCGACCTACAAGGTGGAGGAAGTCGGCATCTTTCGGTTGTCGAGAGAGGCCAAGAAGGAGTTGCGGGCCGGAATGGTCGGGTACGTCATATCGGGCGTCAAAACGGTGAGCGACACGAGGGTGGGCGACACGATCACCCTGGATTCCAACCCGGTCCCGGCGCCTCTTCCCGGTTTCAAGGAAGTCAAGCCCGTGGTGTTTTCCTCGATTTACCCGATTTCCTCCGACGACTATCTCTCCCTGGCCGATTCCCTCGAGAAGTACAAGCTTAACGACGCGGCCCTGATCTACCAGAAGGATTCATCGGTTGCCCTGGGGCAGGGGTTTCGCTGCGGCTTCCTGGGACTGCTGCACCTCGAGATCGTTCAGGAGCGCCTCGAACGTGAATACGACCAGTCCATCATCATGACCTTCCCGAGCGTGCAGTACGTGCTGACCCTTGAAGACGGCAGCACGACGATGGTGGACAACCCGCAGTATTACCCGGATCCCATCAGGATCCGAACTTCGGCCGAGCCCTTCATCAAGGCCTCGATCATCATTCCCGAACGATACATGGGCGCCGTGATGAAACTGTGCCTCGACAAGCGCGGAGTGAACCCGCGTTTCAACTACCCGACCCCCGGGCGGATCGAGATCTCCATGGAAATGCCTCTGGCCGAGGTGGTTTTTGATTTCTACGACAAGCTGAAGACGGTCACCCAGGGGTACGGCTCCTTCGACTACGACCTGATCGAACACCGGGTGAGCGACCTGGTCAAGCTCGATATACTGGTGAACGGCGAGAAAGTCGATGCCCTGTCGCTGATCGTCCACCGGGAACGCGCTCGGGAATGGGCCGTGCAGGTTTGCGACCGGCTCAAGGAGGAAATCCCCCGGCACCAGTTCAAGATCGCCATCCAGGGGGCCATTGGAGGAAAGATCATCGCGCGGTCCACGGTCAACGCCTTTCGCAAGGACGTGACCGCAAAGTGCTACGGCGGAGACATCAGTCGGAAGAGAAAGCTGCTCGAAAAACAGAAAAAAGGCAAGAAGCGGATGAAAATGGTGGGGTCCGTGATGATCCCCCAGAGCGCCTTCGTTGCCGTCCTGAAAGCCGATAATGAATAGCGTCGAAGCAGCCGGCCTTTACGTTCACATTCCCTTTTGCCGGTCCAAATGCCCCTATTGCGATTTCTATTCCACGACGTCCCTGGAGCTCCTGCCGCTCTGGCTGGAAGCCGTTTCAAAGGAAATCGACGGATACCGGGGACGGTTTGCGTCCTTCGATTCCCTCTATCTCGGCGGCGGGACCCCCTCGCTCGTCGATTCGACCCACCTGGGAACACTCATCAATCATCTTCGCCGTGTTTTTTCCTTTTCCGACGATACGGAAATCACCCTCGAAGCCAACCCGGACGATATCACTCCCGGCAGGCTCCGGGAGGTTTTCGACCTCGGGGTGAACCGGATCAGCCTCGGAGTGCAGTCCCTCGACGAAGGGGAGCTCCGGCTCCTGAAACGAAGGCACACCGCCCTGCAGGCGGAAAAGGCCCTGGCTCTCATCCGGTCCGCCGGTTTCGAGAACGTCGGGATCGACCTCATCTATGGTTTCCCGGGGCAGACCGTGTCGGGATGGCTGAAGACCCTCGACCGGGCGCTCGGGTTCGGCCCCGAACATCTGTCGTGCTACCAGATGACCTACGAGGAAGGAACCCTCTTCGGGAAAAAAGTCAAACAAGGCAAGATGCTTCCCCTGGGCGAAGACGTGGAAAGAGCGTTCTTTCTTCGGACTTCGCGATTCCTGGAAAAGCGCGGGTACCTGCACTACGAAATCTCGAATTTCGCCCGGGCGCCGGAATTCGTCTCGCGGCACAACCGAAAGTACTGGCGCCGCGTCCCCTGCCTCGGGCTGGGGCCGTCGGCGCATTCCTTCGACAATGATTCAAGGTGGTGGAACGTGAGGTCGGTCTCGGACTACGCGCGCAGGCTGATGTCCGGGCAATCGCCCGTCGCCGGTCGCGAGAGCCTGACCCCGGAGCAGGTTCAACTGGAGCGGCTCTCCCTCGGCTTGAGGACCAGCGACGGCGTTCCGCTGGAAACGTTTTCGTCGTGCGCGGATTCCAGCGGTGTTCTGAGCCGTTTGACGGATTCGGGGTTGATCACGATCAGGGACGGTTCCGTCGTGCCGACCAGGAAGGGGTTCCTGGTTGCCGACGGGCTCGCCCGGTTGTTCTGATACGGATTTGCGTTCAAAGTGATACTCTAAAAGCGTGGGGGACGTATCCCCCCCCTCGCCGCTTCGCGGCTCCGTGTGGCGCTGCGGCGGCGGCCTTCGGCCAGTCGCCGACAGCGCCGAGCACTCGGCCACACGCGCAAGCGCGTGTGGCCGAAACTTGGGGGGTGCGGGGGAATCATTCCCCCGCTCTTTTGTGCTTGAAAGATCCATCTTGAACGCAACTTCGTATGAGGCAGCGTCCGGCAGGGGCCGGCGCCGGGTTGGCCTTGAGGAGGCCGACGGGGTGCATTCGTCGATTGCCGCCGTAGAGGAATCGGGAATCACAGGGAGAAAATCATGCTGATCACTGAGATGCTGGCCAGGAACGCCCGGCTGTACCCCGACGAGGTCGCCCTCGTGGAACGGGATCCCGCCCGAAAATCGCGCAGGGAGATCTCCTGGAGGACGTTCGACGAGCAGGCCAACCGCGTGGCCACCGCGCTGCTCCAAAGAGGGGTGGGAAAGGGCGACCGGGTCGTGCACCTGCTGATGAATTGCCTGGAATGGCTGCCCATCTACTTCGGGATATTGCGCACGGGCGCCCTGGCGGTGCCTCTCAACTTCAGATTCGACGCGGCCGCCATCGAACGCTGCGTCCAGGTGACCGAGGCCGGGACCTTCTTCTTTGGTCCCGAGTTCATCGATCGCGTGAACGCCGTCAGGGAAAGGCTCGACACCGTGAAAAGCTGCGTGTTCGTGGGACCCGACGAGGTCCGGCCGCACTACGCCGAAGAGTACGGCGCCTTCCTCGCGTCCGGCTCCGCGCTCGATCCCCGGATCGACCTCAATACCCTGGACGATGCGGCCCTCTACTTTACCTCGGGCACCACCGGCAGCCCCAAGGCGACGCTTCTCACGCATCGAAACCTGGAATTCGCCTGTTACGCCGAAAACAGCCACCACCATCAGACGCATGCGGACAACTTCCTGTGCATTCCTCCCCTCTATCATACGGGCGCCAAGATGCACTGGTTCGGAAACCTCATCGTCGGCGCCCGGGCCGTCGTGCTCAGGGGTACGGAACCCCGGTGGATCCTGGAAGCGGTGTCCGAGGAAAAAGTGACCATCGTCTGGCTCCTGGTGCCGTGGGCGCTGGACATCCTATTCGCCGTGGAGAACCGGGACATCAAGCTCAGTCACTACGATCTGCGGCAATGGCGCCTGATGCATATCGGCGCCCAGCCCGTCCCGCCGAGCCTGGTCAAGCAGTGGAAAAAAGTGTTTCCCCACCACCAGTACGACACCAACTACGGCCTGACGGAATGCACGGGACCGGGGTGCGTGCACCTGGGGGTGGAGAACATGCACAAGGTCGGGGCCATCGGCGTTCCCGGCTTTGACTGGGAAGTCAAGATCGTGAGCTCCGGGCACGAACCGGTCGCGCGGGGTGAAATCGGCGAGCTGGCGGTCAAAGGGCCGGGCGTCATGAAGGAATACTACCGGAATCCTGAAGCCACCCGGGAGGTGCTCGACGACGGGTGGCTGTTCACGGGCGACATGGCCCGCCAGGACGAGGACGGGTTCATCTGGCTGGTGGACAGGAAGAAGGACGTCATCATCACCGGTGGAGAAAACATCTACCCGGTGGAAATCGAGGATTTTCTGCAGGCGCACCCCAAGATCCGGGATGTTGCGGTCATCGGCCTTCCCAGCGCGCGCCTGGGGGAGTTGGCCACGGCGGTGATCCAGGTGAAGATGGGGCAGGAGCTCACCGAGCGGGAGGTCATGGATTTTTGCGAAGGGCTGCCCCGGTACAAGCGGCCGCGCAGGATCATCTTTGCGGCCGTGCCCCGCAACCCGACCGGAAAGATTGAAAAACCCATGCTCAGAAAACGGTATGCGGGCACCGAGCAGAGCTTCAGCCTGTAACGATGCCCGGCGGTATTGGGGGACGCGGGGATCCGTCCGCCGTGCATTTTCATCAAAGTGACGCTATTTCGTCATTTTCCGGGTTCGTGGTCGCTCGGTGGTTCGAAAAATTGAGCGCTGAACGGCCGAACCCTGTGCAACAAATGTAACCGAGTGCAGATTTTGTAATCGGGATTCGCGGCGGTGGGCGATGACGCGGGGCATCGATGCGGCCGACCCGGCGCGTTCAAATGCCGGGCGGGGGAGCGATCCCGGCGGGCTTATACGAAGTTGCGTGCAAGAGGGATCTTTCAAGCACAAAAGAGCGGGGGAATGATTCCCCCGCACCCCCCAAGTTTCGGCCACACGCGCAAGCGCGTGAGGCCGAGCGCTCGGCGCTGTCGGCGACTGGCCGAAGGCCGCCGCCGCAGCGCCACACGGAGCCGCGAAGCGGCGAGGGGGTGTGGGGGATACGTCCCCCACGCTTTTAGAGTATCACTTTGAACGCAAATCCGTATTATGCGGTGTTTGCGCCGGTTCGGCGCGGAGAGCGGCGTGTTGACGGGACTTCCGGCCGGAATCCCGGAAGCCGGAGCGATTTTTCAGGGTTTTGCGCCGGCATGACGATCTTTGAGAATTGGGGCAGGGCACGATGGAACGCTTATTGCTTTCATGAGTTCACCCGAAAGAGGATGTATCGCTGAGGTGAAACCGGAACCCCGGTGGAGGAGCGAAGTCCGTTTCATGAAGGGATGGAAGGAAGTCGCGGACGAACGGGCGTTCGCCGGGATTATCGTGTCGACGGGCGGATCCTTTTTCTGATGCGGACAGGAATTCCGTGTACTGGATGTCAATGGACATACAAGGAGAGGGTACATGAACAAACTGAAGTGGTTAGGATTGATCCTGGTTTTTCTTGTCGCGGCGGCGCCTGCCGTCCACGCTCAGCCTCAGGCTTCCGAGGACGACGAGGCCGTGCTGGTGGGGAGGATATCCCACGTGGAGGGCCAGTTGCTGCGATACGTTCCGGACGAGAAGGACTGGGTGGCCACGGTGCAGGATGCGCCGTTCGGGCTGGACGACGCCCTGTATTCGGATCAGGACGGCAAGGCGGAATTCATCATGCCCAACAACAGCTGGGCAAGAATCAGCGGGGACACGCAGATCCAGCTGATCACGCTCAAGCCCGACGCGACGGTCATCGACGTCGCTTCCGGCGTAACGCGCTTCTATGACAAGAGCTCCGAGGCCGTGATCCAGGCGACGACTCCTTTCGGCTACGTGATGGCGCAGCCTGGAGCGGTATTCGACCTCTACGTGGGGGATCAGTCCGCCGAGGTGATTGCGATCAAGGGTGACGTGGATTTCGTTCACAACGCGACGGGGACCAAGTACGAAGTGCTCCCCGGCGCGTCCTCCATCGTTGCCGACGAACGGGAAGTGGCATCGGGCGAAGGCAATGTAGATGCCGACTGGGACGACTGGAACGCGAACCGGGACTCCCTGTGGTCGAAGCGGATGACGGTGCGCGGCGATTCCGTCAAGTACCTGCCGCCCGCCATTCACGACGATGCCTACGCCCTGGAGGAGAACGGGCGTTGGGAGGAAGTCGAGTACGAAGGCCGGCGCCAGCGGCTCTGGAGGCCCGTGCGCGTCGAGCGGGACTGGGCCCCTTTCACGGCCGGGCGCTGGACGGTCTGGAACGAGGACAACACCTGGGTTCCTGAAGAGCCGTTCGGATACGTCACCCATCACTACGGCAACTGGGTGATGGTGGGCAGTGCGTGGTTCTGGGCGCCTCCGGTGGTGAGAGTCCGCGTGACGCCGGGCGTGATCGGATTCGGCTGGTACCCCGGACGCGTTGCGTGGATCGGCACCGGGGCGCAGATCGGCTGGATTCCGCTGGCGCCTATGGAACCGTACTATTGTCATCGGCGCTGGGGACCGCGGGCGGTGGTGGTGACCAACGTGGCCGCCGTGCGCATCAACATCGGAAGCTACAGGTGGTACAACCGCGCCGTGGTGGTGAACCACAACAATTTCTACGGCGTGAGGAATTACCGGAACGTGAGGGTGACGAACATCAACCACACCACCATCATCAACAACTTCCGGGGAGCTCCGGTGGTGAACAACACGGTCGTCAACAACTACAATACCGACCGCCGGCGCTACAACTTCAGCAACGTCAACGTGGTGAGGAAGCCTCACCAGACGGTGGTGAACCGGATCGTGCAAAACGAGCGGCTGGCGAAGCAGGAATCGCCGCGGATGAACGCGGCCCTCATCAGGCAGAACGCCGCGAACGCCAGAAAGGCCGCTCCGGTGCAGAAAGCCGTGGTGGAACGGCCCAAGATCACCAACAAGGTCGTTTCGGCCGGCGAAGTGAACAAACCGGCTTCCGAGGTGCAGTTCAAGCAGAGGGAAATCAAGCAGAGGGTCCGGCCGGCCGCGGAAGTCAGGGGTCGGGGACCGGATGCTCCCACGGCGGGTCCGCGAACGGCGCCCGGCCTGGTCCAACCGCCAAGATCCGGTGAGGGAGGACCCGCAGGGCGACGGGACGTGACGAAACCCGGCGGGCAGGTCCAACCGGCCAGGCCCGGCGAGCAGGTTCAGCCCGGCAGACCGGGTTCGGGACGAGAGGGTGTGGAACCGAGGGGGCCCAGGCAGCCCGAGCAGAGAATAAAGCGGGACGAGCCTTCGCAGCAGGGCCCGGGACAGCGGCCTCAGCTCCAGGATCAGCGACGCCCGCCGGCACAGGACGATCGGAGGACGATCAAGCCTCAGGATCAGCCTCAGCCGCAGCGCAGGCCGGACGTTCAGGAACAGCGGCGGCCCCAGGGGCAGGAACAGCGGCGCCCGGAGGCGCAGGAGCAAAGAAGGCCTCAAACGCAGGAACAGCGAAGGCCTCAGGTCCAGGAACAAAGACGGCCGCAGGTGCAGGATGACCGGAGGACGATCAGGCCCCAGGATCAGCCTCAGCCTCAGCGCAGGCCGGAAGTGCAAGAGCAGAGACGGCCCCAGGTGCAGGAACAGCGGCGCCCGGAGGGACAGGAGCAAAGAAGGCCTCAAATGCAGGAGCAGCGGCGGCCTCAGGCCCAGGAACAGCGACGACCGCAGGTGCAGGAACAACGCAGGCCCCAAATGCAGGAGCAGAGGCCCGGGGCTCAGCAGCCAAGACAGCAGCAGGGCGTGCAGCAGCCCAGGCCTCAGCAGGGGCAGCACCAACCCCAGCACGGGCAGCAACAGGGTCCTGCCGGCAAGAAAAAGGTTGATGAAAAGCCATAGCAGCCTGTGATCGATAGACGGCTGTGATCGATTATAAGGCCACAGGTAAGTTGACACCTTAATCCGCAACCCGAAACCAAGCCCTCTCCGGGAGGCAAGCAGCTCTTCCGGGGAGGGCTTTTCTTTGAATCCCATCACATACGTTCCCGCCCACGAGCCCGGGCCCATTGCCCGGTGATACCGAGCAGAGCCCTCGCTGTGTTTCGGCTGAACCCCGAACCCGGACACATTTACTCCACATTCCCATGAAGCCGACAACGAGCCGAAAGGGCCTGCGCATAATCCCCTCAAATCGGGGCTCTGTCTCCGTCCAAAGGGCGGCTGACCGTGGAGGATGTGCTTTCCGGTCTCAATCCCCTCAAATCGGGGCTCTGTCTCCGTCTGCGCCCGGAGATTCTCGTGACGAACCGGCGGATCGTGTCTCAATCCCCTCAAATCGGGGCTCTGTCTCCGTCCCAGGCGAAACCCCAAACCAGGATTGGAGAATCACGTCTCAATCCCCTCAAATCGGGGCTCTGTCTCCGTCCGAATCGGAACTGCGGCCGCAGAATTGGCCGCTAAAGTCTCAATCCCCTCAAATCGGGGCTCTGTCTCCGTCCGGAAGCTGAGCCCACCGATTGCGACCTCGTCGCGGTGTCTCAATCCCCTCAAATCGGGGCTCTGTCTCCGTCCCGATAAGATAGGAGGAAATCATGCCACAGGTAGGACGTCTCAATCCCCTCAAATCGGGGCTCTGTCTCCGTCCATACGTGATAAGACTTCACGAGAAAGGACTAGACATGTCTCAATCCCCTCAAATCGGGGCTCTGTCTCCGTCACTATCTGAAACTAGTTCACTCGTGGTTCCCGAATAGTCTCAATCCCCTCAAATCGGGGCTCTGTCTCCGTCCGATGCGGACCAGCTCCCGAGCGTCGGTCCGGGAAGTCTCAATCCCCTCAAATCGGGGCTCTGTCTCCGTCTCAATGCCGGTGAAATCGTCATCCCCGCCGACAATCTGTCTCAATCCCCTCAAATCGGGGCTCTGTCTCCGTCTGGGTGGACGGTGGCTCCACTCCACTTCCGATCCCAAGTCTCAATCCCCTCAAATCGGGGCTCTGTCTCCGTCCAGACGTTCTTCAAGGAGAACACGGTGCTCACTTGTCTCAATCCCCTCAAATCGGGGCTCTGTCTCCGTCGTTGGGGCTTTTTCTTTGTTGGTCGTCATAGGTCTATAGTCTCAATCCCCTCAAATCGGGGCTCTGTCTCCGTCTTTGGCGGACGCAATGCTGGCAATGTTCCCGAAGGAGTCTCAATCCCCTCAAATCGGGGCTCTGTCTCCGTCGCGAGTAGGAAACGCGCAAAATCGCCGACTGAATTACGTCTCAATCCCCTCAAATCGGGGCTCTGTCTCCGTCGCGATGAAGGCGTACAGTCGAATCACAAAACAGGTAAGTCTCAATCCCCTCAAATCGGGGCTCTGTCTCCGTCCCGGTGACGCGGTAGCCGAAGGCGAGGAAGCTTCCGAGTCTCAATCCCCTCAAATCGGGGCTCTGTCTCCGTCGAGTTGGGCGGCACGAACGAAGCCAAGAATTTGGTGAGTCTCAATCCCCTCAAATCGGGGCTCTGTCTCCGTCCACTACTTTCGGAGGAGACAAAAGATGAGAGAAAACAGGTCTCAATCCCCTCAAATCGGGGCTCTGTCTCCGTCACAGTCCCAAGTTGTCTGCCTGTTGGAGCCTTTGACGGGTCTCAATCCCCTCAAATCGGGGCTCTGTCTCCGTCCGGACCTTTGGTCCGCCGCTGGGAATGACCTTGGGGTGTCTCAATCCCCTCAAATCGGGGCTCTGTCTCCGTCAGTTGGCGGGATACACCGTGTCCCGTCACGGTGAGTTGTCTCAATCCCCTCAAATCGGGGCTCTGTCTCCGTCAAGTTTTCGAGAAGGAGGATGGTGGGCGGTGGTTTCGTCTCAATCCCCTCAAATCGGGGCTCTGTCTCCGTCTTGGTCTCCATGGGCTTCGATACGGTTCGGCTCAAGTCTCAATCCCCTCAAATCGGGGCTCTGTCTCCGTCGAGAAGGCTCGTCGGAATGTTCGCCGGTTGATGAAGCGTCTCAATCCCCTCAAATCGGGGCTCTGTCTCCGTCACGACACCGACCGGGCCATCCTGGTCGGTGAATACGGTCTCAATCCCCTCAAATCGGGGCTCTGTCTCCGTCCCAAGTATGTTTTCAAGCAAAAATACATAGAGTTTTTGTCTCAATCCCCTCAAATCGGGGCTCTGTCTCCGTCAGCATAGGGGATTAACATGAAAAGAAAGGCAGTAGTAGTCTCAATCCCCTCAAATCGGGGCTCTGTCTCCGTCAGAAGGCGCTGAAGTAGTTGAGAAGTTTTCGTAGGCGTCTCAATCCCCTCAAATCGGGGCTCTGTCTCCGTCTACACAAGGAGTCCCACCATGCAAGAGGATACCAGAAGTCTCAATCCCCTCAAATCGGGGCTCTGTCTCCGTCGTCACCCGGCCATCCAGGTCGAACACCCCTTCGACGAGTCTCAATCCCCTCAAATCGGGGCTCTGTCTCCGTCGGAGGAACCCATGGAGCACACGATAGTCATCCTGCAATGTCTCAATCCCCTCAAATCGGGGCTCTGTCTCCGTCTCGTAGTCCTCAACGCCGCTCACAAATTGCTCCCCGTCTCAATCCCCTCAAATCGGGGCTCTGTCTCCGTCTTCAAAAGGCGGTTCTCGAAATGGAAACCGAAAGGAGGTCTCAATCCCCTCAAATCGGGGCTCTGTCTCCGTCCGGTAGAATCGGCATGCCTCTACGCGCACGGTGAATTGTCTCAATCCCCTCAAATCGGGGCTCTGTCTCCGTCTAAGCCAAAATGTCCTTGGTGCGGGGAAGAGATGGGTCTCAATCCCCTCAAATCGGGGCTCTGTCTCCGTCGCAACAAGGAAATACTGCCTCGGGAAAGATGGGAAAGTCTCAATCCCCTCAAATCGGGGCTCTGTCTCCGTCGTAGAAATTTTCCTTAACCAAGGTAACGGTACAGAATGTCTCAATCCCCTCAAATCGGGGCTCTGTCTCCGTCCCAAGATAGATGCCGCCTTGCGGCGGGCATCGGAAGAGTCTCAATCCCCTCAAATCGGGGCTCTGTCTCCGTCACAGGACTGTGGGCTCTATCGTAGTAAGGAACCAGAGTCTCAATCCCCTCAAATCGGGGCTCTGTCTCCGTCCCAAACGAGGGAGACCGAGATGAACGCAAGAACCCAGTCTCAATCCCCTCAAATCGGGGCTCTGTCTCCGTCGGTTCTCAACGAATGTGGTTGGGCGGGACTTCCACGGTCTCAATCCCCTCAAATCGGGGCTCTGTCTCCGTCCTTAAACAAAAGCTCGTTGATCGAATTGCTGTCGGTAAGTCTCAATCCCCTCAAATCGGGGCTCTGTCTCCGTCGCATGGAGAGAAAGCGTTTACTCACCTGGAAGGTAGTCTCAATCCCCTCAAATCGGGGCTCTGTCTCCGTCGTCTTAAGAAAATTAACGATTATATTAAGGCTGCATGTCTCAATCCCCTCAAATCGGGGCTCTGTCTCCGTCAGAAAACGGAAGAAACCAAAACAGAAACAAGTGATGGTCTCAATCCCCTCAAATCGGGGCTCTGTCTCCGTCATGGATAGGCAATCTCTATGTCAATGCCGGTGAAATGTCTCAATCCCCTCAAATCGGGGCTCTGTCTCCGTCAGCAGACGTTCAAGGCCATGACTCAAAGCGGAATTGTGGTCTCAATCCCCTCAAATCGGGGCTCTGTCTCCGTCGGCAAGGCGTGGCAGGGCCAGGCATGGGCGGGTTCGGTCTCAATCCCCTCAAATCGGGGCTCTGTCTCCGTCCTGGCGGATCGAAATCCGCTAGCCCAAACGACCTGAGTCTCAATCCCCTCAAATCGGGGCTCTGTCTCCGTCACAGGTCCAGATCCATGAGGGACGAGAGATTTTTTTGTCTCAATCCCCTCAAATCGGGGCTCTGTCTCCGTCCTGAGATGTGATTGCCATTGGCAATTGCACCTGCGGAAGTCTCAATCCCCTCAAATCGGGGCTCTGTCTCCGTCCCACGCACCCGTCTCTCACCGGGATGGCGTGGAGCGTCTCAATCCCCTCAAATCGGGGCTCTGTCTCCGTCTCGTAGTAGTCGTATCCTTTTTGACGGGTGATCCAAGTCTCAATCCCCTCAAATCGGGGCTCTGTCTCCGTCTGACGGCCGGCTCGCTGATATTCGCATCGAGTTTGAGTCTCAATCCCCTCAAATCGGGGCTCTGTCTCCGTCTGGAAGGCCAAGGCGAAGATGCAGGAAGAGGAGCTTCTGTCTCAATCCCCTCAAATCGGGGCTCTGTCTCCGTCTAAAGCCTCAAGGCCGGTTCAAGGAGAAAGCTTCTCATGTCTCAATCCCCTCAAATCGGGGCTCTGTCTCCGTCCCTCATGGATCTGGACCTGTCCAATTAGGGCAGACCCAGTCTCAATCCCCTCAAATCGGGGCTCTGTCTCCGTCCAAGATGGGAACCTTACTTGGGAGCGCGGAAATACTGTCTCAATCCCCTCAAATCGGGGCTCTGTCTCCGTCCTGCATCTATTGTGTTCCGTGGGAGCAGCTTAGAGTCTGTCTCAATCCCCTCAAATCGGGGCTCTGTCTCCGTCGGAGACGACGATGGTTCGACTGACGAAAGAAGAGATGAGTCTCAATCCCCTCAAATCGGGGCTCTGTCTCCGTCGAATTGGCGGAAACCTGTGACCTTGATGGGTGGAGGTCTCAATCCCCTCAAATCGGGGCTCTGTCTCCGTCAGGGCGAAGTTGTGATGGTTCGATACAAGTACGGAGAGTCTCAATCCCCTCAAATCGGGGCTCTGTCTCCGTCAGCATCATAGGAATCGAACGAAGTACCAGGAGTACAGGTCTCAATCCCCTCAAATCGGGGCTCTGTCTCCGTCTGCATGCATTTTTTTTGTTGACGTCTTCTGTGTTATGGTCTCAATCCCCTCAAATCGGGGCTCTGTCTCCGTCCAAGTGTAGTTGCTCCGGTGCAGCAGCAAGCTTCCCGGTCTCAATCCCCTCAAATCGGGGCTCTGTCTCCGTCTTGGATCAGCCGTCATCACGGCGACCGGGGAACGAAGGTCTCAATCCCCTCAAATCGGGGCTCTGTCTCCGTCTCGGATTTAGGGGGTCGAAAACGGCCCCCATAATTCACGTCTCAATCCCCTCAAATCGGGGCTCTGTCTCCGTCCCGATGTCCTCCGGGTGTCCTGCCGCTTCGACGCCGAGTCTCAATCCCCTCAAATCGGGGCTCTGTCTCCGTCAGTAAGGAAATGCCCCTGTTGTCCGAAATGATGGCGGGTCTCAATCCCCTCAAATCGGGGCTCTGTCTCCGTCACGATGATGTCAACTCGCGGATCGTCTGCCTGTTGGAGTCTCAATCCCCTCAAATCGGGGCTCTGTCTCCGTCGGTGAAGACATGGTGCCGGAAGTTCACCGAACAGAAGGTCTCAATCCCCTCAAATCGGGGCTCTGTCTCCGTCGGCGGCTCAATGACGACTTGTGCGTAAAGTGTGGAGAGTCTCAATCCCCTCAAATCGGGGCTCTGTCTCCGTCTGATGATGGATTGCTTGTAATCCCACCGGGCTATGCAGTCTCAATCCCCTCAAATCGGGGCTCTGTCTCCGTCTATGTTCTATGACGAAGCTCTGTGGCAGAGATGGGTAGGTCTCAATCCCCTCAAATCGGGGCTCTGTCTCCGTCACGCCTGAAGCGCCCCGACATGCGACCAGGGCCTTGTCTCAATCCCCTCAAATCGGGGCTCTGTCTCCGTCGTCAAGGCAGCATTTCGGGAAGGTTGTGCGGTGTTTGGTCTCAATCCCCTCAAATCGGGGCTCTGTCTCCGTCCATGCGGAAAGAGTGCAAACACATCAAGCTGGTCAGTCTCAATCCCCTCAAATCGGGGCTCTGTCTCCGTCCCCTGGGCTTCCTGAACAAGCTGACCACTGAGGATCGTCTCAATCCCCTCAAATCGGGGCTCTGTCTCCGTCCCAGAGCAACGACAAGGGCAAAGACCAGGGCGACGGCGAGGTCTCAATCCCCTCAAATCGGGGCTCTGTCTCCGTCCCACTGTTACCGGAAGGTCAGCGAAGCTGAGAAGACCATGTCTCAATCCCCTCAAATCGGGGCTCTGTCTCCGTCCTGGTGCCGTGAACTGGGCACCGAAGGGCAAGACCATGTCTCAATCCCCTCAAATCGGGGCTCTGTCTCCGTCCCTTGCACTGCAAACCGCGGCTGCTCCAGGGTTCTCGAGGCCGATTCCGACCATATCCCCGTTTTTGAGACGCCGAGTACAAGAATACGCCTTCCGGTGTCGCCAACGAAGTGAAAAGTATTGGATCATTCAACATCTTTCCGAATCCGCGCATGTGTTTGCCCGCCGGTGAGTAAAATCAATAGGTTGACCTTTGCATGGTTCGCCAACGTCAGGTGGGCGGGAATGCGGTCGCGGAACCACGCATGACACGGCCGTGGAAAGCGCCTGGGGGAAGCATTCTGCTATTTTTGACGGCATTATTGTTGTGGAGGATGGTTGCGGTTTCTTTCGATGGTGCAAAGGAAGGGCATGAAGCGACACTCCGTTCCATGTCGGGGCGGTCGCGAGAACCCGGCGACAGGCGCTCGGCCCAAAGGCAAAGCATGAAACGACGATCCGTGCCATCCCGAAGTGCTCCGTTGATTGATTCCATGCCGGAGAAACCAGGTCCCCGGTCACGGCCAAAACAGCAGGAAATTCCGAAGTGCTCCATCCGTTGGTCCCATGCCGGAGAGGGGCGGATGGTCACACCACGGAAAACTTAGTGGTCGCGGGAAGCTCCCCCGCACCCGAAACCTCGCATTCGGCAAGGCATCCGCGGCATTGACGGTAGTAGCGGACGCTGTCCGTGGTGAAGTCGATCAAGGCCTCCAGGCGGTCCTTCATCTTCAGGAACCTCTTTTCGGTCAGGTCCGGGCACTCGAAAACCGATTTTTGCACCCTGGCGCCGTAGGCTTTGAGGACCTTCCCGACCTTGTAACGAACCCGGTCGTCACTTATGTCGTAAGAGACCACGTAAAACATTCGCGACGAACTCCCCGATGAGGTTGCCCCGCGCACGACCCGTCTCCTCAGGAGACCTCCGACCAGATGAACGGCTCATAAGAGTCGCGGTCTCCCACCAGATAATGACAGAACTTCCAGACCTGGCGCTGAATGAGCCCGCGATAGTCCGTCCTTTCCCTCGAATCCGGGTCCAGGATACGGCTTGCCATCCACTTCTCATAAGCTTCGATGAACGCCCGGGCGATCTTCGGTTTCATCTCCACCGGCCGGCGATGCTTCAGCTCCTCTTCGTCCACTGCGTCCTGGCACGGGGTGGGACGGTAGACGAAATCGTCGAGGCCGATGACGCGCCGGTTGACCAGCGCCAGCACGAGCCGGTCGCCCAGGAAGGTGCGCCATTCCTCCACCAGGTCGCAGGCCAGCGAAGGCCTGCCGTAGTCGACCGCGTGAAGACAACCCAGGTACGGGTCCAACCCCACGACCTTGATGGCCGTCAGGACCTCCTGCGTGAGCAGGGTGTAGACAAACGAGAGAAGCGCATTGAGCGGGTCGAGGGGCGGACGCCGGTTGCGGCCGTTGAATTCGAAGCCCGGGACCCGGACGAGGAGCGGGAACACTTCGAAATAGAGGTTCGCCGCATGCCCCTCGATGCCCCGCAGCAGGTCCATGTCTTTTTGTCGGTCGACGAGAGCCGCCAGTCCCTTGATCTGTGCCGCCGCCCGGTGGAGCGCCTCATTGCCGTGCCTGCTTCCTCGCAGTGCCAGAAAGCGGGCCGTGTTTCGCAGCTTTCCCCGGACGATGCTCTGGGTGGTCCTCAGAGCGAAATCGGCCCCGGAAAGCTTGACGTATTGACCCTGCCGTCGCTGGACGTGCTTGTGTTCATCCACCATGAGCCTGGCGCGAAACTGCCCCCTGGGGCTGAGCAGCACCGTTTCGATGCGGTGGCGGATGAGCACTTCCAAGACCGCTCCGCTGAGGGAGGAAAAGCCCACCAGAGTGAGCTGGCTGAGGCCTTCCAGCGGGATCTCCGCTATGATCTCCCGGTTTTTGGTCACGACCAGGTGATTGCCCGCTTTGCGCAAATACGCTCCCTGCTCCAGAATGTATGTTCTTTCCATGCTCAACTCCCGCGGTTTGTCGGCATCCCTGCACTCCCGCCCGATTGAGGCGATTCGTCACCCGTCGGCTCGATACCCGGTTGGGGAAGGGCGGGCTCCCGGTCTCCGAGGTTCCGCACGGCGCCCGTTTCCCGGCTCCGCTCTCTCTCTTGCGGGTTCGCCCCATCCCCGAGGAATCGCTCGACGACGCCGATCGCCTCCTGCAGGCGGTCGAGTGCATCCCGCAAATTGCTCACTTTCTCCCCCTTTTGCTCTTCGGCGCCTTGCTTCCACTGCGGCCAGTGAAGGAGGGGATGCGGATAGGCTGAGCCGTCGGGGAACGTGCACTGGTCGCAGGCGAGGTCTAGCAGGCCATGGATGCGCTTACAGCCGAGAGGAGACCCGCGAACGCGGGACAGGCGGTAGTCCACCAGGTGGGGATTGTATTCGGGAAGGTTCCGGAAAAGGTGGTGCAGCAGTGTCTTGGCGCGCGGCAAAAAGCCGATGGTCCCCAGGAGCACTTTCTCCTCCCGAACGGAAAGGCTTCGCGACTGCCGGCAATTTGTGACGATCTGGGCGAGTGCCGTGCAGCGGTCCACAAGGAAGGCGAGCTCCGGTACTTCCTTCGCCCATATTTCTTCCCTGGGATGAACCACGACTTCTCCTGCCTCCCTGGAGGAAGAGGCGGCCAGGAAGGGTTCCCTGGCGATCGAATTCACCTTGGAAAGGGCCTCCAGTTGCGCCCACGGGGAACGATCCGGTATGTGGAGAAAAAAAGAGGGCTTGCCCGTCACCCGGTGAATGCCGAGGGGGAGCTTGACAAGGTTGCCCAGTCCTTTCCCGGCGAGCCGGTCCTGCTTGGGGAACACCTCGAGGTTGAAGCAGCTCAGATCGGAGGCGATCCGTTTGACAAGCCCCTGGAGCACTTGACGGGCATCCGTTGCGAGCACGGGCTCCTCGAAGAGGTACCAGAAATGGAAACCCTTTCCCCCGCTGAATTCCACGAGGCAGGGGAGACCTTTTTCCCTGCCGATCTCGGGAAGGCGGCCGAGCAGGTAGTTCTTTTCCCTGAAAACGAGCTCTTTGTCCCGCGATGTGACCGGCCCCGCGCGGAGCCGCGATGCGAGGTCCGCATCGACCACCGCGACCTTCACACGGCTGTCCCGCCGCAGGAGATAGATCCCGTAGGTCCTGTGTCCCCCGATGTGCTCGAGAGCATCTTCGGAAGTCATGGGACGACGAACGGGTATGTACCCCTGGGTTCCCGCCTTTCTGTCCGACCATTGGCGGGCGAAGCAGTCCTCCCGACCGCTGAAAAGATCGAGGTAGCGCGCCAGAGCCGCCTCGCGCGAACGCATGGAGGCGAACGGCGTTTCGATGACCTCCTCCCATGGTGCCCCGTCGTGTTTGGAAGGGGTACCAAGGGATGGACCGGAGGCGTCGGCGTTCTCAGGGCGAACGGCGCAAGCGGCGGCTTCCGGGCTCGCCTGTTTTCGGCCAAGAGTTTCCAGGAGATCCACCCGCTGCTGCCAGGCTTCGACACAACCGGGTTCGTTTTGCGTCACCCAGGAGAGAACCTGCAGGCTCAAGTCGGGCAACCCCGCCACTTGGGCGAGTCTTGCCCACCGGAGCGCCTGGTCCGGGGGGAGGGCTTTCCAGATGGACTCCCGTCCCAGGACCTGCGCCGCCTGCTCGGTTTGCGAGCCCGTGAGGAGGCGCTTTTCGATCTGCTGGAGGAGAAGCGCGAAGTCCGGGGAATTCGCTTTCTTGGGAGCCGGAGATGTCTGAGTGCTCATGTCTGCCGATCCTTCCATCATGTCCGTGACCCGGTCGGGTACTTTCGGATCGTTCGGGCAATGTCACTGCGGCTCAGCTGCGCACGCCCCGTCGATGAGATTGCGAAGCTTCGCCAGGTGAGGGTGGCGCGGCATGCATTGCGCGAGCTTCCGGGCAGCGCTTTGCGCTTCATCCAGGCGGCCGAGGCGCAGGAGAGCGGCGGCCTGCCAGAAGAGGCCGTCGCCGCAGGGGTTCTGGAACTGGTTGCGGAAAAAGTTGTCCGCGTCCTTCGCCCACTTGAGGCATTGATCGTAGCGGCAAAGGCGGAACTCGAGGCGCGCGAGACGGAGCAGGGCCTTGTGGCGGCCTCTCCGGTCGCGTTCGGCCGCTTCCACCAGCACTTTCCTGGCACGCTCCCACTCGCCCCGCGAGGCGAGCACATCCGCCTCGGTCCAGCGGAAATAGGGGCGCCTGCGCTTCAAAGGGACGCGGTTCACGGCTTCCCAGGCCCTGTCGCCGTCTTTCCGGCACAGGTGCACCCGGGCCAGGAGCTCGAAGACATAGTCGTCTTCTTCCGGGACCGCCTGCGATGCCGCAAAGCTCAGCGCCTGGACGGAGGACTCCATGTCCCCCAGCTCGAACCGAACCTTTCCCAGGGCGAAATACTTGTGTACCGTTGAAAAGAATCCCGACTTTTCGTCTTCCAGGAGGCACCGGTTGAGTGTCTCGAGGGCCCGAGAGGGTTTTCCGGCGTCGAGTTCGCACGAGGCCAGCTGGTAGAGAGCCTTCACGTAGTTTTTCCGCTCCTGGTGGCGCGCTTTCATCTCTTCCGCGCTGTAGGCCTCCCAGTTACGTACCGCGGCGGCAAAGAGGGGCAGGGCCTCCTCCTTTTTTCCCTGGATCGACTTGTACAGCATGCCCTGCCGGTAGTAATTGGTCACCCGGTTCGGGCGCAGGAGTTGAGCGGCCGCGAAATGACGGTGGGCGAGCTCAATCCGCGCCTTGCGTTCCTCGGGATGGAGCACGATCTGCCTTCCCCTGGCGGCGTACAGACTGTCGTAAGCGGTGTAGGCGAGGCCCGCGTTGTAGTGGAAGTTTTCGGGCTCCTCGTCGATGCAACGGCGGTAGAGCTCGATGGCTTCATCGAACCGGCCCAGGTGGCCGAGGGCGAAGGCGACTTCGCCGCGGATGGCCGTGGCGCGCCCCGCCGCAACGAGCTCCGGGTTCTTCTCCTCCACGGGATGAAAAAGCGAGAGGATGTCCTCCCAACGGTTTTCGGCCCGCAGGGCGGAAATCTCGCCAAGGGCGCGCCTGCGCTCGGCCTTGAGCCGCTCTTCGTTCACCCCGAGCGCGGCGAGGGAAGTCAGCAGGTCAGCCTCGGAGGAAGCGGCTTCGGCGGTTCGCTCCGCGGAAGGGGCTTCCAGGCTGCACGCATTCGGGTCCGGCGGGATTTCCCGTGAAGGTTCGCCGTCGTGCGTCGCCTGCTCGGAGCTCTGGACGTTTGCCGGGTGGTGCAGGATTTTGGCGCCTGTCGTTTCCATGGCTTTTCTCCTCGATGATATGCGAAATCGGGGCTTGCAGGCTTTTCACCCGCCCCCTGCAACATGTGAATACGGCCATGGAAAACGGATTTACAAAATTCGGCGGCGTTTCGAGGGTAAAGGTGAGGGAGGGGGGCGATCAAGAGAGCCGCGATCCGGCATAGAGCCGCCATACGCAAGTCAACGCGTGCTGGCGGTCCTCGCCGCGCAGGATTTGCAGGCTCCTCTGGTGGTATCAGTCGCAGTCTTCAGCATCTATGGGTTTGGATTACGTCAACACTCCATGCCTTTCCAGTTCGGCGATCACAGTGTGGAGTCTGTCTTTAATCTCCAATCCCTTGGTTTCGATGTCGGGGTAGGATTCGGATTTTGATGTCCACCCATGGTCGAACCCGTTTCGGTAATCAACCAGAGCAACCAGAAACTCCCTGATGACCGCTTCAATGCCACAGTTCTTAAGTCTCAAATAATAGGGCATCAAATCCTCTCTGCACTTTTCCTTGTCATCCTGAAAATCCCATTCACTCTCCTCATTCTGGAGCATGCTGACGAATACCTCTGCCTTTCTGCGCTGCTTCCTCCCTTCTGCGTTGGTAGTCTTTGCTTTCTTGACCTCAATGAGGCCGACGGAACCGATCACTTCGCGCATTGCGGTGAAGGCCTGCATGTATAGCTTGTGCTCGAGTAGCAGTTCAATGAAGCGCAATTGGCTATGAAAATAAGAGTTGTCATATGGACCCGGGACATAGGGATGGGGAACGAGCCCCTTGTATTTGTCAGTGATCAGTCCGATGAGTATCTGCCAGACGGGGGATGCTTTCTTCTTCTTCGATTGCAGCAACTCGAGGCTTTCTTTGGCGACGCCAACGACTCGATGCATGTCGACATTGCGAACCCGGTTGGTGAGCTCCTCTATCTTGTCGAGCAGTTCTGTGTCATCCAGTGCTCTGCCATGAACCTCTGGGTTCTCTCTTCCCAGTGCCGCGAGTTTTCTCGCGTCGGCATCTTCTATCAGGCGACTCACCCCTTCGGCGTATTCATTGATGAGGTAGAAATCCTTCATGTCAACGATGGGGGACAGCGAGCGATTCTTGTCGTAAGCACCGTAAAAGACGGCATCAAGGGATACGCCCCGGGCTTTCTGGAGAAAATTGATTGCCGTGGAAAACACAATGGGTATGGCTCTGTAACCATGGGTCAGGTCGACGGTGAGACGATCACCTGTCTGGATGTGCTCGAGGATCGCTTCGAACCACCTCCATTGAGCTTCCGAAGAGAGATCGTCTTCAATAGGCACAGGCGTAAGAGTTGCGGCAGTCAGTCCTCGCAACTCCTTTTCAATACTTTGGAAATGAAGTTCCCTGGACTTGGCTGTGACAACAATGATGACCTCATCGAAATCCGCCGTCCCCAAGGTCTTGAGGATTTCCAGTTCCGCAGCCTGGACAAACTTCGTTTCTCCGGATTCCTTTCCAAGTAGGATGTAGCGTGCCGGATCGTAGTCAAAAATGTCGCCGTTCTTCTTGCTTCCCTTGCCCAGAAAACTCAGAAAGACTTTTCTCATCTCGATGACTCCTCTTCGACATGGACATCGCCCAATATGACTTCAATCATAATCCATACTTCCTGAATCGTTGGTGCCGGAACACATGGGTCAACTTTATCGAACCATCGGCCTGCACTTCCTCGGCGGCTTCCCTTCGGCTGGTGGAATACACTGCGGTGGGCCCCCGCCCCCGAATGAAATTGACCATGATGTAGGTGGCGCCGAAGTCTCCCTGGATGAGAACCTGATCGCCCGGGGAGGCGTTCGCTTCGAGCCAGCGTTTTACTGGCGCGAGGTATCCGTCGATCTCGGGGAGGTCCGGCGGGACGTTCGCCCAGAGCTCACTGATTGCGGCAGGCGGCTGCACGACGGTCGATACCCCCAGGCTCCTCCTCGCGTCGAGTTCCTGTTCCGGGGTCAACCGGTGATTGAAGAGCACAATGAGTGAATGCGGCACAACGCCTCCCGACGGGCGGAACGGTTCCGCGTGAATTCGGATACCGCGATGCGGCAAACGGCCCGCAAAGTCCGGTACGGCAAGGTCTGGAATGACCGGTTCCCGGAATTGCGGGTTCCCCTTTTTGGACGAGACTGGGCACAACCCTCTGGCATCGGCGATGCCGACTATGGTATACGGGCAGAAAGCATCTTTTTCAAGGAAATGGTTCCTCACTTCCGTCATGTGCTTGGACCTTCAGGTGAATGAGTAATGCCGGCATGGACCTTTCCACTGTGAAAATCATTTCGTTCGCCACTCTCCGTTTCTCGCCGTTTCTCCGAGAAGCCTCATACAAAAATCTCAAGATTTTTCTTTTTGAAAAGAAGCGTTTCAGGGCCGTATGTTGGAGACGGTGGTCGAAATCGTCTTTCGACCGGTGCAACGCCCATGGAAGCCCCCGTGGAAACGTGGAGTCAGTTTCGGGGATTCCGGGAATGTCTTTCGTCGATCGGGAGGTATGGACACCCTGCAATGGAACAGTTCAAGCGGGCGGAGAAAATCACGAAGGAGCAGACGGACTTTCTTGAGCCGATGCGGGCGTTTCGTTGCCTGCGTTTGAGAGTCGAAGCCAAAGCGACGGGGCACATTTTGCTTCCGCCCTACCTGGGGAGCACGTTGCGGGGGGCTTTCGGCATGGCCCTGTTACGGAGCGCGTGTGCCCTCCGACGCCAGAAATGCCCGACGTGTCTGCTCCGGGCAAGGTGCATCTACAGCTATACGTTTGAAACCAGCCCCATGAACGGTTCGGAGGCTGACCGCCGGTACGGGACCGCACCACATCCTTTCGTTCTCAACCTGGAAACGGGGCGGGAGGGGGTTCAGGAGGCGGGAAGTACATTTCATTTCGGCGTGACCCTCGTGGGGCGGGCCATCGATTTTCTTCCTTATTTCGTCTTCGCCTTTCAGCGAATGGGCGAGCTCGGCATCGGCAAAGGGCGCGGCACCTTCGAGGTCGTGCGGGTTTGGAGCCTGGGCTCGCGGGATGAGCCGCAGGAAGTCCTGTACGAGAACGAGGTGCTGCGCATGCCGGGTGAGTTCCCCGGGCTCGACCATGCCCTGGCGCTGAGCGGGAGTCTTTCTCCGCGCAAGGTTCGCCTGCGTTTTATCACTCCCCTGCGGCTGGTTTACGAGGGAGAACTGTGCACCGATCCCCCCCGGTTCCACGTCCTGGCGCGCAACCTGTTGAGGAGGCTGAACAACCTTGTGGCCTTCCACTGCGAAGGAAATGAAGGGCTTTGCGTCGGACCGCTGCTTGACCGGGCGGAGACGGTGAGGCTTACGGACCGGTCCACCGCCTGGTACGACTGGGAACGCTATTCGAAGAGACAGGATAAGCGAATGAAGATGGGGGGATTCGTCGGGGACATGACTTTCGAAGGCGACCTCGAGCAATTCCTGCCCCTGCTCGTCCTGGGCTCATGGGTCAACCTGGGCAAGGGGACCAGCTTCGGGCTGGGGCGGTACAGAATGGAGTTTGCGTGAGGGTTACAAGCAAAGCGGAAAGATGCCCCTTGGATATTCGAAGAATATTGAAAAATCAGGAACAGCGACTCTCAACAAGAGACGGTGAGGGAGTGGAGCAGTATCCGGACGATTTGCGCACATAATGTCAGCATGTCGTTGACTCGTCGCAAGGAGACATGTCGCATGAAGATGAAGACCTACAATGTCCGCTTCGTGACACCTGCGTTCCTGGGAGACGCAGAACAAAAAGGAGCCTGGCGCGCCCCTCCTTTCAAGGCTCTGTTGAGGCAATGGTGGCGGGTTCTTGCTGCTAAGGAGTGCGGGTACTCGCATGAGAAACTCCGTGAGGAGGAAGGCAAATTGTTCGGGCATGCCTGGTTGGGGACGGGGAGGTCCAAGCCCAAAACTTGGGCCATGAAAAGCCGGGTGTCGGTGCGCCTCGGTCGCTGGGAACAGGGTTCACTTCGCGTTTGGCAAGGCGACGACCCAAAGGTATTGCATTCCGAAGTGGAGAAAGTCCCGAATCATATGATCGGTTCGCAGCTATACTTGGGGTTTGGTCCGCTGAGGGTAGAAAAAAAGGTGACCTGCATGAAGGCTTCCCCAGCGATCGGCACCGGTGAAGTCAATCAGCTGTCCATAGGTTTCCCCGATGAGGCTGAGCGTGCCATGGCCAAAGTGGTGCAGCTTATTCATTGGTTCGGGAGTATCGGCGGCCGTTCAAGGAATGGGTGGGGCTCGCTTGTCTTGGAAGGAGATGGAGTCGAGGACTTTCAATCATTATCCGCCAAAAGTAAACTTCTGCAATCCGTCTCAAGGCCTTTGAAGGAATGTTTGTCCAGGGACTGGCCAGACGCAGTGGGCACTGATACGAGGGGTTTGTTGATTTGGAGATCGAAACAGACACAAGCACGATGGTCTGATGTGGTCCGGCATTTGGCTGAGGCAAAGATCAAGTTCAGGACTGACCTGGAATTTGCGAGGGGTCAGTATCATCTCGAAGAGCGACATATTCTCGCGTATCCAGTGACCAACCATAAGGTGAGAGGTTGGGACAGGGAACGCCTTGCCAATCAACTGCGGTTCAAAGTTGGAATGGACCAGGGGAAATATTTTGGAATTGTCTATCACTTGCCCTGCAAGCTGCCCGACAACCTGTCAGAGGTGGCAGAGGTCGAGCCTCAGGAACTGCAGGGAATCCAGGGAAGGCAACTCCAGATTTGGGAGAAGGTACATCGCACTCTGGATGCTAACACGCTGTTCATCAGGGTCTGAGGAACACAAATCATGGAAAGCAACGATATGATCTGGAAAACGAAACTTGCGGCGTGGCTTCATGATCCGGCGGAGAAATCACTTATACTTTTCCGTGACCCGACCGGGCACGAGCAAGGAACCGTTCGCGCAATGTTCGATGAACTTTTCCCGGGCGGGCTTCCCAAGGAGATTGCGCGAGAGATTCGACGTGCGGACCAATGGGCCGCGGCCGCCGACCGACCCCAATTTCCCCGACGGGAGACTGACGGGCCCTACGCGGAGTGGGCCCAGGTCCGATTCGATAGGGAGCCGGTCCTGATTCATCCCTTGTCGGGCGAGGAGATTGTCATCAAGGAAGGTTTTTGTGAAATCGAACCCGAGCACCTGAAAGCAGTGAGCACGCACCATTTCCGGTCGCTGATTTGTCGGAATGAAGATGACACGGTTGATTTCAGGAAAACGGCGCTCACTCTTTGGCGATTCGGCCCCGAAAAACCGGCTGGAGGACTTGGGGCGCTTTGGGGACTCCTGCCTGCCGATACCCGGACACCGGACCATACGATATGGTCGCATGTGGACCTCACCGCGGCTTTTGCATCCGCCTCATACGCCGACACAAACCGTACTCCGGCACTCCTGGCCGTGAGCTTCGGTCCGGTGCAGGATTTCATCGCACAGAGCAGGAGCACTTCCGACCTGTGGGCGGGCTCCCATCTGCTTTCCCGGCTTGCCTGGGAGGGCATCAAGGTTGTCTGTACCCGGCTGGGTCCTGATGCCGTCATTTTTCCTCAGTTGCGTGGGGTTCCCTCGGTCGATTATTGGCTGCTTCATGAATGTCGATTGGACGAATCCCTCTTCAAAGACCTGGCTTGGCGCAAACAGAAAAGCGATGCAAACCCGCTGTTTGTGGCCGCCTTACCCAATCGCTTTGTGGCGATCGTTCCTGAGTCCATGGCCGAAGACCTCGCCAAAGAAGTGACGACCCGGGTGAGAGCATGGGCATCTGAAACCGCCGTCAACGCCTTGGAGTCCGTTCTCGACAACGCAGGGCTTGAGAACGACGGGTCATTGTGCTGCCGGCGGCAGGTCCAGGACCAGATGGCGGATTTTCCCGAAGTCAACTGGGCCAGTGTCCCCTGGTCACTTGTGTCGGAGAACGGTGGGCGTCTGGACGCGTCGAATCTCGAGAATGCCGCCCGCGCGTTCTACGCACCAAGTGAGGGGAAACCGGGATTTCTCGGCAGCAGTGGGTGGAAGATCTTTCAGTCGGAGATTTCCCTGGATGGGGCCATGTTTTACCGTCCCAATCCCGGTGTCCTTTACCCCGCCGTTTACGATCTTCTCGACCGCTTGGCTGCCGCCGGCAAATCCCTGAGGCCCTTCAAACAACTCGGGCAGCAAGGATATCGCTGCAGCCTGTGCGGGGAGCGGGAGTGGCTGGCGATGGACGTGCGGGACCTCGATATCCCCCCTGGTGAAAGGCAAGACACCATTTGGGCGAAGTTGACGGATAGGCGTAAGGCATGGAACCGCAAAGGAGAGCACCTCTGCGCCCCATGCACTCTGAAACGTCTTTGGCCGAGCATCTTTATGAGCAAAGAGGTTCGGGAAGTCATGCCGGATGTGAACCGTTATGTGGTCTCGACGCACACAATGGCACTTTCCACCAGCCTTGAGCGATGGCTCCACTCAAAAGAGCGCAAAGCCGTCCCCACAGTGCTTCTGGGGCAGATGATGGACATAAAAACCTCGGCGGCACTCCCAAGGAAGCTCGACAGGCTGCTGCACGATGAGGACGAGCAAACCAAGCGCTTCATCAAGGGACTTCCGGTTCTCCTGGATGAAATGAGAAACGGGTTGATCGCCCCGCTCCCAGACGAAAGGCGGCAAGCCGACGACTGCCTGAGGAGCATCGAAGACAAGGTGAAAGGGCTTTTTGGTCGCAAACCTGAGGTTTATTACTCCCTCATGATGATGGACGGGGACAGGATGGGGGCGTGGGTATCGGGCACTGATCCCGGTTTGACACTCCCGTATGAGCAAAGCTGGCACAGGCGAATCCGCGATTCCGTGAGCCGGTTTCCAGGCAACCGGGCGCTCGAGGAGTATCTGAAGACACCTCGGTCGGCTTCCCCCGCGCGACACATGGCCATTTCCAGTGCGCTCAACGCTTTTGCTCTTCAAATGGCTCCCTTTGCTGTGGAGGAAATATACAAGGGTAAATTGCTCTATGCGGGTGGGGATGATGTCCTCGCCATGATGTGCATCGACGATGTGCTTCACGCGATGATGGCGCTCCGACTGCTGTACAGTGGGACTTTTCCCGAAGACGATGGCGGAGTAGTCCTTAGAGGTCTTCTGAACCTGCCCTCTGAAGATGTTTTGAAAATACGTAAGGGGCACGTATGGCTGAAAACGGCCGGCCAGTCCAGGCTATACAGGATGATGGGACGAAAAGCGACGGCCTCGGTCGGTGTGGTTGTCGCTCACCACATGGCCCCACTCGGCAGGGTGCTCCGCATTCTTCGTGAAACCGAAAAGCGCGCCAAAGATCGCGGCGGCAGGGATGCCTTTTCCATCACGCTTCTCAAACGGTCGGGTGGGGCTGTGGAATTCACGTGTCCCTGGTTCATCGGCGAGAACTTGCTGGATGGATTTAGCGCCATGGAGGTGATCATCGAGCTTCGCGATGTCCTGGCGGATGCGGACGGTCTATCCCGACGAAGTGCATATCTTATCCAGGATTGGGTTCGTGGGCTGCCCCTGCCGGAACAGTTCGGCGGCGCGGAAGACGCCCGCGACCAATACAGACTGCTTCTCGAGAAGACCTTGGCCCATCAGTTTGAGCGACAGGCGGGGAAAAACGTGAAAGAGCGGGTTCGAACCCTTGCAGGGGAAATCGCGTCCTTGGCCATGGCGGCAAAGGAGCGCGGCAATGCCGATGACCCCAGGGTATTCATTCGAGACCTCGTGGCAGTGGCTGAATTTCTTGCCCGGGAAGGCCGGACTGATCAGACTGCTTGACGATGATACCTTAAGGAAAGGAATTCGATGACGGAGTATCGCTTCTTGGAGCCTTTGGATGTCCTGCATTTGAGAGGGAATCGACTTTTCGGCGACCCCGGCGCCCACGGTGAGGCGTTGATGCCTCCGTGGCCTTCCCTGGCTGCTGGAGCTATGCGATCCCGCATGCTGGCCGACGGTGGTGTTGACCTGCATGCCTATGCGAAGGGGAGATGCGAACTGAAGGAGCCGCTACAGGGGTTCCTTGGTACTCCGGACTGTCCCGGAAGCTTCAGGGTTTCTTTCTTCACCTTGGGACAGCGCGACGGCGATGATTATCACATTTGCTTTTCGATACCGAGCGATCTTGCAGTTCAAACGACCGGCGCGGTTTTCAGAAGCTGTTATGCGGTTCCCGCGAAGATGCACTCGGGCTTGAAGTGCAGCTACTCGCTCAGCCGTGTGCCGGTTCTAGGGATGAATGAACTTCACAAGGCCGAACGGGGACTTTGGTTGAACCATGCCGGTGTTCATGCTTACCTCGCTGGGGAAAAGATATTGCCTGACCACATCATCAGTCGGTCGGAACTCTGGCGGGTGGATCCACGGCTGGGTATCGCACTGGATAACGCCACTCGAACTGCAATGACCGGCCGCATCTATACGTCCGAGGCTGTGGCCCTGCGTGAAGACGTGGGATTTATTCTGGGAATTCAGGGCGCAGATGGCTTTGTTCCTAAAGATGGACTATTGCGATTTGGCGGAGACGGTCGCGGAGCAAACATCAGGCAATGCGGAGTGCAGGCACCGGAACCGCCATGGGACCGCATCCATGATGAGAAGCGTTTTCGAATTACCCTGGCTACGCCCGGGGCTTTCGAGGCGGGCTGGGTTATTCCCGGCAGTGAAGATACGAGTGAGGACAAGGTATGGCATGGCCCTGAGTTTCGAGCCCGCCTCATTGGAGCTGCAGTTGGTCGACATGAGGTCGTGAGTGGGTGGGATATCTCAAAGCAAAGACCCAAGACTGCCGTCCGCGTTGCTCCGGTGGGGAGCGTATACTGGTTCGACAACTTTGAAGGTGACGTCAATGGCTTGAAGAAGTTGCTCGTGGCGGGTCTTTGGGACCTCGGTCCAAACCGCGACGCCGTAAGGCGTGCGGAGGGATTCAACAATGTCATGGTCGCTGCCTGGCCCGGAACGCATGCATGAAAAACCAACAACAAAGAGGATGGGACCATGTTTCAGCAGCAAAGAGCTCTTTTCGTCTATTGTGTTTCCCCTGTTCACATGGGTGCGGGAACGGCTTTGGGCGTCATTGACAACCCCATTCAGCGTGAGCGTCATACCGACCACCCCGTTTTTGCAGGGTCGGGGGTCAAAGGGGCTGTCCGGCACGATTTCTGGGCGCAGGAACGGGGCAATCCCAACAGCGGGAATGAAAATTTGGTCCGCAAGATATTCGGTCCATCTCCCGAAGACGGGGGCAGCGACAACGCGGGAGCCATCAGCTTCAGCGATGCCCAGCTGGTGGTCTTTCCGGTCCGCAGCATTAAAGAAGCTTTCGTCTACACGACTTGCCCCACAGCCTTGGCACGCGCCGCCCGCATCCTGGCTCTCGCCGGCGTGGACTTCGATTGGGGGATTCCCACGGTGTCCGAGGGCCAATGTGCGACAGTGAATAAACATCTCTGCAGCCAAGGACTATTACTTCCTCTGGAGTCGTTCGAATACCAGGCGAAGGAGGACCCGGAGGTTAAGAAATGCGCCATATGGCTTGCGGAGAAATCCTTCCCTGGTGGTAACTCATTCAGGTACTTTCGAGAAAAAATGAAGAGGGACCTCGTTGTTCTCTCAGACGAAGACTTTGGGTATTTCGTGAGAAATGCCACAGTTGTCGAGCCCCACGTGAGGATCGATGACATAACCGGAACCGCCCAGGACGGGGGACTCTTTTACACGGAGAATCTGCCTCCTGAGTGCCTGATGCTGACGCTGCTCATGGCCTCGCAGGAGCGAACCGCAAAAGGCAATTCGATGTCGTCTGAACAAATAATGAAAACGGTACTGGAAGGCGACGAAGACAAGGGAGTCATCGGTCTGAATGAAAGATGTATTCAGATAGGTGGTGACGCAACCACAGGCCGAGGTCAGGTCATTTTCAAGAGCGTAGGAGGTTCAGATCATGTCTAGCCTTGATCAAGAGAGATCCGCTTATGCATGGGAAAAGGTTCAGAATTGTAGTAGTGATTATGCCAACTTGGCAAAATCTGCACCGGCACTCATTATGACTAATGGTCTTATGCAGACGCTGGCTTTTTTTAAAGCTAAAGACAAAGCTAAAGACAAAGAGCATGAAATCCTAAACACACACATCATTGAGTGGCTTGGTGTTCGCTTTAAAGGGGTTGGCGCGTTTCCTGAAAATGAAAAAAAAGCTGATTTCCAATCAGTAATGGCTGCTCTGCATCAATCTGAGCCAGCCGTCTACAGGCGCGCATCGGAAGAAGTTCTTGCACTTTTGAGATGGATACGACAATTTGCATCAGCTGTGCGAGCTTCCTGAAAGCTGTTCTTACTAAGAGCAAGCAGTAGGTTTTTGAGAGGAGATAAAGCGATGGGCAGTCCTGCCGTTCCGGAATATCTCGACAAGCATTTGTCGGAAGGAACCGCTGCGAAGGTTGCGCCTGGACTCCGCTTCGGGCCCTTGTTCAGCATATGGAAGAAAGAAACATGGGATCGCGATGACGATCCAAAGAACAAGACAGGGGCACTGCGTGAAGTTACTCAGGCATCCTCACAGGCCGGGGAGGTATTGGAGGCTCTTTGTATGCGTCAAGAGGTTCTGGCCGATTCACGTTGGGACAACCGCTTGCAGGTCTCGGCCCTATCCCACGCGCCTTTCATGACGGGGATTGGGAACGAGCACCCGCTCGAAAACGGGTTTTCATTCATGCCGCCGTATGGTCTGCCTTATCTTCCCGGCAGCGCGGTAAAGGGTGTGTTGCGGCGTGCGGCAGAAGACCTTTCCTTAGGGCTTTATGGAGACTGCAAGGGATGGGATTTCTTGAGCGTCTGGTATTTGTTCGGATTTGATGCTTCGAATTCCTGTCTGACATTCCTGTCAAATTGTGAGAACCGCTCAGACCACTTCCCGGATGACATTGTGAAGCAGGAGGCTGAGAAACACCATCAGGCATACGTCAGGTGGGCCTCAAATGGCCAGTATGACCGTTCAGCCATGATTGAATTCATGAGGAGCACTTTACGTCCCGATCAGTTCGATTATTATCAAACTGATCCCGGGAACTTTCTTTGGACTTTGGCATTGCCCGCAGCAGCGCCATCACGGAAGGATATCGAAGCAAGAAAAGAACAGATCCATTACCAGGGAGCATTGGCATTCTGGGATGTTTTTCCACGTCCAGAGAAAGGCAAAAAGGAAGAACCTTTCCTGAAGATGGAAATCCTGACACCCCATTACGAGGATTACTACCAAGGCAACAACACTGGCACTCCCGCCGATTGTGGACAGCCGAAGCCCAATCCATTTCTCACCGTTGCACCCGGATGCAAATTTGACTTTAACATCCAGTGCGACCAGTCGAGGCTCCCCAAATTTCTGAAGGACAATTGGAAAACCCTGATTCTGTCCGCGCTTGAGCATGCTTTTCAATGGCTCGGATTTGGGGCAAAAACTGCTGTGGGCTATGGCCAGATGAGTATTCAGCCCAGTGCAAAAAAGTCACGTCCGGGGAAGCCGGAAGAACCGAAAGCTGAAGTGCCATCTCCTGAGCCGATTGAGGTCTGGGAACAAGCACAGCTGTCGTATAGGCCCAATGAGCAATCCTTGACCGCCAAATCAAAGGACGGAAATCGAACAACTGCGCCATTAAAGAACTTCGATCGCGCAATAGTGCCGGAACGGTTGCAAAAGAAGCTTTTCAAGGACAGGAAACCCGTCGAAGCAAAGGTAACGGTCTCAGTCAATGGGAATCACATTCGGATCAAGACGATTGAATGATCTAACACAAGAACACAATCCAAAGTTCAAGCAGGGGATTACATGGATCAGGCCGGCATCCGGAAGCTGAAAGGGAATTGAAAGTTTTCCGTGCATTGTTTGGAAGAGATGTTTGCGCGCCTGTGTAGTCCCATTGCGACCGATAAATCGGTTCGGAACGACCGGATGGAATGGTTCAGGCGCTTTTCCATGGCGCGTGACATGGCGTTCACTTGGGTGAATGCCTTGACCTACCGGAGTCCCCGGGCAAGCTGGAAGCTCCATTCTTCAATCGGCTTTCCGCTGAGAGTGCCGACATCCGCGTGACATCCGCCTGTCGTGACATCCGCCTTGCGCTCCGCGATCATTTCGAATATTCTATCGAAACGACATAATTCTATCGAAACGATGATAGTTCCTGATGATTTGATCGAGGCCGTGCAGGAGTGCCCAAGCTCGTGAGCCGCTCCGCATCCCACACCGAAACCGTCTGGGGCCGCAAGGAAGAGATTCCGCCGCGTCGCGTCGACCTGGGGATTCTCGGAGGGGCCATCCGCCGCCTGCCCCCCGCCTGCTGGCGGCCGGGGATGTTGTTCTCGGGGGCACCCGACAGTCGGCTCAAGGACCTTACGGGCGAGTTTCCCGCGAAGTTTCGGAATGACAAGGTTTCCCATCCCATTTTTGTCCTGAAGACCCTGTCCCATCTCGGCCACAAGGTGTGCCCGTGTTCTTCGAGGAAGCGAGGTCACGCCCGCTTCATCAGGGAAGGATGCGTCCTGGAAATCACCGGCATCGTCACGGACAGGGAGACGTACCTCGTGGAAGGCTGCACCTTCAACCTCCCCTTGGATCCCTTGTTCAGCGAACATCTTCGTTTCAGGGGACTGGTCCCGGACACATGCATGGAGCACTGTGACTGATGGATTCCTTTTTCCGGTGGACACAGTGGCTTTCCTCCCCCGATTGCCGGGCGGCGCTCGAAGGGACGGCCCGCTTCATCTACCGGGAGGCCCTGAGGATTTCCATGCCCTCGGATCTTCTTCCATGCCCGGACCCCTGGAAGCTGCCCCCCGAGGAGAGGGCCGACTGCCTGCAGGCACTGGCCGACGATCTCTGGGTATTCCTTCGTTCCCGGTCCGAGGACTGGTACCGGAAAATGGGAATGACACCCGAGGCCGGGCGCGGCACGCGTTTCGTGATGCTCAGGGTCGCGCAGCAATTTCTCAATGAGCTCAAAGACAAGGCAAGAACACTCGCCTACGATCCCAGGCGGGCATTGTACAGGCGCCTTCGGCTGATTCTGCGGGAAGCGGCGGAAGTATCGTACCGTTCCACAGGCCGGGGAGCCTTCTACAGCATGGTCCCCGAAGCGGAGCCCAGCCCCTCCCTGGAAGCTCTGAGGATGGAACCTTACGACCAGTGGGACTCTCCCATCATGACAGTCGGCCTCAAAGGCCTGGAGAAGCGCTCATCCCTGCTCACCCTTGCAAAGCTCTTCTGGGATGAGGCGTGCCGCCGTCTCGGGCGACCGTGCTATCTCCCGGCGCGGGAGCTTGCCGGATTCATCGTCGCTCACTATCCGGAGGCGAACGCAGCCGTCATGGTGTCTCTTGACTTCTCCGATGAGGAGGTCTCCGGCAGCACCCGCGTGGGCACGGATAATGCCGCGGACGGGAGCTCCGTGGAGACCTCCTACGTGGGAATGCGCCTGGAGGAACTGGCGCGGCAGATGGCCGGTGCATGGTCGGATACACAGCGCTCCGCTTTTGTCCTGATCCAGGGGGAGGGGTTGACTCTGGCCGAGGCAGCGCAGCGCCTGGGGTATCAAAGCGCAGCCGGCGTTTCCTACGTGTACAGGTCGGCTCTCGATAAACTGCGGGACTTTTGTTTCCTGTGGCCGGGGCTTTCACCGCCGGACCTTGACGAGAGACTTTTCGAGGCTTTCGTTCTGGAGCTTGTCCGGGTCTGTAAAACAACCGGTTAGGACCGTATGTATTTCATACAGCATTCTGATTCTGGAGCCAGGTGATCATGTCCGGATACGATTCCTGGGAGATTCGTATGGCCTGGCGTATCGCACGCCAAGTCCGCGGTTGCCCTCCCGACACTCTGTTGTTTTCGGAGAGCGCCGACCCGCATCTCTCCGAACATATCGCCATTTGCGATTTCTGCGGGGAGCTTCAGCGCAGAGGCTCACCGGTCGGGGAAGAGCTCGAGACGGTCCGGCATATGCTGCCACAGAGCGAATACGCGCGGTCGGATGAGGTTTGCAGGGAAGGGCAGGTGTGGTCCCTGAGGGAATCCCTTGCCGGATGGGGACCCGGAAAGCTCTATTACCAGCCTCCGCTGGTCCTGGTGATCGGATTGGACACTGGAGTGGGCGGTGCCGTAAGAGTGGCCCAGGTTTACGACGATCCGAGACTCATGGGGCCGGGAGATGTGCTCATTGGCGACGACCTTTTTGCCGAGGCGTGGAATACATACACCCTTCGGACCTCGGACCTGGAGCGATTGATTCAAGCGGTTCCGGACAACATTCTCTCGGAGGTCTTTGAGCGCGAGATCGCAGATGTCGAACCGGTGGAAGAACACTCGCCGACGGCGGCATTTCGGAGGCTTGAAATCAGCGTGGGAGCCTATTTTTCCATCCAGGCGGTTGCAGAACTCATGGGGCGTCTCGACCGATCCCCGACCAGGCTTCTCCTGGACACCTTCCCGGAGGGAGAAAGTATCGTGCAACTGGTGGAAAGAAAAACCCCCAAAATCATTTGGCCCGAAGGCGAGCTTTCAACCTTGAGAAGACTGGCTTTCGCCCGGTTTCAGGCCGACGAGGCGCCTCTTGCCGCATCGGACCCGCAGAGGACGTTTCCGGTGAATATCCTGGAAATCTTTCCGCTGGAATACGGGGTGAATTTCAGGGTTTCCCTTGCAACCGTTTCCGTCTGGCGCAAACACGAAAACGGATTCCTGGCCGGGGGGCGAATACTGGGAGCTCTCCTCGGGGAGGCCGATGTGCTCGCGTGCCTGGAACTCCCGGACGGCTCGGTTTTGGATGCGCAAGAATCCCTGGTTTCTCCCCGGGACGGATATTTTCGAGCGTTCTTCCCGGATGTGGACCCCGAAATCGCGCGAAACGGCCGCCTGGTGCTCCTGGTGTGTACGGCATGACCAATCAATGCTGGACTGTTCTTGAATTGCGCAATTGGGCCGAGTGGGGATACCTCGAAGATCGGATCAGGGATCTCCTTCGGCCGCAAGAGCTGTTGTGGAGCTCCGACGAATGGTCTTTCACCGCTTCTTTCACGACCATTCAAAACAGCTTGCCTCCCGAACGACGACATTTGCTCCCCCAAGCGGTGATCGCCGCCGTGCTCACCGATCCCGAAACCGTCCCTTCGTGGTTCCCCGGCTGGATGGCCTCCAGGCTGGACCTGAGAGAGATGGGCATTCCGCTGACCGTCGAGGCGGCTTTTTCCATGAAATGGTCACTGATCCCCCTTGCCCTGGCGGATGACAGGCGGTCAAATCTTTACTGGATTCTCGTCGGACTTGCCCGGTCCGGCAGTGTCGAGTCGAACTTTCCGGCCTGGTGGCCCGTGGTCGCGGACGAGGCTGCGGTGCGGAGTGCATCCGTGGCCGTCGAAACGCTTCAGCCGGGCAGCGACGAAGGTCTCTTTTTCTGGCCGCTTCTTCCATTCATCGATCGGCGCCTCATTCACGGGCCGTCCCTCGGTCTCCCTTTTTACCTTGCCGCTCGTGGCCTGAGGACCGGACACACACCTCTTGCGATCCTGGCCACCGGCGAGGTCCGCCAGAGCGGCTCTCTCGTTCCCGTAGGAGGACTTGAGCTCAAGGCTGCCGTTGCGGTGCAGGAGGGATTAACGGGAATGCTTTATCCGAGACCAAGTGACGGAAAGGCCCTCGTATTCGAATCGCTGGAAGGACTCGCGGTGGATACGCTCGATGAGGCCTGTTACCTGTGGGATCTCTATGGATCCGAAACGGCTGCCGATCTTCGCATCGATTGGACATGCCTGGAAGACCCGGCACGCCTCTCCTCCAATGCCCACCTTCTCTCCGACTCCACCCTCCGATGGAATGGCTTTGAGGATCGATATTCCCGGCGGCTTTATTCCCTCATGGAGAAGAGGCAATATGCGAGGGCTTTCCTCGACAACCTGGAAGCTGAAATGGAAAACCCGGATTGTTCGGCATGGCGGATTCAGACCCTCCTCACGCCGCTTACCCCCGCGAAGGTGAACGACATCGCAGCGGGTGACCCTCTGACGGCTTTTCGAATCGCCCGGGTCCAAACGACGGTCCGCAGCCGTCAGGGCGATGTGGAGCCGGCGGCGTCGTGGGGGAACCTGGGGGACGGACTCCTTGACCGGATCATTGCTGGGGAGCACGCATCGAGTCTCAAAGCGGGGCAACTCAACAGGGATTTCGTTCTGAACCGTCACGGCCGGTACGACTTCCGCCCCGATCCGCCTCAGCCACTTGTTCAGGCGATCGAGGTGCTCAACGAGCTGCATCGGGTTTTGAGGCGGTTTCAGCCCGGAACTCTCCCCGTGATCTTGGGGAAAATCTATGGGTCGATTGCCCAGAACTATGGCTTTTGCGGACCCCGGCATCTGAATGACGTGGAAAAGTATGTCGCCCTGGCGCAGAAAGCATTCGGGAATGGAAGTTACAACGACTACGCACAAGACTGGAGGCGGCAATTCGGCTACCTTTTTTACGCCTGTCTGGATGCAGGCGAATTGGGGCGGGCGGGTGCGATTCTGGAGGACTACCTTGGGCGGCCTCCACTGGACATCGGGGAGCGGGAATTCGAGAGACTGAATCCTTACCAGCACGCCGCCCTGGCGCGATACCTCGCCGAATGCGGGCTCAAGGAGGCACGGTATGTGCCGTGGTGCCGGCAGCATCTGCACGATCCCTTTTGCCAGCACCCATGGCAGCTGTGGTTCCATAACGTGGGATATCTTATGGCGGACAGGGCCGCGATGGTTGCCGCGTGGTCCCGTTCCGTGGAGCTTTGCCTGAAGCTTGGGATTACTGCGAGACCCATGGCGTTGCTTTCCTTGTCGTGCATCCAGCGCGAAGGTCTGTGGGATGAGGAGATGCTCCGGAGAAGAACATGGGAAGCGATGGCCGCCGTCAACTCCCCGGCGCTTTGCAAAGACCACTTTCTCCCCATGGCGGAGTTCACCTCCTGGGAGGCGATTCTTCGGGAGGTCTCAACGGCAAAGACTCGTCTCTTTCCGTTCACGTACCGTTGAAGAATCAGGTGACCCCGTTGGATCGCTACAATCCCTTACCCAGTAGCACAAGGGACGGAAGGGGACCGGCCGGGGGCGATTTCGGTGCTTGGTGCCCGGCGTATTCCGGGCTTTGTCTTCCCGCAGTTCTTGCCGTTAAACGCAAGTTCGTAACACACGCAAGCTCACCTCATACGAAGTTGCGTGCAAGATGGATCTTTCAAGCACAAAAGAGCGGGGGAATGATTCCCCCGCACCCCCCAAGTTTCGGCCACACGCGCAGGCGCGTGAGGCCGAGTGCTCGGCGCTGTCGGCGACTGGCCGAAGGCCGCCGCCGCAGCGCCACACGGAGCCGCGAAGCGGCGAGGGGGTGTGGGGGATACGTCCCCCACGCTTTTAGAGTATCATTTTGAACGCAAATCCGTATCAGGCCACGCCCCCAGCCATGGGCTTCTCGTTCTCCTCAAATCACCCCCCCGGCCCGCAGCTCCTCGATCTCCTTTTCGCTCAACCCCAGGTGGCGCGCGTAGATGAAATCGTTGTCCGCCCCCACGGGACGGCAGACCCACTTGATCCTTCCCGGCGTTCGGGACATGGACTTGAAGGTGGAATTCTGCACGAGGACTTCGCCGTAGTGGGGATCGTCGGTCTTCACGAATGTGTTCCTCGCCGCCCAGTGCTCCCCCCGCAGGACATCGCGCGGCGTCTCCAGGCGGCCGGTGACGACGACCCCTTTCCTGTCCGGCCTGTTCCTGTACGCCGTGACCATTTCCAGGATCTCGTCGGTTGTGTGGCGCGTGGTGAACGCTTCGATCTCGCGCTGGATGGTCGGCTGGTTGGGAGGGTCGAGCCGCTCCCTGATGCTCGGGAACCGCGCAATGAGATCGGGCCGTTCAATGATCTCGCAGAGGGCCGTCCAGTTGGGATCCGCCGAACCGGAAATGAAGGCGTAGCCGTCCTTGCACTTCACGTAGGTGTAGGGAAACACGGCGTAGTCGTAATTGCCGGCGCGCGGCATGACCCGGCCCGTCAGGTGATAGAAAGGAATGGCGTAGTTTGCCATCGCCCCGAGCCCTTCCGGGGGGGAGCAGTCGACGAGCTGCCCGGTGCCGGTGCGCCTTCGATGGAACAAGGCCAGGAGAATGCCGAAAACGGCCCAGGCTCCTCCGGCGTACCAACCCATCCAGTTGCCCTGCTTGAGCGGCCTCTTGAACGTCCCGGGAACATCGGCGTCCAGCTCCGATTCGCCGGTCACCGACATCACGAGGCCCCTGGCCTGATCGACGATGTCGTAGTCGGGCTGATTGCGGTTTCGCTCGGCTTCCTGCCCGAACTGGCCGCAGGTGTGTATGGAACAGCACACGATTCCCGGGTTGACCGCGGACAGCTGCCGGTACCCCAGACCGATGGAATCCATGTGGCCGGGCTTGAAGGTTTCGATGACCACGTCCGCCTTGCGCGCCAGCCCGGCAAAGAGCCGCCGGCCCTCGTCCCGGTCGAGGTCGAGGGTGATGTGGAACTTGTTCCTTCCTTCGACGATGTAACCGAGCCCGGTTCCCCGGATCATCATGCCGTACGGGCTCATCTGCCTGGCCGGGTCCCCCTCGGGAGACTCGACCCGGATCACTTCCGCGCCCAATTCGGCCAGCAGCGATGAGGCATAGAGGCCGGCGAAGCTTCCCCGGGAGGCATCCAGCACGAGCAGGTCGTCGAGGGCTTCGGGTTTCTCGAAAACATCCGCGGGATTCGTTTCCCGAAAAGCCCATTCCGAGTAGTCGGCGTTTTCCGTCATCCCGGAGGTTCTCTTTTCCGTCATGTTCGTCGATTCGATAGCCTATGGGAACCGCAAACCGCTCTCGCCGTCCCAGTCCGGCGGCGGGCAGTGGGACGGAATGTCCGGGTTCCACTGGAAGATGACCCCCTCGTCCTCGAGGTTTTTCACCGCTTCCCCGGACATGCCGAGGATCCCCGAGAGCACGTAGCGGTTGTCGAAGCCGAGCGGCCGGGAGCTCCACTTGATGCGGCCGGGTGTCCCGCTGAGCGCGGGCGGGCAGCAGTGCTGCACCATCGGGCCGTAGAGAGGATCGATATGTTGCTGGACGGTCGAACGTTCCCGGAAGTGCTCACCGTGGTAAACGTCCCCCGCTTCGAGGACTCGAGATGCCGCGAAACCGTGGAGGCGGCCCAGGTCTTCCACTTCATCCACGGTCCTGATGGCCGCCCACGCGGAAATCGCGCCGAGCAGCTCCCGGGCATTCTCGTCCTTGAGCCGGTCCCGCGGCGATGCGAACCGGTCGTAGAGGGCGAGTTGCTCCATCGCTTTGCACAGGCCCCTGAACTCAGGCTTGCTGAAGGCCGCTATGGCGACCCATCCGTCGGCGCACCGAAAGAGATCCGACGGGCACACGGCCAAATCCCGGTTGCCGGACCGGCCCCGGTTTTCCCCCGTTTTCCAGGTGTAGAGCCACGTCCAGTCCAACCATCGGATGACGTTTTCCACCTGGAGATAATCGATGAACTGGCCCTCGCCCGTCCGTTCCCTGTAATTCAATGCCGCGGTGACGGCAATGGCGCACATGAGCGCGGTGATCCAGTCGGCGATCCAGGAGCCCGATTTGATGGGACCGCGCTCTTCGAAGCCCGTAATGGCCGAAAGCCCCCCCATGCTCTGGGCCGCGGCGTCGTAGGAATTCCTTCTCGCCCACGGCCCCCAGCTGCCGTAACCGGATACGTGGAGCTGGATGATCCGGGGATTGACTTCCCGGAGCTCCCGGTAGCTGATTCCCCACTCGGCCGTGCGGCCGGGAGTCAGATTGTCCACCACCACGTCGGATTTCTTCACCAGGTCGAGGAAGATCGTCCGGGCTCCGGGCTCCCCCAGGTGCATGCCGACCCAGTATTTGTTGCGGTTCTCGATCTCCAGCCCGGGAGACATGTTCTTGTAGAAGAAGGCGTAGGGAGTGACGAACCTCATGAGGTCCCCCTTGCGCCCCTCGAACTTGATGACTTCGGCTCCGAACTGCGCGAGAAATTCGCAGGCCGCCGGCCCGAGGTGCACGTAGCCGACTTCGAGAACCCGGATTCCCTTGAGCGGTTCCGGTTTATCGAAAAGCCGTCCCGGATCGTAGATGCGCTTGAGGTAATCGCGGTATGATTCCTGGTCGTCCATTGAAGGGCCCTGAATCCTGAAGGAAAGACCCCGGTCCCCCAACTCGGGCGACCGCTTTCATGGGGGTGACGCCGGACCGGATGCCCGGGTTGATGCATTCGAGAACCCGGGCACCCGGAAAATCATTCGTCACGGGTCTGATACGAGGTTGCGCGCAAGATGGATCTTTCAAGCACAAAAGAGCGGGGGAATGATTCCCCCGCACCCCCCAAGTTTCGGCCACACGCGCAAGCGCGTGAGGCCGAGTGCTTGGCGCTGTCGGCGACTGGCCGAAGGCCGCCGCCGCAGCGCTACACGGAGCCGCGAAGCGGCGAGGGGGTGTGGGGGATACGTCCCCCACGCTTTTAGAGTATCATTTTGAACGCAAATCCGTTTGAAACGCCCCTGCCGCCAAAGGCCGAAGCCGGGCGATGGGCTCAGGAAGCGTCGCAACGCGAGACGTTCACGATCAGGATCTGCGTCGAGGGAACGTCCTGGTGGGGACCGAAGGAAGTGGTCTTGACATTCCTGATCTTATCAACCACTTCCATTCCTTCGACGACCTTCCCGAATACCGCGTATCCGAAACCCGTCGGGGTCGTGTTCTTGTGATCGAGAAAATCGTTGTCCACGACATTGATGAAGAACTGCGACGTGGCGCTGTGAATCAGGTTCGTCCTCGCCATGGCGATGGTGCCGCGAACGTTCCTGAGCTCGGGGGAAGCTTCGTTCTTGATGGGATCCCTGGTCTTTTTCTCTTTCATGTCGGCAGACAGGCCGCCCCCCTGGATCATGAAATCGCTGATGACCCGGTGAAAGATGGTGCCGTTGTAGTGACCCGCCTCCACGTAGCGGAGGAAATTGGCGACGGAAAGCGGAGCCTTGTCCGCCCAGAGCTCGATCTTGAAGGTCCCTTCGGAAGTCTCCATGCAGACGATCGGATTCGTTTCGTTTTTCATGTTTTCCCCAAGATGTCTGAAGTCATGGTCATGTGCAGGTTCATCGGATTCTTCACACTGATTGGCAATCAGGAATTTATATTCCATTGGAGCGCTTTGTGCAAGCCGTTTCCGGGAAGTGCCGTTTCCGGGAATTGGAAGAGAGGATGTCGGTCAAGCCGGTTCCCGGCGTAACGAAACCTGCGCCGCGCCTGCCGCCACGGCGGAGACGGGTGCTCGCGTCCGTGCCCTCGCGGGCCCCGGCTGCGCGGATCGTTTCGGCGGCTTCCCCGGCAAGGCGGTTATTCGTCTTCCATGTCCTTGGGGGCTTCCATCACTCCCTGGATCACCCTCAGCAGCTCCCGGATTTCATAGGGCTTGTGGACGAATCCGCGTGCCCCGTTTTCGAGCATCTGGATCGTCTGACCGTCCGGCGAATATCCGCTGGCGATGATGACCGGAACATCCGGGTTGACCTTGAGCAGCTCCTTGAGGCATTCCTTGCCGCCCATGCCGGGCATGATCAAGTCGAGGAGAACGACGTCCATGTCTTTCCAATGCTCCCTGAAGGCGCGCAGCCCGCTGTCGCCGTCGACGGCGATCATGACGCGGTAGCCGAATTGTTCGAGCATTTGCTTGCAGATATTCCTGATGGAGGCTTCGTCCTCGATGAGCAGCACGGTTTCGGTGCCGCCCCGCAATTCCTGGGGCGAGCGCTTCTCCTCGGGGCGCACGGCTGCATTGGTCGGGGGCAGGTAGATGTCGAAGCGGGTGCCTTTCCCGGCTTCGCTGAAGCACAGGATGCACCCCGCATGGCTCTGGACGATCCCGTAGACCATCGCCAGCCCGAGCCCTGTTCCCCTGCCTACCCCTTTTGTGCTGTAAAAGGGCTCGAAAATATGCTCCAGGGTCCCGGCGTCGATCCCGTGACCGTTATCGGACACGCTGAGCAACACGTACTCGCCGGGACTCACTCCGACTTGTCCCATGCAGAACAGCTCGTCGAGCACGACGTTCCTGGTCTCGATGGTGAGGACCCCTCCCTCCGGCATGGCGTCCCGGGCGTTGACGGCCAAGTTCATCAGAACCTGCTCGAACTGCGCGGGATCGGCATTGACGGGGCGCAGATCGGTCGCCAGGTCCAGCTCGATGGTGATCATCTTCGGAATGGTCCGTTCCAGGAGTTTCCTGGTTTCCACGATTTGACGGTTCAGATGAATGGGGCGCGGCTTGCTTTCGATTCTCCGGCTGAAGGTCAGCAACTGCCGGGTGAGCTCGCCGCCGCGCTTGGCGGCGAAAAAGATCTCCTCGAGCTCCTTCTGGAACGGATCGTCCTGCTCCTTTCCAAACAACAGCATTTCCGCATAGCCTTGTATCACTTGCAGCAGGTTGTTGAAATCATGAGCGATCCCTCCGGCCAGCGTGCCGATGGCTTCCATCTTGTGAGCGTGGAACAGCTGGGCCTGGAGCTTCTTCTGAAGAGTGATGTCCCGGATGAAGTTGAGTATTGCCGGTCTTTCCTCCCAGGTACTGGGCACCGAGTTGGCTTCGAGCCACAATTCCTCGCCGTTCTTTCTGAACGCTCTGAAAGCGTACCGGCTGGTCGAGCTCGATTCCAGCGTGTTGGCATGTTCCTGCAGGACGGTTTGCCGGTCTTCGCCGTGAATGAGCTCGGCGAGGTTGGCCGAGGTCAGCTCGTCCGTGGTGAATCCGGTGAGCGAGAGGGTCTTGGGATTGGGGAATTTTATGACGCCGTCCTGGGTGATGAAAATGGCTTCGTTGGCGTTCTCCACAACGAGCCGGTACTTCTCCTCCGACTCGCGCAGGGCATCCTCCACTTTCTTGCGCTCGGCGATTTCCCTTTCCAGCTGGAAGTTCTTTCCTTCCAGCTCCAGCCTGTTCCTGGCGGCCTCCTTCAGACCCGTCTGCAGGACGAGATTGCGGCCGTTGATGTGCCATGCGACGGCTGTTCCGCCCAGGACCAGGATCGACAAGGCCCCCATGGCCAGGAGCAACTGCCACGGCGCGGCCGTGCCGAAAAGCTCGGAAACCGGAGAGATGTTGACCAGGTAAAAGGGGGTGTTCTTGACCTCGACGCAGTTGATCACGAATTCCTCGTGCAGCTCTTCCTGGGAGAATTCGTCGAACGCCGGCGAATCGGCTTCCTGGAGCGACTTGAGGTCGCAGAGCCGCGCGGTTACGAAATCGGGGTCTGGACCCGCCGTCGAGGGACGGCTGCACTCGCCCGTGATCACTGAAACGGCGCGCTTGGAATAGCCCCCGACAGCCTTGATGAGGTGCGTCTGGACGGCCTGGGTCGACACCTCCGCGACGATCTGGCCGGAATATTTCCCCTTGAAGAAATAGGGGGCGGATATCAGCACCCGCCGGGAGTCATCCTTGATCTCGCTGAGAATGAGGGCGTCGGACGATCCGGGGGCGAGAAACCTTTGCCAGGCACCCGCCGAATCCGATTCGGGCGAGGGCCCGGTGTCCACCAGCACCGTGCCCTGATCGTCCAGGAAGACAATCCTCGTGTAGATCGAGTCTTTCCCGAGCGCACGGTCTCTTTGCACCCGCTCAAGCTCCTCCAGGATTCCGAGCAGGCTGGCTTCAAGGCCGTATTTCATGGACATCCCGAGCGCCTTGTTCTGGAAAAAAACGGAAATCGCCCTGCTTTCGCGGATGTCCCGCATGTCGTTCTTGCGCTCGGAATAAAAGTAGCTGAGGGCATCGGCCCGCTTCTCTGTGTCGTGGCGGAGCCGCTCCACGGTGGCTTTCCGCAGTTCCACCTGGGACAGATAGTTTGCGACCAGGAGAATTCCGGTGAAAACGGTCAGGAGTATTCCCGCCGCGGCCGCGGTCAGATTCCAGCCCGTTCTGATCAGCTCGCGTCCAGTTCCCATACACGTGCTCTTCGGTGTTTCGCCCGCTATTCTTGCGAAAAGAACTCCGGGTAATATTTCGGAATGGCAGGGTAGTATTTTCGCACTATGCCGATATACGTCCCGTCCTTCTTACATTGTTCGAAGAACTTGTCGAATGCCTCGCGCAGTTCCGGAGATGTCCTGGAAAAAGCGTATCCCATGCGCTGCATGGATGAGACGGGACCGATCACCTTGATCTTCCCCGGCCATTTGTCCATGGAGGCCAAGGCGTCCGGCACGTCTTGAAGCGCACACTCGGCCCTGCCCTCGATCACGGCCGGAACCAGCTCGTTGACGCTGCCGTCGAATTTCCTGACGTCGGCCTGCGCCCTGTCCAGGGTATAGTACCGGGGGTCAAGACAGGTGTCGAAAATGCCGAGCACCCGGACCCCCCGAAGCTGGGACCTGACGGCTTCAACGTCCTGTTCGACATTGCCGCTGGGAACGATCGGCTTGACCCCCGCATCGGCACGCGCAACCAACCAGACTTGGTTGGGAAGCGTCGGAGTGGAAAAGTTGACGAGCTTCGTCCGCCAGGGCAATATCGTCAGCCCGCTTGCGGCGATGTCCCCCCTGACGAGCGCATTTCCGACCACCTCGAAACCGTGCCCGCTGGGTTTGACCTTCTTGCCGGACAGGTCGGAGAACACATCGTCCCAGGTCGTTTCCACGTATTCGTACCGGACGCTGAGACTTTTCGCGAACAGCCTCACCATCTCGACGTCCAGGCCGTCACCGCTTCCGGTGACGAAGTTGGCGTAGCGGATGCCGAGGTGGCGCAGAACCCCTTTTGCCTTCACTTCCTTCAAATCCGCACAGCACGCAGGGGATGTCAGCCAGAACAGCGACACTACCAGAAGAATCGTCATCCGCCTGTGAACCCATAATGAAAGAAGCGTCAAGGTCTCCACTCCGATGAGGTTATGCAACCCGGCAAGAACCAGGAAAATTACGGCGCGCAAAGCTGTCCGTTTCTTTTCCTTTCCTGCCGCCGCCCAAACGCGTCGAACAGTGACGAGAGCATATCCCGAAGGCTTCGGGACCGCCCGGTTCATGCGTCTGAAGCTTACCCGTCTTCGATCCGCGCCATGCTTTTCGCTCGGTTGCCCCGCCTCAGGTGCGCCCAGTAGTCCGATTCATGATGCTCGATGACGTGCATCAAATACCGCATGTTGTTTTCGATCGCCTCCTTGTAACAATCTCGGTCAACCCCCCAGCGGCTCTTGAAATGATTGATCATGTACCGGTCGACCCCGCCCAGTTGCGTGCGGAAGCGATTCTTGGTAAATTCCCAAAATTCGGGCGTTTTCCTGATCAAATCCAGTTCGTCGGCGAAGCCGGGAACACCCCCCTCGCGAAATTCACGGAACAGCAGGGGCAATCTCTCCAGATAAGTGCGATCCGCCATCTGACCCAGCAAATCGGCACTCCCCAGCGCTTTGCCAAGGAATTCATGCTCCATGGATTCAAACGGGATTTCGGCGATCTTCACGTCGAGCCCGGTGCATCTCAAGCACCTGTGGCAAAAGCGCACATCCTTCGAGGAATATCCGTTTTCACGCAGATAACGTTCCGCGAAGAAGATGCTGCGTTCGATATGAGTCAGGGTGTACTGCGCACCGGTGCCTTTGGTTTCCTTTGCTTCCTGGATGTATCCTGTGTCGTGGAGAAGGGAGGACACGAGGCCGAGGACGGCCTGTTTTTCCGTGAGCCGCAGACCGGCGAGGCGCGCGCCGTGAATGAGCCTTGCCATGGCCATCAGGCAGTCCGTGGTGTGTTTGAGGTCATGGTAGTGGATGTTGCATTTTCGATATCCCGGGTAGTTGCCTTCAAAAAGCGATCGAATGTCCAGGCAGACCTTGAGGAGCGGGGAGTAGTCCCCGTTGGGGAACATCACCCTCACGATCAGTCCGACCTCGGAGAAAACGGCCTGCGGGTTGTCCATGTTAACCAAGTCTTCGAGTTTCACACTCTCGGGACCCATTCATGCCCCCACGACACAGTGACCGGACCGCACATCGGAATCGCCGGCGGACGGCGCTCCCTTGCCCGTTCCCGAAATTCGGAACGATCGACATCTTCAACCCTTGAAACTGAACGCCGGGCGAGCCGGCACGAAAAGACACGGGGCGGACTTTTGCTGGTCCGCTGTGGACCATTTGCTCGGGGAAAACAGCATATATGCCTTGTTGACAAAGGCAAGAAAAAAATCCGGAGCGTGCCTCGGAGGCCGTGCGCGGCGCAACGGTGCCGGGACGGGAACGCGCCTCCGCCGAGGCGTGTGGAAGAGGCGGGACATCCGCGGCTAACGGTTATCGTCACTGTATACGAACTCACGCGTGATCGGCAGATCATTGTTCAAACCATTACTGAACAGAAATTGAAATACCCTGTTTTCACCGTACTTGAACCCTGCGGATGAGGAATAGAGATAGAGCTTCCACATCCTTTCAAAAGTATCGTCGAACATTCCCCGGATCTTCTCTTCGTTTCTCTCGTAGTTCTGGATCCAGCGGTCGAGAGTATAAGCGTAATGCAGGCGAAGGTTCTCGACGTCGAGGATGGAGAAGCCGACCCGCCCCATATGGCGGAGCACCTCATCGATCCTGGGAATATAGTTTCCCGGAAAGATGTAGGTTTCGTGCCAGGATTTTCCTTTCAAGACCCGTTCGAAACCGATGGTGTGCAGCAACCCGACTCCCCCCTTTCTCAGGAGGCTTGCGACTTTTTTCATGAATGCCGGGATGTATTCCCGCCCCACATGCTCGAACATGCCGATGGAAACGAACTTGTCGAATTCGCCCTTCAGGCCCCTGTAGTCTTTGAGGACCACGGAGACTTGTCGATCGAGGCCGAGCTCCTTGATCTTTCTTGTCGCATATCGGTACTGGTTTTCGGAAAGGGTGTTTCCGACTCCGGTGATTCCGTAGTTCCGGGCCGCGTGGATGAGCATTCCTCCCCAGCCGCACCCGATATCCAGCAGCCTCTCCCCCGGTTTGAGCATCAACTTCCTGGCGATGTGATCGTACTTGTTCTGCTGGGCCTGTTCGAGGGATTCGGCGAGATCCTTGAAATAGGCGCAGGAATAGGTCAGGGTTTTATCCAGATAGAGCCGATAGAATTCATCCCCGCGGTCATAGTGGTGGGCGATGTTCTTTTTCGCCCTGCCGGGGGTGCCGCGCGTCTTGAGGTAAGCGCGAATGCCGCGTATCATATCGAGGAAGCCCGGGACGAGATTGTCAAAATTGATGGTCAACCCGAGGCGCAGGAGTTCCCGCAAATCGCCTTCCACTTCGATTTCCCCGGATGTGTAGGCCTCCCCGAATCCGAAAAACCTCTGAGCCATCAATGCTCGGGCGCTGGCCTCCGACTTGAGGTGCAGGGTGAAACTGGGATGCCCCCCGAATCTCACTTCTTCACCGTCCCAGAACCTGAAGGCGAAATCAACGGACGGATCAGCGCGATGAAGGGTTCCAGCCAAAGTCTTCAGAGTTGCTTTCACAGCCAGGCCTCCTTTTGCCGTAAGTCGATTTCTCGGGCCGCCCAAGCTTGGCTTCATCAATTAGGTCGGCAATGTGTGGGAAAATGAACAGCTTCTATGTTACCCTGAACGAGTCCCCCGAAGAAACGGGAACCGCGGGTGGCGCATAGGGCACAGTTGACTGGAAATATAATAAGTCAACTTGAAACGATATCCATACGGGAAGACAAAAATGCTGGAATTGATTGTGTTTGTCTGTGGCGCCGTGGTGATGGTGCTCGAAATGACCGGATCGAGAATTCTGGCCCCTTTTCTCGGGACATCCATCGTGGTTTGGACGAGCCTGATCGGCGTCATCCTGGGATCGCTCAGCGCGGGATATTGGTGGGGCGGCCGCATCGCCGATCGAAACCCGAGTCACCGAACCCTGGCCGGCATCATTCTGGCCGCCGGCTTCTGTATCGCCGGAATCGCGCTGAGCAAGTCGTTTGTGCTCGATTTTGTCCAGTACCGGGCGGGGAGCGTTCATCTCGCGGCGGTACTCGGCACGGTCGTCCTGTTCGCTCCGTCGAGCGTCCTGCTCGGCATGGTTTCCCCGTACGCGGTGCGACTAAAGATGAGAGCCCTCGAGGAGTCGGGGAAAACGGTGGGAAATCTTTACGCCATATCCACGGTGGGGAGCATTGTCGGGACCTTCCTGGCGGGATTCTTCCTGATCGGGTTTTTCGGCAGCACCAACATCATCATCATCCTATCCGTCGTACTGGCGATCACCTCCTTCCTGGCCTATGCCGGAGACCGGATGTTAAAGATTTCCGCTTTGAGCCTGTTCGTCCTTCTTCTCCTCGGTTCCCAATCCTACAGCGGATACCTGGCGGGGCTCGATTTCCACGATATCGACACGCAGTACAACCGAATCCTCGTCTACAACACGATCAGCATGAGAACGGGCAAGCCCATGCGCGTGATGGTGACCGGTCCCGAGGGAACCCAGTCGGGCATGTTTCTGGATGACCACGCCGAGCTCGCGCTCCGATACACCCAGTTCTATCCTCTTGCCGCACACTTCAATCCCCGGATGAGCAAGGTGTTGATGCTGGGAGGCGGGGGCTATTCCTTTCCCAAATTCGCCCTGCGCTTCTATCCGCGGATCGAGATGGACGTGGTGGAGCTCGACCCGGGAGTGACGGCCGTGGCCAGGAGACTCTTCGCGCTACGGGACGATCCCCGGCTGCGGATTCACCACGCGGACGCGCGGATTTTTCTGAATCGGGCATCCGGCAGCTACGACGTCATCCTGTGCGACACGTTCAATTCCCACTATTCCATCCCTTTCCATCTCAGCACCGTGGAGACCGTGCGAAGGCTTTTCGATCTGCTGGCGGACGACGGAGTGGTGCTGGTGAATACCCTGAGCGCGATCGAAGGCGACAGGGGGCGTTTCCTGAGGGCGGAAGTCGCGACCATCAAAGCCGTTTTTCCCCAGGTCTTCCTTTTCCCCGTGGATTCGTCGACGCCCCCGGAGCGATGGCAGAACGTGATGATCGTGGCGCTGAAATCTCCCGGTGCGCCGCGGCTGACAAGCGCCGACCCGGCAATCGCCGAGCTTCTCCGTCATCGGTGGACCAAGCCGGTGAAGGAGGATCTCCCGATTCTCACCGACGATTACGCTCCGGTGGACCGGTACGTGACTTCCTTCCCGTGACCCCGGTTCCATCGGGCTCCCGCTTCACGGGCTCTCTTCCACCGCCGCCTTGCCTGAACCGGGCTTCCCTGATATGATTTGCCGTCGCATCCCCGGAGACCCCGGCTCCAGGGTGTGACCGATCCGATCGGTGCCCGCCCTTCGCGGGATTCCCTTGGTCCTTTCATCCTCGTGGAGAGACCTCGCTTGGACAGCCGGCCAGCCAGAACGGAAGCGTATGTCGGTTTGGTGATCCTGTTCGCCCTTACCGTCATTGCCGCCGGTATTTTCCTGAGGCAATTCCATTACGACGCGGCTTTGTTCGCGCCCGCCGTTCCCGAAGCCGGTTCCGCTCCCGTGTCCGCCGCCGGCTCCTCGGAAGGACCCGATCTGAGCGACTATGCCGCGGCGGGTCTCTCCCCCATGTCCGGGGTCGAGGTGTTCGGTCCGGAGACCCTTTCGGAAAAAATCGACGGCAAGGCGGAGATGTACCTTTCCTCCGGTTTCAAGGAATTGCGATGCCGGCGTTTCGGCAGGAGCGACCGGCCGAATGAGTGGCTGGAACTTTTTGTCTACGACATGGACAACCCGAGAAACGCCTTCGCGGTTTTCAGTCTCCAGAAACGGGTGGATGCCGAGGAGCTTTCCATCGTCCGGTTTTCCTACCGCACGTCCAACGCCCTCTACCTTGTGCATGGGCGGCATTACGTGGAAATCGTCGCATCGGTCGAGAGCATGGCGGAAGACGTGCTGGCGGTTGGCCTCAAATTCATCGAAACGATGCCGGCCGAAGGCGCGAACGTCGGTGAAATCGGGCTGTTTCCGCCCGAGGGCCTCGATCCGTCCTCAGTTGCCCTTCATGTTTCGGACGTCTTCGGCTTCAACGAGCTGGACAACACGTTCACCGCCTCCTACAACATCGACGGCATCACGGTGACGGCTTTTCTCTCGCGGCGCAAGAGCCCGGAGGATGCCGCGCGGATGGCCGAAGCCTATCGCCGGTTCCTGGTGGAAAACGGCGCAACGTTGACTGATGCGGACCTGGGGATTGAGGGGGCGAGGGTTCTGAAGGTCTTTGACACGTTCGAAGTGGTATTCAGCAAAGGCAGCTTCCTGGCCGGAGTCCACGAGGCCGACGACGGGGACGTGGCGGGCAGGCTTGCCGTCAGGCTGCATCAGGGAATCAGGTGAGGTCGCACAGTGAAAAGGGACTCTGATGGAAAGGAGCTGAACCGACGCGATTTCCTCATCCGGTCGGCCAGGGCGGGTGGTTTCATCGCCGCCGCCGGGCTTCTGGGCTACCGTCTCCACGATGACACGGGCGCGCTCGGATTGTCGTCGGACGAGGAGAGACAGGCCGTTCTGGCGGATTATTCGGTGCCGGGAGCGGCCCGAAAGATGAGCATCGTTACGGGGCAGGACCGGGTGACGTCGGTCCGGCTCGGCCTGGAGGCGATTGGTGGAATCGAGTCTTTCATCAAGCGCGGCGACAAGGTGCTTATCAAGGTGAACGCCGCTTTCGCCACGGCTCCCGCGCTGTCGGCGACGACCGATCCCCGGCTGCTGTCCGAAGTGGTGCGGCTGTGTCTGAAGGCCGGGGCTTCCGAGGTGGCGGTCACCGACAATCCCATCAACGATCCGCAGAGCTGCTTCGCCCTGACCGGCATCGGGGAGGCCGCCCGTTCCTCGGGGGCGAAGGTGATCTATCCGAAGCAAACCTTCTTCAGACCCGTCACCTTGCCGGGCGGCAACCTGATCAGGAAATGGCCGGTGCTTGTCACCCCTTTCGAGGGTGTCGGCAAGGTGATCGGGATGGCGCCCGTCAAGGACCATCACCGCAGCGGCGCATCCATGACCATGAAAAACTGGTACGGCCTGTTCGGCGGTCGGCGCAACATTTTTCATCAGAACATCCATGAGTTCATCATGGAGCTTGCCATGCTGGTGAAACCCACGCTCGTCATCCTGGACGGCATCACCGCCATGATGACCAACGGTCCGACCGGAGGGTCCCTGGCGGATCTGAAGCAGACGAACACCCTGATTGTCGGCACGGACCAGGTGGCCGTCGACGCGTTCGGAGCGACGCTGCTCGGCAAGTCGGTGCACGATCTTCCCTACATCATGAAGGCCGAGGCTGCCGGAGCGGGCACAGCGGACTTCGAGTCACTCAGACCGGCGCGCGTCACGGCCGGCTAACCGCTTTCGAAGGGTCTCATGAAGATCGTTATCGTCAGACGCATCAGCCAGGTTTTCTTTTTCGTCGTATTCCTCTGGTTCTGCATTGTCGGCTCGCTGGGGACCGAATGGTGGCAGCTCAGGGGGTGGCCCGTGAACTGGTTCCTCCAGTTGGATCCGCTCGTCGCCCTGGGGACCGTGCTGACCACCGGCACGCTTTACTCCGGGTTGTCGTGGGCCCTGGCGGTTCTGGTCCTCACGGTCCTGTTCGGCAGATTCTTCTGCGGCTGGGTGTGTCCTTTCGGCAGCATTCACCACTTCGTGGGATACCTGGGCCGACGCGGAAAACCGTTGTCGCGCAGCCTCGAGCTCAACCGGCCGCATGCCGCCCGGGCGGTCAAGTATTACGTGCTCCTTTTCCTTCTCTGCGCGGCATCCGGGGTCCTCGCGGCGCGCATCCTGCGTCTCGTTTTCGACACTCCCCCCATATTCCTGGCCCTGGCCGCCGTGACAATCGTCGCGGCGGTGCTGACGGTGCGCGGGCTTCGTTCCAATCGCAGGAAAGCATACGGCCTCTTCCTGCTGATGCTGGGCTTCTGGACCGCGACGGCTTTCGTCATCCCGCTCGAGCAAGTGATCCGATCGTCCCTGCAGAGCGGGTTGCTGGACCCGATTCCCCTGGTGTATCGTTCGGTCAACCTCGTGCTTCTGCCTCTGCTGGATTCGACCACGCGGACCCTTTTCGTCGGGCAGCGCTACTACGAAGGGGCTTGGCTCATAGGGGCGGTCTTCCTGGTCGCGGTGCTGCTGAATCTGAAAACGCCCCGGTTCTACTGCCGCTATGTCTGTCCCCTGGGAGCGCTCTACGGTGTGCTCGCCCGTCTCTCACTCTGGAAAATCGGCAGAGTCGCCGACGAATGCACCAACTGCCGTCTGTGCGAGGCGAACTGCGAAGGCGCATGCGAGCCGGCCGGGCGCATCCGCGTCCCGGAGTGCGTCCTGTGCATGAACTGCCTCAACGAGTGCAGGCATAACGTGATCGCCTATCAAACCGCGCCCTCGGCCTCCGGGGAGGTCCTCGTGCCGGATATGTCCAGGCGGGGTTTTGTCCTCGCCTCCGTGTCCGGCCTGGCGGTGATCCCCCTCGTGAGGCTCGGAGGCGGCATGAGCCACAGTTGGAATCCGGAGGTGATCCGCCCGCCGGGAGCTTTGTCCGAAGCGGATTTCATCGCCCGGTGCCTGAAGTGCGGCCAGTGCATGCGCGTCTGCCCGACGAACGTCGTTCAGCCGTGCGGGTTGCAGGCGGGGTTGGAAGGATTGTGGACCCCCGTGCTGGATTTTCGCATCGGCACGAGCGGCTGTCAGCACAACTGCACGGCCTGCAGTCACGTCTGCCCGACGGCGGCCATACGGCCGATCAGCCTCGATGAAAAGCTCGGACGCGGCAGTTTCGCCGGAAAAGGGCCTATCCGGATCGGCACGGCGTTCGTGGACCACGGCCGGTGCCTTCCCTGGGCCATGGACAAGCCGTGCATCGTGTGCCAGGAAAACTGCCCGGTCAGCCCGAAAGCGATTTTCGTGCGGGAGCATTTCGCCACCGTCAGGGACGGCGTGGTGGAGGTGAAATCCGCCGAACCGCTTTCGATCCGGGTTGGAGGGACCGTTCTGAAGCCCGGGAAGTATGCCGCGGGGGACCACTACCTGAAGGTTTCGTCCGAGCCCGAGCACCAGCGACGACGCATCGTCGCGAACGGCGAGGACACGGTGTCGCTGAGCCCCGAGCATCGGTTTGCCGAGCTTCCGGTCGCGGGCACCCGCATTGAAATCCAGGTTCGCCTTCAGAGACCCCAGGTGGACTTGGAACGCTGCACCGGGTGCGGCGTCTGCGAACACGAATGCCCGGTCACCGGGAGGAGAGCGATCAGGGTCACGGCGGAAAACGAGTCGCGAACCAGGAAAAAATCTCTCCTCCTATAAGGTTTTGCACCGGTCGGTTTTACACTCATTCAACGGGAGGACGAACACGATGTCCCACGGAAAAGGACTCTCCAGACGTGATTTCATCAAGACCGCCGGGGTCGTGGGGAGCGGATCCCTGCTGGCCGGGAGCCATGCTTTCGCGCAGAGCGGTGCCCCTGCGACCGAAACGCCCGGGTCGGATGCCGGCGAAATTCCCACCAGGCCGTTCGGCAAGACGGGGATACGCGTCTCATGCCTTTCGCTGGGCGGGATGTTCGACATCCCGTCCAATCAACTTCTCCTGAAGCAGGCAGTGCGGTGGGGCGTCACCTATTGGGATACCGCCGACTGCTACGAGGGCGGAAGGAGCGAGGCGGGTTTCGGCCAGTTCTTCAAGAAATACCCCGAGACGCGCAGCAAGGTATTCCTGGTCACCAAGTCCGACGAACGGAATCCGGAGGGGATGACCAAGCTGCTCCAACAGTCCCTGGAAAGGCTCAACACGGACTACATCGACCTTTATTTCATTCATGGCATGAGGAGTATCAAGGAGATCAACAACGATACCAGGGCATGGGTGGAGAAAGCCAAAAAGGAAGGGAAGATCAAGCTGTTCGGATTCAGCACCCACAGCAACATGGAGGAATGCATGCTGGGCGCCGCCGGGCTCGGCTGGATCGACGGCATCATGATGACCTACAATTTCCGCATCATGCACAGCGACAGGATGAAGGCGGCCGTGGATGCCTGCGTGAAGGCGGGAATCGGCCTCACCGCGATGAAAACCCAGGGCGGCGGTTCCGTCAGGATGGACAGCGAAACGGAACTGGCTTTGGCCGGCCGTTTCCTGAAAATGGGATTCACGGACAAGCAGGCCAAGCTGAAAGCGATCTGGGAGAATCCCGACATCGCGAGCATCTGCTCCCAGATGCCCAGCTTGACGGTCCTCATGTCCAACGTCGCGGCGGCGCTCAACCGGGACAAGCTCTCCGCCCCGGACCTGGAGCTTTTGAACCGTTACGCCCTCGAAACTTCGTCCGGGTATTGCGCCGGGTGCGCCGATCTGTGTGAATCGGCCATCGATTGCAGGGTGCCCGTCGGCGACGTGATGCGTCATCTGATGTATTTTCACAGCTACGGTGAACGGGACCGCGCACGGGAGTTTTTCGCCGGCCTCGACCGGGACGTGAAGGACCGGCTGCGCGAGATGGACTTCAAACAGGCGGAAAACAAGTGTCCCAACCATGTCCGGATCGGGCGGCTCATGAAAGAGGCCTCGATCCTGTTGGCCTGATCGGTGTCATTACGGCATGCAGGCGCCGTAATAGCTGCTCATGATAACGATTCGCGTTCGAGATCGCGCCATGACGATTCAGCGGAAGGTCAAGTGGTCGGGGATAAACGCCGGTCCTTTATGCGACGCGTGGAATTGCGGGGCAGGGTGTCCCGCCCTCGCCCGAACGTGCCGTCCCGAGCGCAAGCCGGCCTCGAACGGAGGCCCGGCGAGCGATGGACGGAGGTGGAGTCCGATGGGAACGGAACTTTTGAGCGCGGAAGTTGTCTGAATGAATGAAGACCTGAAATCGCGCGACGCAGATCGGGAGCAGGATCTGGCCTGGGTGGGCGCCTTCCTCGAGGGCGACCGAGCTGCCTTCGATCGTCTCGTCTTGCGTCACAAGGACAGGGTCTTCAACTTGTGCTGGCGGTTGCTGGGGGATCGCGAGGAGGCCAACGAGCAGGCGCAGGAGGTCTTCGTAAGGGTATTCCGGTCGATCAAGGATTTTCGATTCAAGTCGAGCTTCTCGACGTGGCTCTACGCCATTGCCGTGAATACCTGCCGGAACAGGCTGAAGTCTCCGGAGTACCGGCGCAGGGGGCGTATGGTTTCCATCGACGCGTTTCAGGATCCCGATTGTGACCGGGCGGCACCGGAACTGAGGGATCCTTCGCCCTCCGTGCTCGATCGCATGACCGACAGGGAACGGGACGGCCTGATCCAGGGCGCCATCGACAGCCTGCCTGAGGAGTTCCGGACGCTTGTGGTCCTGCGGGACATCGAGGGCATCGCCTACGAGGAAATCGCCGCGGTGACGCGCCTGAACCTTGGCACGGTGAAATCGCGGCTCGCGCGAGCGAGACAGCAGCTCAGACACAAACTGAAGGGACTGATCTGAAATGGACTGCACCCGCATCATCGACTTGCTGCCGGAATACCTGGAAGGAACTCTCGACGGTACCGAGAAGAGCAGGGTAGAGGAGCATCTGGCCGGGTGCGAGGGGTGCGGCGCCGAACTGAAGCTGCTCCAGCGCTACTTTCAGGCGATGGCCGGCCTCGAGCGGCACGAAGCCCCGGCTGATTTTCTCAGGAACGTGCACGCGCGCATCGAGCGGGAACCTTCCTGGAAAAGCCTGTTGAGCAGGCTTTTCCTGCCCCTCAAGATCAAGCTGCCTCTGGAAGCGTTGGGAGTCGCCGCCGCGGCGCTGCTCATCTTCACCTTCTATTACAATGCGCCGGAAACGAAGGTGGACCTCCCGGGAAAATCGCCGGTGGCTCAGGCTCCGGTGACCGTCGAGACTCCGGCGCCGCCCGGGACATTGGCGGGGCTCCCCGCTTCCCCCCAGCCTCCGAGCCAGGCGGCGACTTCGGCTCCAGCTCAGGATCGTTTTGCCGCGCAGCCCGACTTTCCGGAAGGGGAACGCGGAGCGGGCAGGGCGAAACCGGAGGCCGAAGTGCCGGCCGGCGCCGCGGAAGCGGGCAGGGCGGGACCCGTTGAGGAATCGGCGACAGGGATCCCCGCGCCGAAGCCTGAAACGGGGCCGCCGAAGCGTCCCGACCGTTCCCAGGCAATGCTCCCGGCCCCTTCGGCGCCGGCGGTGCAACGTCGGCTGTCCTCCCGGGTCGTCCCTGACGAGCTGACACTTTCGGTTGAGCTGGGCGCCGCCGGAAGCCGGGGGGCATCCGGTGCAGTCGAGAGCGCGGTGAGGGGCACGGCGGAAGACGCGGAGTCGGAACCCCTGATGCGAAAAGAATTGCGCGCGTCCCAGGCGGCTCCGACGCAGAAAGAAGCCCGAGGAGCCGGACGAACGGGAGCAGGAGTTGGGACATCCGAACCCGCTAAAGCGCCCGTTCCTCCCGGAGCCGTCCCGGGATTCGGCCATCCTCAGCCCCGCGCAAAAGCCGGCAAACCCGCGGAGTCGCCGGCTGCCGTGCCCCCGGCTGCGCCGGAGCCCGGAGCATCTGAAGATCTGCCGCGTTCTCCTTTGAAACCCGTCGATGCGGCCGCCGAAGTCTCCAAGGCGGTGCGTTCCTGCGGGGGCGTGGTACTGGCCGAGGACATAGACCGGGAGACGGGGCTGCCGAAGACCATCGTCGCTGAAATCCCCGCCGAGGGCTACTCCACCGTGGTTTCCAGCCTGGAGCGCATAGGGGCGGTCCGCAAACGTTCCGGCCTCCCCCCGGGCGTCGGGCCTGGAGGGCGACTCCGGCTGCGAATCGAATTCTCGACGCGTCCGACCGCACGATGACATTCGCCGCAGGGGGGGCGTCCGTCCGTTCTCCGGGCAATCCGGTGTGGAGCACGATCCCGGGCGGCTGCCTGAACCCGCGGAACTTGTTTGACGCAGCAAGGGTTTCTGCCCCGCCCGCGCGGGCAACCGATAACCGCTCCCGATATGAGGAGGCCCGCCTCCGTTTCTGCTCCGCCCGCACGGGCAGCGTTTTCTCCGGCAGCACGCGTGAACGTTTCAGCCTGGCGAACGCAAATTTCCTGGAACTTTTCCCGCCCCTTTCTGTCAAATCCAGTAACAGGTCGGCACAAACAACAAAGGAGGCGTGACATGGCAGAAGTGAATCCGATCAAGGTTGTGAGCGTTGCACTCGTATTTGCTCTAAGCTTCTTGACTTCCATTCATACAGGGCAGGGGAACCGTGCGGGAAGCGGAATCGCTGTGGGGGGAATGCCCGGCCCGGCCTTGGCGGAGCAGGGATCGCCCGACATGGGAGACAAGACGCTTTCCCCCTACTTCTTTGTGAGAAGCGAAGATTCGGACGTCGATCGATTGCCGATGAAGTCGACTTCGGCGGAGGTCGAAATCGCCGGGGTCATCGCCAATGTGAAAGTCGTCCAAACCTATCGCAATGAGGGCAAGCGGCCCATCGAAGCGATTTATGTTTTTCCGGCCTCCACGCGTGCGGCGGTGAGTGCGATGAAGATGACCATCGGCGAGCGGACCATCACGGCGGTGATCCGAAAGCGCGAAGAAGCCAGGCGAGATTACGAACAGGCGAAGAGCCAGGGGAAAAGCGCCTCTCTTTTGGAGCAGCAGCGGCCCAACGTGTTCCAGATGAACGTGGCCAACATCATGCCCGGGGACGAAATAAGAACGGAGCTTACATACAACGAGCTTCTCAGCCCGACCGAGGGAGTCTATGAGTTCGTGTACCCCACGGTGGTCGGCCCCCGCTATTCGAATCAGCCTGCGGCCGGCGCTCCCGCGTCCGAAAAGTGGGTCCAAAACCCCTACCTTCATGAAAAAGAACCTCCGACCTATTCGTTCAACATCACGGCCAGGCTGAACGCCGGTCTGCCCATCCGGGAGATCATCTGTCCTTCGCACGACACGGCGATCCGCTACGATGGGCAAACCCGCGCTTCGGTTGACCTGGGCGCCAGCGAAAAATTCGGCGGCAACCGCGACTTCGTTTTGAAATACAGGCTTTCCGGCGAGCGCATCGATTCGGGGTTGCTCCTGTATCGGGGAAAGGACGAGAACTTTTTCCTGTTGACTGTGCAGCCTCCCAAAAGAGTTGTTGAAGCTGCAATCCCGGCCAGGGAGTATATCTTCATCGTGGATGTCTCGGGTTCCATGCACGGCTTCCCTCTGGAGATTTCCAAGCGGCTGCTGACGGACCTGATCGGCGGGCTCAAGCCGACCGACTGCTTCAACGTCATGCTGTTTTCGGGGGATTCCACGGTCATGGCGGAACGATCAGTTCCTGCGTCGGCCGACAACATCCGCCGCGCCGTCGAAATGATCGGGCGCCGGCAGGGGGGTGGCGGGACCGAGCTGTTGCCGGCCTTGAAGAAAGCGCTTTCCCTGCCAAGAAAGGAGGGGGTGTCTCGATCCATGGTGATCGCCACCGACGGGTTTGTGACCGTCGAGGAAGAGGCCTTCGATTTGATCCGCAGCCACATCGGAGACGCGAATTTCTTCCCCTTCGGAATCGGGACGAGCGTTAACCGGCTGCTGATCGAAGGCATGGCAAGAGCGGGCGCGGGAGAACCCTTCGTGATCACCAGGCCTGACGAGGCCGCGGCCGGTGCCGAGAAGTTTCGCCGCTATATTCAGTCGCCGGTGCTGACTAACGTCAAGGCCGATTTTGGCGCATTCGGCGTCTACGACGTCGAACCGGCGGGAATTCCGGATGTGTTGGCGGAACGCCCCGTGGTGATTTTCGGCAAATGGCGCGGCGAGCCTTCCGGCAAGATCACCGTCAAGGGCTCGACCGGAGCGGGAGAATTCGGCAAAACGGTGGATGTGGGCGGTTCCAGGCCCGAGGAGGGCAATTCGGTACTGAAGGTCCTCTGGGCACGGGCACGAATCACCTCTCTGACGGATAGAAACCGACTGCGCTCCGACGCAACCCGAGTCGGTCAGATTACCGAATTGGGATTGAAATACGGTCTGCTGACATCGTATACGTCCTTTGTGGCCATCGACACGCTGGTTCGCAATCAATTGGGGTCCGATACCGTGACCCAGCCTCTGCCGCTGCCTCAGGGGGTTTCAGACCTCGCGGTGGGCGCGCCCTCTCCGGGGCTGAGGATGTACAAGTCCATGGCTGCGCCGAGAGGCGCGGGTCGCGGGGAGGTGAGCAGCCGGGAATCTGCCGGGTCGGGCAGGCCTCAGGCGCAGGCCGCTCGCGAAGAAAAGGAGAAGGCTCCGGCGAAAAGCGACGTTCGGATCGCGGTGCGCAGGGCCGAGGTCCGGGGGAGCCTGGCGGAGACCGATGTGCGATCCGTTGTCGACAGCCGGGCGCAGGAATTCCTGAACTGTCCCGAATGGGCTGCCGGAAAATACAAACCGGGGATTGAGACCATCGTGATCGAGTGGGTTGTCGATCGTTCCGGCAAGGTCGGGAATGTGCGGTTCGTGTCGAGCTCGAAGCGCTTGTCGGCCAATCTCGAACGATGCGTGATCAAAATCGTGAAGAACTGGATATTCCCGAGCGGCGGGAATAAGGGTACAGTTGTCAGGGTCACTATTGAATACTGAGAAAGACCGGCTTTTGGTGCGATGAAGATTTTCGTCCCGGGCGGATTCGCCGGAGGGAGGGGCACGAAGCCTTCCCTCCGGCGCCTTCGTATTTCCGACCGGCTGTGGGACGGTGACTCCAGGGGGTAGCGCGGATGAGCAGGTACTTGTTGATCGATGTCGGAGCGGGGACTATGGACGTCCTGTACTTCGATGATGATTCGGGTGTCCAGTACAAGTCGGTGGCCAGATCTCCCGTCCTGTACACGGCGGAAAGCATTGCGGGGATTCCCGGCAACCTCCTGGTCACGGGAAAGGAAATGGGAGGCGGGCCCGTTACCGATGTCCTGAAGCGGCGGGCTCGGGAGGCGCGCGTCGTCATGTCCGTGTCGGCTGCCTGCACGCTCAGCCACGACATGGGAAAAGTCAGGTCGTGGGGGATCGTGGTGGTCGAGGATGAGGAAGCCGAAGCCATGCGAAACGATGAGCGCTATCACGCCGTTTCCATTGGAGATCTGGACATGGAGCGGCTGAAATCCATCGTCGCCGGTTTCGGGGTCGACTTCTCCTTCGATATTGCAGGCATTTGCGCCCAGGATCACGGAATGCCGCCCCCCGGAGTGTCCCACCTCGACTACCGTCATTCGATCATGAAGCTGAAACTCGATGAATGTCCCTACCCGCATGCCCTGCTCCACGACCGCGACGAAGTCCCGCCGACCTTGAATCGCCTGAAAGCCATCGCCGATTCGGCGCGCGGGATCCCGGCCGGGGAGGTCTATGTCATGGACAGCGGCATGGCCGCGGTGCTCGGTGCGTCCATGGACGTCCACGCGCTGGACAAGAACAGGGTCCTGGTCCTGGACATCGCAACCTCCCACACAGTGGGTGCGGCTCTGGATCGGGGGGAGATCGCCGGGGTGTTCGAGTATCACACCCGCGACATCAGTCTCCCGAGGCTGGAACAGCTGCTTCGGGACATGGCGGACGGCAGGCTCGACCACGAGCAGATCCTGCGGGAGGGAGGACACGGGGCCTACCTGCGTCGGCCCTTCGGTTACGACTCCGTGGAAGTCATCGTGGCCACGGGTCCGAAGCGCGCCCTGGTGCGGGAATCGAACCTTCCCATCAAATACGGAGCTCCCCTGGGCGACAACATGATGACCGGGACGGTGGGCCTCCTGGAGGCCATTCGACGTCGCAAGGGAATCGGGCCGACCTGGTACGTCTGATTCTCACGGAGCGGAATGCTTCCCCGCGATGTCCGCAAGCCGCTCGGCACCCCGGGAAGGTCCGGCCCCGGAAGCCGCCCGGAGCGAAACGAATCAAAAGCTCTTCATGCCTGGACTTATGTGCTAGAATGCCCGCGATTTATTCAACCGTGTCCAGCGGGTTTCCGAAGGCTCGCCCGCCGAATCGCCGTGAGCCGAAGACCGCGCGGAGCGGTGCGGCGTTGGGCTGCGTTCGATCCGAATTCGAACCAATACGTGCAGGTCTGATCCGTATGGCACCCCTTATGTCCTCACTGTCCTCGGACAAGCTGGAGTTTCGCCGGATCAACGGGGTCTGGCTGCTGGGACCGGATTTGTTCTCCAGGGACAGTGACGGCAAACCGCTGAGCCCGATCGCATCCGCTTTTCCAAGGTACCGGACCGTGATCAGCGGGCGCGGCATCCACGCCATGCAGGCGGCTCTCATGGTCGAGTTCGCAAGAAAGCTCTCAGCCGATGCGGGCCGTACCCCTTTCGAGGCTGAGCTCGCGGAGGAAGTCTACGGGGACTCCGTGGCGCTGCTCATCAGAGATCCGATTCTGCTGATTCGTTCGAATCCGGGGGCCATGGACAGGGTTTTCGAGGCCGACGAGCTGGTCCAGCGCATCGTCCCGAAGGATCGTATCCAGTTCACGGGCATTCATCTCCCGGAGGTCAGAAAAAGACTCCGGGGCAATGGTGAAATCTGGCGTTTTTCGCCTCCACCCAGATCCGTGGCGGAGATAGGGGAGCACATCAGGTCCAGCCGGGTGCGCGTCGGCACGAGCCTGAGCTACTACTACAATGCCCCGACCGGCGGGCGGTTCCTGACCTATGAGGAATACACGCGCATCCGCCCGCTGATTCGCGAAGATCGTGACGAGGCATTGCGCATGATCCGGGAGATCATCGATCTCGCGCAACTCGTGAACAACCAGGGGAATCGCGAGCTGAGCCTGTTTCTCCCGGCCGGCGTGACCCTGTCGGTCGCCTATCTCACGCGGGTGGCGATGATTCTCGATGAAGCGCCGTACCCGGAACAGGCAAAAGATGCCGAGGAGTTGTTCGACCGGTTCGCCTTCTTCTTTTCGCGGGCGGCTGGTCTCGAGCTCACCCGGGACGACGAGCACTGCGACGGGTGGCGCACCTCCATGTTCTGCCGCCTCTACGATCTCGATGAGCATTGCCTCGAGGAGTTTGCGCTGGGGTTGAGCCCCGAATTTCATTTGAACGTCCGCTGGCTGCCCGGGGCGCGTATTCGAGAGAGAAACCTGACCTTCGAGGTCAACACCGACCACCATACCCGCAACATCATCGATTACTACTGGAAAAACCACGACGATATTCAGTACATCAATGTCGGCAGAGTGGAATTGCCCCTGACCGACAGGGACACCAGCGATGAGGATCGCGAAGTCCACCTGGCGGTGATCGGGCGGGCCGACGGCGAGGAGGAGATCCGCATCGCCAGGTTGATGAAATGGAGCGTGATGCACCGGATGGGGCAGGATGTCTCCCTCGATCACGCCATCCGCGAAACCATCCTCTACCGCGATTACATCTTCGACCGGCTGAGAGCCATTCGCGCCCTCGGGTGTCCTATCGTCACCTACCGGGAAATCCGCTTCGAGGAAGAAGTGCATGGTGTTGGAACCATCCCGGTGTTCTTTTTCGAGCGCAGCTACGTCCCGGGCATCGTGAGCCACAGGATTCCGCCAAGGCTCTACGGGCTCCGGGGGTTTGTCGTTCACCTGGCGCATTTTCTTGGAACGGCCGCCGCGATGAGCCTGGTCCTGGGGCGAGTGGACCGCAAAGACGGGCGGCTGTATTTTGACGACGGTGACGAGGTGATCCAACTGGGAGAAGACGAAATGCCGGCGAAACTCGTTATCGTGGAAACGACCGGTTCCTTTACCGATTGGGCTTCATCCATGGAGATACTGCTCCCGGATTGCCTGATCCGCCTGGCGGTGCATCTCGGCAAGGCACTGTCCCAGGGCCGCGACAAGGAGGAGACGTCGGCCGCCGTTGAGGCCTTTGCGGAGGCGCTGTCGGAGGAAGTGCGCCGTATGCGCGGTCTCGTGCGCGACCCGTCCTCGACGATCCGGGGTCTGTTTGCTGACCGGACGTTCGAACCCGGGGGAATACGGTCCAGGTGGGAGGGAATACTCGACCGGCTGGACTCCACCGATCCCGACCGACTCCGCATCCTCACCCGCGACAGCCTGGAGCTCGCTCCGTTCATTGCCGCTGCCCGAAGTCTTTCTTAGCAAGCCTCCTTGCGGGAATCCCCCGATGATTGACTCGCCGATCGCCCCACGGGCTCCCTCCGTTTCACCGACCCTCAACACCAAGGCAGGATGATCACCCCTTGTCATCGTAAGACTACCAATCACACAGGCGTGGTCAAAATTCGGTTATCACGGGTGATCGATTTTCGGTTGTCATTACGACCCGTGCGCCATCGCGCCAAACGGCGCCGGATCAAGACCGTGACACGGGAGCTGATACATCCCGCCGCACGGCCGTAAAGATCGGCGGTCGCCTCGAACTCATCGTGAGCAGCCATTGCGCCCCTCTTGAAAAGGTCCCGCGCGTTCGAAACGAGGCTGACCTCGCCGACCCGATCATGCAAAATGCAACCGAATTGCCCTTATGAGCGCCTGGATTCCGGGGCACCATCAAGGCCTGGCTGAAAACAGATCCTTGGCGCGCCGGAAAGAACATGGATCTTTTCAGGAGCAGCCAAGAATTGCAGTATTCGCAGAACCGACAGTCAACCTCACCAGCCCCCACAGACACCTCTGTTGGTCGCTTTTGGTGTATTTCAGAAAAGTGAAAAGTGTAGGTTTGACCCCTTAATCCACGGGAAGGAACCCGTTGGCGGGACGGAGAGAAGACCAATCTCTTCCAGGCAGCGAAGAATTGCGGCATTCGTGGAACCGACCGTCAACCCTCCCGTCACCCCTGATGATCGATTCGGGTGCAAAAGTGAAAAGTGTAGGTTTGACCCCGTCATCCACACTTGCGGTAGCCCTTTTCGATCTTGCGGTAGAGCAACTTCGTGGGGCTCTCGTTGTAAACGGCCGGGTCGTCGCCCGAGGCCGCCGGATCGTCGTAATCGAAGATCGTCTCCTTGTTGCCCGCCTCCAGGACACTGGCTTCGGTTCGCGTGAGTACAGCATTCATGTTGGGATGCCAGGTGTAGGCGATGGTGCGGGGCTGCGCGCTCCCCGCCGCCAGGATCATCGTCTGCGGATAGCCCCGCCCGATGAAGTTCCCAAACTGGTTGACGACCCCCCGGGAAAACTCACGTCCGTGAGGTTTCCCGTAGTCGCATCATAAAAGTCCAGGCAAGGGCGTTGCTTGCAGCATACGGGGCGTTTGCGGCCTTGTCCGGCTCAGCGGGGTAGGCCGGATTCACCACCGCCGTCACGCGCTCTCTCCCCCCAACCGCTGCAATGGTGTAAGAGCGCACCCAATTGTAGGGATCCGTCACGTCCACCCGGCTGTCGCTCACGTAACTCACAGTGAACAGACCCTTCGCGCGCCGGAAAGAATCTCGGTCTTTCCAGGACAGCCAAGAATTGCAGTTCGCAGGGCCGACAGTCAACCTCACCAGCACCCACAGACACCTCTGCTGGTTGCTTCCTGTATATTTCAGAGAAGTGAAAAGTGTAGGTTTGACCCCGTAGCTACCATAGCTATGATCTGTACTCCTGTTATGCCCTTGATCGACGGATGTTCATAATAAACAATATCAGAAAGGAGATAAAAAGCAAGCAAGCTAGTGCAAAGAATACACTGCCGCGCCAAGCATAGGTCTCAGGTTGTGCATTGGGTGGTCCACCAGCAGCCCACCAATTGAACAGTGCCAGATTGGCGAACCATAAACTGACGAGCAACAAAACCGCATCAAGAATCCAGCGCCAAAGCATAGCCATCATTCTCCTGCAGTCATCTAATTTGTATTAAATTCAAGCAGAAATATGAACTGAAGTATCCTAGAAGATAGATAAATCTACATCTTCGGAAGATGCCTGACTTTCGCATCTTGTGCCACATTTCTTGAGTATTTCATCAGCTACGGTTTTGCAGTTGTTCCAAGGCCACCATCGTCCGGTATCTTTGCCAATCGTCAGCTCTCGATTCACGCAAGATTCATCTACATCCGTGACCTCTTGGCAAACCGAGTTCCGAGACTGCCCGGTATGGTCCGTGATCTTGGTTTGTGTTCCCATTGGATAGACCGGCAAGGGGCCATCGTTGGCCGGGCCCATACCAGCTTCTTTCTCATTTGTTTTGATATAACAATGCGCTTGTCCAATGGCTTCAAAGAATTGGTTTACTACAGGATTTACCTGCACATTGCGGCAGCAACGATAGACTTTCAAACCCAATGGGTCCACTTGATTCACCGGATCCCCGCCCACATAAACATACGGATTGATCCCGCCCGCCAGCCCTATCGGATCGGGGGTCAGGTACCTTCCCGTTTTGGGATCATAGTACCGGTGCAGGTTGTAATGCAAGCCCGTC